>Ga0207648_10000217_pt1 | contig 62158 bp, 57 predicted proteins | sample KBSMisM32_FD_184310 | JGI IMG/M metagenome (GOLD analysis project Ga0207648, IMG submission 184310) | Miscanthus rhizosphere microbial communities from Kellogg Biological Station, Michigan, USA - KBS Miscanthus M3-2 (SPAdes) (version 2) | ecosystem: Host-associated > Plants > Roots >...
AAGGCGGTGACGACGCGCGAGGCGCTGCGCGAGGCCGACAGCCGCAAGGACGAGTTCCTCGCCACGCTCGCGCACGAGCTGCGCAACCCGCTCGCGCCGCTGCGCAGCTCGCTCGACGTGCTGAGCCTCGCCGCGGCGCAGGACGCTGCGCAGGGGCTGGCGCTCGAGATCATGGAGCGGCAGCTCTCCCACCTCGTGCGCCTGGTCGACGACCTGATGGAGCTCTCGCGCATCACCCGGGGCAACTTCGAGCTGCGCAAGGAACCGGTGCGCCTCGACGCCGCGCTGCGCGGCGCGATCGAGGCGTGCGAGCCGCTGATCCGGGCCGGCGGCCACCGGCTCAACCTCTCCCTGCCGCCCGGCCCGATCGTGCTCGACGCCGACCCGGTGCGCCTCGCGCAGGTGTTCGGCAACCTGCTCAACAACGCCGCCAAGTACTCCGAGCACGGCGGCACGATCGGCGTCGCGGCGAGCGCCGAAGGCGAGGAAGCGGTGGTGAGCGTCACCGATACGGGCGACGGCATCGCGCCCGAGTCGCTGCCGCTGCTCTTCAAGATGTTCTTCCGCGGCAGCCAGAGCGCGCACCGCAACCAGAGCGGCCTCGGCATCGGCCTGCCGCTCGTGCGCCGCCTGGTGGAGATGCACGGCGGCCGCGTCGAAGCCGAAAGCGAAGGCCCCGGCAGGGGCAGCCGGTTCACGGTGCGCCTGCCGCTCGACCCGGCGCTGCAGCCGGCGCCCGCGGCAGCCAGGCTCGAGCGAACCGCGCTCGCGCCGCTCACCATCCTCGTGGTCGACGACAACCAGGACGCCGCCGAGAGCATGCGCCTGCTCCTGCGCCAGGTCGGCGCGGACGTGCGCGTGGCGCACGACGGGCCGCAGGCGCTCGCCGCCTTCGACGCCTGCCGCCCCCGCATGGTGCTGCTCGACATCGGCATGCCCGGCATGGACGGCTACGAGGTGGCGCGGCGCATGCGCGCCTCGCCTTACTCGCCGAACGCTTCGCTCGTCGCGCTCACCGGCTGGGGCCAGGACGAGGACAGGAAGCGCGTGCGGGAGGCCGGCTTCGACCACCACCTCGTCAAGCCCGCCGACCTCGGCACGCTACAGTCGCTCATCACCTCGATCCAGGCCGAGCGGCACTGAAGCCGCAGGCGGGAAATCTAGGCGTTGGCGAGCAGCGCGACCGGAAACCGCCCCAGGAGCCGCGCAAGGGCGAGCTTGCCCTGCAGGCTGTGCTTCTCGCCGGTAAGCACATTGACGAACGCGCCCCGCAGATTCTCGGGCAGCGAAAGCACCGACTCGCCCCAGGCGCGCTCCCCGATCGGCGCCACATCGCCCTCGTGCATCAGCCGGGCGAAAAGCCGCGGCGCGACCGCGATTACAGCACTGCCGTTGCGCACCAGAGCGAAGGCGGCGATGTTCTCCTCGCGGCCGGCGTCGGCATGGAGCGGCACGTAGCGGACGCCTTGGAAGAGGCCCGGATGCGCGCGCCGCACGGCCAGCCCCTTGCGGATGACGTGCAGCTTCGCTCGCCCATCGGCCAGTGAACCAAGGAGGGCACTGGGGTCCGATGCTTCTTCCTCGAGGTATTTCTTGCGCAGGTCGTAATCGACTGGCCGGCGGTTGTCGGGGTCGACCAGGCTGAAGTCGAAGAGCTCGGTCCCCTGGTAGTAGTCGGGCACGCCCGGAGAGGTCACCTTGAGCAGCGCCTGCGAGAGCGACACCAGCATGCCCAGGCGCGCGATGCGCGGCACCGCGTCGTTCACCTCCTTCACGAACGCCGGGCTTTCGAGCGATTGGAGCACGAAGCGCTCGAGCGCCGCCTCGTACTCGACGTCCGGGTTGATCCAGCTCGTGCGCAGCTTCGCTTCGCGCACGGCTTTCAGCATGTAGGCTTTGAGTCTCTCCTTCAGACTCTCCAGATCCCTCGGGTTCGGAGGGGCGTCCGGCCAGATGCCAATGAGCGCCTGGTAGTAGTGGTATTCGTCGGCGCGCGAAGGAAGACTCTCTGCGTTCACTTCGGTGCGCCGGCTGCGGTTCGCGGTGTGCCAGCGCCGCAGCAGCAGGAGCCAGGCCGAGCTCATCTCCGAGAGCACGCCGATGCGGGCGCGCGCGTCCTCCGAGCGCTTGGTGTCGTGCGTGGAGCTCGCGAGCATGGTGTAGGGCCAGTGCTTCGCCCGGTCTTCGCTCGCCGCGTGGAAGGCCTTGAGCGAGTAGCCGAAGTTGCGCGGGTCGTGGCCGACCTCGTTCAGCGCGATCAGGCGGTGATAGCGGTAGAACGCGGTGTCTTCCACACCCTTCGCCACTACCGGGGCGGTGAACTGCTGGAAGCGCATCGCGAATTCGAGCATCTGGCGCCTGCGCGCTCCGCCCGCGGGCGCCGCGTCCAGCGTGAGCACGCTCTTCACGAAATCGAACACGCTCGGGTCGGCGATGCGGCTCGCGCGGCGGGCCGTCTTCACCGCCCAGTCGATGTAGTGGCGGTCGGTCTCGGAGACGCCGCGCGCGGTGACGTAGGTGCGGTACACGGGAAAGCGCGCCGCGATCTCGGCGAGCGCCCTGCGCAGCCCGCTCTCGGTGTGGTCGCGCGTGCGGCGATTGCCCGAGGCGATGCGCGCGAGGCGCTGCGCCAGGCCGGCGAGCTCCGCGGCGAGCGTGGTGCTCATGATCAGCACGCGGCCGTAGCGGGAGAGCTCGTCGAAGCTGTCGCGCTCGCCGGTGAAGCGCTGGTAGACGCGCTCGAAGCGCGTCGCCGCGGTGTGGTCGATGAACAGTCCCGTCAGCAGGTTGGCGTAGCGGTAGCCGGTGGTGCCGTGGGCTTTCCAGTGGCCCGGCAACACCTCGTAGTCGGCGAGGATCTTCTCGATCACCACCCAGGGACGCTCTCCTAGGCCCTGCAGCCGATCGAAGTACTGCTCGGGGTCGGAGAGACCATCGGGATGGTCGATGCGCAGCCCGTCGACGCCGGGCCGTCTCGCCAGCCGCGCGATGAGGGCATGCGTGGCGTCGAACACCGCCTTGTCCTCGGCGCGCAGCGCGGCGAGATCGGCGATTTCGAAGAAGCGCCGGTAGTTGATCTCGTCGGAAGCGACGCGCCAGAACGCGAGCCGGTAATGCTGTTTCTCGAGGAGGTGGTGCAACGCCAGCGGGTCCTTTGGCGGCTTCACATTCTTTTGTGACTTGGAATTGAGGGGAAACCGCTGATCGTGGTAGGCCACGCGCCACGGCCCCCTCTTTCCCTCGCGCACGAGCTTGACCTCGCCTTCGTCGAGCGCCTCGCCGTAGTGCTTGCCCAGGACCGGAAGAAGCAGGCGGCCCCTGCCGCGCAGCCAGTCGATGTCGAAAAACTTGGCGTAGCGCGAGGCCCTGCCCTTCTCCAGCACGTCCTGCCACCACGGGTTGTCGCCGTGCAGCACGCCCATGTGGTTCGGCACGATGTCCAATACGAGGCCCATGCCGTGCCGGTACAGCGTGTCCATCAGCTTGTCGAGCTCGGCCTCGGTGCCGATCTCCGGATTGACCTTGCCGTGGTCGACGATGTCGTAGCCGTGGACGCTGCCTGGACGCGCCTTAAGAAACGGCGACGCGTACACGTGGCTGACTCCGAGCCGCTCAAGGTAGGGCACAAGGGCGGTCGCATCCGTAAAGCGGAAGCCCTTGTGGAGCTGGAGGCGGTACGTGGCGACGGGGACTCGTTTGGGGCCGGACGCAGAGCCGTCCTTCACCATCGAACGTTGCGCCATGCTGGCAGCGAGCTGCTGCATCCGGGGATCGGTTTTCCAGCGCTCGAGGCTCACGGGCAGTTTGCGGCGCCAGTTAGGATGCTGGTCGACCGTGCCTGGGAGGTTCGCCTGCTCGACGAGCTCGAACACGTCCTCGGGCTGCACCATCAGCAGCTTGCACGGCGTGCGCGCGAGGAAGGCGTGCGCGCCGGCAGCAGACGTGTCGAAGCCATGGCGCTCGAGCACGCGCCTGAGCTTTTCCTTCTCCGTTTCCCGCTGCTCCCGCTCTTTTCCCGGGTCGACGGTGAGGCCGAACTGCTCGCGCAGCGTGAGGTCGTGCGCCGCCCAGAAGCCGCGCCACGTCGGCAGGTCGTGAGTGCTGACGCAGGTGAGAGCCTCGCGCGGGTACGCCTCGGGCGGTGAAAACCTGCCGTCGGCGCCCTTCTCGAAGAAGAGCGGACGGTAGGAGAGCACGCCCGCGTCGTTCAGCGCTTTGCGCAGCTCCGGCGTTACAGTGCCGAGGTCCTCGCCGATCACCATGCAGCGGTTGCGCCGGCTCTCCTGCGCCAGCAGGCCGAGAAGGTCCTCGAGCGGATAGTGGACGTAGCCGCCCCGGTCAGCCTTGTTGCCGCCCGGGATCCAGTAAAGCCGCGCCAACGCCATCACGTGGTCCAGGCGCAACGCGCCGCCCTGCGGCATGTTGGCGCGCAGCAGCTCGACGAACGGGCGGTAGCCTGAGGCGCGGAGCGCCCGCGGCGAGTACGGCGGCAAGCCCCAGTCCTGGCCGCGCGGATTGAAGTCGTCTGGCGGCGCGCCGATCGACGCGCCGGTCGCGTACGCGGCCTGGTCCGACCACACCTCGGCGCTGCCGCGGTCGGCGCCGAGAGCCAGATCGAAGTACAGGCCCACCGGCATGCCGAGCGCCTGCGAGCGGCGCTGCACCAGGTCGAGCTGCAGTCGCGCATTCCATTGCAGGTAGGCAAAGTAGTCGACTCTGTCTTTCCGCGCGTCGGCGAACTTGCGCACGCTCGGGGAAGACGGCTTTTGATACTGCTTGGGCCAGCTCTGCCAGCCGCCGCTGCCGAGCTCCTCGCGCAGCGCCTCGTACAACGCGTAGTCGCGCAGCTCCTTGGAGCTGTTCGCATGCCACTCGGCGAAGCGGCGGCGCCGTCCACGGTCCTTGCGGAAGCAGGCGTACAGCAGCTCGAGCACGTCGTGCTTGGCGGTGCGTACGCCCTCGTAGTCCACCAGCTCGGCCTTTCTTAGCTGGAGCAGCCGCGCCAGGAAGGCGCGGGACTGCGTGAGCTGCTGCGCCTCGCGGCAGTGGCCGAACTCCGGAATCGACTCGATGTCGAGGTAGACCGTGTTCAGGGCATGGCGGCTCGAGGGGCTGTAGGGGCTCACGTAGGCGGCGTGCAGCGGATTCACTCCGACCACGCCGGCGCCGAGGCTCGCTGCGAGCTCGACCAGCGCATGCAGGTCGCTGAAATCGCCGATGCCCCAGTTGCGCTCGGAGCGCAGGCCGTAGAGCTGCACCATGAAGCCCCAGACGCGGCCCCCCCCGGCGAGCAGCTCTGGCTGATAGCACGCGCCTTTCTCGACCACGATTCCTTTGGCAGACAGGCGCGGACCGAGCGCCTGTTCCAGCGCGTGCCGGGTCTCCGGGTCTAGCCTGTGTTCGCGCTGCCAGACGTCGATGTAGCTCGGCGCGATCTCGCTCAACCAAGCCACCAGGTGGCGGTCCACGGGTCGAGCCGGCGGCCGTTGCCGTTCCCCCAGAGCGGGCGGCCGCGCGGCGCTGAATCGGTCGCGATCGGCGCATCCGAGAAATTCGCCCTTAGAACGAGCTCGTCCCAGGCGACCTCGAAGGCGCGCTCGCCGAGCATGCGGTAGCGGCCGGGGCCGAACTTGCGCGGGGCGATCTCGGTTCGCCTCAGCTCGAACAGCTGCCTGTAGTGCGTAAGCCAGCCGCGGCCATGCGTGCCGCGCGCGTCCTTCCAGCGCAGCACGCAGCGCTTGAACGTCTGCTCGGACAGCGGATCGGGGATGCGCGCGCGTGCCTTGGCGTCCGCGAACGCGGCGAAGCGCGCGAACTCCTCTCGCCGGCCGTTGCGCACCGCCTCGCCGAGCTCGCCGTCGAAGTCGCAGAAGAAGAGAAACGGCTGGTGACAGGCCCACTCCTCGCCCATGAAGAGGAGCGGCGGCGACGGCGCGAGCAGGAGGATGGCCGACAGCAGCTTCAGCTTGCCCTCGTCGGCGAGCGAGGCGAGGCGCTCGCCGTGCGCGCGGTTGCCGACCTGGTCGTGGTTCTGGAGGAAGTCGACGAAGCGGCGCGGCGGCAGATGCGCGCTCGGCTCGCCGCGCGGCGCGCCGCTGAAGGAAGAGACCTCGCCCTGGTAGGCGAACCCCTCGGCGAGCGAGCGCGCGAGGTGGCGCACAGGCGCTTCCGCGTACGCGGCGTAGTAGCCGTCCGACTCGCCGGTGGCAAGCACGTGGCAGGCGTGGTGCGAATCGTCGTTCCACTGCGCATCGAAGCAGCCGGGACCGAGAAAGCGCGCCTGGTTGGCGTCGTTCTCGAGCACCAGGTGGATGTGGCGGTCCGGGTCGCGCGCGTGCACCGCCGCGGCGATGTCCTCGAGCACATGGCGCGGCGACTCGTCGACGATGGCGTGCACCGCGTCGAGGCGCAGGCCGTCGAATCGGTATTCCTCGAGCCAGTAGAGCGCGTTATGAATGAAGTACTCGCGCACCGTGCCTTCGGAGAAGTCGATCGCCGCGCCCCACGGCGTCTGGTGCTTCGCAGTGAAGAACTGCGGCGCGTACAGCCCGAGGAAGTTACCCTTCGGTCCGAAGTGGTTGTAGACCACGTCGAGGAACACCATCAGGCCGGCCTGGTGCGCCGCCTGCACCAGGGCCTTCAGCTCCTCGGGCCGCCCGTAGACCGAATCCGGCGCGTACGGCAGCACCCCGTCGTAGCCCCAGTTGCGCCGGCCGGCGAAGTCCGCGAGCGGCATGAGCTCGATCGCGGTGATCCCGAGCTCCCCGAGGTAGTCGAGCTTCGACATCACGCCGCCGTAGGTCCCCTGCGAGGTGAAGGTGCCTACGTGCAGCTCGTAGATCACCGCCTCCTGCCAGGGCCTGCCGCGCCAGGCCTCGTCGTGCCACTCGAAGGCGAGCGGGTCGATCACCTCGCTCGGGCCGTCGACGTCGCGCGGCTGGAAGCGCGAGGCCGGGTCGGGCACCGCGTGCCTGCCGTCGATGCGGTAGCGGTAGAGGGTGCCCGGCCCCGCCTTTTCGGTGGTTTCGTACCAACCCCCCTCCCCGCGGAGCATGGGCTTGGTTTCGTTTTCGATCATCAAATCGACTTGTTTCGCGCCCGGCGCCCACAGCCGAAAGCGCACGCCGCCGTCGCCGAGCACCTCGGCGCCGAACGGCATGGCGTGCCTTCTCAGCGCCGCTTGCGCGGCCACCAGCGTTCCAGCAGCTCCGCCGCCCATTCCTTTCCTCCGAGACCGAATGCGAGCGCCAGGGCGAACACCAGCCCGGCGAGGATGATGAGGAAGCTCTGGCGCACGATGTCGCCGCCGATGTTGACCTGGTCGAGCGCGATCAGCACCACGAACGTGACGATGGCGTACTGCGCGAGCCGTCCGAGAAGCTCGGCGTCCTGGATGTGGACATTGCGGCAGTAGGCGGTGATGGCGTTGGCGATGAAGCGCGCGAAATACCCGCCGAACGCGAGCACCAGCAGCGCGACCAGGACCTTAGGCACGAACAGGATCACGCGGCCGAGCACGTCCGTGACGTAGGTGAGGCCCAGGCTGTTGAAGCCCACCACGAGCGCGCCGAGAATGACCAGCCAGTAGATCACCAGCCCGATGATCTCGGTGGTGTCGGCGGCGATGCCGCCGTCGCGCAGGAACCCGTCCAGGCCCGCGCGTTGCGTCACGATGTGGAAGTTCACCGCGCGCAGGCCTTTCACGATGGCGAAGCGCGCCGCCTTGGCGAGCAGCCATCCGACCAGGATGACCACCAGCGCGAGAATGAGGCGCGGCACGAAATCGGCCGCCTGGACGAGGAAAGCGCGCACCGGCGCAAGCAGGAGATCGAAGTCGAGTTCGAGCTGGCTCATCGCTTTTCCTCCAGCATGGCGAGAAGTCCCGACAGGGGCACCTGGACCCAGTCGGGCCGGTTGCCGAGCTCGTAGCGCAGCTCGTAGAGCACCTTCTCGAGCTCGAAGAGCTTCATGAGGCCGGCGACGTCGTCGAAGGACTCGAACAGGCCGCTACCGCGTGTCGCCGCCGCGTAGCCGGCGCGGAATGCGCGGCGCGCCTCGCGCTCCCACTCGTCGAGGTCGTTCCCCTTGGTAGCGCTCCACTTCGCGTAGCTGAATGAGCGCAGCATCCCGGCTACGTCGCGCAGCGGTGAAGCCTTCAGCCGGCTTTCGACGAGCGGCCGCGACGGCTCGCCCTCGAAGTCGATGATGTACCAGTCGTTGTTGGCGAGCAGGACCTGGCCGAGGTGGTAGTCGCCGTGATGGCGCGCCTTGAGGGCCCTGCCGCGCGGCGGCGCGCACGAATCGACGAGCGCCAGAATTTGCGCTTTTCGCTCCTGAAGCTCGGAGTTCTTGAGCATGGCGAGGGTCTGCTCGGCCTCCGCCTTCACGCGCGATTTCCAGGCCTCGACATCGGCGAGCGTCAGCGGCTCGGGCGTGAAGGCCGGATCGCGGGAGGGCGTGGCGAGCGCGCGATGCAGCTCGGCCGTCCTCGTGGCGAGGGTCTGGATCAGCAGGAGGTAGGCGGCGTGGCTCGCGTCGGGCGTACCGCGCCGCGTCTCGAGCCACCGCTGCAGGTATTCGAGCGTATAGCTCCAGCCGTCGCCCTGGTTCGGCACGTAGGACTGCAGGAGCGCGAGCGTCACGGGCTCCTTGTTTTTCGACAGGTACTCTACCGCGCCCGCCACCGGCACGCAGTTCCTGAACTCCGCCACCTCGGTGAGGAACCGGCCGACTTCGAGCTCGGGATTCACGCCGGGACGCAGCCTCCGGTAGCACTTCAGGAACAGCCGCTCGGAGAGCGTGACCGAGGTGTTGGTCGACTGCGCCTGGAGCGGGCCGACGGTCAGCGCGGCGAGGTCCTCGCCGGCGATGCGGCTGAAGGCCTCGGTCGGCGTGAAGCGGATCGAGCCGTGGCTGGTCGAGAGGCTGCGGCCTTCGCCGATCGCCTTGACCACGTTGCGGCAGAAGCCCTCGTCGGCCATCGCGTCGCCGATGACGCCGACGTTCGCCTGCTGCCGCACGCGCACGATGGTCGATTGCGCGAGCTGGCGCACGTGCTCCTCGTCCTCTTCCCAGGCGAGCGCCATCGGCAGGGAATAGGTCGCCTTCCCGACCTCGAGGATCGTCAGCAGCCAGCTGATGCCACCGGCGCTCATGTCCCCCACTTCCCAGATGGCGTGGTCCTGCAGCCGGAGCTCGCGCACGGGCTCGCCCTTGGACGCGTACCAGCGCTGCGCCTCGATGTAGCGCGGCAGCACCTCCTCCTCCAGGCGCTTGCGCAGCTGCTCCGCCATGCGGATGCGCCAGGGCACCACGCGGTCGCTGAAGAACGAGACCCAGCCGTCGAAGAGCACCAGGATCGGCAGCTCGTCGGGCACGATCACCTGCGTGTGCCATGACGGCCCTTCCGCGTCGGAGGCGAGGCGAAACCAGTAGAACGAGTGCGCCGGCAGGGTGAGGAGGTACGGCAGGTCGCCGATCGGCGGAAACGGCGTCCGGCCCATGAGCTCCACCGGAACGCGGCCTTTGAAGCGCCTGAGATCGAGCTCGACCGGCTGCGCCGAGCGCGCGAGGTTGGCCACGCACAGCACCGCCTCGTCGGCGTACTCGCGAAGGTACGCGAGCACCTTGCGGTTTCCCGGCTTCAGGAACGAGAGCCGGCCGCGGCCGAACGCGCGGCTCTCGCGCCGGATCCTCAGCATGCGCTTGGTCCAGTTGAGGAGCGACCCCGGGTCGCGCTCCTGCGCCTCGACGTTCACCGCCTGGTAGCCGTAGACCGGGTCCATGATCGGTGGCAGATAAAGCCGCTGCGGATCGGCGCGCGAGAATCCGGCATTGCGGTCGGGGCTCCATTGCATCGGCGTTCGCACGCCGTTGCGGTCGCCGAGATAGATGTTGTCGCCCATGCCGATCTCGTCGCCGTAGTACACGATCGGCGAGCCCGGCATCGAGAAGAGGAGGCTCTTCATCAGCTTGATGCGCTCGGGGTCGTTCTCCATGAGCGGGGCAAGGCGGCGGCGGATGCCGAGGTTGATGCGCGCCTGCAGGTCGGCGGCGTACATGCGGTACATGTAGTCGCGCTCGCGGCTCGTCACCATCTCGAGCGTGAGCTCGTCGTGGTTGCGGAGAAAAATCGCCCACTGGCAGATGTCCGGGATGTCGGGCGTCTGCGCCATGATCTCGACCAGCGGATGGCGGTCCTCCTGCGCGATCGCCATGTACATGCGCGGCATCAGCGGGAAGTGGAACGCCATGTGGCACTCGTCGCCCTCGCCGAAGTACGGGCGCACGTCCTCGGGCCACATGTTGGCTTCGGCGAGCAGCAGCTTGTTCGGGTACTTCTGGTCGATCAGCGCGCGGATCTGCTTCAGCACCAGGTGCGTCTCCGGCACGTTCTCGTTCGACGTGCCCTCGCGCTCGATGAGGTAGGGAATCGCGTCGAGGCGGAATCCGTCCACCCCCATGTCGAGCCAGAAGCGCATGGTGCGGAACGCCGCCCTGAGCACGTGCGGGTTGTCGAAGTTGAGGTCGGGCTGGTGGCTGAAGAAACGGTGCCAGTAGTACTGCTTCGCGACGTCGTCCCAGGCCCAGTTCGAGGTCTCGGTGTCGGTGAAGATGATGCGCGTGCCCTTGTACTTCTGGTCGGTGTCGCTCCACACATAGTAGTCGCGCTTGCGCGAGCCCTTCGGCGCGCGCCGCGCGGCCTGGAACCAGGGATGCTGGTCCGAGGTGTGGTTCATCACCAGCTCGGTGATCACCCTCAGCCCGCGGCGCTGCGCCTCGCGCACGAACTGCCTGAAGTCGGCGACCGTGCCGTATTGCGGATGCACGCCGTTGTAGTCCGAGACGTCGTAGCCGTCGTCCTTCAGCGGCGAGGGATAGAACGGCAGCAGCCACAGCGCCGAAACCCCGAGGTCCTGGATGTAGTCGAGCTTGGAGGTAAGACCGCGGAAGTCCCCCATGCCGTCGTTGTTCGAATCGAAGAACGCCTTGACGTGCACCTGGTAGAGGACGGCGTCCTTGTACCAGAGCGCCTGCTGCGCCACCGCCGTGATCTCCGCCGCGCTCTGCGAGGTCACTTGCGCACCAGCTTGAAAAGATGGGCCGGGAGCTGGTGCGGGTTGAGCTCGATGTAGTTTCTCGAGCCGCTCCAGGCGTAACGCCCGCCCGAGAGGAGGTCGTGCACCTCGAAGGTCTCGTTCGGCGCGAGGCCGAGTCCCTCGAGGTCGAGCTCGACGAAGCCGGATTGCGGATGCTGGAAATCGAGGTTGACCGCCACCAGGATGATGTTGCGTTCTTCTTTCTTCGAATAGACCAGCAGCTGCGGATTGTCGATGTCGTGGAAGCGCAGGCTCCAGTCGCGCTGCAGGGCGGGATTCGCCTGGCGCACCCGGTTCAGCAGCGCGATCAGCTCGCGCAGGCTGTCGGCGCGCTCGAGGTCCCAGCGCTTCAGCTCATATTTCTCGGAGTCGAGGTACTCCTCGCTGCCCGGCTCGCGCGGCGAGTGCTCGAGAAGCTCGTACGCCGGCCCGTAGATGCCGTAGCTCGCGGCGAGGGTCGCGGCGAGCACCACCCGTACGATGAACGCCGGCCGGCCCCCGGTCTGCAGCGTCTCGTGCAGGATGTCGGGCGTGTTGGGCCAGACGTTGGGACGGAAGTACTCGCGACTCGCCGTTTGAGTCAATTCAGTAAAGTATTCGACGAGCTCCTGCTTCGAGTTCCGCCACGTGAAGTAGGTGTAAGACTGAGTGAAGCCGACCTTGGCGAGCTTGTGCATGATCCGCGGCCGGGTAAACGCCTCGGAGAGAAAGATGAGCTCGGGGTGCTTCGCCTTCAGCTCGCGCAGGCACCATTCCCAGAACGCGAACGCCTTGGTGTGCGGGTTGTCGACCCTGAAGATCTTCACGTCTTGAGAAATCCAGAATTCGAAGACGCTCTTCAGCTCCTCCCACAGGCTTCGCCACGCCGCGGTTTCGAAGTCGAACGGGTAGATGTCCTGGTACTTCTTGGGCGGGTTTTCCGCGTACTGCACGGTGCCGTCGGGCCGGGCGCGGAACCACTCGGGATGCTCTTTGACGTACGGGTGGTCGGGAGAGCATTGGAAGGCGATGTCAAGCGCGATATCGATGCCTCGCTTTTTCGCCTCACCAACCAAAAACCGGAAGTCTTCCGCCGTACCCAACTCAGACAGGATGGCCTTGTGCCCGCCCTCCTTGGCGCCGATTGCCCAAGGGCTGCCGACCTCGCCCGGCTTGGCCGCGACGGCGTTGTTCTTGCCCTTGCGTGCGGTCGTGCCGATCGGATGGATCGGCGGAAAGTAGAGCACGTCGAAGCCCATCTCCTGCACGTAGGGTAGCCGCTCGACCACATCCTTGAAGGTCGCATGGCGGCCGTCGCCTCGCGCCGAGCGCGGGAACATCTCGTACCAGGCGGAGAAGCGCGCCTTCACCGGATCGACCAGCACCTCGAGCGCGTCGCTCTCGACCACCGCTTCGCGCGCCGGCGGCGGAACGTCCGCGCTCATCGCCGCCTGGTAGCGCTCTTCGGCACTGCGCTTTTCGTCCGCCAGAATCTCGTTTCTTACCAAGCCGGAGCCGATGAGGAAGTCGACCGAGAGGTCCTGCCCGGCATCCCTGCGCTTCGCGAGGTCGCGCCGCCAGGTCACGAAAGGATCAACCCAGCCGCGCACCTTGTACTGGTAGCGGCCGAGCTTCTCGACGGTGAACGCGGCCGCCCAGTGGTCGTTGTGCCGGAACTCCATGGCCACGGCTTTCCATTCGTTGTCTTCCTGAAATCGCCAAAGAAGATGACAAACGACTTGGTCGTGGCCGTCCGCGAACACGTCGGCCTCGACGAGCACCTCCTCGCCGAGCGCCCGCTTCACCGGATAGCGCCCGCCGTCGACCTGCGGGCGCACCGACTCGATCACCACCCGCGCGGGCGCGGGCACCGTGCTGGGATTGTTCTTAATCAGGCTTGAGGAACACCGCCGCGAGCGGTGGCAGCGTCAGGGTAAGCGAGTGACTGTACTCCTCGTAGGGCATGGGCAGCGCATCGGAGCCGCCAGAATTGCCCAGGCCGCTCCCGCCGTAGACGGCGGCGTCGCTGTTCAGGAGCTCGCGCCAGTAGCCGCCGCGCGGCACGCCGACCCGGTAGTTGAAGCGCGGCACCGGGGTGAAGTTGAACACCGCGAGCACCGGCGGCGCCTCGTCGCCGGCGAGGCGCAGGAACGAGAGCGCGCTCTGCTCCCAGTCGCCGCGCTGCACCCAGCGGAAGCCGTCCGAAGAGAAGTCTTTTCCGTGAAGCGCCCGGTTTTCACGGTACGTCCGGTTGAGATCGGCGACCCAGCGCTGCGCGCCCTCGTGCAGCGGGTATTGCAGCACGTGCCACTCGAGGCTCGCGTCGTGCGTCCACTCGCGCCGCTGGCCGAACTCGCCGCCCATGAAGAGGAGCTTCTTCCCCGGATGGGCCCACATGTACGCGAAGAGCAGGCGCAGGTTGGCGAACTGCTGCCAGTCGTCGCCCGGCATGCGGCCGATGAGCGAGCCCTTGCCGTGCACCACTTCGTCGTGCGAGAGCGGCAGCACGAAGTTCTCGTGGAACGCGTACCACAGGCTGAAGGTGAGCGCGTCGTGGGAGTACTTGCGGTACACCGGGTCGCGCTTCATGTAGTTGAGGCTGTCGTGCATCCAGCCCATGTTCCACTTCAGTCCGAAGCCCAGGCCCCCGAGGTAGGTGGGCCGCGACACCTGCGGCCACGCAGTCGATTCCTCTGCGATGGTCTGGATGTCCGGGAAATCGCGGTACAGGGTCTCGTTCAGGAAGCGCAGGAACTCGATCGCGTCGAGGTTCTCGCGCCCGCCGTGGCGGTTCGGAATCCACTCGCCTTGCTTGCGGCCGTAGTCGAGGTACAGCATCGAGGCGACCGCGTCCACGCGCAGGCCGTCGGCGTGGAACACCTCGAGCCAGAAGTGCGCGCTCGAGCTCAGGAACGCCCTGACTTCGTTCCTTCCATAGTTGAAGATCGCGCTGGCCCACTCCGGATGGTGGCCCTGACGCGGGTCCGAATGCTCGTAGAGATGCGTGCCGTCGAAGAAACCGAGGCCGTGCGGATCCCACGGGAAATGCGAGGGCACCCAGTCGAGGATCACGCCAATTCCCGCCTGGTGGAGGTGGTCGATGAACCACATCAGGTCCTGCGGCGTGCCGTAGCGCGAGCTCGCGGCGAAGTAGCCGGTGCACTGGTAGCCCCACGAGCCGTAGAACGGGTGCTCCATGATCGGCATCAGCTCGACGTGCGTGAAGCCCATGCGCTTCGCGTAGTCGGCGAGCTTCGGCGCGAGGTCGCGGTAGCCGAGGAACCGGTCCGGTGAATCGGGCGAGCGCATCCACGAGCCGAGGTGCACCTCGTAGACCGCGTGCGGCGCGTCGAGCGCGTTGCGCCGGGCGCGCGTGCGCATCCACTCGGCATCGTGCCATTCGTAGTCGAGGTCCCACACCACCGACCCGGTCTTCGGCGGCGTCTCGCAGCGAAACGCGTACGGGTCGGCCTTGTCCACCTTGAAGCCCGCGTGCTTGGACACGATGTGGTACTTGTAGATGCTTCCCTCGCGCGCTTCGGGCGCGCGGGCATACCAGATGCCCGAGCCGTCGCTCGTCTGCCGCATCGGATGCCGCCGCGGGTCCCAGCCGTTGAAGTCGCCCACCACCGCGACCGAGGCCGCGTTGGGCGCCCACACCGCGAACTCGATCGCGCCTTCCACGAGGTGCGCTCCCAGCTTCTGATAGAGGCGCGAGTGCGTACCCTCGCGGAAAAGGTAGAGGTCGTGACCGGACAGCGCGAGACGGGGAGCGGCGACAGCGCTCATGGGTTGTCCTTTATCACTACGCGATTTGGCGATCTACCGCAGTGGCTATACTTTTGACCATGCAGACCGACTACGTTCAGCGCTTCCTGTTCGAGGAGCTCGACATCCGCGGGCGCCTCACCTGCCTCACGGGCGCCTGGCAGCGGATGCTCGACGGGCGGGACTATCCGCAGGATGTTGCGTCGCTTCTTGGCCACACCACCGCCCTCAACGTCCTGCTCGGCGCCAACCAGAAAGGGGCCGGGCGCGTCACACTGCAAGTGCAAGGTTCGGGCCCGGTGAAGCTGCTGGTGGCCGACTGTACCTCCGAATTGAGGATCCGGGGCATGGCGACCTACGACAAGGACCTCGGCGCCGCGCTGAGCGAGCGCGGCCTCCTCGGCGACGGCCGCCTCTCGGTCACGCTGGAGGACGTGAAAAGCGGGCGCCTGTACCAGAGCCTGGTGCCGCTCGAGGGCGAGAGCCTCGAGCAGATCTTCATCCACTACCTCGCGCAGTCGGAGCAGATGCCGGCGTTCCTGCGCCTCTACGCCGACCGCGGCGCCGTGTGCGGGCTGCTGCTCGAGAAGCTGCCGCTCGCCGACAGCCGCGACCCCGACGGATGGAACCGCATCACCCAGTTCGCCTCGACCCTCGAGCTCGACGAGACGCGCGACGCCCAGCCCTACGATCTGCTCACGCGGGTGTTCCCGGAGGAGCTGATGCGGGTGTTTCGCCTCTATGCTGTCGAATACCACTGTCCCTACGACGAAGACAAGGTGAAGGACCTCCTGCGCGGGCTCGGCAGGCACGAGGTCGAATCGATCCTCGCCGAGCAGGGTGAAGTCGTGATTCGCAACGAGATGTGCAACCACGAGTACCGCTTCGACGCGCGCGCCATCGCCGAGCTCTTCCACTAGAGACCAAGAATCGGGGTCAGACCCCGATTTTTCTGGAAGGATTTTCCTGGCATGAAATTGGCTTGCACGCGGTCATGAGACTTCCCCTGCTGTGCCTGGCGGTAACGCTTGGACTTTACGCCTGCAGCCGCGAGGAGCCGGCGATCGGACAGCCCCGGTCCCAGACCAGGATCGACGAGACCCGCGCGGTCGAAAAGGCGGCCGACGCGGGCAAGCCGCTGAGCGACGACTCGCTCACGCAGATCGTCCGTTCGGCTCTCGAGTCCGAGTCGAGCCTGGACGCGCGCAAGATCGACGTCGAGAACAGCCACGGCAACGTCGCGCTCCACGGCTCGGTGGAATCCGAAGACCAGCGCGAGAAAGCCGGACGCATCGCCGGAGCGGTGGGCGGCGTGCGCAACGTAGTCAACAACCTCACGGTCGAGGGCGCTTCGACCGGCGCAAGCGCGGCGAGGAAAGAGAAGCCCGAATAGTCCGTCAGGCGCACGCCGATGGGCCCATTCGGACGATGGCAGCCTGGGCCGCCGGCCGCTAGAGTAGCCCCACGCGGGAATAGCTTAGCTGGTAGAGCGCAACCTCTCCAGGGTTGAGGGATGAGTTCGAGACTCGTTTCCCGCTCCAGTCACCTTACGAACGGGGTCAGGGTTCACGCTCCGGCCCCGTTTATCATTTGGCCTCCCGACGGCAGGAGGCGACGTGGAGAAGAGCCCGGCGATTGCCGAGATCATCGAGGCGCGGCTGTCGCGCCGCGCAGCGCTGAAAGGCATCGGCGCCGGCAGCGTGTTCGGACTCTTCGGTTGCAGCACCGCGCCGACGGCACCGGCCGCCGCCGGCGACGGCTCGGCGCCGCTCGAGTTCGCCGAGGTCGGCCGCAGCAACGACGGCACCCACCACGTTGCCGCCGGCTACACCGCGCAGGTGCTCATCCGCCAGGGTGACCCGATCCGCCGCGGCGCGCCGCCATACCGGCCGGGACGGCAGACCGGCGCCGAGCAGGAGCAGCAGTTCGGCACCGACAACGACTTCATCGCGTACATGCCGCTGCCGCGCGGCTCGAGCTCCTCGACGCGCGGCCTGCTCGGCGTCAACCACGAGAACCATCGCCCGCTGCTGTGCTTTCCTGGCGTGAAGAATCCCGCCGAGCTCACGCGCGAGCAGTGCGAGGTGCAGATGGCGGCGCAGGGCCATTCCATCCTCGAGATCGAAAAACAGGGCAACGCCTGGCGCGTGGTCGAGGACAGCGCGTACAACCGGCGCATCTCGGCGAACACCGCGATGCGCATTGCCGGCCCCGCCGCGGGACACCCGCGCATGCGCACGCCGTCCGATCCCTCGGGCACGCGCGTCCTTGGCACGTTCAACAACTGCGCCGGCGGCACCACCCCCTGGGGAACGATCCTCGCCGCCGAGGAGAACACGCAGTTCTATTTCACCGGCAACGCCGCGCAAGGACCCGAGGCCGCCGCGCGCCGGCGCTACAACATCACCGGCCGCCCCCGGTTCTACGAGGCCTGGAGCCGCTACTTCGAGCGCTTCAGCCTGGACAAGGAGCCGAACGAGCCGAACCGCTTCGGCTGGATCGTCGAGATCGATCCCTACGACCCGAAGTCGACCCCCGTGAAGCGCACCGCGCTCGGCCGCGCGGCGCACGAATGCGCCACCAGCGCGCTGAGCCACGACGGCCGCGTCGCCTTCTATTGCGGCGACGACGCCCGCATGGAGTATGTGTACAAGTTCGTCACGCAGGAGCGCCATGACGCCTCGCGCCCCGAGGCGAACCGCGACCTCCTCGACCGCGGCACGCTCTACGTGGCGCGCTTCGAGTCCGACGGCAGCATGCGCTGGCTGCCGCTCGTGCACGGCGAAGGCCCGCTCACCGCGGCGAACGGCTTCGCGAGCCAGGCCGACGTCGTGATCGAGGCGCGCCGCGCCGGCGATCTGCTCGGCGCCACGCCGATGGACCGCCCCGAGGACGTCGAGGCGCAACCGGCGACCGGGCGCGTCTACGTCGTGCTGACCTACAACGAGCAGCGCAAGCCAGACCAGCTCAACCCGGCCAACCCGCGCCCCAACAACCGCTTCGGCCACATCGTCGAGATCGTGCCGCCGCTCGTGAACGGCAAGCCCGACCACACGGCGACGGCGTGCCACTGGGGCTTCTTCCTCCTCGGCGGCAACCCGGCCGATCCCTCGCACGGCGCGCGCTACGGCGGCCCGGTGACCGAGAACGGCTGGCTCGCCGCACCCGACAACGTCGCCTTCGACCCGAAGGGTCGGATCTGGATCGCCACCGACGGCCAGGACGACTGGGCGGGCTTCAACGACAGTCTCTATGGGGCGCCGGTGGGCGGTCCCGAGCGCGGGATCACCCGCGCCTTGTTCACCAGCCCGCGCGGGTCCGAGATCTGCGGCCCGGCGTTCACGCCCGACGGAAAGACGCTCTTCCTCGGCGTGCAGCACCCCGGCGACGAGAAAGGCTCGACCTTCGAGAAGCCCTCGACGCGCTGGCCCGACTTCAAGGACGACATGCCCCCGCGCTCGTCGGTGCTCGCGATCACGCGCGACGACGGCGGTGAAATCGGGGGTTAGATCAAGCTACGGAACCGAATTGCTCGGTCGAACGCGCTCACGGGTCACCTCCGCTAAAGTAGTAACACCCAGAAGCGCCATGTCGCGGTCGATCTCGTCGCGCAGCAGCCGGATCGCGTGCGCGACGCCGGGCTGGCCGCCCGCCGCGGCGGCGTAGAAGAACGGCCGGCCGACGAAGACGAAGCTCGCGCCGAGCGCGAGCGCCTTGAGGACGTGCGTGCCGCGCCGCACGCCGCTATCCATCATGACGGTCATGCCGCCAGCCTCGGCGGCGATTGCCGGCAGCACGCGCAGTGGCGCCACCGCGCCGTCGAGCTGGCGGCCGCCGTGGTTCGACACGATGACGCCGTCGATGCCGAGCTCGCGGGCGCGCCGCGCATCGGCCGGGTCGAGTATGCCCTTCAGCACCAGGCGCCCATGCCAGCGGCGGCGGATGCCCTCGATGTGCTTCCATGACAGCCGGTCGCGGCGCCCGGGGTCGCGCTTGCCGCTGCGCGAGATGAGCGGCACGCGCGGCCCCATGTTCTCGAAGTGCGGCATGCCCTGGGTGAGGAGCGTGCGCAGAAGCATGCCGAAGAGCCAGCGCGGCCGCACCGCACTGTCCCAGGCGAGGCGCAGCGTCGGACGCAGTGGAGTATGGAAGCCGGTGCGGATGTAATGCTCGCGGTTGGAGGCGACCTGCACGTCGCAGGTCACGACCAGGGTGTCGAATCCGGCGCGCTCCACGCGCTCGACCAGCCGGTTGATCGTTTCTTCGTCGCCCGGAATGTAGGCCTGGAACCAGGAGGTGGCACCGGCGCTTCGCACCTGCTCGAGCGGGGTGAGCGCTGCGCCGCTCATCACCATCGGGATGTTGGCCTGCGCTGCGCCACGCGCGAGCACCAAGTCGCCCTCGTAGGCGGCCATCGAGGTGCCGCCCATCGGCGCGATGCCGAAGGGCGCATCGTAGGCGCGCCCGAAGAGCGTCGCCTTCTGCGTGCGCGCCGAGGTGTCGACCAGCATGCGCGGGACGAGGGCCAGATCGTCCCAGGCCGCGAGGTTCGCCCGGAGCGAGGCGCCGGTTTCCACGCTGCCCGAGGCATAGCCGAAAATGGGACGCGGCAGCACCCGCCGCGCGGCGTCCTCGAAGTCTTCCAGCGAGAGAAGGTCTTTAAGCTTCACTACAGCCGCTAAGATATACGCATGTCGTCCGCGCCGTCCGGCCTCGTTCCGCGTGAAGGCCTCGTCACCGTGACCCACGTGATCTACGCGCTACACGCCTTCAGTGCGCTGACCGGGCTGGTGAGCGCCGCCTTCGTGGTGACCGCCTTCCTGACCGGATGGCCGTCGATCATCGCGGTGATCATCAACTATGTGAAACGCTCGGAGGCGCGCGGGACCTGGCTCGATTCCCACTTCTCCTGGCAGATCCGCACCTTCTGGTTCGCGGCGCTGTGGGTGGTGGTCGCCGTGATCCTGTTCGTCACCCTCATCGGGATACCCGTCGCCTGGGTGATCTGGGTGATCACGGGCATCTGGGTGCTCTACCGCATCATCCGCGGCTGGCTCGCCCTCTCCTCCCACAAGGCAATGCCGACATGACTGAACCCCGCGTAATCGAGGTTTTCTCCGACTACGTCTGTCCCTGGTGCTATCTCGGCTCCGCGCGCGTCGCGCGGCTGCAGAAGGAGCACGGCGTGCAGGTCAAGTTCGTGCACTTTCCACTGCATCCCGAAACGCCGGCGGAAGGCAAGAGCCTGGAGGCGCTCTTCGCCGGGCGCGGCTACGACATTCCGAAGATGCAGGCGCAGATGCGCGCGCGCATGGCGGCCGAGGGCCTGCCCTACGGCGATCGCAAGATGACCTTCAACAGCCGGCTCGCGCAGGAGCTTGCGAGCTGGGCCGTTTCGCAGCCTGGTGGCGAGTCGATCCACGATGCCCTCTTCCGGGCGTACTTCGTCGACGGTAAAAACATCGGCGACGCCGAAGTTCTTGTTGAAATTTCAAAACAACTTGGGCTCAACGAGGCTCAGGCGCGCGAAGTGATCCAGAAAAGAACCCACAAGGCGGCGGTCGACGCCGACTGGGAAAAGTCGCGGCAATACGGCGTCACCGGCGTGCCGACCTACGTCGTCGGCGACCGCGGGGTGGTCGGCGCGCAGCCCTACGAGACGCTCGAAGAGCTCATCAAGTAATCGATTTCAGGAAGACTGCATCGCGCGCAGGTAATCGGCGAGCCTTCTACCCGTCTGGTCGGGGTAGCGCCGCTCGAGCGCCGCGAGCTCGGCGATGCGGTCGACTCTGAAGTTGCGCCAGTTGTCGCGCGTCTCGCACCAGGCACCGAGCGTCCAGGTGCCACCCCAGAAGTAGAGCGCGATCGGCCAGACCTGGCGCTCGCTCCCCCGGCCCTGCGCATCGCGGTAGTTGAGCCGCAGCACGCGCCGCTCGCCGATCGCGGAACGCACCGCCTCGAGCCGGGCCATCGCCGCCGCGTTGACATGGAAGTTCGGCGCGTAAAGGCGCGTCTGCTCGAGCGCCATGCGCCGCTCGGCGGGCAGCGCGGCGACGATCTTCTCGATCGCGGTGCGCGCGCAGTCGGCGAGCACCGGTCCGCCCCAGGCTTCCACCATCCGGGCGCCGATGGCGAGCGCCTCGATCTCGTTCAGCGTGAACATGAGGGGCGGAACGTCGAAGCCGGCTTTCAGGCGGTACCCCACGCCGGCTTCGCCTTCGACCGGCACGCCGGAGAGGGAGAGGTCGCGGACGTCGCGGTAGACCGTGCGCAGCGACACGCCGAGCCGGCCCGCCAGGAAGGCCGCCGTGGTGAGCCGGCGTCCCCGCAGGTACTGCACGATGCGGAACAGGCGGTCGGCGCGCCGCACGAGCCTCAGCTCATCGCGTGGAGCCCGATGCGATTGCCTTCGCAGTCCTGGACGTGCGCGATCCAGCCCTGGTTGCCGGGAAGCTGCGTCTTGGACATCAGGACCTTGCCGCCCGCGGCACGCGCCCGCTCGAGCGCGGCGTCGATGCCTGGCGTCGCGGCGAGGTAGGTCACGGTTCCCTTGCCTGACGGCTCGTAGCCTTCGCCGTGCACCAGGCAGCCGCCTACGCCCTGCTCGCCGTGCGGAAAGAGGGCGATCCGGAACGGGCCGAACTTGTCGAACGCGAGCTCCGCATCGAGCAGCTTTTCATAGAAGGCGGCTGCGCGCTTGAGATCCGCAACCGCGATTTCACTCCACACTACGCTGTTTTGCATCTCGCTTCTCCTTCACGTGACGTGCGGGATCGCACCTCACGCAGCGTGCGCCAGCCCTGCTGACAACGTGATGTCAGGAGGCCTTGGACAGCGGCCGCGCCAGCTTTGTCCCCGGCCACGCGTCGTGGCGGGCGCGCGCGTACTGCGGCGGATAGTCGAGCTTGACGCCGAAGCGCTCCGCCGCGTGCCACACCCAGCGCGGGTTGTCGAGGAAGGCGCGCGCCATCGCCACCATGTCGGCCTTCCCTTCGGCGATGGCCGCCCCGGCCTGCTCAGGATCCGCGATCATCCCGACCGCGCGCACTTTGATTTTTGAATTTTGCTTTACCTTTTCAGCGAAAGGCAGCTGGTAACCCGGGCCCACGTTCAGCCGCGCGTGCGAAACCAGCCCGCCGCTCGACACGCACACGTAGTCGAAGCCCACGCGCTCCAGCTCGCGCGCGTACGCCACTGCATCGTCAGGACCGAGGCCGCCTTCGGCCCAGTCGCTGGCGCTGATGCGCGCGCCGAGCCCTCTTTCCTTCGGCCAGGTCTCGCGCACCGCGCGTGCGACCTGGAGTGCGAATTTCATGCGCTCCTTGCCGTATTCGTCGCTGCGGCGATTGGAGAGCGGCGAGAGGAACTGGTGCAGAAGATAGCCGTGCGCCGAATGCAGCTCCAGCACGTCGAAGCCGGCGCGCTTTGCCCTTCCTGCCGAAGCGACGAACGCGTCGACGGTCTGCAGAATCTCTTCCTTCGACATCTCCTTCGGCGTGTGCCAAGTTGGGCTGAATGGCAGCGGCGACGGAGCCACCGTGGGCCACGGCGATTCGCCGCGCCCCAGAGCCTCGCGCCCTTCCCAGGGCACCTGGGTGGAGGCCTTGCGGCCGGCGTGGCCGATCTGGATTCCGATCGGATTTTTGGAAACCGTGCGGCAATGCGCCAGAACGCGTGCCATGGAAGCTTCGTTATGGTCGCTGTAAAGGCCGGTGCAGCCGTGGGTGATGCGGCCTTCGCGCGTCACGTGCGTCGCCTCGACCATGACCAGGCCCGCGCCCGAGTAGGCGAGGTGCCCGAGGTGGACGAAGTGCCAGTCGTTCATGCTGCCGTCGTCCGCGGAGTACTGGCACATGGGCGAGACGACAATCCGGTTGGGCAGCGTGACGCCGCCCAGGGTGATGGGGGTGAAAAGAGTCGCCGGCATGCGGCGATTCTAGGTCATGGTCCGGATTCCCCTTCCAGATAGGCGATCAACGCGGCCCGATCGGCCGCGTCGGTCACGCTGTAGTTCATCCGCTGGCCCGGAATGAGTCGCTCCGGGTCCGTGAGCCACGCATCGAGCGTCCGCGAGCCCCAGACGATGCGTGAGGCGCGCAGCGCGGGCGAGTACTCGAATCCGGCCACCGCGCCCGCCTTGCGGCCGATCACGCCGCGATGGCGCGGCCCGATGCGGTCCTGGTCGAGCGAATGGCAGCCCGCGCAGCGCGACTCGTACAGCTCCTTCCCCCTGGTGGCATCGGCTGCCTGCGCTATTCCACAGACAACCAATGCCCCAAGAAAAACAGCCGCATTAGGCGCCGAAGCTGAGCGGCGCACCGGGAAGCTGCCTGCCGAGCACGCCGGAGAGCGCGGTCCAGTGCATGGTCTCGTCGGCGGCGAGGCGAGCGGCCACCTTCGCGAGGTTCACGTCCTGGAACGACGGGATGACGCCGAGGTAGGCGTTGCTCGCGCCGAGCTCGAGGCGAGCCGCGAGGTTGAGGATGTCCTCCTGGCTCTTGATCGCGGCCGCGTTCAGGGCGCGCGCGTATTCCGCCATCGGCTTCTCGGCCACCGGGCGGCCGCCGAGCTTCTCGATCGTCGAGATCAGCGCGTCGCGATGGCCCTTGTGGTGCGACTGGAAGAGCACCGCGGCGTCGAGCACCGGCTTCTGCAGCAGCCCGCTCTGCGCGCCGAGCTGGTAAGCGTTGATGGCCTCGTGCTCCAGGCCGAGGGCGACGTTCAGGATGTCGACGTCGCGCGCCATGGTGCTGCCCATGGCGAAACTGCGGCCGGGGACGCCGGCAATGAAACCGAAGGCGGCGGCGGACAGCGTGGCGGTGCCCGACGTGGTGAGGAAGCTGCGGCGTTTGTGGTTCAGCATGATTGACTCCGAATAGGTTGGTTGGGCGGGCTGCACGCCGTATACGCCTCAACCTAGGCTTCGGATGTCAAACCTCGATCGCACCCGCAAAGAGAACCGGGCCGGTGGGCGCCCCGGTCGGCGAGCCTCCCGCCGGCTCGACCGACACCGCGAGCTTCGCCCCGCGGGTGAGGCGCGCCGCCTGCGCCGCCGGCAGCGCGAGCTTCGCGTCGAGGCTGCCGAGGACCGCGAGCGACACCGGCGCGCCGCCTTCGGCCGGAATGAGCCAGAGCTCGTAGCTCTGCGAGGGTCCCGCGAGCACCGGGCGCGTCGCGCGCAGCTCGAGCGTCCTCCGATCCGCCGACAGGGCCGCGCTGATGCGCGCGGCGTCGCCGGGCCCGGAAAGCTGCGCGATCTCGGCGAACGAGCTCGTGGGTTTCAACGGAACGATCTGCAATCCGACCGCGAGGAGCGCCGCGGCGGTGGCGGCGATGGCCCAGCCGCGCCAGAGCGAAACGCGGCGGTGCCACGGCGTGCGGTAGCGGGAGAGCCCGAGCTCGCGCTCGAGCCGCGGCCAGGCCGAAGCCGGCGGGGGCGTTTCGATCATGGCGGAGTACCTCGGAGCGAGCCCCTGCCAGTGGCGCAGGCGCGCGGCGACGAGCGGCTCCTCGCGCAGCGCGCGCTCGAAGCGCCGGCGCGCGGCGCCGCGCAGGGTGCCGAGGAGATATTCGCCGCAGAGCGCATCGAGGTTTGGATCGCGGGCGAGCTTCATCGCACCGCCCCCATGCATTCTTCGACGCAGGAGCGCAGGTTGGCGAGCCCGCGGCGCACCCAGGTCTTCACCGTTCCCAGCGGCTGCGCGAGGTGCGCCGCGAGGTCGCTGTGGCTCATGCCACGGTCGTACGCGAGGACCAGGGCCTGGCGTTCCTGCGGGCGCAGCTCGCCCAGGCAGTCGCGCAGCCAGCGCGAGGCGCGCCCCGCGTCGACCGAGTCGTCCGCGGCCGGCGACCAGTCGAACAGGCGATCGAGCTCGTCCTCCTCGGGGTAGGAATCGACGCGCGAGACGTCGTGGCTCGCCATGAGGTCGAGCGCGCGGTTGCGCACGATGGCCGCCATCCAGGCCACCGGCTGCTCGGCCAGCGGGTCGAAACGCCCGGCCGCGGCCCAGATCCGGGTGAAGCCGTCGTGCAGCACCTCCTCGGCCAGCTCGCGCCGCCGCACGATGCGCTGCGCGATGCCGAAGAGGAGCGGCGAGCAGGCCTTGTAGAGCCCCTCGAAAGCCTCGGCCGCCCCCTCCCCCCGGGCCGCGGTGGCGAGCAGCAGCCGCTTGATGTCGGCGTCGGACCTCATCCGTCTTAGTACGGCCGAGGCGCGGTTTTGGATTCCTGCGTTTTAAGGGGAAGCGACGGCGATGCCGCGTTCGGAGAAAGTCTTGCGGATGGCGTGGGCGAACGCCACGGCGCCCGGCTGGTCGCCGTGCAGGCACAGCGTATCGGGCGAGACCGGGATCGGCTTCCCGGAGAGCGAGGTCACGACGCGCTTCTCCACCATCGCGGCCGCGCGCTCGGCCGCCACCGCCGCATCCTCGATCATCGCTCCGGGAGTGCCGCGCGGCGCGAGCGTCCCGTCGTCGGCATAGCCGCGGTCGGCGAAGACCTCCCCCGCCACTCGTAAGCCGCCCTGAAGGGCGATTTTCATCATTTTGGAATTTGAAAGGGCGTAAAGCATGACACCGCCGCCAAGGTCCCGGACCGCGCGCGCCATCGCCTCCGCCAGACCCTGGTCGTTCGCCGCCATGTTGTAGAGCATCCCGTGGCACTTCACGTGGTGCAGCCGAGCGCCGGCGGCGCGGGCGAAAGCCTCGACCGCGCCCGCCTGGTAGAGCACGAGGTCGTACATGTCCTGCGGCGAGATCTTCATGACCCGCCGGCCGAAGCCCTGGAGGTCGGGCAGCGACGGGTGGGCGCCGATCGCCACGCCATGGTCCACAGCGAGCTTCACCGTGGCGCGGATCGTGGCGGGATCGCCGCCGTGGAAGCCGCAGGCGACGTTGGCCGAGGAAACGAGCGGCATGACCGCCGCGTCGGCGCCCATCTTCCACACGCCATAGCTCTCGCCCATGTCGCAGTTGATGTCGATGGTGGTCATTGGCCGTAGTTCCAACCGATGCCGCGGAGCGCCGTGGCGAGCCTTTCCTTGGCATCGTGGCGCAACTCGGCCGCCATGCCGAGGTCGCAGCGCGCGAAGTGCACCGTCCCGCCCGGGGCGAGCTGCGCGAGGCGCGCCACGTCGGCGGAGACGATCTCCGCGATCCTCGGGTACCCGCCGGTGGTCTGGTGATCGGCCATGAGCGCGATCGGCGTCCCGTTCGCCGGCACCTGCACGCTGCCGAGGGCAGTCGGGCCGGACAGTATCTCACTTTGCTCGCTGCGCACGAGCGCCGGCCCCGCCAGGCGAAAGCCCATGCGATTGGATTCCGGCGCGATTTTCCACACCGTGTCGAAGAAGCTCCTCTGCGCGTTCGAGTCGAAGCTCGCGAAGTGCTGCCCCTCCAGGACGTGCACCAGGATCGGCTCGCGGTCGGGTAGCGTGAAGGGTGGCGCCGACCACTTGACCGTGCCGTTGCGGGTCTTCTTCAGCTTGGAGAAGCGGCCGGTCGCGCCGGGGTCGCGCAGCGCGAGCGCGTCGCCGTGCTTGAGCGAGCGCCCCTGGAAGCCCCCGAAATGCCCCGGCAGGTAGGTGCTGCGGCTGCCCAGTATCGGCGCCACCGCGAAGCCCCCGGCGACCGCCAGGTAGGCACGCGCGCCGCGCGCCGCGTGCCCGACGTTGAACCGGCTCCCGGCGGGCGCGAGCACCGGGCGGTTGTGCGGGAAGCTGCCGTCGAACTCGGCGCCGCACAGTGCGACCAGCGTCTCCTCCTCGAAGGAAAGCTCGGGGCCGATCACGGTGATCTCGAGCGCCGCCTCGCCGCCTTCGTTCCCCACCAGCGCGTTGGCGAGCGCAAGCGCCACCGGGTCCATCGCGCCGCCCGGGCACAGGCCCACGTGCTGCAAGCCGTGGCGGCCTTGGTCCTGCAGCGTCGTGAGCAGTCCCGGCCTGAGGATCCGGATGCTCATGTTCTCGCGCGAAGGACGATCATTTCTTCAACGCCATGAACTCTTCGGCGGTGATGGCGCGGAAGCGCACCCGGTCGCCCGGCGCAAGCAGGCTCGGCGGCTCGCGGGCGACGTCGAACACCGCCACGGGCGTGCGGCCGATGACGCTCCAGCCGCCCGAGATGGCGTAGGGATAGACCACCGTCTGCTCGTTGGCGATCGCCACCGCGCCCGGCGCGACCAGCGCGCGCGGCGTCGCGCGCCGCGGCACCGCGAGCTTCGCATCGAGGCCGCTCATGTACGCGTGCCCCGGGGCGAAGCCGATCATCAGCACGCGGTACTCGCCCGCGGCGTGGATCCGGCCGATCTGCTCGAGCTCGAGCTTCACCTGCCTCGCGACCTCCTCGATGTCGGGCGCGAACTCGCGCTCGTAGCACACCGGCACCTCCACCGTGCGCGCGGGCGCTTCCTCCGCAGCGGCGTCCTGCTTCATGCATTCCTGCACCAGGATCGCGGCGGCCTCGAGCGCGTCGCCGTGCACGTCGGGATGGTCGGGGTCGTAGTGCAGCGCGATGCCGCCCAGCGCCGGCACCACGTCGCGCATCCATGGCTTCGCGCGCGCCTGCAACGTCGCCGCGAGCTGCTGCACGAACGCGTTCACCTCGAGGTCGAGCTTGTCGGCGAACTCGATGTAGGCCGCGCAGTCGCCGAGCGGGACGACCGCCTTGGGCTCGATCGGCTTTCTGGCCACTCCTTAGGAAACCCTGGGTACGGCGACCCCGATCATGCAATCCCGTGTGACGAGCGAGGCGAGCCGTTCCTCGCTCCAGCCTTCAGTCCCCGGCGGGCGCATCGGCAGCACGAGGTAGCGCATGTCGGCGGTGGAATCGTGCACCCGGATCGCGACGTGCTCCGCGATCTCCAGGCCGAACTCGGCCAGTACGGCGCGCGGCTCGCGCACCATGCGCGAGCGGTAGTTGCGCGACTTGTACCACTCGGGCGGGATGCCGAGGAGCATGCGCGGATAGCACGAGCAGAGCGTGCACACGATCGCGTTGTGAACCTCGGGCGTATTCTCGACCACCAGGAGCTTGAGGGCCGGAATCTCGAGGCCGAGCTCCTCGCAGGCCTTGGTGCCGTTCGCGAGCAGGCGCTGCTTGTACCCGGCATCGACCCAGGCGCGTGCCACCACGCGCGCGCCGCGTTCGTAGCCGCGCTTTCGCATCGCCTCGACTTCCTCGGCGACCTCCTCTTCGGTCACCACGCCCTTCTCCACCAGCAGCTCGCGCAGGCTGATCTCCATGAGCTGGAAGTACGTCAGCGGCCGGTACGGACCCGAATCGTTCATGGCTTCTCCAGCCAGTGTTGATAGATCTCGACTTCGAGGACGTCGTCGGGGCCGCCGCGGTAGTCCGGCCACACGTCCGTTTGCCGGAACCTCACCCTGTAGAGCGGCTGCGCCGGAAGACCGTCGCGCATCTGTGCCAGCTCTTCCGGATTGGGGAACGCGCCGCAGAGCCGCTCGACCGTGCCGGTCTTGCCGCGGATGTAGAACGGCGTGCGCACGTGGCCGAGGGGATATGCTTCCATGACCCGCACGGCGTCGCCGGGTCCGAAGCTGGGTTTAATCACGTTTTTCGACTTCAAGCATTCTCCGCGCGAGCTCCGCGCTCGTAATGACGCCGCGCTGGATCAAGGTCTGCCCCAGCGCGACGACCCAGCGTTCGTAGTAGCTCAGCGCGTCGTAAGCCTGCGGCGTGAGCGTCTCGATCGCGCGCCTCCGCTCGTCGACTGTAAGCCTGCGCTTTCGCCCCAGGAGAACGGCCATCGCGTCGACGCGGCGCTCCCAGTCGCTGTAGTCGTGCTCGGCGCGATCGACCTTGCCGGCCGGCAACCCACCCATGTCGTGATGGCTACGCACGCCGGCTCACCTCCTCCATTTTTCTCGCCAGCTCGGCCGTCGTGATGACCCCGCGCTGGATCAGCGTGTGCGTAAGCGAGGTGATCCACTTCTCGTAGTAGGCGGTACGGTCGTAGGTCTCCGGCGGCAGCGACTCGATGTTCTTGCGCAGCTCGTCCACGGTCATGAGGCGCTGCTTGCCCCGCTTCTCGCCGGAGATTCCGACGCAAAGCACCATGAGCGCGTCGACCCGGCGCTCCCATTCCTCGTAGTCGTGCTCCGTGGGCTCGACCTTCTGCGCGGGCAAGCCGCCCATGTCGTGATGGCTCCGAACCACCGGGTTTTCCTTCATGCGACCCATTCCGACACCGGGGCACGTGCCTCGTGCAGCGGCTGGCAGACGATGTCGACGAGCGTCGGGCCGTCGTGCCGCAGCGCTTCTTCGAGAACCGAAGCAAGGGATTGCGGTTGGGTGACCCTCCAACTCCTGACACCGAATGCCTCGGCTACCTTCGCGTGATCGGTGACGCCGAAATCGACCGAGAAATAGCGCTGGCCGTAGCCCGATTTCTGCCCCGCCTTGATCCAGCCGTAGGTTGCGTTCGAGATCACGATGAACGTGATCGGCAGCTTCAGGCGCACCACCGTCTCGAGCTCGCCCACGCACATGCCGAAGCTGCCGTCGCCCATCACCGCCACGGTCTTCGCCGCCGGGCGGCCGACGTGCGCACCGACCGCCGCGGCGAGCGCATAGCCGAGCGCGCCGTGCGCGCGGTTGGAGAAGAAGCGCCGGCCGCTGCCCTTCACCACGTAATAGGCCGAGAAATACGGGCACGGCGTGCCGGGGTCGGCGACCACGATCGCGTCTTTCGCAAGAATTTTGTCCAGAGTCGAAACGACGCGCTCGGGCTTGATCGGCACGTCGTTCGACTTCGCCAAGGCTTCGAACGCCTCGAATTTCTCGCGCTTCTTCTCATCCACCCAGGAGAGATCCCCCACCCTTGGCGTCGCTGCCTCCGCCAGGGCGGAGAGTGAAAGCCTGGCGTCGCCGATGATCGGCACGTCCACCTTGTAGTTCGTGCCCGGCACCGCCGGGTCGACGTCGATATGGACGATGCGGGCGCGCCCCGGCGCGGGATGGCGCCAGCGCTCGGTGGTCACCGATCCGGCGCGGCAGCCCACGAACACGACGACGTCGGCCTGATCCACCACCGCGCGGGTTTGCGGCGTGCCTCCATTGGATCCAACGACCCCGACCGAATGCGCGCAACGCTCGTCGATCGAGCCCTTGCCGCTGACCGTCGTCGCCACGGGCGCCGAGATTTTTTCCGCCAGGCCCATGAGCTCGGTTTCGGCAGCGGACAGCACCACGCCACCGCCGCAGATGATGACGGGATGCCGTGCACCCCTGAGGAGCTTCGCCGCAAGCTCGATGGCGAACGGGTCGGGCGCCACGCGCCGCGATGGGAAGGCGCCGAGCGTCGGATCGGCCCACACGTCGCCGCGCTCGACCGGAGCGTTCTGCACGTCGAAGGGCAGCGCGATGTGCGCCGCCCCGGGACGGCCGGTGGTCATCGCCTCGAACGCGGCGCGGAAGGTGCGCGGGATGTCGGCAGCGCGGTCGAGCACCGCGTTCCACTTGGTGAGCGGCCTCATCAGCGAGCGCTGGTCGAGCTCCGTGAGGGTGAAGCGATTCCGGGAGGAAACCGCGACGTCGGTGTTGATCGCGAGGATTGGAACGGAAGACTCGTTCGCCTCCACCAGGCCGGGCAGGATGTACGTGGCCCCGCCCCCCGACGGACCTTCGCACACGCCGACCTTTCCGGTCACCCGGGCGTAGCCGTCGGCCATGTACGCGGCGTGGCGCTCGTCCCGCGTGAGGAGGTGCCGGATCGATCCCGAGCGCGCCAGCGCGTCGTAGAGCGGCAGGCTGGTGTCGCCGCACAGGCCGAAGATCACCTCGACGCCGTGCGCCTTCAGCATCTCGACGACGGCGTCGGCGCCGGTGAGCGCGGCGGCCTGCAGGTCGACCGGCCTGTTCATGCGCCCTATCTTACCTTCGCCGGGTCTGCCGCTAGTCCGACTCACCTACCGGGAAGGGGATCCGAGAGAGCGACCCGTCTTTGTCCACACCGGACAATGGCGGCATGAAAACTCTATTCGCACTCCTCGCGCTCGTAGCGCTCGCCGCGTGCCACCAGGAAGGCCCGGCTGAAAAGGCCGGCCGTCAGCTCGACGAGGCGGGCAAGTCTGCAGCACGCAGCATGGAGAAAGCGGGCGACGCGGTCCGCGACGCCGCCAAAGGCAAGAGCTAGCCTTCGTCCGAAAGCGCGCGCGGCGGCTATATTAGCGCCGTGCCGAGCATCGCCGAGAACCAGCGCCCCGCCCCAGGCGAGCTCTACCTCGACCACGTAGCGCACTTCGTGCCGGACCTCGGCGCGGCGGCGCGCGTCGCGGAGCTGCTCGGGTTCAAGGTGACGCCTGAATCGGCGCACCGGGCGCAGGGCGCGCCGGCCGGAACCTCCAACCGCTGCATCATGCTGGAGGAGGGCTACATCGAGATCCTCGCGCCGACGCTCGACACGCCGCACGCCCGCCGAGCGCGCGATTACATGGCGCGGTACGACGGCGTGCACCTCGCCTGCTTCGGCTCGCCGCAGGCCGAAGCCGAGCACCGGCGCCTCGCCGAGCACGGCTTCGAGCCCGATCCCCTCGTCAGTCTCGAGCGCACGCTCGAGGGCGGCGACAAGGTGCGCTTCAAGGTCGTCTACGTGCCGCCGGCGAAGATGCCCGAAGGGCGCGTGCAGTACGTCGAGCAGCTCACGCCCGAGGCGATCTGGACCCAGGAGAACCTCGCCCATGCCAACGGAGTAACGGCGCTGAAGGCGATCTACGTCGTCGCCGACGATCCGGCGGAAACCGCGGCGCGCTGGGCGCGCTTCTCGGGCCTGCTGCCGAGTCCGGAAGGCGCGATGGTGCGCCTCGATTGCAACCGCGGACGGGTATTCGTCGGCACCCGGGAGGAGCTCGAGCATGTGCTGGGCGCGGCGCCGCCCGCGCCGGGCCTCGCGGGCTATCGGCTCGGATGCCGTCATCCGGAAGGCTTCGCCGCGCGTTGCAGCAGGCTGGGGTTTGCGGTGCACAGGACTCCCGCCGGGCACGCCGTCTCTCTGCCCGCCTCGCTCGGCGGCGTTTGGCTGATTTAGAATCGCGGTTCCTTAGGAGGGGTCAGATGAGAATATCGAGAATCGCAGTCGTGGCCGCGCTCGCGCTTGCGAGCTCCCTCGCCTGCGCGCAAACCATAAAAATCGGCTTCATCACCAGCTATTCCGGCCTGAACGGCAACCTCGGGCCGTACATGGAGCGCGCGGTGCGGCTGTACATCAAGCTGCACGAGAAGGACCTGCCGTCCGGCGTGAAGATCGAGCTCATCACGCGCGACGACACCGGCCCGAACCCCGACAAGGCCAAGCAGCTCGCCCAGGAACTGGTGGTGCGCGAGAAGGTGAACCTCCTCGCCGGCGTGGTGTTCACGCCGAACGCGATGGCGATCGCGCCGATCGCCACCGAGGCCAAGGTTCCGTTCGTGATCATGAACGCCGGCACCGCCGTGATCACCACGCGCTCGCCGTACATCGCGCGCACCTCGTTCACGCTGTGGCAGTCGAGCTACCCGCTCGGGCAGTGGGCGGCGAAGAAGTTCAAGACCGGCTACACGCTGGTGAGCGACTTCGGTCCCGGCCACGACGCCGAGGAGGGCTTCATCAAGGCGTTTACCGAGGGCGGCGGCAAGATGCTCGGCAACGTGCGCGTGCCGCTGCAGAACCCCGACTGGGCCGCCTACATGCAGCGCGTGAAGGACGCCAAGCCCGACGCGTTGATGGTGTTCATCCCGGCGGGCAAGACCGCCACCGCGGTGATGAAGAACTTCTCCGAGCTGGGGCTCGACAAGGCCGGCATCAAGCTGATCGGCCCGGGCGACATCACCACCGACGAGGAGCTGCCCAACATGGGCGACGTCGCGCTCGGCGTGACCACCATGTTCCACTACTCGGCCGCTGCGGATCGCCCCGCCAACAAGGCCTTCGTCGCGGCCTGGAAGAAGGAATACGGAGCGAACGAGACCCCGAATTTCCTCTCCGCCGGCTCCTGGGACGGCACCGCCATGATCTTCGAGGCGATCAAGCAGCAGAAGGGCAAGCTCAACCCGGACAAGACCATGGAGATCTTCAAGCACTGGAAGTTCGCGGACAGCCCGCGCGGCCCGATCTCCATCGACCCCGACACGCGCGACATCGTCCAGAACGAGTACCTGCGCGAGGTGCGCAAGGTCGGCGGCCAGCTCGCCAACGTCGAGCTCGAGACCTTCGCCACCGCGGTGAAGGACCCCTGGAAGGAACTGCAGAAGAAGAAGTAAACCGGCTCTCTAGAAGAAGCTCGTCCACTGGGGGAATTCCTCTCGTCCATCGTAAGCGTCGCCTTCCACGGCGCCGCCTACGGCATGATTCTGTACGTCATCTCGGTGGGCCTGTCGGTGACGATGGGCCTGATGGGATTCATCAACCTCGCCCACGGCGTGTTCGCGATGGCAGGCGGGTTCATCCTGTCTGCCCTGCTCGGGCGCTACGGTGCGCCGTTTCCCGTTGCCGTCGCGGCGGCTTTCCTCTTTGTCGCGATCGGCAGCATCGTTCTCGAGCGCCTGCTCTATTCCCGCCTGTACGGCTCGGGCGAGCTGGCGCAGGTGCTTTTCTCGATCGGCCTGATCCTGGTCTCGATGGCGAGCGCGCGCATGGTCTTCGGCGACCAGGCGGCGCGCGTGTTCCTGCCCGACTACCTGCGCGGTCAGCTGCACTTCCTGGGCCGTGACTTCCCGACCTACCGGGTTTTCATCATCGTTTTCAGTGTCCTGATTGTTTTTGGGCTCTGGTTCGGCGTCGAGCGAACGCGGTGGGGCGCGATGGTGCGGGCCGCGGTCGACCATCGCACCATGGCGCAGTCGGTGGGCATCAACACGCGGCTGCTCTTCATGCTGACCTTCGCGCTGGGCAGCGGGCTCGCCGGACTGGGCGGCGCGCTCGGCGCCGACATCCTGCCGGTGCAGTGGGCCTACCCGTTCGAGCACCTGGTGTACTTCCTGATCGTGGTGGCCGTGGGCGGCCTCGGCACGCTGCGCGGACCGTTCATCGCCGCGCTGCTGATCGGCATCGCCGATACGGCGTGCAAGTACTGGATCCCCGAATTCGGCGCGTTCCTGGTCTACGCGGCGACGATCGCGATTCTCTTGTGGAGGCCCATGGGTCTCTTCGGGATGAGGGCGTGAGCGGCTATACCGTCGACGCCCGCATCCGGTGGACGGAATGGATCCCGTTCGTCGTGGCGCTCGCCGCCTTCTTCCTGCTGCCCGAATACCTGGCGCTCGGCGCGCGCATCCTGATCTTCATCCTGTTCGCCCTGTCGCTCGACCTGATCCTCGGCTACGCCGGCATCGTGACGCTCGGCCATAGCGCGTTCTTCGGCCTGGGCGCCTATACCGCCGGCATCCTCAGCGCGAAGCTCGGCATCACCGATGCGTTCGTGCAGCTGGCCGCGGCGGCAGCCGCGGCGGCGCTGCTCGGCATCGCCACCGGCGCGATCATCCTGCGCACCCGCGCGCTCACGCTCCTCATGCTGACGCTCGCCATCACCGCGATCCTGCTCGAGGTGGCGAACAAGATGAGCTCGGTGACCGGCGGCGCCGACGGCCTGCAGGGCGTGGTCGTGGCGCCGATCCTCGGCCTCTTCAGGTTCGACCTGTATGGCAAGACCGCATTCCTCTACTGCCTGGCGGCGCTCTTCGTCGGCTGGTGGGCGGTGCGCCGCATCATCTACTCGCCGTTCGGCGCGATGCTCACCGGCATCCGCGAGAACGGCGCGCGCATGCACGCGATCGGCGCGCCGGTTTACTGGCGCATGGTGCTGATCTACACGATCTCCGCGACGATGGCCGGCATCGCCGGCGCCCTGATCGCGCAGGTGAACCAGTTCGTCGGCCTGAACGTGCTCGGCCTCGAGCCCTCGGGGGACCTGCTGGTGATGCTCATCCTGGGCGGTGTCGGCCGCCTGTATGGCGCCTTCGTCGGCCCGGTCATCTATCTCAGCGTGCAGGACTGGCTCGCCAAGCAGTACCCCGAGTACTGGTACTTCGGCGTCGGCGCCCTGCTCATCACGGTCGTGCTGTTTGCCCCGGGCGGAATCCTGGGCCTCTTCGACAAATGCCTGCCGCTCTTCAGACAGAAAAGCTCTGCAAGACCTTCGGCGCGCTGACGGTCGCGCAGAACGTGGACTTCCGCCTCGAGGCGGGAGCGCGCCACGCCCTCATCGGGCCGAACGGCGCCGGCAAGACCACCTTCGTCAACATGCTGACCGGCGCCCTGGCGCCGAGCTCCGGCCGGATCCTGATGAACGGCGAGGACATCACGAAGACCAGGCAGGCGGCGCGCGTGAAGCTCGGCCTCGGCCGCACCTTCCAGATCACCACCCTGTTCCGTCGCCTGCCGGTGCTCGACAACGTCGCGCTCGCCGTTGCGGAGCGCGAAGGAATCGCCAGGCACATGTGGAAGGCCGCCGGGCGGCACAACGCGATCAAGGACGAAGCGATGGCGCTCCTCGCCACGCTTGGCCTCGCCGACGACGCGCGCACCCCGGCGCAGGACCTGCCCTACGGCAAGCAGCGCCTGATCGAGATCGCCATCGCGCTCGGCCTGAAGCCCAAGGTGCTGCTGCTCGACGAGCCCGCGGCCGGGGTGCCTTCGACGGAGTCGGAGCGCATCCTCCAGGTGCTCGACCGGCTCCCCTCGGACATCGCGATTCTCATCATCGAGCACGACATGGACCTCGTGTTCCGCTTCGCGAAGCGCATCACCGTGCTGGTGCAGGGCGAAGTGCTCGTCGAAGGGCCGCCGGTCGAGATCGCTCACGACCGCCGCGTGCACCAGGTGTACCTGGGCGAGCAGCACCATGCCTGACGCGCTGCAGATCCGGCGCCTGAGCTCGGGCTACGGCGAAACCGTGGTGCTCGAGGACGTCGCGCTTACGCTTCCCGAGCGCGGCTCGCTCGCGGTCCTCGGCAGGAACGGCGTTGGCAAGACCACGCTGCTTGCCACAATTATGGGGCACACGAGCTTCCACTCGGGTTCCATCGCATTTCAAGGTAATGAGATTTCGCGGCTTCCGGTCTACGAGCGCGCGCGACGCGGCATCGGCTTCGTGCCGCAGGAGCGGCTCATCTTCCCCTCGCTCAGCGTGCACGAGAATCTCACCGTGGCGGCGCGCCCCGGCCGCTGGAGCGTCGAGCGGGTCTACGACCTCTTCCCGCGCCTGATGGAGCGCCGCGCCGCCATGGGCAACCAGCTCTCCGGCGGCGAGCAGCAGATGCTCGCCATCGGACGCGCGCTGATGGGCAACCCGACTCTACTGCTCCTCGACGAACCGCTCGAAGGTCTGGCACCGATCATCGTGGAAATGCTTCTGCTTTCTCTCAAGAAGCTCATCGCCGAGGATTCGCTCGCCATCATCCTGGTCGAGCAGCACGCCAAGGTGGCGCTCTCGGTCACCGAGAGCGCGATCGTCCTGAACCGCGGCCGCATCAGCCACTGCGGCCCGAGCGCCGAGCTCCTCAACGATCCCCAGAAGCTGACCGGCCTGATCGTCGCTCAGTAGATTCCTTACAGTTGAGCCGAAGTCGACTTGGCGGCCCGCAACGCTTCCAGGATCGCAAGTGCGCGCTCCATGGAGAAGTTGTACGTCGCCGAGTCGAACGCCTTGGAGTTGCCGCGCATCATGTAGCCGTGCTGGACGCCCGGGAAGATATGCACCTGCACGTTCTTCATGCGCGCGGGCACGCCGCGGTACGCCTCGAGCACCGGGGTGGGCGCGGCGTGGTCCTGGTCGCCCCAGATGATGCACACCGGGGCGCGCACGCCTTCGAGCTCGCCGATGAAGTCGAGGAGCTGCGTGCCGTGACAGGAGATGCCCGCGTCGTAGCCCAGGCGTTTCGGCCCGAGGATCGCATAGGGGCCGCCGTAGCAGAAGCCGATCACCGCGGCGCGGCCGTTGAAGAGCGGCTCGCGGCGCAGCAGGGCGAGCGTGTCGGCGAGGTCGCGCTCCCCGGTGCGGATTTTTTCGAGGCGCGGCTGGCCGCGCGGCGCGGCGCGCTGGTCGTCGCGCGCGAGCGCTCCGGGCACGGTGCGCCAGAAGAGGTCGGGCGCCGCGGCGATGTAGCCGTGCGAGGCGAATTCGTCGGCGATGCCGCGCAGGTCCTGGTCGACGCCGTGGATCGCCGAGGCGAGCACGATCGCCGGCACCTTCGGGCCTGCCTCGGGCGTCACGAGGTGGCAATCGAACTGCGGACCTTCGCTCGAGCGGATCTTGATATCTTTCTTCAGCATGGCGCCTCACCGGGAAGAGAGAGTCTTGCAAGAGAGTCTTGCGGGAGGACGATTCTAGTAACGCGTGCGCGGTACGCAAGCCCCCCTTAGACTTATCGCCATGCGCTGGCTCGCCAAGCTAGCTGGAGACTTCCTTGGCTCTTCAGCTTGACCTCATCTCCTGCACCATTGCCTCTCGCATGGGACTCCGTCGTTGTCCCCATCCATCTGCACACCGGGACAGTTCCTCAGGAAGAACGTCGCTTCGTCGCAGGAGGTCATCTGGGAGCAATAGGTCCTGCCGTCGCACTTGAATTGAACCGGCGACAACGCACCGCGTTGCGGAATCGCCTTGGGTGATGTTTCAGCGACATCGGCTGCCTCCGCAGCCGCAGTAGGCGTACTGCGCTGGTAATGCAAGTGCACCTGCCAAGCCAGAATTCCAACGATGACGACTCCGACCAGGCGCCTCATTGGGATTTCGACCCGAAGTCAGACATACAGATCGCGCACAATGGCGTTGAGGGGATTGGCCGCGTCGACCAGTACCTCGACTTCCTGGTTCGCCGCGAGCGCGGCGACTTGCTTGTTCTTGTGCACCGACGTCCACGAGCTGACGCGGCGGCCGGCGAAGTCGTAGGCGAACTCGACCCGGCCCCGGTCCATCGCGACCTCGACGCGAGTGATCTGCGCTCGCACGACTTGTCCCCGCGAGAACAGGCGGTGAATGCGCACGATCCGCCAGACCAGCAGGCCGCCGGCGACGAGCGACAGGGGAAGCGCGAGCATGAGCGCGTCGCGCGCGGTGAAGCTGCCGTCGTGGCGGAAGAGCATGAATTGCGCGCTGATGAGCCAGATCACGGGCAGGCACATCAGGCAAAGGAGCGCCGGCCAGTCCGTCCAGAGAATGCTGCCAAGGCGTGGCTTCATGAGGTTGGCGTTCCAGTCCACCCTGTGACGCTAGCAGCCGCAGGCCGCGGGACGCGAGGGCATATGCCTCGCGCTGTCGCGCCGCCGCGGGCTGCGCCGCCTTCTAGGGCGCGAGCAGCGTCGCGGCGAAAAATTCCTTCACCGCCTTCTGCGCCGCGGCGTGACCCTTCTCGTCGTACGCGACGGTCGGGCCGAGCTCGACGCAGGGGTCGGCGTAGGTGAATGCCTGGCCCGTCTTCACGTTGACGATGACGCCGTTCTGACGCTCGGCGAGCTGGCAGCTGCGCGTCGACTGCGACTTTTCAGCGACCACGGGCGTCTTGAGCAGGCGCGAGTCGAACGCGTGGTGCGCTCCGGGATACTCGGTGAGCGCCACGTCCGCGCCCTTCGCCTTGAGCCGCTTCACGTATTCGCGGCAAGGCGCCACCGGCACGTAGTTGTCGGCGGCACCGTGAAACATGCGGATCGGCTTCGGCGACATGTTCTCGTCGTCGACGAACTGCGTGCCGCACGAGGCGTAGAACGGAACGTACGCCGCGAAGTCGAGCCCCGACGCCGGCCCGTGCATGCGCTGGAAGCGCTTCGAAGCTGCGTAAAGCGCCGCCTGGCCGCCGCGCGAAAAGCCTATCAGCGCGACGCGCCGCGAGTCGATGCGCGGATGCTTCTCGAGGACTTCGAGCGCGCGGTACGCGTCATACGTCATCGCCAGCCTCCCGAGCGACGCCTGATTGGCGCTCGTGGAGGTGATGCCGCGGCCGGTGAACGCGTCGAGCACGAACGTGGCGATGCCCATCTGGTTGAAATCGTTTTCCCAATCGACGACGTTTCCGCCGACGCCGCCAGAGCCGTGGAGCAGCACGACCGCCGGCAGCCGTTCGCTGCCTGCGCGCGGAATCTTCAGCTGCCCGGCGAGCGTCACCCGCTTGGCGTCCTTGCGGCCGTTGAGGAAATCCTGGTCGCTCATCGTCACCGATTGGACCGGGTGCACCTCCACCCTCACGATCTGAGCGAGGCCTAGCGCCGGTGCGACCGCGATGGCCGCGGTCGAGATCGCATGCACGATCGACTTCATTCGCATCCTCCTGTCGGGCCGAGCCGCCTGTAGGCGATGTAGAACTCTACCCCCAAGGCCGCGCGCGCCAAGTGTTGCTGCGGCGCACGAAATCGGGTCGGAGGGTTGCATCTGCGCCGGGCCGGGCGCAAGATTCCGGGTCCCAGGAACGACGGGGCAATGGTTACGCGGCAATGGTTACCCATTTCATCGCCTCACCGGCCAAGCGGCTGGAGCACATGCCGGTCACACCGGCGCGTGTCCAGGAGGCGTTGAAAGTCTGAGGGATCCCCTCGGGCACTGAAGGGGCCGCGCCAGCGGCCCTTTTTTTTATGGTTTTGCCTTTGCCCGGGCCCACTCCGCGACCTGCTGGAAGCACTCGCCGAAGTAGAGCTCGAAGTTGTCGAACTCGGCCCAGCCGAGGTGCGGCGTGCAAAGGACATTGGGCATGGCGAGCAGAGGATGATCGGGCGGGACCGGTTCCTCGTCATACACGTCGAGCGCCGCGTAGCCGGGTCGTCCGTTCCTCAGCGCTTCGAGAAGCGCGCCGGGCTGGACGAGCTCGGCGCGCGCGGTATTGACGAAGAGCGCGCTCGGCTTCATGCGGCCGAGGTCCTCGCGCGTGATGCTGCCGCGCGTGTCAGGCGTGAGCCGTATCTGCAGCGTGAGCACGTCCGACTCCTCGAAGAGCTGCGCCTTGCTTCCCGCCGTTGCATACGCGAGCGCCTTGGCCTTCTCCAGGGAGGCGGATCGGCCGAAAACGAGGACCTTCATTCCCAAGCCTGCGCCGGCCTCAGCCACCAGCGATCCTATGGTCCCGAGTCCGAGGACGCCGAGCGTGCTGCCGCGCAGGCGATGTGAGAGAGAGCGCGGCAAATCGCCGCGCTTCATGCGCTCGGACTCGGTCACGATATTGCGGCGCGAGGCAAGCATCAACGCAAGGGTCAGCTCGGCGGGCGACGCCGGGGAGGCGTTCGAGCCCTGGACCACGTCGATGCGAAGGTCCTTGCAGGCGGCGAAGTCGATCACCTTGGAGTGGCGGCCGACGAGCGCGAGGAGCTCGAGCTTCGGCAGCCGCTCGAGCAGCGATCTCGGGAACGCAACCCGCTCGCGGATGGCGACGACCACCTGCGCGTCGGCCAGGCGCTCGGCGAGCTCGTCGTCGTCGCGCGCAGGTTCGCGAAACCGCACCACTTCGTGGCCACGCAGCAGCTCGAAGCACTTCAGCCGGTGCACAATATCCTGATAGTCATCCGGGATCGCTATGCGCATTGCCGTCCTTCTAAGTCTTTTTCTTTGGGTCGCGCAAGTGCCTGCGCAAACCTGGCCGAACAAGCCAGTGCACCTTATCGTGCCGTTCTCCGCGGGCAGCGCGGTCGATACCCTCGCCCGCATCCCCGGGCAGAAGCTTTCGGAGCTGTGGGGCCAGCAGGTCGTGGTCGACAACCGCGTCGGCGCGAACACCATCATCGGCACCGAGGCGGCGGCGAAAGCCCCTCCCGACGGGTACACGCTCGTTCTCACGAACGACGCGGCGCTCGCGACCAACCCCGCCCTCTATCCCAAGCTCCCGTACCATCCGCTGCGCGATTTCGCTCCCATCGCCCTCGCCGCTTCCATACCCATCGTTCTCGTCGTGACCTCCTCGTTCCCGGCATCGTCGGTGCAGGAGCTGGTGAAGGAGGCCAAGGCGAATCCGGGCAAGATCAACTACGCCTCCGGCGGCAACGGCAGCGCGCAGCACCTGCCGATGGAAATGTTCAAGCTCGCCGCGGGCATCGACCTCGTGCACGTACCGTACAAAGGCCTCGGGCCGGCGTTCAACGACGTCGTGGCCGGCCAGATTCCGGTGATGTTCGCGGGCATGTCCAACGTCTTCCCGCACGTGAAGAGCGGGCGCATCCGGGTGCTTGCGATCGGCGGCGCAAAGCGCTCCGCCGCCATGCCCGACGTCCCCACCATGCAGGAGGCGGGCGTCGCCGGCTTCGACTACGCGGCCTGGGCTGGGTTTCTTGCCCCAACCGGTACGGCGCCTGCGGTCGTCGAAAAGGTCAATGCAGACCTGAAAAAAGTGCTTGGCATGCCGGAGGTGCGAGACAAGCTCGCTGCGCTCGGCTTTGATGTGTCGCCGGGGACGCCGCAGGAGTTCGGCGCCAGGATCGAGCGCGAGATGGCAAAGGTGGCCAAAGTGGTGAAGGAAGCGGGCATCCGCGCCGACTGACAACAAGAGGGGACGCACCCTTGAAAATCGTGACAGTCACCATTTCCTTGATCGTGGTTCTGTTCGCTTTTTCGAAAGCGGCGGCGCAGCAGAAACCCAAGCCGCCGGGGTTTCCCGACGCGCCGGGCAAGGAGACGCTGGTGGGGAAATGCTTCCAGTGCCACGGACCCGGCATGTGGATGGATCACCGCCAGGACCGCAAGGGCTGGGAAGGCACGCTCTACCGGATGGTCGGCCGCGGCGCGCTCTGGAGCGAGGACGAGATCAAGGCGATGGCGGATTACCTCGGCGCCGTGTACGGGAGGAAGCCCCAATGAGAGAGCTGGTCGCGCGTTACCTGTCGAATTCGATTTCGCGCCGCACGTTCCTGAAGGGCCTCACGGCGAGCGGGATCTCGCTCACCGCAGCCCGGTCGATTCTCGACTCTCTCGTTCCCGCGGCGCATGCCCAGAACGGGGAAGCCGTCAAGATCGTCGAGGGAACCGGCGCGCTGTGCTTCGCCGAGCAGCTCATCGCGTCGGGCGTGAAGTACGTGTTCGGCAACTCGGCGAGCGAGGACGCGCAGTTCTACGAGGCGCTGGTCGACCGGCCGCAGCTCAAGTACATCCTCACGCCGCACGAGGGCCCGGGCGCGGCGATGGCCGCGGGCTACGTCAAGGCCTCCGGCGAGCCGACCATCGTCATGCAGGCCGCGGTGGTCGGCCTGGTGAACGCGATGGGACAGATGTTCAACGCGTTCAAGGAGCAGACGCCGCTCGTGTTCTACAGCTACCGCACCGACCAGACCGGCCGCGCCGGCCGCGACGGCTTCGAGGAGGTAGCGAACCAGGAAGGCATCGTGGCGCCGCTCACCAAGTACTCGTGGCTCGCGCGCCGCGCCGACATGATCCCGGAGACGGTGCGCCGCGCCTTCAAGGCCGCATGGACTCCGCCCTATGGCCCCACCTACGCCTCCTGGCATTCGGACCTGAACGACGAGCGCGTGCGCACCGAGGTCATCCTGCGCGAGAAGTTCGACCCGCGCATGCGGGTGCGGCCCAACCCCGCAGAGGTGGAGCGCGCGGCGAAGCTCCTCGTCGAGGCGCGCATGCCGCTCATGATCGTGGGCGACGAGGTGTACGGCGCCAAGGCGGTGGCGAAGGCGGTGAAGCTGGCCGAGATCCTCGGCATGCCGGTGACGCAGGCGCGCCAGATCTACGCGAGCTTCCCGGAAGCGCATCCGCTTTGGGTCGGCGCGCTGCCGGTCGGGCGCGTCGCGAGCCTGGATTACCCGAAGGACCCCGACGTCATCATCAACGTCGGCAACAAGCTGCAGCACAACAGCCCGACGCCGATGATCGGCCGCGGTCCGAAGTTCATCGACATGCGCATCGATAGCTGGAGCATGGGCAACGTGATGAGCACCGAGGTGCCTCTAGTCGCCGACGTGGGCTACGGCCTCGACGACCTGATCGCCGCGGTCGAGCAGCTTCTCAATCCCTCGGTGAAGCAAAAAGCGGCATCGAGGGCGGACGAAGTCCGGAAATTTTCGCAAAGAGCGAGGGCGCTGCGGGCCCAGGTGACGAAGAATCCCGACTGGGACCGCGCGCCGATGATCGCCGACCGCGTCACGTGGGAGGTGGCGCAGTTCGCCGACCCCGACGCGATCATCGTGCACGAGGCGGGCTCGGTGAACCTGCACGGCTTCAACTTCGACCCGGAGCGCGGGCGCGAGCTCTTCTACTACTACGGCGCGCACCTCGGCTCGGGCGTGGGAACCGCCGCCGGGGTCAAGCTCGCGCGGCCGAGCAAGCAGGTGATCTGCCTGGTCGGCGACGGCTCGTTCGTGTTCGGCCCGACCGCGCTCTGGAACATGGCGCGCCTCGAGCTGCCGGTCATCACCATCGTGTACAACAACCACGCCTACAGCGGACCGCACAGCCGCGTGATCGAGAAGGTGCCGGGCGGGCGCATGGTGCAGACCGGGCACTTCTTCCACGACTACCTCGGCAGCCCGGACATGAACATGGCTTGGATCGCGAAAGGCTTCGGCGTCGAAGGTGAGGTCGTCGAATCGCCGGCGCAGCTCAAAGCCGCGCTCGCGCGCGCGAAGAAGGCGACGGCGGCTGGAAAGCCCTATCTCATCGACGCGCAGGTCGCGCGCATGGGCGTGGCGTGGGCCGACAAGCCGTGGTTTCCCAGGAAATAGGGACAGTCCCTATTTTTCCGGAAGTTTCGGCGTGGGCGCCTGGCGGGCATCGCCCGCGTGGCGCCTTCTTCTCATGCCGCGAGCGCCGGGGGAGGCACGACGCGGCCGCCGAAGGAACCGATCATCGCTGAGCTCGCGAGCACGCCGGACGAAGAATGTGCCTACCGGGCACGATGGCGGCGAAAAAATTCGTTCTAGAAAGCCTTCAGGTCCTTGCCGGCGAGCGTGCGCAGCCGCGGGAGATCGAGCAGCGTGACGCCGCGATAGCCGCTGCGCACGAGGCCTTCCGATTCCAGGCGCCGCAGCTCCGCGTTCACGCGCGAGCGGCTCGTTCCGAGCATGCGCGCGAGATCGGCCTGCGTCATCGGCAGCAACGGCTCGGCGGCCTCGATGGCAGGGAGTAGGACCAGCAGGCGCCGCACCAGCCGCTCGGGCAGCGCGCACGCCGTGTTGTCGCGCAGGAGCATGAGCGCGATCATGAGCCGCTCCGAGAGCAGCGCGCCGAAATGGCGCCACAGCGGCGGCCGGTCGTCGAGGAACCGCATCAGCGCGGCGCCGTCGATCCACGCGAGCTGCGTGGCGCCGAAGGCGCGCGCTTCGATGGTTCCAACTCCCTTGCCGATCACCGCGGCCAGGCCGAAGTAGTTTCCGGGACCGAGCACCGCGTACACGTGCTCGCCGCCCTTGGCGGCGCGCGTGCTGATGCGCACTGCGCCGCTCAGGACGATCCACAGGTGGCCGTCGTAGCCGCCAACGCTTTGGACGCGCTCGTCGTGGTGCAGCCGCCTGAGGCGGGCGAGCTGCGCGAGCCGGTCGAGGTCTCGCGCCGCGACGTGTCGAAAATGCTCGCTCTGCTCCAGCGTTCGCCGGATGGCGACGGACTGCCGAGGCCGCGCCGCGGGTTCAGGCGGAGACCTCGCGTCCATGCTGCGCTAGCGCTTCTCCTGGACTTCCTGCGCCAGGTTCTTGTCGATGAGCGTGATCTCGATGCGCCGGTTCTTGCGCCGGCCTTCGGCATCGTCGTTCGGTGCGATCGGCGAATATTCGCCGCGCCCTGACGCGGTCAGACGCTCGGGCGGTATGCCCGCGGACTGCAGAAAGCGCACCACCGTCGTGGCGCGCGCGGCCGAGAGCTCCCAGTTCGAGGGAAACTGCGCCGTGGCGATCGGCACGTTGTCGGTGTGGCCGACGACGCGAATGATCTTGTCGTCGTAGCCCTTGAGCGCCTCGCCGACCTTCTTCAGGACTTCCTTGCCGGTGTCCTTGAGCGCCGCCTTGCCGGAATCGAAGAAGAGCTGCTCGGCCACCTCCACCGTCAGCATGTCCTTGTACTGGCGTACCTGGAGCTGGCCCTTCTTCACCTCTTCGTTGAGGTTGCTCAGCAGGCCGTCGTACTGCGACTTGGTCTGCTGGTTCGCCGCCTCGAGCTGCGACTTCTGCCGCTGCAGGCTGTCGATTTCGCCACGCAGGTCGGCCTGCTGCTTCTCGAGCGCGGCGCGCTGCGACTGAAGCTGCTTGGTCTGCTGGTCCAGCCCGTCGCGCTGCTTCTGAAGCGCGTCGATCTCCTGGTTCTTGTCGGCCTGCAGCTTCTCAAACTCGCTCTTGCTGACGCAGCCGCCGGCGATCAGCGCAGCGGCGATGACGCCGCCCACAACCTGAAGTCCCTGCAATCTTGACTTGTTCATGATCGGTCCTTTTGTCAATCCCCCAACGCGGCGAAACTTAGCATGTCCGCGCCGCTCTTCGCTGCCCCGGCGCGATGCCCCGTATCATGCACGCGACAGATTGTTGACATCGGGTTGACATTGCATGAGCTACCAGACACCTATGAACTACCAGACAATCAGGCTCGAGCCGAGCGGACCCCACCTCCTGGTGGTGACCCTGGACCGTCCCAAGGCGCTCAACGCGCTCAACACGCAGATGGGGCGCGAGCTCCACGAGCTCTGGACCCGGCTCGGCGCCGAGCCGGGCGAGACCCGCTGCGTGGTGCTCACCGGCTCCGGCGAGCGCGCCTTCTGCGCCGGCGCCGACCTCAAGGAGCGCGACGGCATGGCGCACGCCGACTGGCAAACGCAGCACGAGCTCTTCGAGCGCGGCTTCATGGCGCTGATGGAATTTCCGCTGCCGGTGCTCGCCGCGGTGAACGGCCACGCATTTGGCGGCGGGCTCGAGCTCGCGCTGTGCTGCGATTTCGTCTACGCCTCGAGCGCCGCGCGCTTCGCGCTGCCGGAGGTGCGCCTCGGCATCATGCCCGGCGGCGGCGGCACGCAGAACCTCGCGCGTGCCGCGGGCGAGCGGCGCGCGAAGGAGCTGATCCTGTCGGGGCGGCAGTTCACGGCGGCCGAAGGCGTCGACTGGGGCATCTTCAACCGGACGTGCGAACCTGCCTTTGTCCTGAACGATGCGCTGGAAACGGCAAGAGCGATCGCGGAGAACGCACCGCTGTCGGTGCGCCAGGCCAAGAAATCGATCCGCTACGGCCTGCAGACCGACCTCCTGACCGGCTACCGCTTCGAGATCGAGGCCTACAACCGCCTCGTCGACACCGACGACCGCCGCGAGGGCGTGCGCGCCTTCAACGAGAAGCGCAAGCCCGCGTTCCGCGGCAAGTGAGCCGCTCATTCAGCCTCGCTACTTCGGGCTGGTCTGCAGCTCCTGCGCCAGGTTCTTGTCGATCAGCGTGATCTCGATGCGGCGGTTCCTCTTGCGCCCATCGGGGTCGTCGTTCGACGCCACCGGCGAGTATTCGGCGCGTCCCGACGCCGCGAGGCGGTCGGGCGGCACGCCGGCGGCCTCGAGGGCGCGTACCACCGTGGTCGCGCGCGCCGACGAGAGCTCCCAGTTCGACGCGAACTGCGACTGCATCGACTTGCCGATCGGCACGTTGTCGGTGTGGCCGACCACCCGCACGATCTTGTCCTCGTAGCCCTTCAGCGCCTCGCCCACCTTCTTCAGGACCGCCTTGCCGGACTCGGAGAGGTTGGCGCGCCCCGAGTCGAAGAAGATCTGCTCGGCCACCTCGACCGTCAGCATGTCCTTGTACTGGCGGAGCTGGACCTGGCCCTTCTGCACCTCGCTGTTCAGGTTGCGCGCGAGCGAGTCGTACTGCGCCTGGTTCTGCCGGTTCTGCGCCTCGAGCGTCGCCCGCTGCTTCTCCAGCGTCACCACCTCCGAGCGCAGGGCGGTCTGCTGGTTCTCGAGGCCCGCACGCTGCGACTCGAGCTCCTTCACCCTTTGGTCCAGCCCGTCGCGCTCGGCCTGCAGCTTCTCGTAGTCGCCCTTGCTCACGCAGCCGCCCGCCGCCAGCGCTACGGCGATCGCGCTACTCACGAACAACAATCGGTTCTTGCTCATCATGGTCTCCTTGCAGGTTGCTTCCTTCAGGCTTCTTCTCCGGAAAGCCAGGCGATGGCTTCCTCGTAAGACGTGAACGCCTCGACGTCGAATCCCTTGCTGTCGGCGAGCAGCGCGAAGAAACGCGCCCGGTCGAACCGCGCCATCGGGCACAGCACCGCGGTCCTGCCGCTGAATGCGTGCCGGTGCTTGGCGAGGCGGTCGGCGAGAAACCACAGGTCGGCCGCGCCGAGCTGGCCTTCCGCCTGCCGAGTGTCGATCAGGACTTCGACCTGATCGCGGCCGTCGGCCGCTCTTGCGATCTCGAGGAGAAGCGCTTCGCTTGTTTCGAGGTCGAGCACGCCGCCGGCCCGCGCCCGCACGAACTCGTGCGCATGGATGACTTTGACGTTGGCAGGTCCCATGCGAGTCCCACAACCAGGGGAAATCCTCTCGCAGGGTCGCGCGTCACGCTATTGGACCTTCGTCCAATAGCCGGTCCAGCCGCGCCGTCGATCAGCCCGGCGGCAGGCCGCGGACGTAGGACGGGCCGATAAATCCCGGCTGCGCCGGCGGGCGCGGCAGGTGCACGAGGCGCAGGCGCACCGCGCCGGACTCGTCGAGCAGCGTGAGCAGGCCGCCTTCGACCCGGTGGGAGCGCGCGGACTCGAGCGCCTCGATGAAGGCCGCTTCCTCCTTCATGAGCTCGGGCCCGCACTCCTGGCGCGTGAGCGCGATGTCGCTCGCCTGCCACACCTCGGCATTGACCTCCAGGGCGCCGGAAAAGCGGTTACAGCCGCCCGAGCCGCTGATCCGCCCGGGGTTGAAAACGAGCGTCGCGTACGTCTTGTTGCCCGGCCCGCGGCCGTTGATGTCCCACGCGAGCCACGCGGTACCGACGAGCGGATTCTCAGGGGCGACGGACGGCGCCGACTGGCAGCCTGCCAAGGCAAGAACCGCGAGGAGCGGTAGAACGCGCATGCCCTACTATAGCCGAACTTGAAAAAGCGTTTTCATGGCTTCGCGTCGGGCGTCTTGGTGCGATCGACGGCTGGCCATTGCTCGCTGACGGCCGGAAGGGGGCAATGCTTGCCGGTGATCCGTTCCACGGCTAACGCATACACGGTCACTTGGTCGAGGCGGGGGTAGAAGCTCTTTGGGCGTCCAGGAACGCCGGTGCCGTACTTCGCCAGCAACTCGTCGAAGAAGCGCATTTTCGCGGCTCGCTCTTCGATGACCTGAATGCGCCCGTAGGCGATCGCACTGCGATACGCCAATCCTGAATCGCATTCGAAACGTCCATAGTCGAAAACCTTCACCGGCTCGTCGACTTCAAAGCAACCGCGAGCATCGCGCTCGACGTTCAGCCGAAATTGTCCGCGCACTGACGTGTTGTGCATGCTGATCACATCGCCAGAAAAGACATGCAAGAGCGGGACGACGTACGGCGAACCGTCGGCATTCACCGTGCCAACCCGACCGCAGTAGGCGCGTGTGATCAGATCGCGTGCCTCGGCTTCGGGAAGCAGCCGGTCCTGCCGCCGCATTTGAGGCGAGCTCACATGACCATCCGAGCCGCGCGGGCGCGCCAGCGGCGTGCCTCGGCGGCGAACTCTTGCATGCCGGCCGGCTCCACGAGCGCGAGAAGCTCCGCGGCGTGGTCGAGGCACGCCGCGGCGTCGCCGCGCGCGAGGGCAAGTTCGGCCAATCCCGCCAGGCAGCGCGCGAGCTGGAAGCCTTCGGCGTTCTGCCGGCAGTAGTCCGCGGCGCGCTCGAGCTCGGGGCCGACGTCGAGCTCGCCCAGGCGCAGGCGCGCGATCGCCAGGTTGGCCTCGAGGCGAGGGCACCAGAAGGTGATGCGCGCGCTGCGCGCGAGCTCGAGGCCGCGCCGGCACCATGCCGCCGCGTCGCGTGCCGCGCCGGAATCGAGCAGCAGGTGGCTGACGAGGTCGTAGGCGATGATCTGATAGCGGATCTGCTTCACGCTCTCGAGCCATCGCAGCGTCTTCGTCATGCCGGCGAGCGCCTCGGCGTACTCTCCGGCGCAGGCGCGCAGGTGGTCCAATCCGAGGAGCGTCGGTCCCATGTGCCACTGCAGGTCGGCCTTGCGCGCGATCTCGAGCGAGGCCTCGAAGTGCGCCCGGGCCCGCGGATAGTCGGCGAGCCCCATGTAGCCGGTCAGCGAGTAGCCGACCATCATCAGGTTCTCGCATTCGTAGCTCTTGTCGCCTATGCGGCGCGCGAGCTCGAGCGAGCGCTCGTAGCAAACGATCGCGGCCGCCGGCTCGGCATTGTTGTGATGCGCCTCGCCCCGCCCGTGATAGGCCTGCACCGCGACCAGGTCCGCGAGCCCGAGGCGCTCGCAGATCGCGACCGCCTCGGCGTGAAAGCCGATCGCTTCGCGGTTGCGGCCGTTGCTCCACGCCACGGTGCCGAGGTGGTAGAGCGTGTCGGCGGCGTGGCGCTCGTCACGCATGGCGCGGCTTTCGGCGAGCGCTTGCGTGAGGCACTGAGTCGCGCGCTCGTAGTCGTCGGCGCGACGGTAGGCCATGCCGAGCTGGATCACGGCGTCGCGCGCCTTCTCGCGCTCGCCGCGCGCCTGCGCCGCCTCGATGACCTGCCGGATGTCGGACACCGCGCCCTCGGTCTGTCCAGCCTGGGCGCGCGCGCTGCCGCGCCGCGCATACAGCTCCACCTGATCCTCGACTGCGTCTGGATGCGCCTCGGCGAGTGCGACCGCGCGATCGAGCCAATGCAGCGCATCGCGCATGGCGAAGAGCGCGCGCGAGCGCTCCGCGGCAAGCAGCAGGTACTGCAATGCCTTCTTCCAGGCGTGGCCGCGCTCGTAGTGCTCGGCAAGGCGCGCATGGCGCTCTTCGGGCTCCCCCTGGGCGTGCCGCTCGAGCGCCTCGCCGACGGCGCGGTGCAGCGTGACCCGGCGCGCGCCGCCGATCTCCCGGTACACCACCTCGCGCACCTTGTCGTGGCTGAAATCGTAGAAGCCGTCCTCGGGCTCCTCGCGCAACAGGCGCCGCTTGACGAGGGTCTCGAGCGCAGCGAGCACCCGATCCTCGGGCTCGCGCGTGACCGCCGCCAGCGTCTCGAAGTCGAAACGCCGCCCAAGCACCGCGGCGACGTCGAGCGTATGGCGGGCATCGGACGGCACCTGTCCCAGGCGCGCGCGCACCGACGCGCGCAGCGCTTCGGGCAACGGCATCTCGCCGCCCGGCCTGGAGTCGGCGCCGCCTTCGGCCAGCACCTGGAGCATCGACATGAGGAAGAACGGATTGCCGTCGGTCTCGCGGTGCAGCCGCTCGGCGAGCCCTTGGCGCTCGAGCCCGGGATGCGCGAGGCGCTCGAGCAACGCGGCGGTGTCGGATTCGCCCAGCCGCGCGAGCGGCACGTGGCGCGTGTGTGACTCACGCCTGAGGCCCTGGACCAGCGCGGCGAGGCGCTCGTCGGCCTCGAGCTCGTCGCGGTATGCGCACACGAGGAGCAGCGAGCGGCGCGAGGCCTGGCGCGCGAGGAAATGCACGAACTGCGCGCTCGCGTCGTCGGCCCACTGCAGATCGTCGATCATCACCACGATCTGGCGTCCGCGGGCCAGGGCCTCGAAGAGCTGGACCATCGCGCCGAAGCGCCGCGCCTGGCGCGCCTCGGGAAAGTCGGCCGACAGGCTCGGCACTGCGACGCGCTCGGCCACCGCGGGGACCAGCGCCGCGATCTCGGCCAGCGACACCGGGGCGAGCTTCTCCAGCGCCTCCTTCGATGCGAGCTCGAGCGCCTTGCCGGCAAGGTCGATGACGGGCTGATACGGCATGGCGCGCTCGATCTCGTAGCAGTTGGTGGAGAGCGTGCAGAGATCGCGCGCTGCGCAGTAGCGCGCCAGCTCCTGCATCAGCCGGGTCTTGCCGATTCCGGGCTCGCCCTCGAGCAGCACGACGTGGCCCGAGCCGGAGGTGAGGCGCGCGAGCAGCCCGATCAGCAGGCCGAACTCGGGGCCGCGGCCGACAAATGGCGAGGTTTCGTTTTCCTCGGAATCATCTTTGGGGACCAAGGGAACTTCGTCTACCTGCAACCGATCCGCAGCCCGGACGGAGCGCGCCGCGTCGAGGAACGCCTCGCGCTCGGCCTCGGGGATGCCGAGCTTCTCCGCGAGGCGCTCGGCGAGGCGCCGCGAGGGCCGGCGCTCGTCGGCCTCGATCTTGCGGATGGCGAAGCGCGAGCAGCTCACCGCCTGCGCGAGCGCCTCCTGGGTCAGGTCGAGCGCCTTGCGCCGCCGCCGCAGCCAGTATCCAAAGCCCTGGGTCCGCTCCTCCACGGGGAAATTGTCCCGCTTTTTGTCCCGCTCGGTGACCCCGCGGCGGATCGCCTCCGTAATTCAATAGCGGTGCGGATTCACCTACTGGAGGAAACAATGAAAATGCTCAGAAGCAGTGCGATTGTGCTGGCGCTCTTTGCCACCTCGGCCTGGGCGCAACACGCCGGCCATCACCAAGCCGTCAACGCGGCCGACCTCAAGTGGAGCGACGTCCCTTCGCTTCCGAAGGGGGCGCAGATCGCGGTCATCGAAGGACCGATGAACCAGGCGGTGCCGTTCACGGTGCGGCTCAAGTTCCCGGCGAACTACGCGATCCCCCCGCATACGCATCCTGCCGTCGAGCGCGTGACGGTGCTGACAGGGACCTTTCACATGGGCATGGGCGAGAAATTCAACCGCTCCGGCGCCCAGGCAGTACGCACCGGCGACATGATGATCATGCAGCCGGGAACCGCCCATTACGCATTCACCGAGGGTGAAGTGATCGTGCAGCTGCACGGCACCGGGCCCTGGGGCGTTACCTACATCAACCCGAGCGACGACCCGCGCAAGCAATAAGGATTCTCATGACTACTGCAACTTCCCAGGGGACGGTTGATCTGGCCGTTCTGAAAACCAAGCAGCAGGCGGCGTGGGCGGCCGGCGACTACGCGGTCATCGGCACCACGCTCCAGATCGTGGGCGAGTCGCTGTGCGAGGCGCTCGACCTGCGCGCCGGCCAGCGGGTGCTGGACGTGGCCGCGGGCAACGGCAACGCCACGCTCGCGGCGGCGCGACGCTGGTGCGACGTGGTGTCCACCGACTACGTGCCGGCGCTGCTCGAGCGCGCCCGGGCGCGCGCCGGCGCCGAGGGCCTCGCGGTGCAGTTCGAGCAGGCCGACGCCGAGAACCTCCAGTACGAGGACGGCGCGTTCGACGTGGTGCTCTCCACTTTCGGCGTGATGTTCACGCCCAACCAGGAGCAGGCCGCCGCCGAGGCTGCGCGGGTGTGCAAGCCCGGCGGCAAGATCGGCCTCGCAAACTGGACCCCCTCGAGCCTGGTCGGCGAGATGTTCAAGCTGATCGGGCGCTACATCCCCCCGGCTCCGGGAATGAAATCGCCCGCGCTCTGGGGCACCGAGGAGCGCCTGCGCGAGCTTTTCGGCAGCCGCATCGCAGCCCTGCAGGCGCCGCGGCGCAACTTCATGTTCCGCTACCGCTCTCCCCGGCACTGGCTCGACACCTTCCGCACCTACTACGGGCCGATGCACAAGGCGTTCGCGGCGCTCGACGCCGGCAAGCAGGAATCGCTCGCCGAAGACCTCCTCGGGCTCGCCCAGCGCTTCAACAGCGCCACCGACGGCTCGATGGTGGCGCCGAGCGAGTACCTCGAGGCCGTGATCAGGCTACGATAGCGCATGAAAATCGCCAATTCCGTTACCGAGCTGGTGGGAAACACCCCGCTCGTGCGCATCAACCGGCTGGCGCAGGGCTGCGGCGCGAAGATCGTGGCGAAGCTCGAGTTCTACAGCCCCGGCGCCAACGTCAAGGACAGGATCGGCGTGTCGATGATCGAAGCCGCCGAGCGCGCAGGCAAGATCGGGCCCGACACGGTGATCGTCGAGCCGACGAGCGGCAACACCGGCATCGCGCTTGCGTGGGTGTGCGCGGTGAAGGGCTACAAGTGCATGCTCTTCATGCCCGAGCAGATGAGCAAGGAGCGCCGCGCGGTGATCCGCGCCTACGGCGCCGAGCTCGTGCTGACGCCGGCGGCCGAGGGCGCGATCGGGGCGGTGAAGCGCGCCGAGGAGCTCGTCGCCTCCGACCCCAAGCGCTATTTCATGCCCGACCAGTTCCGCAACCCCGCCAACCCGGAGATCCACCGCCGCACCACGGCGGAGGAAATCTGGCGCGACACCGAAGGGAAGGCGGACATCCTGGTCTCGGGCATCGGCACCGGCGGCACCATCACGGGCGTGGGCGAGGTGATCAAGGCGCGCAAGCCCGGGTTCAAGTGCGTCGCGGTCGAGCCCGACGCCTCGGCCGTGCTGTCGGGTTCCCCCAAGGGCCCGCACGTGATCCAGGGCATCGGCGCGGGCTTCATCCCGGACATCCTCAACCGCGAGATCTACGACGAGATCGTGCGCGTGCCCAACGATGCCGCCCTCGACACGGCGAGGCGCCTCGCCAAGGAAGAAGGCCTCTTCGTCGGCATCTCCTCCGGCGCGGCCGTGTGGGCGGCGCTCCAGGTCGGGCGCCGCAACGAGAACGAGGGCAAGCTCATCGTCGCCGTCCTGCCCTCGTTCGGCGAGCGCTACCTGACCTCGCCCCTCTATGCCGGGTTGATGGACTAGTTACTTCGCCAGGATCTGCCAGGCGATCGCGGCCTGGCAGATGAACCCGACTGTAAAGGCGAGGGTCCGCACCCAGGGGATGGCGAAGGTGTAGGCCAGCACGTGCACCACGCGGGCCCAGAAGTACACCATGGCCGCAGTGGCGATGGCGCTGTTGCTCTTCCCGAGCGCCGCCGCCGCGAGCACCAGGGCGGCGAACACGACCAGGTTCTCCACGTTGTTCGTGTGCGCCTTCATCAGGCGGCGGGCCCACGGCGACTGGGCCGGCGGGTTGTCGGGATAGCCAACCGCGGGGATGAGTCCCCAGGTGACGATCCGGTCGAGGATGTACGGAACCCAAAGCAGGCCGGTCAGGACCGTAACGTATACAAGGTATAGCAGCTCGGTTTTCATTTTTTACTTCTCCTTGTTGTTGTCGTGCGGCGCTGCCCGCCGCTGGGACGCCACTCTACGCCGAATCGCCCACATAAGCCCTTGGTCCAATGGGCGGCGCCATGGCCGGGTGGCAGGATCGAAGCTCCCGGAGGACCAATGAAGAAACTACCCCTCACTATCGTAGCGAGCAGCCTCGCGCTCAGCTTTTCTGCCTTCGCCCAGGAAAACCAGCTTCCGACCGAGGCGTTTCTGGGCGCCCCGTCCGATGGCCGCGTCGTCATGGACACGTACGGCAACTGCGTCCGGACTTCCCAGTGGAACACGGACAGAAACATCGTCGGCTGCGGCAAGGCGAAGCCGGCACCGGTGGCAGTGATCTCCCCGCCGTCTCCCCAGCCCGCGCCGGCCGCTGCGGCGCCCGCCCCGGCCGCAGCCCCGGCCGCCGCAGCTTCGACATCGTCGGCAGCGCCCGCGGCGGCAGCTCTCGCGGCCGTTCCCGCCGCAGCCGCCGCGGCCCCGCAGACGAAGCCGATGCGTACCGTGACGGTCAGCGGCGACGCGTTCTTCGACACTAACAAGGCGACGTTCCGGAAGGAAGCGCAGCCCGAGCTCGAGAAGATCTCCGCGCGCGTGCGTAACGTAAGCTCGGTCGAGGCCATCCAGATCACCGGCTTTACCGATAACACCGGAACCGCGGATTACAACCAGAAGCTGTCGGAGGCGCGCGCCGCGACGGTGAAGGACTTCCTGGTGAAGAACGGCATCGACCCCTCGAAGGTCACCATCGTGGGCAGGGGGATGAACGACCCGGTCGCCGATAACGCCACGAAGGAAGGCCGGGCCAAGAACCGGCGCGTGGAGGTCATGGTCAAGGGCGCCGTCGAAGGACAGCAGTAGCCGCCCGGCTGGCTGATCACCCCGGCCGGACGTATTGCGCCCGGCCGGCGCTTGCGACAGTGTGACGACTAGATGATGACGCTGCGGCCGCGCACTCGCTGGATTCTGTTAGGCGTTTCGGCGCTGCTGATCGGCGCGTACGCCGCCGCGGGGTTCTTCGTCGTACCGCGCGTGGCGCGCTCCCAGATCGAGGCGTTCGTTACCGAAACGCTCCATCGCAGGATCGCCCTCGGTGAAATCCGCTTCAATCCGTTCACGTTCGAAGCGAACATCGCTGACCTCAAGCTCGCCGAGGCCGACGGGGCGCCGCTCGTCGCTTTCCGGCACCTGAAGGTCAACGCCGAGCTCGCCTCGCTGTGGCACCGCGGCGTCGTGCTGAAGGAGCTCGAGCTCGTCGCGCCGGATGTCAATGTCGTGATTGCCCCGGATGGAAGCGTCAACCTGGTGCGCCTTGCGCCACCGGCGGGGCCCGCGCCGGCGGGGTCCGCGCCCGAAAAGCCCAAGGCAGACGAGCGGCCTCTGCCCGTCCGCATCGGCACGCTCTCGATCGTCGAAGGCCGCCTCGGCTTCGAGGATCGCACCCACAAGCACCCCTTCGCCGCCGAGCTCACGCCGATCTCCTTCTCGCTCAGCGATTTCCGCACCGACGTGGGGCACCAGAACGCCTACAGCTTCTCCGGCAGAACCCGGTCGGCCGAGAGGCTGGAGTGGAGCGGCGCGTTCACGGTGCAGCCGCTCGGGTCGAGCGGCACTTTCGCGCTCACCGACCTGCGGCTCGCCACGCTCGACGCGTACGTCGAAGACAGCCTGCCCACCAAGCTCGCGTCCGGCACGGTCCAGCTCGGTGGCAGCTACCAGTTCGACCTCCAGCCCCTGGCGCTCGAGATCGCGCTGCCGTCGGTCAAGGTGCGCGACCTGTCGATCGCGGAACGAGGCGCTTCGGCCGCCGCCCCGGTCGTCATTCCGCAGATCGACCTGGACAGCCTCGCGTTCTCGCTTTCGCGCCGCGACGTCGGCGTAAAGCGCCTGGAAGTGCGTGGCGCGCACGTCGACCTGGTGCGCGAAGCCGACGGCAGCATCAACCTCGCGCGCCTGGCGAAACCATCGCCCGCTTCTTCATCTGAAAAATCATCTGAAAAACCAGCGCAACAGTCGGGTCCTCCATGGACGGTTCACGCCGACGTCCTCGCGCTCGAGGAGGCCACGCTCGCCTGGGAGGACCGCACGACTTCGCCGCCGGCCCGCATGCGGCTCAGCCCGGTCGCCGTGGCGGTCAACGACTGGAGCACCGCGAGCGGCAACCGGCCAAAGCTCGACGCCAAGGTCGGAATCGACGGCCGCGGCCTCTTGAGCGTGCGCGGCGACTTCGGTCTGGAGCCGCCGGGTGCGGCGCTGGCGCTCGACCTCAAGGATTTCCCGCTCCCTTCCCTGCAGCCCTATGTCGCGCAAGCGACGGCGATGACGCTCCATTCGGGCCGGTTTTCCACCAAAGGAAACCTGGCCTTCACGGCGCCCGCGGCTGCGCCGGTGACCTCGAAATTCTCAGGCGAGGTGCGGGTCGACGACCTGCGCACCACCGACCGGCTTCTGCGCGAGGATTTCGTGAAATGGCGCTCGCTCGCGATCACCGGCATCCAGTTCCAGCAGCAGCCCGACCGCCTGCGCATCGACCGCATCGTCGCGCGCCAGCCCTATGCGCGCGTCGTCATCGCCGAGAACGGCACCGTCAATGTCTCCGAGGTGCTGGCGCCGCAGAAGGAAGTACCCGAAAAGAAACCCGAGAAGAAACCCGAAACCCGCGCGTCCAAGCCGTTTCCGGTCGCGATCCGCACGGTGCAGGTCGTCGACGGCTCGGCGAACTTCGCGGATCACTCGATCCAGCCCAACTTCGCGAGCGGAATCGTCGGCCTCAACGGCGAGGTGAGCGGGCTGTCGTCGGACCCCGGGTCGCGCGCCAAGGTCGCCCTCAGCGGCAGCGTCGACCAGTATTCGCCGGTCGACATCAGCGGCGAGGTCAACCTGCTTTCGGCCGCGGTGTATTCGGACGTGGCGGTCAAGTTCAGCAACATCGAGCTCACCACGTTCAACCCCTACTCCGGCAAGTTCGCCGGCTACGCCATCAGCAAGGGCAAGCTCTCGACCGCGATGAAGTACCGGGTCGAGGAGCGCAAGCTCGACGCGCAGCACCACATCGTGGTCGACAACCTCGAGTTCGGCGACAAGACCGACTCCAAGGACGCCGCGCCGATCCCGATCAAGTTCGGCGTGGCGCTGCTCAAGGACAAGCGCGGCGTGATCGAGCTCGACCTGCCGGTGAGCGGCACGCTCGACGACCCGGAGTTCCGCCTCGGCCCGCTGATCTGGAAGGCCGTCGTCGGCCTGCTCTCCAAGATCGTCACCGCGCCGTTCAAGGCGATCGGCGCGATGTTCGGCGGCGGCGACGAGCTCGCGTTCGTCGAGTTCCAGCCGGGGTCCGCAGCCCTGACCGAAGAGGCGACCAAGAAGCTCGCCACGCTCGCGAACGGCCTGGCCGAGCGTCCGCAAATCCGGCTGAACGTGCCGAACACGATCGCCACTGCGGCCGACAGCGACGTGGTGGCGAAGCAGGCCTTGGCCACGCTCATCCCGCCGGTCGATGCCTCGAAGCCCTTCGACGATGTCGCCAAGAGGAAGCGCCTGGAAGCGTTCGAGATGGTCTATCGCGCCCGCCTCAAGACCATGCCGGCCTACCCGGCGGAGATGCAGGCGTCGAAGGACCCGAATCTCGACGCGCGCCTCGGCTTCGTCCAGTCCGCCCTGCTCGAGCACCTGAAGCCCACGCCCGACGCGCTCGACGCGCTGGGGCAGCAGCGCGCGGCCGCCGTGCGCGACGTCCTGCTCGCGCACAAGGAGCTGAGCCCCGAGCGCGTCTTCATCGTAGCAAAGCCGATGGAGGCCGCGCCGGCGGCGGGCGCGGTGCGCATGGAAATGAAGCTCGAGTGACTCTCCCCCCGGGCGCGGATCTCGGGAGGACCCTCGAGCGCGTCATCGCGCACTACCAGCCGATCGTCGAGCTCGGCACAGGCAAGGTCGCCGGGTTCGAAATGCTTGCCAGGATTCCCGACGAAGCCGGCCCGGCGCGTTCGATCGGGCCGTTGGTCGAGGCGATCGAAGGCGATCCGCAGCACCTCGAGCGGCTGATGTGGCGCTTGCTGACGGCGATCAAGCGCGACGTGCTGCCGCTGTTCGCGCGCTTTCCCGATTTCTACGTGAGCGTCAACGTGCCCCCGGCGATGATCGGCGACGGCAAGATCGTCGAGATGCTCACGGAGCTCGGACTGACGTCCTGTGTCGACCGGCTGGTTTGCGAGGTGACCGAGCGGCAGGCGCTGAGCGCCGCCGGCCGTGCCGCGCTGGAGGCCGCCCGCATGGCCCGCGTCCGGATCGCGATGGACGACTTCGGCACCGGGAACAGCGGCCTGGCCCAACTGCTCGGGCTGACGTTCGACTTGCTCAAGATCGATCGCTCGCAGGTCGAGCCTTTGCTGAAAGACCCGACCGCCGACCGCCTGGTCCGCGGCATCGTCGCGCTGGCGAGCGTGCTGCGAGCGCGCACCGTGGCGGAAGGCGTGGAGACCGCCGCGCAGGCGTTCTTCCTGCACGCGGCCGGCATTGACTACGGCCAGGGCTGGTTCTGGAGCAGGGCGCTGCCGCCCGAGGAGCTCGCGCGGACCATCGAGCGCGGCTTCGGCGAGCGGCAACGAACGCTGCTCGCGTCGCTGCACGCTACGAAGCTCGAATAACCCTGTCGGCCATCTGCCGACGCACAGGAGGCAACGGCCATGACACCCGAAGGCAACCGACCCTCGCACGGATTCTTCACGGGCGCGTTGATCAGCGGCCTGCTGATCGTCGTTCCTTTCTACCTCGCCGTGCTGTTGCTCCTCAAAGCGATGCAATCGCTGGTCGGCGTGGTGCGGCCGATCGCCGCGCTCGTGCCCGAATGGGTGCCGGCGGAGGACCTCCTGTCGCTCCTCCTGGTGCTCGTCCTGTGCTTTCTCGTCGGAGTCGCGGTCCGCACGCGGGTGGGGCAAGCGGCGCGGGAGCGGATTGAAAAGTCGCTGTTCCAGAGAATTCCCGGCTACGCGGTGTTTCGCGGCCTCGCCCAGCAGCTCTCCGGGCAAAACCGCGAGAGCGCGTGGCAGCCCGCGCTGGTCGAAACCGGCGATGGCCTCGTTCCCGGCTTCATCATCGAGGAGCTCGACGACGGGCTGCTCACGGTCTTCGTTCCTTCCGTGCCCACGCCGTTCGCCGGCGCCGTACTTGTCCTGGCCCGGGAGCGCGTGCACGCGCTGGATGTTCCGTTCACGAGCGCCATCCAGGTAATCTCCAAGTGGGGCTCGGGCGCGAAGGCGCTGGTCGCCGCAATGAAGAAGGAATGAGGGCGCTGGAATTCAGATCAGGTCGCGACCGCCGCAAGCGCGATCAGCCCCGTGAGAAACAGGAGCCCGATCAGGAACGATGGCGAGCTGGTTGCGGTCCTCCTGCATCAACTGCTGGTCGCTGACTGCCATCCGTCCGAAAAATGAAACTCAGTGCTGTTGCGCGGATGGGTTGCTCGCCCGGTACACGAACGACTCGCGCTGCTCGAGAAACACGTCGGCGTCGAGGAAGCTGAAGATCTGGATCAGCGGCGCGACCAGCCCCGTCCAGCCGGTCTGGTGGCTTGCGCCGAGGCCCGCCCCGTTGTCGCCGTGGAAGTACTCGTAGAAGAGGATCAGGTCGCGCCAGTGCGGATCGGACTGGAATTTCTCGGTCCCGCCGTACACCGGGCGCCTGCCGTTCGCGTCGCGCAGGAAGATCGCGGTCAGCCGGCGCGCGACCTCGCGCGCCGCCTCGAACAGATTCATCTGCACGCCCGAGCCGGTCGGGCATTCGACGGTGAATTCGGGGCCGTAGTACGCGTAGAGGTTGAGCAGCGCGCGCACCAGAAGCAGGTTGACCGGGAACCAGATCGGACCGCGCCAGTTGGAGTTGCCGCCGAAAAGCCCGCTGGTCGACTCCGCGGGCGCGTAATCGACACGGTGCTCGGTGCCCTCCACCGAGAACCTGTAGGGATGCTCCTGGTGATAGCGCGACAGCGAGCGGATCCCGAATGGACTGAGGAACTCCTTCTCGTCGAGCACGTAGCGCAGCACGCGCTTCAGCTTCTCGTCGGTCAGGAGCGAAAGCAGCCGGCGATCGCCGTGCCCGGGGCGCGTCGGCAGGTTCATGTTGGCGACCAGCTCCGGATGGCGCTGGGTGAAGGCGCGCGCCCGCGCCATGAATCGCGGCAGGCGCTCGGCCATTTCGGTCGTGAATACGGTCGACGCGCACAGCGACAGCAGGCCGACCATGGACCTCACCTTGAGGCGCACGGCCTCGCCGCCGGGCAGCCGCAGCAGGTCGTAGAAGAAGCCGTCCTGCTCGTCCCACAGCTCGTCCTGGTGCACGCCGACGCGATCCATCGCGCCGCCGATCCAGAGAAAGTGCTCGTAGAACTTGGCGGCGAGGTCCTCGTAGACGCGGTCGTGCAGCGCGAGCTCGAGGGCGATCTGCAGCATGCACTGCGAGTAGAACGCCATCCAGGCGGTGCCGTCGGCCTGCTCGAGGTAGCCGCCGGTGGGAAGCGGCGCGCTGCGATCGAACACGCCGATGTTGTCGAGGCCGAGGAAGCCGCCCTCGAACACGTTCTGTCCGCTGCGGTCCTTGCGGTTGACCCACCAGGTGAAGTTCATCAGGAGCTTCTGGAAGACGTCCTTCAGGAACGCGACGTCGCCCTGGCCGCGCCGGATCTTCTCGTGGTTGTAGACCACCCACGCCGACCACGCGTGCACGGGCGGGTTGACGTCGCTGAAGTTCCATTCATAGGCGGGCATCTGCCCGTTGGGATGGAGGTAGTGCTGCTCCAGGACGAGCGCGAGCTGCTGCTTCGCGAAGTCAGGATCCACCATGTTGAGGGCGACGACGTGGAACGCCAGGTCCCAGGCGGCGTACCAGGGATACTCCCACTTGTCGGGCATCGAGACGACGTCGGAGTTGACCATGTGCGCCCACTGCGAGTTGCGCAGCCTGGCGCCGCGCGCCGAGTACGGATCGACGCCGTGCTCGTGCAACCAGTAGCCCAGGTCGTAGTAGAAGAACTGCTTGCTCCAGAGCATGCCGGCGAGCGCCTGGCGCATCACGAGCGCTTCGTCGCCCGAGGCGCCCGGAGGGGTGATGGAAGCGTAGAAGGCGTCGGCCTCGCGCCGGCGCGTTTGGAACGCGGCATTGAAATCGCCGAACGCTCCGCCGGGCTGCGCGCCGAGGTTTTCGGGCGAGAGGCGCAGCCGCAGCTCGATGCGCTCGTCGGCGCCGACGGTGAGGCGGTAGTGCGCCGCGGCCTTGGTGCCGGCGCCGTCCGGGTTGACCGCATCGCCGCGGCCGTGGATCAGATAGTCGTTGACCCCGTCCTTGACCCAGGGAGTGCGGTTCGGCGTACCGAACAGCCGCTCGTCGTTGGTCTCGTTCTCCGTGAAGAGCAACGGCGCGTCGTCGTCGCAGAAGAGGTAGCGCTCGCCGAGCTCGGCGTGCGAGGCCGCCACCACGCTCACGCCTTCCGGGCCGGCGCGGCGCTCCAGCCGCGGCTTCGGCGCGCCACCGTGGCCGTTCGACCAGGTGTTGCGGAACCAAAGCGTCGGCAGGACATGCAGCGTCGCGGCCTGCGCGCCGCGGTTCGCCACCGTGATCAGCACCAGGATGTCCTCGGGCGAAGCCTTCGCGTACTCGACGAAGACGTCGAAGTAGCGGTCGTCCTGGAACGCCGGGGTATCGATCAGCTCGTACTCGAAATCCTGCCGGCCGCGCGCGCGATTGGTGGCGATGATGTCGGCGTACGGGTACGCCGACTGCGGATACTTGTACAGGTATTTCATGTACGAGTGCGTCGGCGTGTTGTCGAGGTAGAAGTAGTACTCCTTGACGTCCTCGCCGTGGTTGCCCTCGTTGTTGGTCAGCCCGAAGAGGCGCTCTTTCAGGATCGGGTCGGCGCCGTTCCACAGCGCCAGGGCAAAGCACAGGTGCTGGCGGTCGTCCGAGATGCCGCCGAGTCCGTCCTCGCCCCAGCGGTAGGCGCGGGAGCGCGCCTGGTCATGGGTGAAATAGCCCCAGGCATCGCCGCTCTGGCTGTAGTCCTCGCGCACGGTGCCCCACTGGCGCTCGGCGAGATACGGACCCCACTTGCGCCACGGGATGCCTTGCTCGCGCGCCTCCTCCAGGCGCCGCGCCTCTTCCGTCGGCGCCGGCTGGCTTTCGGGGGCGCGGCGCTTCGTACTCCGCCGCAGCTCGGCCTCGACCTCGCCCGGAATCGGCGGCATGCGGGGCTCGAGGGATTCGTCGGGACGGCGTAGCTCTTCACTCAT
>Ga0207648_10000224_pt1 | contig 60987 bp, 66 predicted proteins | sample KBSMisM32_FD_184310 | JGI IMG/M metagenome (GOLD analysis project Ga0207648, IMG submission 184310) | Miscanthus rhizosphere microbial communities from Kellogg Biological Station, Michigan, USA - KBS Miscanthus M3-2 (SPAdes) (version 2) | ecosystem: Host-associated > Plants > Roots >...
CGGCGGTCGCTCTTGGTCGGCCGGCCTTTGATGTCGGCCGCCGGCTCCGCGCTCCAGCGCCGCAGCTCCACGCGCCGCTCGCGCTCGGCGCGGCTCTCGGCGGTCTCCGCGTAGAGCTTCCTCGCCTCGGTAGCCGGCCCGCGCCGCTCGGAAACGTTCTTCACCTGGATTCGCCAGACGAACTCCCCTACCCGCACCGACACGAGATCGGAAATCCTCAGGAGATGCGCTGACTTGACGCGCTGATCATTGAGGGTGACGCGGCCGGACTCGATCGCCTGCTGCGCGAGGCTGCGCGTCTTGAAGAAGCGCGCCGCCCACAGCCACTTGTCCAGACGCAACTCAGGCCTTCGCCAGAGTCCCGACGGGACAGCTCACGCCGGTGCCGCCTAGGCCGCAGTAGCCGTTCGGGTTCTTGCCGAGGTATTGCTGGTGGTAGTCCTCGGCGTAATAGAACTCGGGCGCCAGGCGGATCTCGGTGGTAATAGGTCCATAGCCCTTCTTCCGCAGCGCCTCCTGGAACGCTTCCCTCGACCGCTGCGCCGCCTGAAGCTGCTCGTCGCCGTAGGCATAGATGGCCGAGCGGTATTGCGAGCCGGCGTCGTTCCCCTGGCGCATGCCCTGGGTGGGGTCGTGGCCCTCCCAGAATTTCTTGAGCAGCGCTTCGTAGCTCACTTGCTTCGGGTCGAACACCACGAGCACCGCCTCGGTGTGGTTCGTGAACCCGGTGCACACTTCTTCGTAGGTCGGGTTCGGTGTGTCGCCGCCGGCATAGCCCACCGCGGTCGAATAGACGCCCGGCGTCTGCCAGAACACGCGCTCGGCGCCCCAGAAACAACCCATGCCGAACTGCGCGAGCGCCATGCCGTCGGGGAACGGCGGCACGATTCGGTTGCCGTTCACGAAATGGCGCTCCGGGACGTGCATGCGCTCCTTGCGGCCGGGAAGCATCGCCTCCTTCGGCAGCAGCTTGGTCAGCTTCTTCATGAATCCGAACATGGCAGCTCCTCAATCTAGAATAACACCATGAAAATCTGTGTCTACGGCGCCGGGGCGGTCGGAGGTTTGATCGCCGGCCGGCTCGCGCGTTCCGGCCAGGAAGTGTCGATCGTCGCGCGCGGGACCCACCTGGAGGCGATCCGTGCCCGCGGCCTGCGCGTGCGCGACGCCCCGAGCGGCGAGGTCGAAGCTCAGGCGCTGCGAGCCGAAGCCGACCCCGCGCTGCTCGGCCCGCAGGACTACGTCATCGTCGCGGTCAAGGCGCAGAACCTTTCCGAGGTAGGCGAAGGCATCGCGCCTTTGGTCGGCGCGGGGACCTCGATCATTACAGCCATGAACGGCGTGCCGTGGTGGTTCTTCGACCGCCTGGCGTTCGGCGGCGGGAAGCTGCGCCTCGAGACGCTCGACCCGGACGGCAGGCTGGCGCGCGCCATGCCGACCGAGCGCATCGTGGGCTGCGTGATCCACCTCGCCGCCTCGCTGCCCGAACCCGGGCTCGTCAGCCACAACATGGGCCGCAAGCTCATCCTGGGCGAGCCGGGCGGCCGCAACGGCCTGCGGACCAAGAACATCGCCGATGCGCTGACCGCCGCGGGCTTCCAGGTCACCGTCAGCGACTTCATCGAAAAGGAATTCTGGATCAAGCTCCTCGGCAACGTGAGCTTCAATCCGGTGTCCGCGCTCACGGTGAGCACCGCCGACAGCCTGATCGAAAACCGCGAGGTCAAGGCCTACATGGTGGCGATCATGCGCGAGGTCCTCGGGATCGGCCGCGCGGTCGGCGTCGACGCCGACATCGAGCCCGAGGCGCGCGTCGACATGGCGAGAGTGCTCGGCCGGTTCAAGACCTCGATGCTGCAGGACCTGGAGGCAGGCAAGCCGCTGGAGGTCGACGGGCTTCTCGCCGGCACGCTCGAGATCGCTGCCAAGGCAGGCGTTCAGGCGCCTTGCACCCAGGCCCTCTTCGGCCTGATCCGCGCGCGCGCCCTGTCCACCGGCCAGTATCGGCCGATGAAATGAAGAAGGTCCTCCCGCTCCTCCTCGCGATCGCTGGAGGGTTTCCACTTCATTCGAGCGCGCAGTACAACGGTCCGGCGGTCGAGGCGTGCCGCACCTACGCGCTCAAGGACCTCAAGCGCGGCGGCGCCAACGCGAACGCGGTGGTGTTCGAGCGCGACTCGAGCCTCAACCTCGAGCGCTACAGCGGCAAGGTCGGCAACCAGCCGGTGAGCTCGATCCTCACCGGTAACGGCGCAGTAGTCTACGAGGACGCGCCCAGCGCCGAGCTCTCATTCATCTGCCTGCTCGCCGACGAGAAGCGGCCGGTGTTCTTCTCCTGGCAGGCGAGGCCGGACGCGCCCGTGATCCCGCAGTGCGAGCGCAGCGCAAGCCTGCGGGGCAAGCAGAGCGGCTGCTTCGATCTGCTGCTGCAGACCGCCGAGCAGGATCTCTCGCAGGTCTACGCCTACCGCTTCCAGGAAGCGAACGCGCGCGGCGAGAAGAGCCTCGCCGCGTACCGCAGGGCCAACGACGAATGGCGCGAGTACCGCGAGGCCGAGTGCGCGCGCCGGCGCGACGCCGTCCCCGCGGGCGCCTCGCCCGAGGATACACATGCCGCATGCATGGTCGAGCTCACCCGCCGCCGCGCGCTGGACATGAGATGAGCGTGACCGCAGCAGCCTGACCGCGTGTACGGGCCTCTCATTGAGTACGACCGCTAAGCCCGAGCCGATTCAGTCCTTTGAAAACAAAGCGGCCTGGGCTGCTTGGTTAGCCAGGAATCATGGTGCTTCATCAGGCGTATGGCTGCGACTAGCCAAGAGGTCTTCGCGTGCCTTGTCGGTCACCTACAGGGAGGCGATCGAAGTGGCTTTGTGCTATGGATGGATCGATGGGCAGAAGAAAAGCGAAAGCAAGCAGCACTGGTTGCAGAGGTTCGTCCCGAGAACAAGCACCAGCATCTGGTCAAAGATCAACCGTGCAAAGGCGCTGTCGCTGATTGCACGCGGTGAAATGAAGCCCGCCGGGCTCAAGGAAGTCGAGCGCGCCAAGGCCAGCGGGCGCTGGAAGGTTGCCTATGATTCGGCAAGAAGTGCGAGAGTGCCGAGCGATCTTCAGGCGGCTTTGGATGCCAATGCCAAAGCCAAGGCCTTCTTCGCCACGCTGACCGGTCAGAATCGGTATGCCGTGCTATTCAGAATACAAACCGCGAGGAAGGCCGAAACCCGGGCCAGACGGATTCGCACATTTGTCCAAATGCTGGAGAAACACAAAACGCTCCACTAAGCGCGTCAGCTCAGCTTCGGACGCTTCTTCAGCTCGGGGAGAATGGCGCGTTCGTAGAAGGTGACGCCGACCTTGCCGATGCGCTCGGGGCCGATGAGCGCGGAGGCGCCCTCGCCCGCCCGCTTCCACTCTTTGTATTCGTCTTCGTATGCGAGGCCCATCGAGCGGGCGATGAGATGCATGTAGTTGTACACCGGGATGGCGCCCGCCGCGTCGAGGCCGAGGAGCTCGCGGTAGCACTGGTGGAAGATGGTCACCACCGCTTGGGCGCCGGCTTCGCCCGCGGCGCGCACCGTGTTCGTATTGATGTCGGAGAGCGCCTTTGGCATCGCGGCGAACGAGGCGCACATGTAGCCCGGCGCGACATAGTCGGAGTCGACGACCTCGACGCCGGGGATGAGGCGCAGGAGCTCGGGGACCATGCGGTTCACCGGCACGAGGTCGTTGAAGCCGACGTGACGGTGCAGGAATACGCGCATCGGCACCGGGTGCACGAGGAGCGGCGCGAGCTCGGCGCGGCGCGCGTGGAGCAGCTCCACGAGGTAGCTCATCTCGAAGCGCCGCTCGGCCGCGTGCTCCATGAAGTCGTGCATGTGCGAATGGCACGAGGGGCACCACGCCACGACGCGCACGCCACGCTCGTTCAGGCGCCCGACCGTGCGGGTTGCCATGCCGCCGGCGGCGGTCTGGTTGGCGTCCTTCACCGTGCCGCAGCAATAGTCGGGGCCGCCTACGGGATGCGGTTCGTAGCCGAGCGCGCGCAAGAGGTCGATGCAGGTGTGGATGATGTCGCCGTGCCGCAGGACGTTGCAGCCGTACCAGAAGGTGACCGCCTCCGTGACCGCTTTGGTCATGTCAGGTCCACTCCTTGCGTTCTTGATCCGTGAGCTGCAGCTCCGCGAAGGCGCGCACGCGATCGAAGTAGTCGGCATCCTGCTGCGGCTCGATCTGCTTCGGCAGGCCGCGGCCGCCGAGCGCGGTCATGCGCGCAAGGCGCATCATCATGCGCGGATCGACCGCGTCAGGGCAGGCCGGCACGCACACGCCGCTGCGCGTGCACACCGCGATCCAGCCGAGCGCGGCGTCGCTGCCGCGCTCGCCGCGCAGCACCGCCAGCACCCCGGGCACGACTTCTCTCCCGTCCGCCGCCGGCGCGCTCGAATAGCGCGCCATGGGGCACACCTCGTAGCACTTCCCGCACTGCGTGCAGGTGTTGAGGATGCGCTCGGCCTGCGCCGCCTCGAATTCCTTGAGGCGCGCGCCGATCGACATTCTTGGGTCCGGCTTGGGTTTCTCCATGCTGAAGTAAACTCGGTAACGGATGACTGTAGCACCACAAGCGAGCCACCGGCTATGCGTGGCGCCGATGATGGACTGGACCGACCGGCATTGCCGCTTCTTCCTGCGCCAGGTGTCCTCGCGCGCGAGGCTTTACACCGAGATGATCACCACCGGCGCGCTGATCCAGGGCGACGTAGAACGGCATCTCGCGTTCAGCGGGGAAGAGCATCCGGTCGCCCTCCAGCTCGGCGGAAGCGATCCCGATGAGTTGCAAGCCTGCGCTCGGATGGGGGAAAGCTATGGCTACGACGAGATCAATCTCAACATCGGCTGCCCGAGCGAGCGCGTGCAGAGGGGAGCCTTTGGTGCTTGTTTGATGGCGGAGCCTGAACTGGTTTCTTCCTGCGTAAAGGCAATCAGGGAAGAAGTGAAGGTTCCGGTTACTGTGAAGCACCGCATCGGAATCAACGACATCGAAAACTACGGCTTCGTGCGCGATTTCGTCGCTGCGGTGTCGGAAGCAGGATGCCGCACTTTCATCGTCCACGCGCGCAACGCGGTCCTGAAAGGCCTCTCGCCGAAGGAGAACCGCGAAATTCCGCCGCTCAAGTACGACTACGTGTACCGTCTGAAGTCGGAGTTTCCGGCGCTCGAGTTCGTGATCAACGGCGGCATTACGAGCTGGGCGGAGATCACGACGCATCTCGCCTACGTCGACGGCGTGATGCTCGGCCGCGCGGCGTACCACAACCCGTGGCTGCTCGCCGACCCGGGCAAGACCCGGCCGGCGGTCGTGCGAGCCATGTACGAGCACGCGAAGGGCGTGGAATCGGTCCGCCACGTCACGCGCCACATGCTCGGCCTGTACCACGGCCATAAGAAGGCTCGGCTCTGGCGGCGGCTGCTCTCGGACGCGGATCGTCTAAGACCCAACCGGCCGGAGTTGCTGCTCGAGGCGCTCGACGTGGTCGAAGCGCCCGGCTACCGAGAATTCACGCCTGCCGCAGCCGAGCTCACGGATCGGCTTTGATGCCGGCCTTGGCAACGAGGTCGCGCCATTTCGCGACCTCGGAGGAGATGAAGCGACCCATGTCGTCGGGCGTGCTGGTGAGCGGCTCGGCGCCGAATTCCACGAAGCGGCCGCGCACCGCCGGTTCCGCCAGCGCCGCGCGCACTTCGCTGTTCAGCTTCTCGACGATCGGCCGCGGCGTCCCTCGCGGCGCGACGAAGCCGAACCAGGCGGAAGATTCGAAGCCCTTGACGCCGAGCTCGGCGGCGGTCGGCACGTCGGGAAGCGCCGCGAGGCGCGAGGCGTTCGCCACCGCGAGCGCGCGCACTTGGCCTCCCTTCAGCGCGGAGATCACGTTGGGCAGGAGCTGGAAGCTCACCGGCACCTCCCCCGCCACGAGGTCGCTCTGGAGCTGCGAAGTGACGCGGTAGGGCACGTGCGTCATCTTCACCCCGGCGAGCTGCTCGAAGAGCGCGCCTGCAAGGTGCTGCGAGCTGCCGTTGCCGACCGAGCCGTAACCCACGCCGGGCTTGCGCTTCAGGTGCTCGACCAGCTCGTCGAGCGACCGGATCGGGAGCTTCGAGCTGACCACGATGACGTTCGGCAGCCGGCCATACATGGAAATCGGCTCGAAGTCGCGCTCGGCCTCGTAGGCCAGGGCCGGCTGCAGCACCTTGGCCACGACGAGCGGCCCGGAAGCGCCCATGAGGAGGGTGTAGCCGTCGGGCGGCGCCTTGGCCGCGGCCGCGGTGCCGACCGCGCCGCCCGCGGCTGGGCGGTTGTCGACGATAAAGCGCGGCGCGGCCGTCGCGTTCATGCGCTCGAGCACGATGCGCGCGATCACGTCGCTCGCGCTTCCGGTCGAGAACGGCACGATCACCGTGACCGGCCGCGCCGGGTAGTCCTGCGCGCATGCCACGGCGCTCGCGAGCGCCAGAAGAACGGCCCACAGTCGCTTCATCCTTCCACCTTTCCGGTTGCACTGCCGAAGCGCTGGCGCATCACTTCCTCGAAAGAGAGCCGCGCCGGCGTGAGAGCGCCGCCGCCGCGGACGCGATACCCCGCGGGGCGCTGCGGCGCGTCCGGCTCGCGGCCCTGGCCCAGCGCGCGTGCCGCCTCGAGCATCATGCGCCGGAAGCGCACCACCGCGACATCGGTGGGCGTGAGGTGCTCGCGCGTGCGGTCCGCGATCAGGCCCTGGCTGTCCTGCGCCAGCGCATCCTGCTCGGCGATGCCGCGCACGCCGGTGAACGAGCGGTGCTTCTGCTCCACGCGGTCGATGAGGTACTCGTTGGAGCGGTTGCGCAGCGCCACGTAGCCCGGCCCGAGCTCGGCGAACTGGCCGTAGCCGCCTTTCTCGAAGCGCGCGCGCTCCTCCTCGGAGAGCGGCCGGTCCGGATGCCAGGCGTAGGTGTAGATCCAGCAGGCTTCGTCGTGGATCGGCACCCAGGTGTAGCCCTGCAAGAACTCTCCCGGCATCGCCGAGGGAGCGACGGCGTGCGTGGGCAGCATGAACTGAGTGGCCCGCCAGTAGGATTGATCGCCGTCGGCTCGGCGCGCACCGCCCACCGCGAACCCGACCTCGTGCTCGAGGATGGTGAAGCGGGGCATGGGATCGTCGCGCAGCCAGCGCAGCCGGCTCTCGTCGGCGGCGGTGGCGGGGTTCGCGTAGTTCGACACCGAAGGCGCGGGCATGTGGAGAAAAGAGAAATGCGCGGTGTCGAGCGCGCCTTCCACGGACTGGGCCCAGTTGCACTGCTGCAGCCGCTTGGTCACGTAGCGGTGCGCCGGCGGCAGCAGGACGACGTCGAGGTGCGGCAGGGCCTGCGGCGTGCGCTCGCGCGGGCCGAGGTAGGCCCAGACCAGCTCGCCCGCCTCGCGGGTCGGGTACGCCTTGATGGAAATCTTGCCGTGGTACGCCGCGCCCGCCGGCACGTTCGGCATCTCGATGCAGCGGCCTTCCACGTCGTACTTCCAGCCGTGGTAGATGCAGCGGATGCCGCCCTCCTCGTTCCTCCCGTAGAAGAGGTCGGCGCCGCGGTGCGCGCACGCCGGCTCGACCAGGCCCACTCGGCCCTGCGTGTCGCGGAACGCGAGGAGCCGCTCGCCGAGGATCTCGACCCGCAGCGGCACGCCGTCAGGCTCGGGCAGCTCGCGCGAGAGCGCGACCGGCAGCCAGTAGCGGCGCAGGTACTCGCCCATCGGCGTGCCGGGCCCGGTGCGGGTTAGGAGGTCGTTATCGGCGGTCGATAGCATTACCCAGCCTGGTGCTTGAGCGGTATGATCCCGCTTCCACGGATTCTCTTTACCAGCCCTTATGAGCGCAATCCCGAAGACTATCAAGTCCTCCGTCCGCGAGCGCGTCAGCAAAGAGGAATGGCAGACGCGCGTCGACCTCGCCGCCGCCTACCAGCTCGCCCACGTCTACAAGTGGACCGACCTCATCTACACGCACTTCTCGGCACGGGTTCCCGGCACCGAGGACTTCCTCATCAACCCGTACGGCATGATGTTCGACGAGATCACCGCGTCGAGCCTGGTCAAGATCGACTGGGACGGCAAGATCCTCGACGATCCCCTCGGCATGGGGGTGAACGAGGCCGGCTTCGTCATCCACAGCTGCGTGCACAAGGCGCGGCCAGAGATCAACTGCGTGATCCACACCCACACGCGCGCGGGCGTCGCGGTCTCGGCGATGAAGTGCGGGCTGCTTCCCATCAGCCAGCACGCGATGATGATCCAGGCCGACGTCGCCTATCACGACTACGAGGGCATCGCGCTGTACATGGAGGAGCAGGCGCGCATGGCCGCCGACCTGGGCAAGACCGCCAAGGCGATGATCCTGCGCAACCACGGCCTGCTCGCTCTCGGAGGCACGGTGCGCGAAGCTTTCGAGGTCATGTACTACCTCGACTGCGCCTGCCAGATCCAGATCGACGCCTGCTCGGCGGGCATGCACAACGTGCAGATCATGTCGGAGGCCGCGGCGCGCACCTCGACGCAGCAGTTCAACCGCCCCGACCGCCCCGCGCACCACAAGGACTGGCCGGCGCTCCTGCGCATGCTGGAGCGGCGCGGCGTCCGTTACGCCGAGTAGCTGTCGATGAAGCGCGTGACCGCCGCCAGGGTCTGCTCGGGCTGATCGCGGAACGGCGCGTGACCGCAGCGCTCGAGCTTTAGCAGCTCGCAAGGCCCCGCGACGCGGCTCGCGATGTCGTCGAGCTGCGCCATGGTGCCGTACTCGTCTTCGCAGCCCTGGATCGCGAGCACCGGGCAGCGCACGCCCGGCAGATAGTCGTCGCGGATGTCCCAGCGCTCGAAGTGCGGATCGAGCCAGACGTCGGCCCAGCCGTAGAACGTCTTGCGCGCATCGCGGTGGTATCTGCCGAGCCGCGCCGGCAGGTCGGTGGCTTCGAAAGTCTCCGCAGCCTTCTTGATGGAATCGAGGCAGACCGGCTCGATGAAGACGTGCGGCGCCATCGCGACGACCCCGCGCGCCTCGTGCCCCGCGCCGGCATGGATGAGGGCGATCGAGGCGCCGTCGGAATGCCCCACCAGGATGGCGTCCTCGATGGCGAGGCGAGAGCGAAGCTCGGGCAGCGCGACGAGCGCCTCGTCGTGCATGAAGCGCACGTCGCGACGCGCCTCGGCGAGCACGTCGGACTGGCCGTAGCCATAACGGTCGTAGACGAGCGTCCGGCAGCCCGTGGCGGCGGCAGCCTTCAGCGGAAAGTCGCGCCACTGCCGGATCGAGCCCAAGCCTTCGTGGAGGAAGATCAGCGTCGGCTTTGCCCGGGCGTCGCTTTCGATCCATTCGTAGCTGAGCGAGCGACCCGCCGCTTTCACAACCGGCATGCCCGAGGTTAGCATGCGGCCCCATGAGCGGCCGTCTTGCCTGCATCGCATTCGGCCTCGTCCTGGCCGGCGCGGCGGCCGCGCAGGATTTTCCGACGCGCCCCGTGCGCCTGATCGTGCCGATCGGCCCCGGCGGCGGCACCGACATCCTGGGACGGCACGTCGCGCAGAAGCTCGGCGAGCGCCTCAAGCAGAGCGTGGTGGTCGAGAACCGTCCCGGCGCCGGCTCGCTCGTCGGCACGGAGTACGCGGCGAAGGCCGCGCCCGACGGCTATACGCTCCTCGTCGGCGGCATCTTCAACATGGTGATGAACCCGGCGCTGATGAAGTCGCTGCCCTACAACCCGGTGCGCGACTTCGTGCCGCTCGGCTACGTGTCCTCGTACCCCTTTGTGTTGCTCGCGCGCAGCGACCTGCCGGCATCGAGCCTCGCCGGGCTCGTCGACTATGCCAAGGCGAATCCCGGCAAGCTCACCTACGGCTCGGCAGGCATCGGCACGCTGCAGCACGTCTGGGGCGCGATCCTCTTCAAGAGCCTCGGCCTCGACCTGGTGCACGTGCCGTTCAAGGCGGCGCCGGCCGCGCACCAGGAGATGCTCGCCGGACGCCTCGACGTGATGATCGACAACCTCTCGGCTGCGAAGGCGCATGTCCACGCGGGAAGGCTCAAGGCCCTCGCGGTCACTGGCGCCCAGCGCTCGCGCGAGCTCGAGTCGGTGCCGACGGTCAACGAGACCGGCGTCGCGCGCTTCCAGGGCGAGAGCTGGTTCGCGCTTTTCGCTCCGGCGGCGACGCCGGCGAGCGTGGTCGGAACGTTGCGCGCCGCGCTCGCCGAGGTGCTGCAGGACCGCGAGTTCGCCGAGCGCATCGAGCGCGACGGCGGCCGCGTCCTCGCCGTCGCCCCCGCCGAGCAACGCAAGTTCCTGGAGGACGAAGTCGAGCGCTGGTCGGCGCTGGTGGCTCGCTACGGCGTGAGCATCGACTAGGCAGCTCGAGCACGGTGCGCTGGAACGCCTGGCTCATCCTCGCCGCGACGCTGCTCCTCTGGTCGGGCAACTGGATCGTGGCGCGCGCGGTGCGCGAGGAGATCGCACCGGGCATCGCGACCGCGGGGCGCATCCTCATCGTGCTTGCGATCCTGCTGCCTTTCGCCTCCGCCGAGCTGAAGGCGAAATGGCCGCTTCTTTCGCCGCGGGACTGGAAAATCATCGCCGCGCTCGGCTTCACTGGCGGCGGCGTGCACCTCGGCCTGCAGTGGCTCGGGCTCCACTACACCACCGCGACGAGCGGCATCCTCTACCTCTCGACGACGCCGGTGTTCATCATGCTGATGTCGATGCCGCTCGGCGAGCGCGTTCGCGCAAGGCAATGGCTCGGCGTGCTGGTCTCCTTCAGCGGCGTCTTTCTGATCGCCACTCGCGGCGAGCCGGCGAAGCTCTTCTTCAATATCGGCGACCTGATGGCGCTCGCGTCCATGATGATGTGGGCCGGCTACACCGTGCTGCTGCGCCTGCGCCGCGACCCGCTCGACACGACCGAGCTTCTCGTGCTGGTGTGCCTCTTCGGATTCTTGTTCATGACCCCGTGGCTCGCCTGGGATCTCGTGTTCAATCCGAGGCTCCGGCTCGACGCCCGCGGCTATCTGGCCGTGCTCTATTCCGCCATCGGCTCGTTCCTGCTCGCCTACACCGGGTGGAGCTACGTGGTGAAGCGCATGGGCGCGGTGCGCGCCGGCGTCACCATGCACCTCATGCCGGCGTTCGGGGTCGTGCTTTCGGCGCTCTTCCTGGCCGAGTACCCCGGCTGGTACCACTTCGCCGGCATCGCGCTGATCCTCGCCGGCGTGACGCTCTCGTCGCTCAAAGCTTCATCGGTTTCCAGTAACCGGTGAGCTCGAGGTAGCCCCGCCCGACCAAGTCCTTGCCCTTGAACGCGCGCACCGCGCCTTCCCAGTAGATCGTGCCGGTGGAGAGCCGCGAATCGAGCTCCTGGTCGTCCATCAGCGGTTCGAGTCTCAAGTCATTGAGCTGCATCGACACCGGATACTCAACGCCGGTCCGGGGCGATTTCCAGAGTCGTACGGGCTTCATCGAGGTTCCAGGCGGCGCATAGTACGTATCGCCGCTCTTGTCGCGCATGCGAAAGCCCATCAGCGACGCGCCGTTGAGAAAGTTGATCCCGGCCCAGTCCCAGCCGGCCGCCTCGGGCGCCATGTAGGCGCTCGACCATTCGTGGTCGAGCCACGCGGTCCCGCTCACCTGCACGCCGTTCACCTTGCCCACCACGTCGAGCTGCGGCTGGCTGTAGTAATAGCTTGCCTCTTCCGGCCGGTGCCCTTTGCGGCTGAAACCGGCCTCGCCCTGGAGGACGAGCTCGCGAGCGAAGAGCGTGAGGTCGAAGTCGAAGTCCCGCGCTGCGATGCGCGCGTGGTAGCGCGTGCCCTCGAGCACCAGGCTCCAGTCGTCGATCCACACTCCGGTGCGCTCGGTCTCGGCCTCAGCGAGCGAAAAACCGGCGCGCGCCGCGCGCTGGTCGTGCACGAGGCGCCCGCGCTTCGGGTCGGAGAGCGCGGCGTGCGCGAACAGGATCTGGCGCGGATTGAAGCTGCTCGGGCTCGCGCTCTCCTCCTCCGGCCGCGCGCGGAAGAACGTCACCTGGAAGCCCCACGGGACGTCGAGCCAGCCGGTGACGTACCACCACTCGACGCGGTATTCGGGATGCGCGCCGTGGTCGCGCGGAAACTGCAGCCGGTATCCCGGCTTCGCCTGCGGATAGGTGACTTTGGCCGCGTGCAAACCCTCGGCCGCGAGAAGCCCGGGAAGAGTCAGCAGGAAGTCGCGTCGTCTCACCAGTCTTCCCGCACGGCGCGCACCGGCCCCATCCCCATCGCCTCCCGGCCCGAGGCCACCGCCGTGACGATCGCGAGGACCACGAGGGTGAAGGCCAGGGCGAGCAGCAGAAGGTACGGCGGATGCAGCTCCATGCTCCAGTTGAACGACTGCCGGTTGACGACGTAGACCAGCACCAGGCTGATCGCCCCGCCGGCGACAAGGCCGGCCGCCGCGCCGATCAGCGCGAGCAACCCGCCCTCGGCGGCGAGCATGGCGCGCACCTGCGAGCGCGTCACGCCGAGGTGGCGCAGCACGCCGAATTCGCGCCTGCGCGCCAGCACGATGGCCCCAAGGCTCGACGACAACCCGAACAGCCCGACCAGCACCGCGACCGCTTCCAGGGCGTACGTGACCGCGAAGCTGCGATCGAAGATCGCGAGCGACACCTCGCGGATTTCGGGCGGCGACGCGAGCTCGACCTCCGCGCCGCCGGAAAGCGCGCGGATTGCCTCCATCGCCTGCGACGCAGTCACGCCCGGGCGCAGCCACAGCGCTGCGTCGTTCACCCGCCGGTCGCCGGTGAGCGCGATGTAATCGGCGCGCTCGATGACGATCGCGCCGTGCTGGCGCGCATAGTCGCGCACGACTCCCCCGACGGTCACGCTCACCCGTTTCCCGTTCAAGGGCAGCTCGATGGTGTTTCCCGCATCAAAGCCATAGATGTCGTGAGCGGCCTCGCTAACCCAGACGAGCGGCGGCCCGCCGGGCCTGCGCTCATGGCGCCGGCCGACGACCGGAAAGACGCTCTCGGCGCGGTCTCGCGCCAGCAGCGAAAGCGCCGGGCGCGCCGGGTCGAGGATGAGGCGGCCGCTCCGCGTGAACTCGGCGCGCTGGATTTCGCGCAGTGCCCGCACGCGCTCCTCGAAGCCGGGCTCAAGGTAACCGGTGTCGCCCGCGTGGGTGCTGCGCAGATAGAGCTCGGCCGGAAGCACCGCGCCGAGCCAGTCGTCCAGCGAGTGGCGGAACGACGCCACCATGATCGCCATCGCCGCCATGAGCGAGAAGCTCGCGACGATCGCCGCGAGGCTCACCGCCGCCTGCCCCGGCGCGCCGCGCAGCTGCGCCACGGCGAGCGCGAAGGACGTTCTCGACGTGAACGGAATCTGCTCGAAAACCCATCGCGAAACGCGGGGCATCAGGGCGATCGCACCGATGAGGAGGCAGCCGATCGAGGCGTAGCCGAACACCGGCAGGCCGTTCACCGGCCCGAGCTGGGAGAGCGCCGCTCCCGCCGCGAGCAACGCGAGGCCGGGCCAGGCCCGCCCCGCGCGCTGGAACATGCGCTGCTCGTCGCCCGCCTTGAGTGCGCGGGCGGGCGGCGTGCGAGCGGCGTCGAGCGCTGGCAGGAGCGCGCCTACGAGTGCGACGGCAGCTCCGGCAATTACATAGAGGACGGCTGGAATCAACCGAAAGGCGAGGTGCGGGGCGATGCCGCGGAACTGGCCTGCGCCGAGGTCCGCGCCGGCATAGCGCATTGCAAGCAGGGCGAAACCGTAGCCGAGCGCGACCCCGGCGATGCCGCCCAGCACGCCGAGCACCGCCGCCTCCACGAGACACAGCCGCGCGAGCCCGGGCGCGGTGAGCCCGAGCACGCGGAGCAGCGCGTGCTCGCCGCGGCGCCGCGCGATCTCCAGCGCCTGCGCCGAGAACACCAGGAAGCCGCCGGTGAAGAGCGCCACCATGGCAAGCACGTTCAGGTTCACGCGGTAGGCGCGCGACGGGTAGCCGCTTGCCTGCTCGAGCGTATCGACCGTGGCGACGTGCACCCCGGGAGGCAGCAAGCCTGCTATGGAATTCAAGACCTGTTCTCGATTCGCGCCGCGCGCGAGGTGCACGTCGAGCCGGTTCAACTCGCCCAGGCGTCCGAGGCGCCACTGCGCGGTCGAGATGTCGGTGAGCGCGGCGAACCCCTTCAGCTCGCCCACGCCCGCCACCGCGAGCTCGATCGTGTGCTGCCCCACCACGAGGCGCAGCGGCCCCTCGCCGAGGGCGGCGGCCGCGAGCGGCGACAGCAGCACCTTGTCCGGCGCGAGCAGCCCCGGCAAGCCTTCGCGCAGCGCATCGACGCCGATCACCCGGATGGTCCTTTGCTCGCCGCCGGCCACGCCCGCCTCGAGCTCGAGCGCCGGGTTGACCCATGCAACCCCGGGAAGCCGCGCGACCTGCGGGAAGAGCGTCTCGGCAAAGCCGCTGCGCCCGCCGCGCACCTGCAGGTCGGCCTCGCCCGCCACCGCGCGCACCGAGGCCGCGAGCTCCTCCACGGCGGCGCGGTTCACGAGGTGCACGCCGTAGCCGAGCGCCACGCCGAGCGCGATGCCGGTGACGGAAAGCACTGCGCGACCGCGTGCGCGGCGCCGGGCAAGCAGCCCGAGGAGGCGCAACATGCGGACTACTATACTGGTACTGACTAGGCCTTCAGGAAAGGGGCAGGCCGTCGCCCTCGGCGGGCTCGGCTTCGTCGTCGCGCTCGAGGGCCGCGAGCGCATCCTCGTGCTGGAGGAGCAGCTCGAGGCGCGCGATGTGGCGCTGCTCGTCGGCGGACATCTCGGCGGCGAAGGCGCGCACCGCGTCGGCGCGCGCGTTGGTCGCCACGTCGTTGTAGAAGGACTGCGTGCGCCGCTCGAAGCCGAGCGCGATGCCGAGCGCGTCGTGGACGCTGCGCGGCGCCGGGCTGTCGCTCACGGCCTCGCCGCCGAAATACCAGCCGAGCTCCCAGCCGGCGAGCTCGGGAAGCGCTCGCCCGGCGGTGCCCAGCGCGATGATTTCGTATTGCTCGCGTTCCTCGCGCCCGAGCTTCTCGAACTCCGCGGCGAGCGCGCTTGCGCCGTGGCCACGGAGGAAGCGCTCCAGCTCGGCGTAGCGCCGCGCCGCTTCGCGCTCGAGCAGAAGGGAATACGAGAACAGCTCCGGCAGGTTTCTTGGCAGCAGACGCGCGCCCATGGTGCGACTCCTTGCACCACGAATGTACGGCGCACAGGTTACGTGCGCTGCGGCGGCGCCACGGCCGTCATGAGTCAAATATCCTAAGCACCCGCCCCGGGCCGCCGTCGTGCTGCGACGAATATTTCGCGCCGTCGAACACCTGTAGTCCGTTCACCCACACACCGTGCACGCCAATGGGGCTGCGCACCATGCGCCTGCCGCCGCCCGGGAGATCGTTCCGCTTCTGCAGGCCCGAAATCCCGACGGTGGCCGGGTCGAACGCCACGAAGTCGGCCCAGTTGCCGGGCTCGATCGAGCCGCGCTGCGGGATGCGGTAGCGCCGGGCCGGATCGCTCGTCAGGCGGCGCACGCCCTCCTCGAGGCTGAAAGTTCCGGTCTCGCGCACCCAGTGCGCCAGAAAGTGAAGCCCGAAGCCGGCATCGCAGAAGTAGATGAGATGCGCACCGGCGTCGGACAGCGCGACCACGCCCGCGGGATGCTTGAGCAGCGGCGCCACGCCCGCGTCGTCGTTCTGGTAGAGCTTCGCGACGAGCTGCGCGTCGAGCGGCAGGTCGAGCACGTAGTCCAGGGGATCCTTTTCGGCTTTCCCGGCGAGGACAGGAATGGCAATGCCATCCTGCTCGATCTGCGACCAGTCGCCGTGGAAGAGGATGCCGCTCTTCGGGTTGCGCAGGTTGTGGCGAAAGCGCTCGCGGAACGCGGGGTCGCGGTAGATGGCCGCCCGCGCCTGCGGCGGCGCCGCCCTGACCGCGTCGAACGCGTCGTGCGAATAGAGGATATAGGGCTCGCGCAGCGTGAAATCGAACGACAGCGGCTGGCAGCTGGTGTGGATGCAGACTTCGCGGCCGCGCGCCATTGCCTGCGCGCAACGCTCGTAGTACTGCAGCGCGCGCCCGGGATCGGCGCGATTGAACATCGTGAGCACCGTCACCATGAACGCCGGGCGCCCGGTCTCGGCGGCGATCGATTCCATGAGCTCGGGCGTGCCGCGCGGCCCCGTGGCCATCACGAAGATCCCCTTGCGCTCTTCCCCCAGGACGCCGGCCAGGACCTTCAGCTCCTCGTCCGAAGCGATCGTCGAGGGCATCGGCTTTCCGCCCCAGCCGCTGTGGTTGGGCGAGAACGACGAGGCGAAGCCGGCCGCCCCGGCGCGCATCGCGTCGCGGACCATCGTTTTCATCGCCGCGAGCTCGTCGTGCGTCGGCTGCGCGCGGGTCGAGGCCGCCTCGCCCATCACCGCGGTGCGGATGGTCGAATGGCCGGCCAGCACGCCGACATTGGCATGCGGGCGAACCCGCTCCAGGGCGTCGAGGTACTCGCCGAAGGTCTCGAAGTTCCAGCGCGTCCCCTGGAGCAGCGCTCCGAGGTCCATGCCTTCCACCACCGAGAGGTTCTTCATCATGGTCTCGCGCAGCTCCGCCGGGCACGGCGCGATGCCGAAGCCGCAGTTGCCCATGATCGCAGTGGTCACGCCGAGCGACACCGAAGGCGACAGGGTCGGATCCCAGGTGATTTGCGCGTCGTAGTGCGTGTGCACGTCGACGATCCCGGGCATCAGCGAGAGGCCGCCGCAATCGACGACCTGCCGGGCGGCGGAGTCGATATTTCCGATCTGGACGATCTTTCCTTGCAGGATCCCAACATCCCCGCGGAAAGCGGGCCTCCCTGTGCCGTCGATGAGCGACGCGCCGCGAACGAGAAGATCGAGCATGCGCCTACAATACGGCATGAAGTTGGCCGTCGCCATCCTCTCTTTTGCGCTCACATGGAACTGCGCCGCCGAAACCGGCGAAGCGGTGTACCGCGACAAGTGCGCGATGTGCCACGACGCCGGAGCCGACAAGGCGCCGCGCATCGGCGCGCGCGAAGATTGGAAAGCACGCTTTGCCAAGGGACGCGAGGGGCTGGTGCGCTCCGCGATCAAGGGCGTACCGGGCACGGCCATGACACCCAAAGCGGGATTCACCCAGCTCCCGGACGCCGAGGTCGCCGAAGCGGTGGACTACATGCTCGCGCGTCTCGGATTCAATCCCGAGGACGTGGCGCTCGCGCGCAACGTGTCCGAGGCGCTGGAGCGCGTCGGGATCCACGGCGTGCGCGCGGAGGCCTCCGACGGCGCTGTCCTCCTCACCGGCGTGGCCGAAGACCAGGCGGCCGTGAGCGCCGCGGTTGCCGCGGCGCGCGCGGTGCCCGGGGTGCGCGAGGTCGAGACCCGAGTGGGGCCGGCCGCGGTGTTCGAGTGATAAGATTTTCCGCGCCACCACAGGGAGGAGGCCCCGCATGAAAACCGTGCTGCTGCTCGCTTTTTCGCTTGCCGCATCGAACGCGCTCGCCCAGGCGGCCTTTCCGCCGCCACCGCCGAAGGTGAGCCCCGCCGCCGGGGTGATCGACATGCACGTGCATTCGCACCCGGACGTGTTCGGCCGCAACATGGACGACATCGACATCGCGCAGCTCGCCAAGGCACGCGGCATGCGCGGCATCCTGCTCAAGAATCACATCAGCGAGACGGCGAGCCGCGCCGCTCTGGTGGTGAAGGTAGTGCCGGGCATCGAGGTATTCGGCGGCGTGGTGCTCAACAAGGCCGTGGGCGGCATCAACCCCGACGCGGTCGAGTGGATGCATCGCGTCTACGGCGGGCGCGGCAAGGTCGTCTGGCTGCCGACCTTCGAGTCCGACAAGCACGTCAAGACCTTCGGCAAGCCGACCGACAAGGGGATCGTGGTCGCGCCCAACGGCCAGGTCACTCCCGAAATGGAGGCGATCCTCAAGATCATCGCGCGCGAGAACCTGCTCCTCGCTACCGGGCACGTGCATCCGGAGGAAGTCATCGCCGTGGTGCGCAGGGCCCGCGAGCTCGGCGTGAAGAACATGATCGTGACCCACGCCCTCACCAACGTGCCGGGCCTCACCATGGCGCAGGCCAAGCAGGTCGCCGACATGGGCGCGGTGATCGAGATCTGCTTCCTCCAGTTCCTCGCCGGACCCAACGCGCCGCTGCCGTTCCTCACGCACTGGACCCAGGTGAATGCCAAAAATGTCGCACAGGCGGTGAAGGAGATCGGCGCGAAGAGCGTGGTGGTCTCGACCGACCTCGGGCAATCCGGAAATATGACGCACCCCGACGGCATCGAGAGCGCGATCGCGGCGATGAAGAAGGAAGGCATCGCCGACGCCGACATCGACCTGATGATGCGCAAGAACCCCGCGCGCCTGCTCGGTTTGTAGTTTTTTCAGTTTTTGGCGGGATTGCGAGGCCGCTGCCCACGGCTGCCGAGCTTTTTCGCGCCTGCCGCCGTAGAATGCGGCAAAACTATAAGCAGGCTGGCGCGTGGAATCACCAGAACCACCGAAGACGCTGGGCCGTTACCGGATCGTGGACGAACTTGGGCGCGGCGCCATGGGCGCGGTCTACCGCGCGCTCGACCCGCTCATCGACCGCGAAGTCGCGATCAAGACCCTGTTGCCCGATCTTCCCCGCGAAGTCGTGGAAGAGGTGCGCGAGCGGTTTCTGCGCGAAGCGCGCTCGGCCGGGCGCCTCTCGCATCCGAACATCGTCACCATCTTCGACGTCGGCGAGCAGGACGGCGTCGCCTACATCGCCATGGAGCTCCTGAAAGGCCACTCGCTGCTCCAGGTCCTCAAGCACCCGCAGCGCCTCGCGTTCAACACCATCGCGAATGTCATCGCGCAGGTCGCCGACGCGCTCGACATGGCGCAGCAGCACAACATCGTGCACCGCGACGTGAAGCCGGCCAACATCATGGTCGACAACGCCGGGCGCGTGAAGCTCACCGACTTCGGCGTCGCGTACGTCCCCGCCTCCACCATCACCGGGAACGGCACCGCGCTCGGCTCGCCGCGCTACATGTCGCCCGAGCAGGTGACCGGCGCGCCGATCGACCCGCGCTCGGACATCTTCTCGCTCGGCGTGGTGCTCTACGAGCTGCTCACCAAGCGCACGCCGTTCGAGCACGAAGGCGACACCACCATCTTCGCCCTCATGAATCGCATCGCCAGCACGCGCCACCCGCCGGTGCGCGAGGTCGACCCCAGCGTGCCGGCGCCGTTCGAGCACATCGTCGACCGCGCGCTGGCGAAGCGGCCCGCCGAGCGCTATGCGCGCGCCGGCGACATGGCGCGCGAGCTGCGCGACTTCCGCAACGTTCAGCCGCGCTCGAGCCCCGCGCGGCTCGCGCTCGCCGGGGAGCCCTCCGGCGGGCCCTCGAGCGGCGTGCGCGCCGACGCGGTGCGCTCGCAGCTCATCAACGACCTCGACAAGTTCGTCGAGCAGTACGACCGCGTGGAGCAGGAGCGCCTGCAACAGGAGGAAGCCGAGCAGCGCAAGAAGGAGCAGCAGATGCGCCGCTGGGGCGAAGAGCAGGCGCGCGAGCGCGAGGCGTTCGAGCGCTCGCGCCAGAACCCCGCGGCCGCGGGCGGCGAGCTCGACGCGGCGATGCGCGTCGCCCTGCAGAGCCTGACGGGCCTCGCGCAGCAGCTCAACTCGGTGCGCCCGGCCGCCGCGCGGCCCTACGAATTCATCTACCTCGGAAGACTGCCCAAGGTGTCGATCTCGGAGGCCGCGGTCGAGAGCCAGCCGCGCACGCTCCAGGGACAGACCCTGACCGAGCGCATCCTGATGCGCTTTCGCATCACGCCGAAGCCGGCCGCCACGGTGACGCTGGTGGGGGACGACATCGAACGCTGCGAGCAGTACCTGAAGCTCCTCAAGGTTCCCTATACCCAGCGCGTGCTGCCGAAGAACAACGCCGGCAAGGCGATCCGCGCCGAGATCAGCGTCACCGGCTCGCTGCCGTGCGAGATCGACATGAAGCCCGACTACGCGGCGAACAAGGTCGCGGTGGAGCTCACCAACGTGCGCCGCCTCGGACGCGTCGTCTACCACCTCGCGCCACGCTCCTTCAGCGAGGCAGTGGGCCACCTCGCCCACTACCTCCTCGGCGGCGACGACGACTTCGAGACCGTCGCGCGCGCCGGATAAATGGGGTCAGATCAACCTTGCTCGTCGCGCGCTGAAGCGCAGCGTCGCGCCGACGAGATCCGCAGCTTCGAGCGCGAATTGCGTGCGCTGGAGGGCGAGGGCGTACTCGCGCTCAGCGAAGCGCAGCGCGCAGCGGTTTCGGCTCACCACAGCAGCCTGCTTGCGCGCTACGCACGCGACTTCGACATCGATCGCGACATGGAAGCAAAGCAGATGTCCCTCGGCATGCGGATCGCGTCGTTGCTCGGGGCACTGGCGTTGGCCGCGAGCGCATTCTTCCTCTTCTACCAATTCTGGGGACGCTTCTCGACCGCATCGCAGGTCTCGATCCTGCTGTGTGCAGCGGCCGGCTCGTTTGTCGCTACGTGGTGGATCCAGACGCGCGACGCTTCGGGCTATTTCGCGAAGCTCGCGGCGATGGTGGCATTCGCGTGTTTTGTGCTGAACATCGTGATGCTCGGCAGCATCTTCAACATCACGCCATCGGACAAGGCCTTCATCGCCTGGGCGGCGTACGGATTCCTGCTGGCATACGCCTGCGACCTGCGCCTTCTCCTCGGCGCGGCGATCCTTTGTCTCACCGCGTTCATCGCGGCGCGCACCGGCACGATCAGCGGGATGTACTGGCTGCACTTCGGCGAGCGGCCCGAGAACTTCTTTCCCGCGGCCGTGCTGCTCTTCGCTTTCCCGTCGCTCGTGCGGCACGCCCGCTATCCGGATTTTCCCGCGGTATACCGTATTCTCGCGCTTCTCGCGCTGTTCCTGCCGATGATCGTGCTGGCGAACTGGGGGGAAGCGAGCTACCTGCCCTTCGACGACTGGGCGATCGAGGCGATCTATCAGATCCTCGGCTTTGCCGGCACTGCGGCGGCGATCTGCCTCGGCGTACGCAGGCAATGGCCGCACGTGGTCAATACCGCGGTAACGCTTTTCATCGCGCTTCTCTACACCAAGTTCTTCGACTGGTGGTGGGAGGCGATGCCGAAGTATCTCTTTTTCCTGGTGCTGGGTCTGACCGCGGTGCTCTTCCTTCTGGTGCTGCGTCGGCTGCGCACTGCGTTGCAGCAGGGGACGCCGGGATGATCGCGCGCTGGAGCCGCTGGCGGCATACGTTGGTCGGTGGGCTGGCGCTGATTGCCGCCACGAACGTCGTCGCGCTCTTCGGGATCATGTACAACCGCAGCGGGCCGCCTACAGCACTCCTGCAGGTCAGCGACCGCGAATTGCAAGTCCCGGGCTCATGGGGCTTCGAAAGCGAGAACAGCGGCCTCGCGCTCGGGCTCGCCTGGCGGATGGCGAGCGGCGCCGAGGACGACTACGGGATCGCCGGATACGGCAGCCGTGCCGCGTGGCTCGACCGGCGCAGGCTCGAGGAGCTCGGTTTCGACGTCTCGGTACCTGCCGACCATCCGCGTGCCAATCGCCATTACGAAAGACAGCTGCCGCGCGAGGTCTTGATCGTCATGGAGCTCGATGGGCCGGCCTACCAGGCTGCGCTGCGCCGCGCCGTCGAGCGCGCGGCACGGCCCGGCGCGACCGGGTATGACGCCAAGAGCCTCGCCTTCGAGCGCGAGAGGTCCAGCCGCTTGTTCCTGGTCGACGCCGGCCTGGACTACGATTCGCTCCGCGCACGCTACCCCGACAGGAGCCGCTACGCGATCGTGCGGGGCAAGGTGCGCGTGGATCGCTGGCTGGTGAAGAACAAGGGCAGCCTGAACGGCTCGGTCAGCGGGCTCAGCGTGTCCGCTCTGAACGTCCCGGTGGAATTGCGCGGTGTGCTCGGCCGCGACATGAGCGGCTACACAGCCACCGTGGCCTTCGGTCAGCGGCTGGAGCCGTGGTTTGCCGCGGCCCGCAAATCGGGGTCTGACCCCGATTCCAAGGGACGTTGACGTGACGCCAACTATTCGGGCTTGATCTTCGCCTCGCGGATCACCTTGCCCCACTTCTCGTTCTCGGCGCGGATGAACGCCGCGAATTCCTCGGGGGTGTCGGCCGCGACGTAGGAGCCGGTGGCCAGCACCTGGCTTTTTACATCGGGCGCGTTGTAGGCCTTTACGAGCTCGCGGTGCAGGGTATCGATGACCGGCCGCGGCGTGCCGGCCGGCACGAAGATGCCGTTCCAGGCGAGCGCCTCCATGCCCGGCAGGCCGGCTTCCTTCGCGGTCGGCACGTCGGGCAGCACGTTGATGCGCTCGGACCCAAGCACCGCGAGCGCGCGCAGCTTGCCCGATTTCACCGCGCTGACCACCACCTGCGGCACCGGGAACGCGGTCATGACCTGCCCGCCGGCGAGGTCGGTGAGCTCGGCGTTCACCGCCTTGTACGGCACCTCGAGGATCTCGGTGCCGGTCTCGGTCTTGATCCATTCGCCGACGAGCTGCGCGATGCTGCCGGGCCCGTGCGAGGCGTAGGTCAGGGCGCCGCGCTTCTGCTTCGCGAGCTGGATGTAGTCGACGAGCGAGCGCACCTGCAGCGTCGGATTCACCACGACGAGAAGCGGCGTCATGGTGAAGCGCGACACCGGCAGCAGCTCCTGGTTGAGCCGGCAGCAGGGATCGGGCTTGAGCACGTCGCCGATCGCGTTGTTGATGAGGGCGAGGAGCAGCGTGTGGCCGTCGGGCGGCGACTTCGCCGCCTCGCGCGCGGCGATCAGCCCCGCTCCGCCCGGGCGGTTCTCGACGATCACCGGCTGGCCGAAGGCTTCGGAGAGCTTGGTCGAGATCTGGCGCGCGCGGATGTCGGGCGAGCTTCCCGCGGGGCTTGGCACGAGGATGCGCATAGGCTTCGAAGGAAACCCCTGCGCCAGGCCGGGCGCGGCCAGCGCCCACTGTAAAATGATGAATACCGTCAATTTCTTGAGCATGGAGCGCGCACCCTCCTCGTCGAATTTCATCCGCCAGGTGGTCGAGGCCGACCTCGCCTCGGGCAAGCACAGGGGGATTGTCACCCGTTTTCCGCCCGAGCCGAACGGGTATCTCCATTTCGGCCACGCCAAGTCGATCGTCCTCAACTTCGGCCTGCCGCGCGAGTACGGCGGCCATTGCAACCTGCGCTTCGACGACACCAACCCCGAGAAGGAGGAGCAGGAGTACGTCGACTCGATCATCGACGCGGTGCGCTGGCTCGGCTGCGACTACGGCCCCGCGCCGCTCTACGCGAGCGACTATTTCGGCTTCATGTACCAGGCGGCCGAGCACCTGGTCGGGCGCGGCCTCGCCTACGTCGACAGCCAGAGCGCCGAGGAGATCCGCGCCAACCGCGGCACGCTGACCGAGCCGGGGCGCAACTCGCCCTACCGCAACAGGACTCCTGAAGAAAATCTTCTTCTCTTCCACAAGATGCGTGAAGGCGGGTTCCCGGACGGGGCCCACGTGCTGCGCGCGAAGATCGACATGGCCTCGCCCAACATCAACCTGCGCGACCCGGTGCTCTACCGCATCAAGCACGCCGGGCATCACCGCACCGGCGACGCCTGGCCGATTTACCCGATGTACACCTACGCCCACCCGATCGAGGACGCGGTCGAGCGCGTCACGCACTCGCTGTGCACGCTCGAGTTCGAGGACCAGCGGCCGTTCTACGACTGGCTGCTCGAGCGTCTCGCCGAGGGCGGGCTCCTGCCGCGGCCGCTGCCGCAGCAGATCGAGTTCGCGCGCCTCAACCTCACCAATGTGGTCCTGTCGAAGCGCAAGCTCATCCAGCTGGTCGACGAACGCCACGTCTTGGGCTGGGACGACCCACGCATGCCCACTCTTGCGGGCGCCCGGCGCCGCGGCTACACCGCCGAGGGCTTCCGCCGCTTTGCCGAGAAGATCGGCGTGTCCAAGGCGAACCAGCTGATCGATTTCGGCGTGCTCGAGGAATCGATGCGCGAGCACCTGAACGAGGTCGCGCCGCGGCGCATGGCGGTGCTCGACCCGGTGAAGCTGGTGATCGACAACTTCCCGGCCGAGCGGGACGAGCTTGCGTCGGTCCCGAACCACCCGCAGAAGCCCGACTGGGGCAAGCGCGAGGTGCCGTTCTCGCGCGAGCTCTGGATCGAGCGCGACGACTTTGCGCTCGAGCCGCCGAAGGGCTACTTCCGGCTCTATCCCGGCAACGAGGTGCGCCTGCGCTTCGGCTACGTCGTCAAGTGCACGGGCATCGACAACGGCGTGGTCCACTGCACCTATCACCCCGACTCGAAGTCCGGCACCCCCGGCGCCGACAAGTACAAGGTGAAAGGCAACATCCACTGGGTGAGCGTGCGCCACGCCCACGCGTCGAGCGTTCATCTCTACGATCGGCTGTTTCGGGTGCCCAACCCGGGCGCCGAGCGCGACTTCATCGAGGATCTCAACCCGGATTCGATGAAGAGCATCACCGCGCAGCTCGAGCCGAGCCTCGCCGCCGCGAAGCCCGGCGAAAGCCTGCAGTTCGAGCGCCACGGCTACTTCGTGCGCGACCGGGACGGCAAGGCGTTCAACCGCACGGTGACGCTGAGGGACTCCTGGTCGAAGTCCTGAAATGAAAACGGGGCGCTTTGCGCCCCGCTCGTTCTTCCAGCCCTGAACCTGTCGCTACTGCGGCTTCGGGTTGTCCGCCGTCGCCGTCGAGCCGGTGCTCGCATCGGGCGCGCGGCGCTTCGCCTCGGCGGTTTCCTTCTTCACCGCCGCCGGCGCCCCGCTGACCTTCTCCTTCACCTTGTGGGCGTCGACCTTCGCCATCAGCTTGAGATACTCGGTGCGCGTGAGGACGCCGTCGTTGTTCGAATCGGCTTCCTTCCAGCGCGACAAGAGTTCCTTGTTGCCCTTCGCCTCGGCGCGCGTGAGCTTGCCGTCGGCGTTCTTGTCCATGTCGTTGAAGCCTTTGTGGGCCTTGTTGTCGTTGTCGGCCGCGAAGGCGGCGCCGCAGGCAAGCGCCATGGCCGCTGCTGCGAGTACGGATTTTGCAAACATCATGACGTCTCCTATAGCGTGTCGGACAGCGCAGATATTGCGTGCCCGAGGTATCTGCAGCAATAATCCTGCCCGTTACAGGCTTTTCTCCGAACGGACCATCCCGCCCGCCGAAGGAACCAGCACATGGCCAGCGGCCCTCAAGCGAAGTGGAAGCACGACGGCGTGCGGGTCGTGCATTCGAACGAGCTCGACATCAACACGCCCCAGACCCCGGGCATGAACCGCGCCGCGGCGATCACGCACGCGCGCGCCGGCGCCGAGAAGCTGTGGGCCGGCACGGTCGTGATCCATCCCAAGGCCAAGACCGGAGCGCATCACCACGGGCCGGTGGAAAGCGTCATCTACGTCGTGAGCGGACGAGCGCGCATGCGCTGGGGCGACAAGCTCGAGTTCATGGCGGAAGCCGGCCCGGGCGACTTCATCTACGTGCCGCCCTACGTGCCGCACCAGGAGATCAACGCGAGCGACACCGAGCCGCTCTCGTGCGTGCTGTGCCGCAGCGGCCAGGAGCCGGTGGTCGTGAACCTCGACATCCCGGCAGTGGAAAAGCCCGAGGAAGTACACTGGGTCGACAACATCCATCCGGCGCCGAAGAAATGAACCGCAACCCGGCAGACATCGGCGGCGAAGCCGCGGGCCCGATCGACACGGTCGATCACGGAATGAAGTTCTGGGAGAAGCAGGCGAACGCGCTGCGCAACACGCTCACCGGCGGCAAGGTAGTGCGCCTCGACGAACTGCGCCGCGCGGCCGAGGAGCTCGGCGACCGCTACTACCGCCTGGGCTACTTCGAGCGCACCACCGAGGCGATGCGCAATCTGCTGCTCGAGAAAGGCTTGTTCACGCGCAGCGAGCTGGAGGGAAAGATCAACGAACTCCGCAGGCGTTATGACACCTAGCGCATATACGCCGGCGCCGGGAAAACGCTTCAAGGTCGGCGACCGTGTGCGCGTAAAGACCGCGCACCCGCCGGGGCATCGCCGCACGCCCGCCTATGTCCGCGGCAAGAAGGGCGAGATCGAGCGCGTCTGCGGCCGCTTCCCCAACCCGGAGGAGCTCGCCTACGGCTTCGACGGCGAGCCGCGGCGCGTGCTCTACCGGGTCCGCTTCAGGCAGAGGGACGTCTGGCCCGCCTACGATTCTCCGAGCGAGGATTTCATCGAGGTGGAAATCTACGAGCACTGGCTGGAGCCGTCATGAGCCAGCCTCACGCGCATGACCACGCCACGGACGAAGGGCCGCCGAGCGAGCACGAGATCCTCAGCCGCGCGCTCCAGGAGCTGCTGGAGGAAAAAGGCGTGCTCACCGCCGAGCAGGTGCGCAAGCGCATGGAGCTCTTCGAGGCGGAGTTTCCGCAGCGCGGCGCGCGCGTCATCGCGCACGCCTGGGCGAATCCGGCGTTCAAGAAGCGGCTGCTCGCCGACGGCAAGGCGGCGTGCGCCGAATGGGGCCTCGACCTCGAGGCGGACCGCCTGATCGCGGTGGAGAACACGCCGCGCGTCCACAACGTCATCGTGTGCACGCTGTGCTCGTGCTATCCGCGCGCGCTCCTCGGCATGCCGCCCACCTGGTACAAGAGCGAAAACTACCGCCGCCGCGTGGTGCGCGAGCCGCGCGCGGTGCTGAAGGAATTCGGCACCGTCATCCCCGACGACGTATCGATCCGGGTGCACGACTCCAACGCCGACATGCGCTACGTCGTCGTGCCGATGCGGCCGAAGGGCACCGCGGGCTGGGACGAGGAGCAGCTCGCCTCGATCCTCACCCGCGATACGCTGGTCGGCGTCGCATTGCCCAAGGTCTGAGCCGGGCGCCCAATTTCTCCGGCCAGGCGCTGACCCTCGACACGAGCTGCTTCACCGCGTCGCGCAGCGCCGAGCGGCCGACCGGAACCGGCGCCACACCCAAGCGCCGCAGCCGGGCATTTAGCTGATGGGCGTGCAGGCTCCGCATCGAAGCGCGGGTGTTGAAGGTCACGCTGAAGGAAATCGACACCTCGGGGCCGTTTTGCACCCAGTGCGGCGAGGCGAACGGGACGTGAAGCGCCAGCCCGGGCTCGAGGTCGAACGTGCGCGCCCGGCCCTGGAACTCCTCGCGCCAGGCGAGGTTACGATGGGCGCCGCTCAGGAAGCGCTCGATCTCGGGCTCCGACACCACCCGCCGGTCGGCGCGGTCGAACACGCTCATGGTCTTGGTCCCGCGGATCTGGAGCAGGAAGTTCTCCTCCGGGTCCATGTGGTAGGGCGTCACCGCGCCGGGCGACGAAACGAAAATGAAGGCGTGCGGATCGCGCAGGCCCGCGGTAAGCCGGGCCGAGGCCGCCCTGACGTCGGCGAGGCAGTAGTCGAGGAGCAGCCGGTACGCCGGATCGCGCTCGACGTGCTTCAACACCAGCCAGGAGCGGCATTCGGCAATGCGGCGAATGGTCTCTTCTGGCGTGAGGCCATTGCGCGGCGTGCGCGCGGGATCGAGGCCGACCGGCACTTCGCCCGCGTTGTACTCGACCTGCGAGGCCGGTAGCCGCTTCGACAGCTCGACCAGGCAGGCAAGCCTGAACAGCGTGTGCCGCGCGAGCCGATGCGGCACCAGAAACGGCGCCCGGGCGAACTGCGCGTTGAACGTGGCCTGATCGATCGCGAGGCTCATCTTCAGCTCCGAAGGGTGGCTGCGGGCATTCGCCGCAGGGTGCGCGACATCCAGTGGAGGAGCGGCAGCGACGAGACCATGAGCTCGCCCGCCGCGCGGCCGGTGGTCGTGACAAGGTCGGCGAGCCCGCGCCGGTCGAGCCACAGCCGGTTGGCCATGAAGTGGTCGGGGTCGGCGCAGGAATCCATCCAGCGCAGCTCGGGCCGGGCGTGGAAGCGGCGGATGTTCTCGAGCTCGAGCAGGGTCCCGGGCGAGAACCTGGCGTACTCCTCGTCGTAGGCGATCTTGAAAGCGAACGAACCCTCGCCGCTCAGGAAATTGCATTTCAGCGCGATCCACCTTCCGGCGAGCCGCAGGCCCAGCATCATGAGGCGCCCGCGACGCGCCGCGGCGCGCGTCGCGCGCGTGAAGAAGAGCCGCCCCGCGTCGGTCGAGCCGATCGCGCTCGTGTTGCGCCCTTTCCAGCCGCGGGCCTCGAGCTCGATGAAATCCGCGATCCACTGCTCGGCCTCGGTGCCGTCGCGGAGCTCGGCGTACTCGAGCTTGCCCGCCTCCGCGAGCCGCCGCTCGAGGCGCTGCAATTCCTTCGCGCCCTTGCGCGACAGCGCTTCGACCAGGAACGCCTCGCCGCCCGCGCGCGGCCGCATCAGCGCGCGCTCGAAGCGGTACGGCACGAAGCTGCGCCGGCCGCTTTCGGCGAGCACCTCGGCGAGCGCGCGCCAAAACGGGCCGTCGGCGGCGACGGCGCCCCACTTGATCGCCGCAGCCCCGTCCGAATCGGCCTCGAGCCAGTCGATAAACGTATCGAGGCAGGCGCGCGCATGCGCCACGCGTACGAGCGGCGTGCCGAGAAAACAGTGCTTGTGCTGCCACAGCCTGACGTGGGGAAATGGCAGCCCGTTGTAGCGGACGGCGCGTTCGAGGGGGAAGAGACCGCAGAGCAGCGGCGGAGCGTTCCCCTGGTCGGCATAGACGAGCACGTATCGAAGCTCGCGCCCGCGGCCGAACGAGTCGATCGCGGGCAGCAGCATCCAGGGCTCGTAGAACACGTTCGGCTCGAGCGCCGCGGCGGCGAGATCGTTCCAGGCGGCCATGTGGCCCGCGAGCGTCGCGGGATGGTCGAGCACCGTGACCCTGAAGCGCGCCATGGCCGCCTATGCGGCAACCGCCGGCGACTGGGCGCGCGAGGCTGCCGCCGCGATGCGGCGCTTTGCGCGCCCGAGCAGCGGAAGCATCGAAACCCGCGCCCCGCCGAAGGCGCCGAGGCCGATCACCAGGTCGCGCAGGCCCAGCCCGGCGCCGCCTGGCGCCGCTACGTCGCAGGCGTAGACCGCCGCGCGGTGCTCGCGAAGCACTTCCGCGAGCGCCTCGTTCAACCGCCCGTCGCGCGGCACTTGGCGGAATTCGACCACTGGCGTGCCGCTGCGCTTGAGCCAGTCGAGCAGCGCGGCAAGATGCCGCTGCGCACGCTCGGCGCTGACGAGCGGCGCGTGGACGATCCAGGACGCAAACCCCCAGGGTCGGCGCTCGCGCCGCAAGGGAAACAGGCCGCCGAGCGTCGCCGGCAGGTCGCTGCGCTCGGGGTCCCGCGCCCACGACAGCACGCAGCGGAAGCCGCCGCCGGGAGCCGTCTCCAGCAGGGCAAGCGTCGTCGCCGGATCATGAAATGGACTGGGCTCGAGGGCGTGCCGCGCGAGCTCCTCCCACTGCGCCGAGATCCGGGCGAGGCTCGCCCGGTCGCGAACCAGTTCGACTGCAACATCGAGGGCCGAATCAACCATGTGTTCGTACTTGGACGATATTGTGGTAAGCCAGGTGGAGCGTCGCCACCGCCCGGCATAGTCCGAGGGGAGGTAGGCCGCTTGGCACCCGCCTTGCTTCACTGGTTCTTCTGCCATACCAAGGAGGCGTGCCATGGCCAAGACCATCATCGGGCTGTTCGACAACCTCGCCGTAGCGCAAGCCGCGCTTCGGGAGCTCTCCGGAAGCGGCATCGCCGAGCAGGACATCGGCTTCATGGCCGATCAGGGGCATCAGGTGCCGAGCACCGCCCACCTGAACGAAAGCGAAGGCGAAGGTGCGGACGACGCGCTCGGCATCGTCATCACCGTCGCCGCCGACCAGGAAGGCACGACCGATCGGGCGCGGGCGATCCTCGAGCGCCATGGCGCCCTCGACATCGACGAGCGCGACGTGGAATGGAAAAAGCAGGGCTGGAAAGGCCGTTTCGAGGCCGATTGACGGTTTTCCCCCCGTGCGGGCCGCATATCCTGTATAAAGGAGGCAGAATCCGCTCCAAGAGGCGGCCGGCCAAGCGGCCGCGTCCCAGCAAAGCCCGGGATACCGGGCTTTTTCGTTTCTGCAAGGACCGCATGGACAAGCGTAAGGCGTGGCGCGCGCAGGAGCAGGCCCTTATCGAGCGCTGGAATGCGACCGCCACGCGGCAGCGCGCGCTGCAGGAGGAAATCGCGCGCCAGAGCGACGCCGGCGGCGCGCCGAGCGCGCAGCTGCTGCTCGATGCCGAGCGTTCGCGCTCCGAAATGGAAACGGTCAGGCGCGAGGTCGCGCGGATGAAAGTGCAGTTCTCTACGGGAAAACGGTACTGATGAGCATCCCCGTCGTCGAAGGCAGGCGCTTCAGGCTCGGCAAGTACGAGGTGGTCGGAAAGCCGATTCCGCAGTCCGCCCACATGCTGCGCTACACGGTGTTCGTGGACGGCATCCGGATCGGGGCGCTCGCCAGCGTGCCGACCGAGTCGGACTGCCGGTTTCTCGAGCATCCTCCGGCGGTTCCGCCGCTCAAGATCTACTCGGTGATCTACCGCCCGGGCCGCCCCAAGAAGGGCACCGTGCGGCCGCCGGACAAGGGGATCGCGCCCCCGGCCCTCGAGCTTCCGCAGGAAATCGAGCTGCCGCGCAGCCGCGACAGCGAGTAAGACCTCAGCCGGCGACCACCCGGTCGACGAAGGCCGCGGCCTTCCTGCGATACATCCGCCGCGCCAGCTTCAATGCCTTCTTCTGCAGCTTGGCGCGGCGCGCCTCGATGCCCGCGATGAGCTTTTGTTGCGCCTTGGAGCGTGCCGGCAGCGCGGCGAGCCGCGCCTCCAGCATCGCGAGATCGTGATCGTCGCCCAGGCGCTCGGCGACCTTCCGGGCGCGCCTGGACAGCTTGCGCAGGCGGCGCGAGCCGTTGGCCGCGATCGCGAGCGCCTGCTCCAGGTACTTCACCTGCTTGCGCGATTCGTGCAGCGATTCGGTCGAGCCCTTCGAGCGCGCGGCCTTCAGCGCCTTGCGCCCCTTGCGGTATAGGCGCTCCAGCCCCGCGCGCAGCGGGGCGTCGTGCGCCGGATAGCGCCAGTATTCCGCGCGCACGCCGGCCTCCTGCAGCGAGGACTCGATCGCGGCGAGCTTCGGGCCGCCGAACAGCTTGCGACGAGCCCGTTCGCGCTCCTCGAGCAGCCGGCGCCTGAGCTCGGCGAGCTTCTGGCGGCGTGCAGGCTTTTTCTCCTCGTCCAGCAGCCCGCGCAGCACCTCGAGCGCGACCGCCGCGTCGCGCACGCCCGAGAGCGGACGCGCGGCGTCGCGCAGCTCGAGGTTCTCGCGCTCGTACGCCGCGTCGCCGACCGCGTCGCGCAGCAGGCGCAGCGCCGCGCGCGCCCGCTTCAGGTCCTTGCGCACCTCGTGCATCGACGCGTCGTTCGGCCGGCGCCGCTCCCACAACGACTCGAGCGCGGCGGCGATTTCGTCGCAGAGCGCGCCGCGCACCGCCGCGCTCTTCGGCGTTTCAATCGGGCTCATCGGGCGCACCGCCGACGCTCGCCAGGTCTTCCTGCTTCACTTTTTCCGTGTTGAACTTGCCGGCGCGCTCGCGCATGGTCTTCAGGACGTCCTCGAGCGGCGGCGGCTCGCCCTGCATCCAGCGCAGCGGATTGATGCGCGCGATGACGAAGGCGCGCAGGTAGGGGCTGACGAAGCCGCGCGCCTTGAGCTTCGCGATCACCGCCGCGACGCGCTCGTCGAGATCCATGAGCATGTCGGCGTGCCGCTCATGCACTTTGATCGCCTTACTCAAGGAATCCTCTGAGAATCGTTCGAGCCGCCGGACCACCGGGTTGTAGGCTCCGCCGGCGAACTTGCCGTTGCGCTCGTAGCACATGCCCATCGTGACGAACGAAGCTTCCTCGAGGTAGTAGGCGAACTGCGTCTCCGGGCGCTTCGGGTCCTCGTCGATGAGCCCGCGGTAGATGCGGATGACCTCGAGCGACTTCTCGCGCAGGTTGTGCGCCTTCTCGGTGTTCAGGGCCAGGATCTGCCACGCGATCTCGCGCTTGGGCACCACCAGCGCCGTGATCGCCCTGGCTCCGAGCCTGCGCATCGCCATGAGCCGGTGCATCCCGTTCGGCGTCCAGAACCCCTTCTCTGGCGCCGTGACCGCGATGATCGGATCGAGGAACATGCCGGTGCGGTCTAGAACGTCCGCCAGCCGGCGGTGGTGCGCCTGCGACAGATCGCGCTGGAACGGCGTCGGCTCGACGCTCTCGATCGGCAGGATCGCCACCAGCACCGGCTCCCGGCCGAGCGGATCCTGGTACGAGCCAAGGAGCTGGCCGCCCACGCTTTCGATGCGCCGCGCCGCCTCCTCCGCCGCGCCGCTCAGGCTCTCGAGACGCGACTCCGCAGGTGCCAACCCGCGCGTTCCTGGCTTCGCCTTCCTCGGCCGGCGCTTTGCCGGCGCGCGCTTCAATCCGGACTTCGCTTTTGCCATGTCAAATTCTAGTGACAACACCGCGAGGCATGGGGCGATGCGCCGGCCGGTTCATCGACCCGTAATACACCGCAGCGTAAACTGAAGACGGATGGCGTCTCTTCGGCAATGGTTCAGGCACCAGCGGCTGCAGCTTGGCGAGTGGCTCTACTGGCGCCGGCAGGCCGAGACGCGCACAAGGAAAGGGGCCTTGCCGGCCCACTCTAGCGCAGCGTCCCGAAAAACTCCTTGATCTCGCGGGCGAGCAGCTCGGGCTGCTCGAGCGCCGCGAAATGGCCGCCGCGCGGCATCGTCGTCCAGCGCCGGATATCGGTGTAGGTTCGCGCCGCGAGCGAGCGCGGCGGCCGCAGGATCTCCTTGGGGAACTCCGCGTAGCCGGTGGGAACATCGACCGTTTTCCCTTCGGGGATCGGCCACGGGCCGTGCATGCGTGCGTAATAGGGCCAGAAGGAGGAGCCGATCGCGCCGGTGAACCAGTAGAGCGCGACGTTGGCGAGAAGGTCGTCGCGGCTCAGCGCGTTCTCGATCGCGCCGCCGCAGTCGCTCCACTTCCAGAACTTCTCCGCGATCCATGCCGCGAGCCCGGCCGGCGAATCGGTCAGCGCGTAGGCGAGCGTCTGCGGCCGGGTTCCCTGGATCCACTGGTAGCCCATCTCCTCCTTGAGCCAGTGCGCGAGCTCAGCGAGATAAGAGGCTTCTTCATCATTCGCGGGAGAAACCCTGGGATCACGGCGCACCGCGAGCAGGTTGAGGTGGATGCCGATCAGCTTCTCCGGGTGGCGCCAGCCGAGCACCGAGCTCACGAATGCCCCCCAGTCGCCGCCCTGCGCGGCAAAGCGCCGGTAGCCGAGCACGTCGCTCATGAGCTCGGCGAAGAGGTCCGCGATCTCCTCCACCGCGAAGCGCTTCTGTCCCGGACGGAACGAGAGCGTGTAGCCGGGAAGCGAAGGTGCGACCACCGTGAAGCACTCGGTGAGGAGCGGGATCAGGCGGCGGAACTCGACGATCGATCCCGGCCAGCCGTGCGACAGGAGCAGCGGGATCGGATTCGGCCCCCGCCCGGGCTCGTGGATGAAGTGAAGCTCGATTCCGCCGAGCGGCACGGTGAACTGCCTGAAGCGGTTGAGGCTCGCCTCCTGCGCGCGCCAGTCGAACCCGCTCTCCCAGTAGGCGACGAGCTGCTCCACGTATGCGCGGCTGGTGCCGGTCGACCAGGGCTCGAGCGGCGGCTCGTCCGGCAGGCGCGTGCGCGCAAGGCGCCCGCGCAGGTCCTCGAGCGCGGCCTCGGGGATGTTCAGGCGAAACGGCGTCGGCTCCTGCCTCATGTCTCCTTTAGTATGTTCCAAGAAGGGATGTTCCAAAAGGAGCCGCCATGATCGAACTTTACGCCGCACCGACGTCGAACAGCATGCGCGCCCGGATGGCGCTCGAGGAATGCGGGCTCGCCTACACCTTCCATCCCGTCGCGCTCGAGAAGGGCGAGCACAAGACGCCGCAGTTCCTCGCGCTGAACCCGAACGCCCAGGTCCCGGTGATCGTCGACCACGAAGGCCCGGGCGGCAAGCCGGTCACGCTGTCGCAGTCGACCGCGATCCTGATCTATTGCGCCGAGAAGTCCGGCAAGCTGATGCCGAAGGACCCTGCCGCGCGCGCCGCGATGTGGCAGGCCATGATGGGTGGCTCGACCGACATCACGCCCATGATCGGCTCGGTCTTCGCGGTGCAGCGCTCGAAGGAGCCGCACGCCGCCACCGCGGCGATGTTCAAGGACCGCGTCGGGCAGTATCTCAAGGTCTGGGATGCTTCGCTCGGCACGCAGAAGTACGCCGCCGGCGCCGAGATGACCATCGCCGACATCTCGCTCTACGCCGGCTGGGTGCGCATCAAAGGCGCGCTTCCGGACCTGTGCGAGGGCCTGCCGAACCTCGAGCGCTGGGCGAAGGAGATGGGCGCGCGCCCGGCGATGCAGCGCGCGACGAAATTCTGACGCCCCTAATTGCGCTCAGGCGGCAGCGCGATCCGCGGCAGCCAGGAGAGCCACTCGTCCTTCGGCTTGTCGTACAGGAAGAAGACCGTGCCCGGCTTGGCGCGCGGCGCCTTTTCGCTCGGCGTGGCGAACTCGATGCCGCCGGTGGCGATGGTGCGCAGCGACTCGATGTCGACCTCGATTCCCTTGAGCAGGCCGCCGCGCACGTTGACGCCGCTCGTGTCCCAGAACGCCGAGCCCTGCCGCACCAGGCCGGCGTAGCGCTCGTAGATGAGCACGTGCACGTCCGCCGAAGTCGCCTTCGGGGCGAGCTCGACGTTCTGCACCACGCCGACCTCGACACCGCGGTAGTGCACCGGCGTGTTGGCGCGGATCGACCGCGGCCGCTCGGCGCGCAGCACGATCTTGAGTCCGGGCATGCCCAGGCCGACCGGAGCCGAATCGAGCCCGGCGAATTCGTACGCCTTGGGCGCGTCCTCGTTGCGCGGCGGCAGGACCTGGATCTCCGGCCCGGTGAGCACCGTGTTGAGGCCCTGCACGTTGCCGAAGCCGACCTGCGGCCGCACGATCCAGAACACCGCGCCCTCGCGCGCGACTGCATTGGCGGCGGCGCGCTGCAGGCGCGTGCGCACGAGCACGCGATTGTGGTCGCGGCTGAGCTCCACCCCGCTCACCTCGCCGATCACCACGCCGCGGTACTTCACCGGCGTGATGCCGACGCGCAGGCCGCCGCCGTCGCTGAAGCCGATCGTGACTTCGGGACCGCGCTCCTGGTAGCGCTGCCAGATGAGAAACCCGGCGACCGCCGCCGCGACCAGCGGAACGATCCAGGCGAAATTGAAAAGCCGGCGCCGGCGCAGCCGCGCCTTGGGCAGCTCTTCGCCGGTCATGCCGGGCCCCCGCGATCCCATATGGTGCGGGGATCGAAGCTCGCCGATGCGAGCATCGTCAGGACGACCACCGAGGTAAAGGCGATGAGCCCGGGCCCGGGCAGGATGGTGGCGATCTGGCCGAGCTTCACCAGGGCCACGAGAATCGCAAGCAGGAAGACGTCGAGCATCGCCCAGGGACCGACGACGTCGATGAAGCGGTAGATGCGGGTGCGATCGCGCAGGCGCCGACCGACGCCGAAGCGCGCGCTGATCACGAGGTACAGCAAGCCCGCGAGCTTGAGGATCGGCACCGCGATGCTGGCGAGGAACACGATGAGCGCGACGAAGTATTGTCTGGACTGCGCGAGGCTCACCACCCCGTCCCACACCGTGCTTTCACTGTAGGCACCGTAGAAATGCATGCGCAGGATCGGATAGAGGTTGGCCGGGATGTAGAGGATCAGCGCCGCGACGGCGAGCGCCGCCGTGACCTGCAGGCTGCCGTGCGGCCCTTCTCTCACGGCCGAGCCGCAGCGCGGGCACTCGGCGCGCTGGCCGCGCGCCGGCGGCTCGACCTCGAGCGTGAGGCCACAGGTGGGGCAGCAAAGGACCTCCGGGCGGACCATCCCCCTCTTCCAGCAAATTACAGACCATGACCGCCCGGCCATGAGCGCGCCCCGTTCGTTCGCCGCCCTGCGCCAGCCCCGCTTCGCTGGCTTCGCCCTTGGAGTGGCGTCGGTAATGATGGCCGACGCGATCGAGCACGTCATAAGCTACTGGATCATCTTCCAGAAGTTCCAGTCGCCGACGCTTGGCGGCTTCGCCATCGTGTCCCACTGGCTGCCGTTCCTGCTGCTGTCGGTCTATACCGGCGCGCTCGCCGACCGCTACGATCCGCGACGCATCATGCAGGCGGGCATCGCGCTCTTCATGCTGGTCTCGATCGCGTGGGGGGTGCTCTTCCTCACCGATACGCTGCAGATGTGGCATGCCGCGGTCCTGCTGGTGCTGCACGGCTGCGCCGGCGTGACCTGGGGCCCCGCGGGCCAGGTCCTGATCCATCACATGGTCGACCAGAAGGCGATTCCGAGCGCGGTACGGCTCAGCGCCACTGCGCGCTGGCTCGGCCTGATGCTGGGACCGGCCGCGGGCGGACCGCTCCTCCTGATGCTCGGCCCGACCTACGGCATCTTCGCGAACGCGCTCATCTACCTGCCGTTCCTGCTCTGGATCGGAAAGCTGCCCTACACGCGCAAGTCAGCCGCGCCGCCGCTGCGCGGCCTTGCCGACGTGACCGCCGCCATCGGCGTGGTCCGCGGCAACCGCGTTCTTCTCTCGATGGTACTTCTCGCCGGCTCGGCGGCATTCGTGGTGGGAAACGCCTACCACGCGCAAATGCCGGAGTTCGCACGCGATTTCGGCCATGCGGACGCGGACTACACCTACAGCATGCTGTTCGCTGCCGATGCGTTGGGCGCCCTCGTCGCAGGGCTGGTGCTCGAGAGCCGCGGCCTGCTGCCGCCGCGGGTCCGCACGGCGTTCGCGCTTGCGTTCCTCTGGTGTCTCGCGATCGGCTCGTTCGCACTCTCGGCGTCCTATCCGTTCGCGCTCGCGCTGCTCTTCGCCGCGGGCTTCGTCGAGCTGTCATTCCTCGCCATGGCGCAGACTCTGGTGCAGCTGCACGCGCCGCCCGAGATGCGCGGCCGGGTCATTGGCGCGTTCGCCATGTCGGCCCAGGGATTGCGTGCGTTCAGCGGGGTCACGGTGGGCATTGGCGGCAGCCTGATCGGCATCCACTGGTCGCTCGCGGCGAGCGCCGGGCTGCTGTTCGCGGTGCTCGCGCTCGGCCTCGTATTTGCGACAAGATGGCGGTCTTGAGCACCGATCTCGAGGCTGCATCCAGGCTCGCGCAGGCCGGCCGCTTCGCCGAGGCCATTTCGATCTATCGCAGCGCGCTGGCCGGCGCCCCCGACGATGCGGAAGCGACCCATTTCCTCGGCGTCTGCCTCGTGCGCTCGGGCCGCCGCGACGAAGGGCTGCCGCTGGTCGAGCGCTCGGTGCGACTCGCGCCGGTGAACGCCCTGTACCGGCAGAATTTCGGCCTCATGCTCGCCGAAGCCGGCTTGCTCGTCGAAGCGGAAGCGCAATTCCAGGAGATCCTGGTCTCGCAGGAAAACCATTCCACCGCGCACAACTATCTCGGCATGGTGCGGCAGCGGCTCGGCCGGATGGACGAGGCAATCGCCTCCTACGAGGAGGCGCTGCGCCTGCGCCCGGGAGACGCCGCGGCCGCCAACAATCTCGGCTACTGCCTCCTCGAGCGAGGCGAGCTCGAGCGCGCGCTCCCCTGGCTGCGCCGCTCGGTCGCCGCCGACGGCGCGAACCCCATGGCGCATAGCAACCTCGGCAATGCGCTGCGCGAGACCGGCGACCTGCGCGGGGCCGCGGAGTGCTACCGCCGCGCGCTCGCGCTGGCGCCGCGCTTCGCCAACGCGCATCACAACCTCGCGCTGACGCTGCGAGACCTCGACGACCCGTCCGCCGCGCTCGAGGCCGCGTGGTCCGCCGTGCGCTGCGATCCGCGCCATCGCGCGGCATGGCAGCTCTTCGCCGAGATCCTGGCGGTAAGCCGCTTTACCGCCTGGAACGCGGACCTGGCCGCCGACTGCGAGCGGCTCTTCGCCGAGAGCGAGGTCGACATCCAGCCCTGCGCCGAGGCGATCCTGAGCCTTGTGCGCTTGGGCTCGCGCGGCCGGCTTTTCCTGCTCCTCCTCGAGCATGCGCTCGTCGCCGACGAGAGCTTCGAGCGCGAGATGACCGCGCTGCGCCGAGAGACGCTCGCCTCGCCCTCGCTCGAGCTGTGCTGCGCCCTCGCGCAGCAATGCTTCCTCAACGAGTACGTCTGGACCGAGACCGAGGCGGAGGCCGCGCGCGTCGCGGAGCTAGAGCAGATCGCCAGCACGCCGTTGCAGCTCGCCGCCCTCGGCATGTACCGCCCGCGGGCGAACCATCGGAAGCCGGTGGAAGGAGGAGAAGCCTTCGAGCGCATGTGGCGGCGGCTGGTGGAAGAGCCGGCGACGGAGGCCGCCCTCGCCATTCCCCAGATCACCAAGGTACAGGACCACGTGTCGCGCCGCGTCCAGGCCCAGTACGAAGCCAATCCGTACCCGCGTTGGCAGCGCGCGCCGGTCCCCGGCCCCTTCCCCCTGCCGCGGATGCTGCGCTCGCTCTTCCCGCACGCCGACCCTGCGAAGCTCGCCGCGCCCGACGCACCGGAAATTCTCGTCGCCGGCTGCGGAACCGGGCGCCACGCTGCGATCACCGCGCAGCTCCAACCCCATAGCCGCGTGCTCGCGGTCGACATCAGCCGCGCTAGCCTCGCCTATGCGACGCGCCGCTGCGCCGAGCTCGGCCTCGCCAACATCCGCTTCGCCCTGGCCGACCTGCTCGAGCTCGGCGCCCTCGAGGAGCGCTTCGACCTGATCGAGTGCAGCGGCGTGCTGCACCACATGCGCGAGCCGCTCGAGGGCTGGCGCGTGCTGCTGTCGCTCCTGAAGAGCGGCGGCTTCATGAAGCTCGGCCTGTACTCGGAAGCGGCCCGCAGAAACATCGTCGCCGCTCGCGAAATGGTCAACGGCCTATCGGTGACCGAGGCCAGACGGCGCATCTTCGAGCTCCCGGCGAGCCACCCTGCGCGCGTCGTGACCTCGCTGCGCGACTTCTACAGCGCCTCGGGCGCGCGCGACCTCGTCCTGCACGTGCAGGAGCACCGCTTCACGATTCCGCAGATCGCCTCGGCGATCGCCGGGCTCGGCGTCGAGTTCCTCGGCTTCGAGCTGCCCGGAAAGAAGCTCGCGCTGTCGCTCGAGCAGTGGGACGCCTACGAGACCGCGAACCCCGACACGTTCGCGTCGATGTACCAGTTCTGGATTCGCAAGCCCTGAGGAGAGCGCAATGAAGGAATGGAACAGCGGCCTGATGGCCCACCTCGGAATGCGCTTCGTCGAGGTCGGGCCCGACAGAGTGGTCGCCGAGCTCGACGTGCGCAGCGAGCTCGCCACCGTCGGCGGCGCGCTCCACGGCGGCACGCTGATGGCGCTCGCCGACACCGTCGGCGCGGCCGGCACCGCGGCGATGGGGCTGCGCACCGCGACGCTCGAGTCGAAGACCAACTTCTTCGCCGCCGCGCTGCAGGGGACGATCCGTGCCGAGTCCACCGCGCTCCACAAGGGCAGGCGCACCCACGTGTGGCAGACGCGGGTCACCGACGAAGCCGGCCGGCTTCTCTCGCTCACGATCCAGACCCAGATGATCCTGTGAACGGCGTGCTCGCCGCGGTCGTTTCGAGCGCCCTCGGCGGCTCGGCCGCTGCGCTCACGCGCTACGCCATCGGCGCTTCCGATCCGGTGACCCTGGCGGCGTTTCGCTTCGGCATCGGCTTTCTCCTCATCCTGCCGCTGGCGCTCGCTTCAGGCGCGCGGTTTCCGCACGGCGCCGACCGGCTCGCGGTCGGCGCACTGGGCGTGCTCTTCTTCGCGGTGTTCTTCTTCCTGTACAACATCGCCATGAGCCTGACCAGCGCCGCGCGCGGCTCGCTCGCGCTGTCGGTGCTGCCGCTCACCACGATGCTCGCCGCGGCGCTCCTCGGACGCGAAGAGCTCACGCGGCGCAAGACCTGCGGCGTGCTGATCGCGATCGCCGGAGTCGCGGTCGCGCTCTCTGCCGGCCTCGCCGACGCGCCGACGGGCGCCTGGCGCGGCGACCTGATCATGGCGCTCGCCACGATCTGCATGGCGCTCTACAACGTCTGGTCGCGGCCGCTCATGGCGCGCTCGAGCATGCTCGGCTTCCTCGCCGCCGGGATGGGCTGCGGCGCGGCGGCGAGCGTGTCGCTCGCTTGGGCTGCCGGCGGCCTGGCGGCGACGCGCGGGTTCGCTTTTTCGCAATGGATCGCCGTCCTTTGCCTGGGCGTCTTCGGCGGCGCGGCCGCTTTCTACCTCTGGGTGTACGCGCTCGAGCGCACCACGCCGACTCGGGTTGCGAACACGATGACGGTCAACCCGATCGCCGCTTCGCTCCTCGCGGCGGTGCTGATCGGCGAGCCGCTCGGGATTCACCTCGCCTTCGGCGTCGCTGCAGTCGGCGTCGGGATCTGGCTCGCCTCCTCGACGCCCGCGGCGCACTAGACTGATCCCAAAATACCTTTGACCAACAAGACTACGTTCGATGTTCAGGGCCATCGGGGCGCGCGTGGCCACGCGCCCGAGAACACAATGCCGGGCTTCGAGCGCGCGCTCACGTTTGGCGTCACCACCTTCGAGCTCGACGTCGGCGTGAGCCGAGACGGCGTGGTGGTGATCCACCACGACCGCAGGCTCAATCCCGACCTCGCGCGCGGGCCCGACGGTCGCTGGGTCGCGGCGCCGGCGGCGCTCATCGGCAGCCTCGCCTTCGACGAGCTGCAGCGCTACGACGTCGGCCGCATCCGACCGGGGTCGGAATACGCGCGCCGCTTCCCGCGGCAGCAGCCGATCGACGGCGCCCGCATTCCGGCGCTGAGCGAGCTCCTCGAACGCTACCGGACCGGGACGGTACGCTTCAACATCGAGCTGAAATTGCTGCCCGAGGCGCCTGACGAAACGCTGTCGCCGGAGCCCTTCGTCAAGGCCGTGGTGGCAGCGGTGCGCAAAGCCGGCATGGAACCGCGCTGCACCCTCCAGAGCTTCGACTGGCGGGCAGTCAAGGTGGTCGAGCGCGAAGCGCGCGAAATCGCCACCGCCTACCTGACCGAGCAGGAGGACTCCGATCCGCGCAAGGTCGCCGCCGCCGGCGCACGCACCTGGTCCCCCGACTTTCGCGCACTGACCGCGGAGACATGCACTGCCGCGCGCGCGCTCGGGCTCAGGGTGATTCCCTGGACCGTCAACGAGGACGGCGATATCCGGCGCGTGCTCGGGCTCGGCGTTGACGGCATCATCAGCGACTACCCCGACCGGGTGAAGAAAGCGCTTTAGATTCGAAAGCGATCACCGCGATGATTCCGCGCACGGTATCCTGACCCGGATGCCGCCGGTCACGCTCAACCTGATCATCGCCAACGTGCTGGTATTCATGCTGGAGACGGCGGGCATGGTCTCGCCCACCGGCCCGTTCGCGCTGTGGCCTCCGGCCTCGGGGGCCCTCGGTTCCAACTTCGAGCCTTGGCAGCTCGTTACCTACAGCTTCCTGCACGGCAGCGTGCCGCACATCTTCTTCAACATGTTCGCGCTGTACATGTTCGGCTCCGACGTGGAGCGCCTGTTCGGGTCGCGCTTCTTCGCCGCGTACTATTTCGTGAGCGTGCTCGCGGCGGCGATCTGCCACCTCGTGGTCACCACCTGGATGGGAGCGGAGCCCGCGCCGACGCTCGGCGCCTCGGGCGGCATCTACGGCGTGCTCCTCGCCTACGGCATGTACTTCCCCCACCGCCGGGTGATGCTGCTTATCCCGCCGATCCCAATGAGCGCGCGCACCCTCGTGGTCGTGTACGCGGTGCTCGAGCTCGTTTTCGGAGTCACCGGCACCGACGCCGGCGTCGCCCACTTCGCGCACCTGGGTGGCATGCTGGGAGGGTATCTCATGATTCGTTACCGCCGAGGCTTCAGGAGCTGACCATGGAAAACCCCAAAGTCATCGCCCTTGAAGAGCACTACTACGATCCCGAGGTCGCGAAGCACTTCCAGCAGGGCGGCCCCGAAAGCCGGCTGCCGGACCTGCGCAACCGCCTCTTCGACGTCGGCGAGGGACGCATCCGCGAGATGGACGAGGCAGGGATCGACGTGCAGGTGCTCTCGCATGCCGCACCCGCAACGCAGCGCATGGACACCGAGACCGCCGTGCCGCTCGCACGCAAGGCGAACGACCGGCTGCTCGAGATCATCCGCGCCTCGAACGGAAGGTTCGAGGGCTTCGCCGCGCTGCCCACCGCCGAGCCGGCGCGTGCAGCGGACGAGCTCGAGCGCACCGTGACACGAATGGGATTCAAGGGCGCGATGATCCACGGCCTGTCGAACGGGCAGTGGCTGGACGACAAGCGCTTCTGGCCGATTTTCGAGCGCGCGCAGGCGCTCGACGTCCCCGTCTACATGCATCCCGCGATCCCGCATCCCGCCGTGGCCGAGGTCTATTACAAGGACTACCTCAAGGAGTTTCCCGCGTTCCTCACCGCGGGGTGGGGCTTCACCGTCGAGACCGCGACCCAGGCGATCCGCATGGTGCTCTCGGGCATGTTCGAGGCATACCCGCGGCTGAAAATCATCCTGGGGCACCTGGGCGAGGGGCTGCCGTTCTCGCTCTGGCGTATCGACATGGCCCTCGCGCGCCAGGGCAACCGAGGCGCGTCCTTCCGCGATACCTTCCGCGAGCACTTCTGGATCACCACCAGCGGCAACTTCTCGACCGCGGCGCTGCTGTGCTCGGTGATGGAGCTGGGCGCCGACCGGATCCTGTTCTCGGTCGACTATCCCTTCGTGCTCAACCCCCCGGGCGTGAACTGGATGCGGGACATCCCGTTCGGCCCGGAGGACCGGGCCAAAATCTACGGCGGCAACGCGCGGCGGCTGCTCAAGCTGTAGATTCGGGAATATAGTTTGCGGACCGACGTTTGCAGGACAGCCAGTGAAAGGATCCGCCATGTCCAGAGCCCTCCTCGCCGCGCTCGCCGCCTTCGCGCTCGGCCCCGCCGCCTTCGCGCAGACGATGACCTTGTCCCCGGGGACCCCGTCTAGCACCTCCCCGGGAGTCACGACCTTTTCCCCGTCGACGCAGGAGGTGCAGCTGGTCGCACCGCAGCTCGTCCCCTTCGCCGGCTCGAGCGGCAACTTCGAAAGCCTGGTGACCGGCCTCACCACCGGGACGACCGTGACGCTCGCCACCGTGGGTGCGAACGGAGCGCTCCAGATCGTGACCTTCACGCCGGCGAGCTCGGTCACGCCGGGCGACGCCGCGCGCCTGCTCGAAACGGCGCGTCAGAACCTCATCTCGCAGGGCATCGCGGCGCCGACCGGTACGCAGATCGCCGCCGCGCTCCTGGGAGGAACCGTTACCTCGCTCTCCGGCACCCCCAACACGCTCACCGGCGTGCTCACCGGAACGGTCACCCCAACCACTCCGGTCCAGGTGCGCACCGACGCCGGCGCGCTGCAGACCGGCACTGCGAGCTCGAACATCTCCCCGGCTCAGCTCGTCGCCGTGCGCAATGCCCTCGCCACGGGGGGCGGCGTCACGCTCATGGGAAGCGGCGGCGCACCCAACGTGGTGATTTCGGCTACCGGAGTCCGCCTGAGCGACGCCGAGGTGAACCAGGCGCTGCAGCTCGCCGCCACCCTCCTCGCCTCGCAGGGCGTGCTCAATCCGACCGCCGACCAGCTGCGCGTGGCGCTCTTCGGCGGCACGCTCATCGGCACGAACGGCGTCGCCGTCGCGCTTCAGGGCGTGCTCCAGGGCCAGCTGCGCAATACGAGCAGCAGCACTGCCAGCGTCACGAGCGTCTCGCCATTGACCAACACCAGCAGCTCGTCGCTCACCGGCACCAGCAACTCCTCCGTCACGGGCACCAGCAACTCTTCGCTCACCAGCACCAGCAACTCGTCCGTTACCGGCACCAGCAACTCGACCGTCTCCGGCACAAGCAACTCGCCCTCCGTCAGCACCAGCAGCTCGGCCGCCGCCGGCACCAGCAACTCGGCGCCTGCCGGCACGAGCAACTCGGCACTCGCCGGGACGAGCAATTCGTCCATCGCCGGGACCAGCAACTCGGCCATCATCGCAAGCCCCGGCGCTTCAGCGGCCGGCGGCACGACGACGGCAGCGCCGCTCGTGACGCGCGGGCGCCGGTAACACAACGCCCCGGGGGAGGCTTCGTGCTGGTGCGCGTCCTGCTCCTTTGCCTTTTCTGCGGTTCGGCGTTCGCGCAGGCGTTTCCCGCCAAGCCGATCCGCATCGTCGTAGGCTATCCACCAGGCGGCTCTGGGGATTTCACGACCCGGCTCGTAGCGGACGAGATGGCAAAGGAGCTCGGCGTCGCGGTGATTGCCGACAACCGCCCGGGCGCGGGCGGCAACATCGCCGCGGAGATCGTTGCCAAGGCGCCCGCTGACGGCTACACGTTGGTCAACGCCTGGCACCACGCGATCAACATCGCGCTCTACAAGAGCACGAACTACCAGGAGAAGGATTTCGCCGCCGTGTGCCGCGTGGCCACGGGCGCAACCGTGCTGGTGGTGAACAACAGCCAACCGTTCAACAGCCTGCGCGAGCTCATCGACTATGCGCGAGAGAATCCAGGCAAGCTCTTCAACGCGTCCGCGGGCTTCGGCTCCGCGCCGCACCTCGCCGCGGTGTTGTTCGAGTCGGTCGCCGGCGTGAAGCTCACCTCGGTGCAGTACAAGGGCGGCGGCCCCGCCGCGCAGTCGCTCCTCGCCGGCGACACCCAGATGATGTTCGCGACCTCGCCCACGGTGCTGGGCTTCATCCGCGCCGGCCGCATGAAGCCGCTCACGATCTCGACGCGCAATGCCTCGCCCTCGATTCCCGGCATCCCGGGCGCCGAGGAGGCCGGCCTGCCGGGCTACCATTACACATTCTGGTTCGGCCTCTATGCGCCGGCCGGCACCCCGGAGCCGGTGCTGCGCCGGCTGCACGAGGCCGCGTCGAGAGGCCTGGCAAAACCGGCGACCCGGGAAAAAATTGCCGCGCAGGGAATGGACGCGTCGCCATCGGCTTCGCCCGAAGCGTTCGAGGCCGAGTTGCGCGCCGAGGCGCCGATGTGGCGCGACCTGGTGCGCGATTCCGGAGCCAAGATCGAGTAGGCATGCAGTTTGCAAGCAGCGCCCTGTATGGGCAGCGTCCTCTTTCTCCGCCGGGGCGTGCAGCGCGAGCCAGCATCCCCTACCGCAGAGGCGCAACGACCCGAAAGCATCCTCCGGCCGGGCCATAACGCTTTCGCGGTCGCCCGCGCCGAGCGCCTCTCGGTGCTGGTCGACGCGGAGGTGTACTTCCGGGCGTTCCACGCCGCGGCGCTGCGAGCGAAGCGCTCGATCACGATTCTCGGCTGGGACTTCAACAGCCAGACGCGCCTGCACTTCGACCCGGTGCCCGACGGCGGGCCGCCTGCGCTTTTGGGGGATTTCCTCAACTACCTGGTGAGGCGCAGACGCGGCTTGCACGTCAACGTGCTGAATTGGGACTACCCGATGGTGTTCGGCGCGGACCGGGAATTCCCGCCGCTGTACGGCTTCGGCTGGAAGCCTTCGCGGCGTGTGCGCCTCAGATACGACGACACCCATCCGGTGGCGGGCTCGCAGCACCAGAAGGTCGTCCTCATCGACGACGCGTTCGCGTTCGTCGGCGGCATCGACCTCACGGTGCGGCGCTGGGACTCGAGCGAGCACGCGCCCGACGATCCGCGGCGTGTCGCCTACGGCAAGCCCTACCCGCCGTTCCACGACCTCATGGTGGCGCTCGACGGGGAGGCGGCGCAGGCGCTTGCCCAGGTCGCGCGCGAGCGCTGGCGCCTCGCGACCGGACGCGCGCTGAAAGCGGTGTCGGCGGAGCATGATCCGTGGCCGCCGGCGCTCGATCCCGAGCTGCGCGGCGTCGAGGTCGGCATCGCGCGCACCATGCCGCCGCGCGACGACGCGCCGGCGGTGCGCGAAGTGGAGCACCTCTACCTCGACCAGATCGCCTCGGCGCGGCGCGAGATCTACATCGAGAACCAGTATTTCACCTCGCCGCGCATCGCCGCTGCGCTCGAGAAGCGCCTGGCCGAAGCCGACGGACCCGAGATCGTGCTGGTGCTGCGGCTGCTCAGTCACGGCTGGCTCGAAGAAGCGACCATGCACGTGCTGCGCACGCGCCTCATCCAGCAGCTGAAGAAAGCCGACCGCCACGGCCGCCTTCACGTGTATTACCCGCACATCCCCGGCCTCCCCGAGACGAGCTGCCTGGACGTGCACTCCAAGATGATGGTGGTCGACGACCGGCAGCTGCGCGTGGGCTCGGCGAACCTGTGCAAGCGCTCGATGGGCATGGATACCGAGTGCGACGTGCTGATCGAGTCGCGCGGCGACGCCGGAGTCGCCGCGGCGATCCGCGGACTGCGCGACCGGCTGATCGCCGAGCACCTGGGCGTCGCGCCCGGCCGCTTCCGGGAAACGCACGACCGGACCGGCTCGCTGCACCGGGCGATCGCGGAGCTGCGCAGCGACGGACGCACGCTGCGCGAGCTCGACGAGATCAAGGAATGGCCCGAGGCCCTGGTGAGCATCGCCTCGGTGGCCGACCCGGGCGAGCCGATCGCGCTCGACTTTCTGTCGACCGACAGGGTCTCGGCGTCCAACCGGGAGAACGGGCATCCGGCGTGGGGCCGGCTGGTTCTCTTCGCGGTGGCGATCGCCGCGCTCGCGGCGCTGTGGCGTTATACCCCGCTCGCCGAGGTCGCCAGCGCCGAGCGCGTCATCGACTGGTCGAAGGCCTTCGGCGCCACGTGGTGGGCGCCGATCGTGGTGGTGCTTTCCTACACGCCGGCCTGCTTCGTCATGTTTCCGCGGCCCCTCATCACGCTGGCGAGCGTGATCGCCTTCGGCCCCTGGCTCGGGTTCCTCTACTCGCTCATCGGCATCGTCCTCGCCGCGTGCGTGACCTTCTTCGCCGGCAAGCGCATGCGACGCGACACGGTGCGGCGCCTCGCGGGGCCGAAGATCGAGCGCATGGTCGGCGTTCTGCGCAAGCACGGCCTGCTCGCCATGAGCCTGCTGCGGCTGGTGCCGCTCGCGCCGTTCTTCGTCGTAGGCCTGGTGGCGGGCGCCGTGCGCCTGAAGTTGTGGCACCTGGCCGCGGGAACCGCGATCGGCATGCTGCCGGGAACGCTCGCCGCGACCATCTTCGGCGATCAGCTCGAGCATGCGCTTTCCGGTGGCCGGATCAACTGGTGGATCGTGGGGGCTTGCGCGGCATTGCTCGCGGGCAGCGCATACCTGGTAAAGCGCTGGTTCGCCAGGATGGCGCACCGCATGAACAGCGACGATCCGGCCGCCAGGTGAAGGCGGACGCGAGCCTTGCCAACTGGCGCGCGCTCGACGAGCAGCTCGGCCCGGACTGCTTGCGCATCGCGAGCTACAACCTGCACGGCTGCGTGGGACGCGACGGCGAGCGCGACGCCGAGCGCATCGCCGGGGTCATCGCGCAGCTCGGCTGCGACACCATCGGCCTGCAGGAGGTGTACCACCTCGACCTTCTAGCCGAGCGCACGGGTCTCCGGGCGATCTCCGGACCGCCGAGCGTCTGGCATGGGCGCCACGTCGGCAACGCGCTGCTTACGCGCCACAAGGTGCTCGAGGTGCGCAACCACGACTACACCTGGCCCCGGCACGAGCCGCGCACTGCGCTCGACGTCGACCTCGAGGTCGACGGCGAGACGGTGGTGCGGGTCATCGTCACCCACCTCGGGCTCAAGCCGGCGGAGCGCCGCTTCCAGGTACGCAAGCTCCTCGACCTGATCAAGGAGACGCCGCCCTACGAGCGCGTGGTGGTCCTAGGGGACATCAACGAATGGCTGCCGCTCAGCCGACCGCTGCGCTGGCTGAACGCCCTGCTCGGCCATTCGCCGCGCGAGCGCACTTTTCCCGCGCGCTGGCCGCTTTTTGCGCTCGACCGGGTCTGGGTCCGGCCGCGCCATGCGCTGCTCGCCTTCGGCGCTCATCGCTCGCCCCTTGCGATGCAGGCATCCGACCACCTGCCGGTCAAGGCGATCATCGCTTCGCGGCAGCTGCCGCATCGCCTCGCCGCCGCCCGGCCGGCTCGGCGCCTGCGCGTCCTAGGCCGTCCGCGGTAGCGGTGTAGGGCCTTGCCCGACTTACAGGCGAGGCCTGCCTTCATAGAATGACGCAGAGCATGAAACCCGGCGAAACGGCCAACTGGCAAGAGCTCCTGCAAGAGCCCTCGGGTGGTGACCATTTCGTGCAGGTCTACAAGGACGAAGCCTTTCTTCTCGAGGCCGTCACCGAGTACGCCGAGACGGGATTGCGCCGCGGCGAGGGCGTGGTGATCATCGCGACGCCTTCGCATCGCGACGCATTCGTGCGGCAGCTCGAGGGCAACGGGGTCGCGGCCGAAGAGGCCCTGCAGCGCGGAGAGCTTCTTCTCCTCGATGCCGACGAGACGCTCGCCCGTTTCTGCCCGGGCGGCATGCCCGAGTGGCAGGGCTTCCGTACGCTGATCGGCGGCGTCATCGCCAAGCTGCGGCTCGAATACCCCACGGTGCGTGCCTACGGCGAGATGGTCGACCTGTTGTGGCAGCGCGGCGAGCGCGAAGCGGCAATCCGGCTCGAGGAGTTCTGGAACGATCTCGCCGGATTGCAGACGTTCTCCCTGCTCTGCGCCTATTACATGGACAACCTGGACCAGGCCGCCTACGCCGGGCCGCTCGAGTGCATCTGCAGAGTTCACTCGCATCTCATTGCCGCCCGCGACTACAAGCGCTTCAACGAGGCGGTGGTCGAGGCGAGCGAGGCGGTTCTCGACGAGCCGCTTGCCCGGATGCTGCTGTCGCTCTCGGAGCGGCACCGGCCGCAGACGGCCATGCCGCAAGGCCAGGCGACGCTCCTCTGGCTCCAGAACAACATGCCGCGGACTGCGGAAAAGGTGCTGGCACAGGTGCGCAGCCGCTACAGCGCCTAGTTCGCCTTCTTGGTCGCGCCGGCGCTGGCCGAGCCCTGTCCCCGGGTCGCTTTCTTGCGCGCCGGGCGTGGCTTGCCGATGGAATCGTATTCGGCGAAGGAGAGCTTGCCGTCGTGGTTGCGGTCGGCCCGGTCGAAGCCGACGGTCACGGCCTCGTGCCCGGCGGCCTCGGCCTTGGAAACGAAGCCGTCGCCGTCGATATCGAGGCGGCGGAACATCGCGTCCTTGTCGGACGAAGCGGGCGCTCTCGCGGTGGCCCCGCCGCTCGCCGGCGCCGCGGCGGGCAGGAACTGAAGCTGGGACTGCCCTTCCCTGACGTTCGCAGTGTCGGCGTGCGCGGCTGCGGTCGCCAGCAGCAGGGACAGGGCGATCGCTATGCGGCGGGCCATGCTCTGAGCTCCTTTACCTGCCGACAGGGCTTGCAGTTAGCGTGCCCGAACATCTGGTTACACATTCGGACAGACACCGCGGTCCGGCCGCGCGTTAATGGACGCCATGAAACGCTGGATCGCACTGGTACTCCTCGCCACACTGGCCGCCTTGCAGCTGCCGGCCCAGGCGCAGCCGCGCGTGTACAACCAGGCCGAGCTCGATGCGCTGCTCGCGCCGGTCGCGCTTTACCCGGACGCGGTGCTCTCCAACATCCTGGTCGCCTCCACCTACCCCGAAGACGTGCGTCAGGCCGGGGAATGGTCGCGGGCGAACGCCCAGCTGACCGGCGAGGACGCGGTGCGCGCTGCCGAGCCGATGCCGTGGCACCCGAGCGTCAAGGCGCTGGTGGCCTTTCCCGACCTCCTCGGGCGCATGAACGAAAGTCCGCAATGGGTGGCGGACCTCGGAGCCGCCTTCCGCGAGCAGGAGCCCTACGTGATGGACACCGTGCAGCGCCTGCGCAGTCGCGCGCAGGCCAACGGCTCGCTGCAGTCGAACGACCAATACACGGTCCAGCAGCAGGGACCGAGCATCGCGGTCTACCCCGCCCAGCCGCAGGTCGTCTACGTGCCGTACTACGATCCGAACATCGTCTACGGGACCTGGTGGTGGCCGGCGTATCGCCCGGTGTTCTGGCGGCCGTGGTATCCGCGCCCGGCGGTGTTCGTCTCGACGAACTTCTTCGTGCGCACCGTCGACTGGCGCCAGCGGCAAATCGTGCGCCCGACGTTCCAGGGCCAGATCCACCAAGCTGCGCGCGCCATCCAGCAGCCGCAGCCGGTGATCCAGAGCCATCCGCAGGCGCAGCCGTACATCCAGAGCCGCGGGCAGCCTTACATCCAGAACCATAATGCCCCGCCGGCGCGAGAGTTTCGACGCGAGCCGCCGCGGGCAACCCCGCAGGCGCCGGTCGCGATTCCTCAGCAGCAAGCGATGCGCTCGATCGCCTCGACCGTGCGCAATGCGCCGCCTCAACCCAATCAGTCGCAGGCGGTGCGCTCGTTCGGCGCGAGCGTGCGCAATCAGGTGCAGCAGCCTCACTTTCGCGCGCCGATCGGCCACGCGCCGCAGGGCGGTCAGCGCATGCAGAGCCGCAGCGGAAACTCGCACCAGCAGCAACGCCGCGGCTGAAACAAACCTGGGGCGCTACTCCGCCTTGATACCGGCGGCCTTCACCACCGCGGCCCAACGCTCGTTCTCTTTGCGCACGTAGGCGGCGAACTCCTCGGCCGTCATGACGAGAGGCAGCAGCCCGCTCTTGTCCAGGCTCGCCGCGACGTCCGACATGCGCATGACGTCCCGAACGGCGCCGTGAAGCCGCGCCTGGGCTTCTCTCGCGGTGGCAACGGGGGCGACCAGGCAATACCAGTAGTCCATCAGGTACTCGGGCACGCCGGCCTCGATGAACGTGGGCACATCGGGAAGCTGCGGCGCGCGCTGCGCGCTCGCCACGCCGAGCGCGCGCAACTGGCCGCCGCGCACGAAGCTCACCACCGAGGGCACGGTGGTGAACGTCATCTGCACCTGCCCCGATACCGTGTCGGCGACCGCCGGCCCGACTCCTTTGTAGGGAACGTGCGTGATGTCGATCTTGGTGAGATGGCTGAAAAGCTCCGCGCCCATGTGCGAGCCGCTTCCCGTCCCGGCCGAGCCGTAGTTGAGGGACTTCGGCTTGGCGCGGGCAAGCGCGATCAGCTCCTGCACGCTCTTCGCCGGCACCGCCGGATGCACCACCACCGTGATCGGGGCATAGGCGACCGGGCCGATCAGGACGAAGTCCTTGCGGACGTCGTAGCCGATCTTCGGGTTGACGTTGGGATTGATCGCGATCTCGGAGATCGTGCCCATCATCACGGTCTGGCCGTCGGGCGCGGCTGCGGCGGTGTAGCGCGCGGCGACCGCGCCGCCCGCCCCCGGCCGGTTCTCCACGATGACCGGCTGCGCGAGCCGCTCTGCGAGCCTGGGCGCGATGATGCGCGTGAGGATGTCGGTCCCGCCGCCCGGCGCGAAGGGAACCTGGATCCTGAGCGTGCGGTCCTGGGCGAGCGCCTGCGCGGCCGCGAAAAGCGCCAGCGCGGCGAGGAACCTGATGCTCACGCCGCTTTCGCGGGGAACGCTCCGGGAAGCTCGGGCATGTCGGAGAGCAGCCGGCCGAATCCCGGCACGCCCTCGCGCACGCCGATCTTCCTCAGCGCGTGCCACAGGGTCATGTTGTTCGTCGTCAGCACCGGCTTTCCGACCGCGCGCTCCAGGGTCTCCACGATGCTCGCGGTCCACCAGTTGCCGCAGGCGAGGAACACCGCGTCGGCATCCTTGCAGTCGGCCTTGCGGCCGTGCTCGAAGGCCGTATCCGGATGCAGTCGGCCGACTTCGTTGTTGCTCACGACGCCCATCGCCACCTGGCTCGGCACCTCGATGCCGTGCGATTCGAGAAACGCCGCGACCCACTTGTTGGTGGTTTCGCTCCACGCCGCCGCCAGTGCCACGCGCCGCACGCCCAGTACGGCGAAGGCGTCGAGCATCGCGGTCGCCGCGGTGGTCGCCGGCTTGCCGGAAGCCTCCTCCATGCGCCGGATGAGCTGCGCGTCGTAGCCCTTGCCGAGGCGCGTCGATGGCGCGGTCGCGGCAAGCACCACGATGTCGACCGCGGCGTCGCCGAGCTTGCGGCTCTCCTTTTCCAGCTCGGCCACGATGCTGACCGTCGCTTCGGGATCGATCCGGCTCAGGCTGAGCCGCGCGACGTGCAGCGAAACCGACGCGGGCAGCATCTGCAGGACCTCGGGCTCCTGCGTCGAGTTGGACGACGGCACCAGCAGGCCGACGCGATGCTTCTTCTCGATGTGTTTCATGCGGGGGATTCTAGCGCGTGCTAGATTGGCTCCGGTGGAATTCATCGCGAGTCCCTAGCCTTGCCCCGCGTCATCCGCGTCGCGCTGGTGTCGGTGCGCGACCTCATGCTGACCTTCGGCCCGTTCGTGCTGATCGCGATCGCGCTGCTGGTCGCCGCCTATGCGGTGCTCGATCCGACGCCGCCCAAGCACGTGGTGCTCGCCACCGGTCCCGAGAACACGGCGTACGCCAAGTGGGGCGAGCTCTACGCGGCCGAGCTCAGGCGCTTCGGCATCCGCGTCGAGCTGCGGCCGACCATGGGCTCGCTGCAGAACCGCCGCCTGCTGCGCGATCCGAAGGAGAAGGTCGACGTCGCCTTCGTGCAGGGCGGATCGAACGACGGCAACCAGGCGGCGAACGGCGACAAGAAGGAGGAAATGGAGGACCTCGTCTCGCTCGGCACGATGGCCTACGACCCGGTGTGGATCTTCTACCGCGCCGAGTCGGCGAAGAAGCTCGGCAAGCAGGCGCTCGTCACCGCCCTCCCGCAGATGCGCGGCTGGCACGTGAACGTCGGCGTGCGCGGCAGCGGCACGCCCGGCATCACGGGCCGGATCTTCGCCGCCAATTCCGTCGAGCGCGACGAGCTCAAGCGCTCGAACCTCGACGAGACTTCGGCGGTGGTAGCGCTGCTCGATGGCGGCCTCGATGCGGCGGTGCTGGTGTCGCCGCCCGAATCCAACATGGTCCAGATGCTCCTGCAGACGCCGGGAATCCGCCTCTACGAGTACGCCCAGGCCGAGAGCTATGCGCGGCGCTATCCCTTCCTGAGCCCGGTGATCCTGCCGCGCGGGGTCGTCGACATCGCGCGCAACGTCCCGCCCGAGGACACGCCGCTCATAGCAACCACCACCTCGCTTCTCGCGCGCGAGAACTTCCATCCCGCGCTGGTGCAGCTCTTCGTCCAGGCGGCCTCGCGCATCCACAGCGGCCCGGGCTGGATCGCGCGCGCCGGCACGTTTCCGAACAGCCGGCAGAGCGAGTTTCCGCTCGCCAAGGACGCGGCGCGCTATTACCAGAGCGGCCCGCCTTTCCTGCAGCGCTACCTGCCCTTCTGGCTCGCCAACCTGATCGACCGCATGTGGGTGGCGCTCTTCTCCATCATCGCGGTGCTGATCCCGCTCTCCCGCATGGTGCCGCCGCTCTACGCGTTCCGCATCCGCTCGCGCATCTTCCGCTGGTACCGCAACCTGCGGCAGATCGAGAGCGACGCGGCCGCCGGCGTGAAGACCCCGGAGGAGCTGCTCGCCGGGCTCGACCGGCTCGAGGCGCGCGTCGCCGGCATCGCGGTGCCGCTCTCCTACAACGACGAGCTCTATGCGCTGCGCACCCACATCGACCTGGTGCGCGAGCAGCTCAACAAGGCTCGCCCCTAGCGGGCGCGCGGCTTGCTACGGCGGGGCATGAGACTGCTCACCGTTCTCGCCGTGGCGGCGCTTGCCGGCGGCCTGTATCACTTCGGCAGCCAGCGCGGCCGAGCCCGGCAGGCTCGGCTCGGACGTTCCGACGAGCGGGTCGCCGAAGCCGTGCGCTCGGCCATTGCCGGCATGGGATCCGGCCGAGTCCATGTGCGCTCGGCCAACGGCGTTGTGGCGCTGAGCGGCAATCTGCCCTCAGCCGAACGCGATCGGGTGCTCGCGGCCGCGCTCACCGTGCCTGGGGTAGTGCAAGTGACCAACCTCATCGAAACCGACGAGCCCCTCGGCGACCTCGGCCCGATGCAATCGGGCATCGCGACCGGGCGTTAATTCAGTTCACTTCTTGATCATCCCGGTCCGGGCGAGGATCGGCGTATTCAGCTTGTACTCGCGCCAGAGGTCGGCGCGGAGCGCCTCGCCGGCGCGATAGTCGACGTCGATGCCACGCCCGTTCATGGTGTCGACGAACCTGGGCTCCTCGATCGCCGCCTTCGCCGCGTCGTGCAGGTAGCGCACCACCGCGGCCGGGGTTCCCTTCGGCACCATCAACAGGTACCAGACGCCGTTCGAGACGTCCCAGCCGAGCTCCTTGGCGGTCGGCACGTCGGGAAACGCGGCATGGCGCTTCGGCGTGAAATTCACCAGGGCGCGCATGCGCTTGCCCTCGACCATGGGCTTGAGCTCGCCGGGCTGCGCGACCACCGCCTCGATGTGGCCGCCGAGGACCGAGACGCTCGACTGCGCCCAGCCGGCGTACGGCACGTGCACCATCTTGACCCCGGCGTGATGCATGAGCTCCTCGAGATTGAGATGGCTCGAGGTTCCCTCGCCCGGCGTGCCGACGCGGATCAGTCCCGGATTGTCCTTCGCCTCGGAGAGCAGCTCCCGGATCGTCTTGTACTTCGACTCGGCGCGCACCGCGATCAGCGGGTAGTAGGCGACGAGGTTGATGAAGGGATCGTAGTCGTCGGGCGTCTTGTAGGGCAGGTCGTTGATCTGCGGCGCGATCACGAGGGCGGAATGCGGCGTCAGAATGAAGGTGTAGCCGTCGGGCGCCGCGCGCGTGAGCTCGCCCACCGCCACCGAACCCGCGGCGCCCGGCCGGTTGATCACGACCAGGCCGGCGGGGAAGCGCGGCTTCATGTTTTCGGCCACCATCCGCGCCACGATGTCCACTAGTCCCCCTGCGGGATAGCCCGTCAGCATGGTGACCGTGCGGTTCGGGTATTGCGCCGCGGCGGGCAGCACCGTCGCAAGCAGGAAAAAGAAGAGCAGTCGCCTCATCGGTCCCCTCCTCCGGGTCGGCGCTAGCATCGCCGAATGAAGCTCACCGCGCAACCGGCGCTTGACAGGGTGTTTATATACCTAGTAACGTTAGGTATCATGCCTAGCATTACTAAGCCTCAAGCGGGAGCGCACATGACCGGCAGACGCGGCTTGCTTGCCCTCGGGATCCTCGGCGCGGCCGGCTCGATCGCGCCCTTGCGTACCGCGGCTGCGGCGGTGGATTGTGCGTCGGCCGAGCGCGCCCAGGCCGTGGGCGAGGCGCTGCTCGAGAAGTACGTCGCGGCGGTGAACGCGCACGATACCAGCACCTTCGCCGAGATCCACACCGAGTCCTACATCCAGCACTCCGGGCGCAGTCCGAACGGCCTTGCCGCCCAGATCGAGAACTTCCGCGGCATTTTCGGCCGCATGCCCGACGTGCAGGCGCGGGTCGAGGACAGGATCATCGCCGGCGACCGCGTGGTGGCGCGCATGAGCTTCTCCGCGACGCATACCCAGCCGCTGCAGGGAATCGCTCCCACCGGCAGGCGCTTCACGCTCCGGACGATCGACATCTGGCGCGTCGAGAACGGCAAGTTCGCGGAGCATTGGGACATCGTCGATGTTCCGGGGCTGCAGCGGCAGCTCCGCGGCGAGCAGTAAGGCGGGCACCGTGGAAGGCGAAATGCTCAAGGGCCACCTCGACATGATCGTGCTCGCCGCGCTTGCGCCCGGTCCAGCGCACGGCTACGCCGTCATCGAGGAAATCAAGCGCCGCAGCGCGGGCGCGTTCGACCTGCCGGAGGGAACGGTGTACCCGGTGCTGCACCGCCTGGAGCAGGCGGGCCTGCTGGCCGGCCGCTGGGTGACGGCCGAATCCGGGAGGCGCCGGCGCGTCTATGAACTGACCCGGCGCGGCGAGCACGCGCTCGCCGAGCGACGCGCGGTGTGGGAGCAGTTTTCCGACGCGATCGGCAGCCTGTTCAAGGGAAGCCGCACGGGCAAGAGGCCGGCATGATGAGGCAGTACCTGGGTCGCCTCGCACGCGAGCTCGATTTCGATCCGTCGCTCTCGCGCCAGGTCGTACAGGAGGTCGAAGACCATCTGAGGGAGACCATCGAGCGCGATCCGGTGGCCGACCGCCTGGAGGCCGAGCGGCGTGCGGTGGCGAAGTTCGGCGATCCTCTGGCCATCGCAGCCCAGTTCGCCGCCGTGTCCCTGGCGGCGCTCGCACGGCGCGTCGCCTTCGCCGCGGTCCTGCTGATCGGCGCCGTGTTCATCGCGATGAAGGCACGGCTGGCCTGGTATGGCGTCATGCAGTGCCCGCTCGCCGAAGACATGAGGGCGCTCAGCGGAATCGTGCTCACGATCGACCGCTGGGCTTTCTGGCTCGCGCTGCTCACGGGGGCGGCCGGCTGGATCTACATTGACAGCCGCCGCGCACCCGCAGCGCTTACTCGGGAATATCGGGCCAGGCTCCGCCGGTTCTCCGTGCTTTGCTTGGCGGCGGCGGCCGCGCTCATCGTCTGCGTTGCAGCCGACGGCCTGCTTACGGTGCTGCGGCTGATCGGCGCACAGTGGTCGGTCGCATTCGTCGTTCCGCTCTTCTCGGTCGCGATCGAAATTGCGTGTGCCGGCGTGTTGGTCTCGTACTTACGCGCAATGGCGGGGCGAACCACTCGCGCCGCCTGCCTGACTCCCGCGGCGTAATAAGCCGCCGGGTGGTCATCAAAGATCACCCTGGCTTGCCCATACCAGCAAGACGATGAGCGCGATGAACAAGATCGGCTCGAGCATTGCGATCACCCGCGTAGTCGACTGATGCGTACAAGCTGACGACCGGCCGCGCTACGCTCAAGGCGCGCGCGGCGTGTAGCGCCTGGCGCGACTCGCGGAGCCGGCAAGCGCGACTGCAGCCTGGATAAACCCTACGACGAGAGGAAGTCGAGCACCGTCCGGTTGTACTCCTCGTCGACCACGTGGTAGGGCATGTGGCCGCCGCGCTCGAACACCTTGAGCTTCGCGCCGGGGATCGCCTTGGCGAGAGCCTGCGAGAAGTACATCGGCGTGACCATGTCGTCGGTCGCGACCGTGACGAGCGTCGGAGTGCGGATGCGGCCGAGGTCGCGGCGCCGGTCGAAGCGCATGATCGCCTCGATGCGCGAGAGCACCACGTCGACCGGCGGGAAGCTCGCGGCCTGCTGCCGCTCCTGCTCGGCGGCCAGCGTTTCGTTCTGCGCCAGCCACCAGGGCGGGTAGAGCATCGCGCTCGCTGCCCGCAGGTACCCCATCGGGCCACTGTGCCGGAGAAGCGCGTGCCGCGCCTCGAAGAGGCGCGTGAAGAACGCGTCGGCGTGCGTCCAGGTCGACGAGAGCACGAGCTTCTTCAGCCGCTGCGGGTATTCCACGGCGATGATCTGGCCGATCGCGCCGCCGGTGGAATGGCCGACGAAATGCGCCTGCTCGACATCGAGCGCATCCATGAGACGCAGCAGGTCCTGCGTCATCTGGCCCATCGCGTAGCGCATCACCGGCCGGTCGCTCTGCCCGCAGCCGCGGTGGTCGTGCACGATCACGCGATAGCGCCTGGACAGCTCCGGAATCTGCTTGTAGAAGCTCGCGCCGACGCCGCCCAGCCCGGGAACCAGGAGCAGCGGCTCGCCCTCGCCGTGCGCTTCGTAGTACAGCGTGCAGTCGCCGATCGAGACCTTTGGCATGGCGCCGATACTACTTGCTTCCCCGGCGCGGCAAAACCCTAGTAGGGCTGCAACCGCGCGATCTTGAGATCGCTGGCCCACTTCGCGATCTCGGCCTCGACGAACTTCTGCAGGTAGGCCTGCGAGCGCCGCTCCGGGGCCACCACGTCGGCGCCGATCTGCTTGAGCCGCGCCTGCACGAACGGCTGGCCGATGGCCGCGAGCGCGGCTTCGTGCACCTTCGTCGAGACGGAATCCGGCACGCCGCGCGGGAGGAACAGGGCGAACCAGGTCCAGGCCGAAAAGTCGGCGAGACCCTGCTCGTGCGCGCTCGCGAGCTCCGGCAGAACCGGCGCGCGGTTGCGCGCCAGGATCGCAATCGCCTTCACGTCCTGCCGGGAGATCGGCGCGATGGCCACGGTGAGCGGCGAGCAGTAGTAGTCGATGCGCTCGGCGATGACGTCGCGCATCGCGGACACGCCACCAGCGTAGGCAACGTGGTTGGCGTGGATGCCGGCGGCCGCATTGAACATGGCGCAGACCAGGTGCGTCGACGAGCCTTCGCCGGCGGAGGCGAACTGGATCGTGCGCGGATTAGCCTTGGCGTAGGCCACTAGGTCCTCTAGCCGGCTGCCGGGGAGGTTCTTGCGCGCGACGAGCACGAACGGCTGCTCGGCGAGCAGCGCCACGGGGGTAAAGTCCGTGACCGCGTTGTACGGCGGCTTCTTGAGCAACGTCTGGCTGAGCGCGTGGGTCGCCGAGGTGCCGAGCAGCAGCTCATAGCCGTCCGGCGCCGCCTTGGCGACGCGGCCGGCGCCGGTCATGCCGCCGCTGCCCGGGACGTTCTCCACATTCACCGGCTGCCCCAGGGACTGCGCGAGGCGCGGCGCCAGCATGCGCGCGAGGATGTCGTCGTCGCCACCCGCGGCAAACGGCACCACCAGCGTGATATCGCGGGTCGGCCACTCCTGCGCCGCCGCAGGGGTTACCGTCGCCGCAAGCGCAGCGAGCGCGCCGCCCAGGAGCCAATGCCTTTTGCTACGCATGGCCCCAATTTTCCGGGGGCACCGCCTGGGCGCTCAGGAACTACTGAACAAATTGCAGAAAATGCGTTACGTAGCAAAGCTTTCGCCGCAGCCGCAGGTCTGGGCTGCATTCGGATTGTCGAAGCGCAGGCGCCGCGAGAGCCCATCCTGCACCACGTCGAGCGTCGTGCCCTGGACATGGGGAAGGCTGGCCCGATCGACGGCGATGCGGATGCCGTGGTCCTCGAAAACGACGTCCTGCGCGCCGATCGCTTCCGCATGATCCACCCGGTACCTGTAACCCGAGCAGCCCGCCGCCTGAACCGCGAGCCGCACGGCCACCGCGCCCGGACGCTTCGCGAGTTGCGCAGCGAAGTGCCGCGCGGCCGCTGCACTCAGCACAACGGGGTGCGCAGTCTGCCGCGACGGTGCTGCCACCCGCAGCGCCTCGTTCTGCGGAACCTCGATGACGAGATCGCCTTCGCCGCCGATCGCCTGGCAGGCAAGCCGCGCGCCTGGCTCGAACGAAGATGCCTTGTCCAGGATGTCCCGCTCGTCTTCGGTTGCCGCCCCCAGGCTTTCGAGCCCTTCGCGCACGATGACGCGGCAGGTGGCGCAGGCGAGCGTGCCGCCGCAGTCGTGCGCGACCTCGATGCCATGCCGCAGCAGGCTGTCGAGCAGCTTTTCGCCTTCGGCAAGGCGTAGTTTCAGTGTGGCCATACAGGTGGGACTTCACCGATGGCGGCAAGGTTCAGTACGGCCTGTTTCAGCCGTGAACGATGACAGCAAAGAGGCCAACAACCGCCGCGCGGATTGCTGGCCTCCCGGTGCTGCGCCGTCTATAGTGACTTAAGGTACTCGATCAGCTCGGCTTTTTCCTGCGCGTTCAGCCCGAGGCGGAAGTTCCGGTCGTAGTGGTCGATCACCGCGGCCAGGTTCGGGAAGCGGCCGTCGTGATAGAAGCCGCCCTTCTGGTGTGTCCACAGGCCGGCGAGCGGCGCGGTGCGGTACTTGTGTGTCGGCGAGCGGTCGGCCTGGAACGAGTCGATGCCCAGCTCGGCCGGCGAGTGGAGATTTTCCCCGGGCTCGGTGTAGAGCGGCGGCACGTGGCAGGTCGCGCATTGCCCTCTGCCGTTGAACACTTCCTTCCCGCGCGCGGCGGCCGCCACGTTGAAGCTTCCCTTGGGCGCCTTCGGCGCAGGGATGGCGAGCTGGTAGAAGTGCAGCGCCGGCAGCTTGCCGGTCACGAGATCGGGTGTGCCGCGGGTGTTGAACGAACCGCTCTTCACCGCGACCGGATACTGGTCCGGGTCGCTGAGCCGCATGTCGAAGAACGTGCCGGAGCCATGCATTTCGGTCACGCCGACGTAGGCGTTCCAGTACGGCACCGAGCCGAAACCAGTCCAGGTGTGGAGGTTGACGCCCGCCAGGCCGAACGCCGGCGGAATGAGCGTGCCCGCTTGTCCACCGTCGGGACGGAAGGCCTTGCCGTCCTTGTCCAGGATGGCGTCAAAGCGCCCCGGACCCCAGCTCGTCAGCACCTTCTTGACCGTCGCCTCGTCGACGCCGAGAAGATCGGTGAAGGGCTTGAGGTTTGGAGCGAGCGACAGGATGAGGCCGATGTTGAGGTCGCGATTGGCCCAGCCATCCAGGCGCTTTCCGATTCCGGGCGCAAAGGAATCGTCGACCTGCGAGTGGCACAGCGCGCACTGCGTGCCGAGGGACTGGATCTTGCCCGATTGATCGAATTTGCCGGTCAGGCCCACCACCGCGTTCAACTTGAGGAGCGCTAGCGTGGTGGCCGGATCGTCGAGGTTGACCTTGCCCGCCCTAATCTGCCCCTTCAGGTTCTCCGGCAGCGCGTCCGCATCGACCTTCAGGCCTACCGCGAGCGCGGTCTTCGGGCTCACTCCGGGGCCGACGCCGCCGTTCTTCGCTCCCGCGATGGCTTTGTGCAACTGCAAGGCGTCGCCGAAGAAGGCCTCCGAGCCGAAGGTGTCGAAACGGAAGATCTGCCGGCCCTGCGCGACCGTGTCGCGTGCGTGCTCATTGATTTGACGATCGATC
>Ga0207648_10000227_pt1 | contig 60175 bp, 47 predicted proteins | sample KBSMisM32_FD_184310 | JGI IMG/M metagenome (GOLD analysis project Ga0207648, IMG submission 184310) | Miscanthus rhizosphere microbial communities from Kellogg Biological Station, Michigan, USA - KBS Miscanthus M3-2 (SPAdes) (version 2) | ecosystem: Host-associated > Plants > Roots >...
GAGAACGGCTTGTCGAGCGAGGGGCAGTGCGAATGCCTCAGGAACTCGCCCGCCTCGGGCGAGAGCGTGTCGCCGGTGACGAACAGCATGCGCCGCGCCAGCTGTGGGTGGCGTGGCACGACCTCTCGCCACAAGCCGGCACCGTCGATGTCCGGCATGCGAAGGTCGGAGACGATGCTGTCGAAGCGAGCCGTCTTCAGCAGCTCGAGCGCCACCGCGCCCGATTCGGCAGTGGCCACTTCGTAGCCCGCGCTTTCGAGCATTTCGCGCATGAGGCTTGCGAGCTCGGCCTCGTCGTCGACGACCAGCACGCGGGCCTTCTGCGCGACGATGGGCTCGGGCCGCACCGCCTGCACGAGGCTGGCATCCGCGACACCGCTGACGGGCAGGCTCAGGCGAAAACTTGCGCCGCCCCTGTCCCCGCCGTCGCCGCGAACGGGATCGAGCACGAGATCTCCGCCATGCGCGCGCGCCATCGAGCGCGACACCGCGAGGCCGATGCCGGTGCCGACGCCTTCGGCCTTGGTCGTGAAATACGGTTCGAAGATGCGCGTGCGCAGTGCCTCGGCGACACCGGGACCGTTGTCGACGACGCGCAGCCAGACCCGCGGCTCGCGCGTCTCGCGCCGGGGTTCGACACCGGTCTTCACGAGCACGCGGCGCGGGCCTGCGCGTCCGACCAGTGCCTGCTGCGCATTGACCAGCAGGTTCAGCACGATCTGGCCGACCTGCCCGGGGTCGGCCATCACCGGCGGCAGCGCCTTGTCGAGCTCCAGCTCGAATGCGATGCCGTGCGTGCGGTAGCCGTACTGCAGCATCTCGGCCGCCGCCTGGACCATGTCGTTCAGCGCGACGCTGCTGCGCTCGGCGGGCCGGCTGCGCGCCATGTTCAGGAAGGTGCGCACGATCCGCCCGCAGCGCTCGGCCGCCTCGCGGATCAGCCGGGCGTCGTTGCGCAGCTCGGCGATGCTCGGCGTGCCGGGTTCGTCGCATCGTTCCTCGAGCAGGCCGGCGCGCCCGAGCACGATCGCGAGCGGGTTGTTCATCTCGTGGGCAACGCCCGCGAGCAGGCTGCCCATGGCGCTGAGTTTCTCGCTCTGGCGCAGCGCATCGCGCTGGCGCTCGATCTCGCGCGCCGACGTCTGGCGTTCGGTGACGTCGAGGATCGATGCCGTGTAGAGCGTCGCATGCGATACGTCGGTGCTCCACAGCACCATCTCGATCGGAAACTCGCTGCCGTCGGCCCGAAGCGCATGAAGCTCCATTCGCTTGCCGAGCACGCGCGGCGCGCTGCCGCCCTGCATGCGCCGCATGCCGGCCTCGTGCGGGCCACGAAATCGTTCGGGGATCACGATCTCGCTGACCTTGCGCCCGATCACGTCGGCACGGGCGTGCCCGAACATGGCCTCGGCCGAGGGGTTGAAGTCGACGATGCAGCCGTCGCGGTCGGCAGTGATCAGCGCGACCAGCGCGTGATCGACGATCGCCGATTTGAGCGCTTCGCTGGTCTGCAGCTCCTGCAGCTTCGCGGCGAGCTCGAGCTCGCGCTGCTTGAGCTCGGTGACGTCGCGGCCGAAGGTGATGATGGCCACCACCGTGCCCGACGCGTCGGCATACGGCAGCAGGTTCTGCTCGTAGTAGCGCGCGCCGCGGCCGACGTAATCCATCCATCCCTCCCAGCGCAGCGCCTCGCCGCTGAACAGGCGCTCGGCCATCTCGATGTAGGCATTGGCGATCGCGGTACCCAGCACATCGGCGATATGGTGGCCGACGACCTGCTCGATGCGCAGGCCCATCGCGTCCAGGAAGGCGCGGTTGGCATAGAGATAGCGCCGGTCGCGGCCGACCGCGGTGGCGCGCATCGGGATGTGGTCGAGCAGCGTCTGCAGGACCAGCGGGTCGAGCGCCACTTCGGTGGCACTGTGGACGATGGCACCGTCGCCGAGGCTCTTGAACTGCAGCGGGGCCGTCATGCAGCGTTCACCGTCATCTTGTCTCCTGCATCGCGCGAAGCGCCCGGGATGATGCCATGGCCGGGCGCGCCCGCCGAGCTCATCGCGACTGGCTGTTTGCCATCCAGTAGGGCGGCCATTCGCAGAATGCCGATCGCCCGGCACGGCCCGATGAATGCACGCGCTGCAGCATGGCTTCGACCGCAGAGCGCAGCGGTTCGCCATACGTTGCATACGCGCGGATCGCGGCCTTGCATTGCTGCTCGAGATCGGGTGCGAGCGCGAGCATGACGAACCAGGCGTTGCGCGCGTCGCGGTCGCGGCCCATCAGCGCGCTGGCGATGGCCAGCGTGTTCCAGTCTTCGATGCGCCCATCGGGGTATCTCGGGTCGCGCATGGTCAGCGCATACAGTGCAAGTTGACGTGCAGGGTCGGCCTGCCGAGGACGCTGCTTCAGGTGAAGGAACGCCAGGTTGCCCACGACCTCGGGGTCGCGTGGGTTGGCGCCGAACGCCTTCGTCTGGAGGTTCAGGGCCTCCTGCGCGCTGCCGCGGCGCCAGAACGCGATGCGCGCTGCTTCGTTCAGGAGGCGGGCGTCATTGGGGTCGATCCCGCTCTCGATGGAGAGATCCTGCGGCTCGCGCCGGACCGCGCTCGCTGCCTTGCGGATCTCGTCGTCCTGTGCAGCTTCTTCCGAATGGGCGGCAACGAACAAGACTCGCAACACCAGGCGTTCGGCGCGTTGCACGATGCCGGGAATCTGGCTCGCCATCAGTTCGCTCGCCCGCGCGGCGTAGTCCCTGGGCGGCGAGGCAGGCTTGTCGTCCGGCTGCGGCGCGGGTGACGCAGAGATGGCGGCGGGTGCGGGTGCGGGCGCAGGCGCAGGTGCAGGCGCAGGTGCAGGTGCAGGTGCAGGTGCAGGTGCAGGTGCAGGTGCAGGTGCAGGTGCAGGTGCAGGTGCGGGTGCAGGTGCAGGTGCAGGTGCAGGTGCAGGTGCAGGTGCGTGCGGCGGTCCGGAAGTCGCGGACGAGTTGTTGTTGCCCTCGGTTCCGCCGCCGCATGCCGCGATGGCCATCACCAGTGAGGCAAGCAGTGTCCGTGTGGCCGCGCTGCGGAGTGGGTCACCGTGAAGAGTGGTCTGTTTCATGGGTATCAATTCCCTGTCGGATCCTTGGCCGTGGAAGCCGCTACGGCGCTTCCCTGTGAATGAGCCCGCCTGCATCGATGCTCAGGAAGCCCACGCCCTGGGCTCGCAGGAATGCGTGAGCCCCGGGGCCTTTGAGCATGGCGATGGTGCTGAGAGCGCCGGCCGCCAGGCACGACGGCGCGAACACGCTGATCGATTGCCAGTGCCGTACCGGCCACCCGGTGTGCGGATCGAGGATGTGGCAGTACCGCTGCCCATCAAGGTCGAAGTAGCGCTCGTAATCGCCGCTGGTCGCGAGGCCGCCTCGCACCAGTTCGATGCCGGCAATCACCTCGCGCTCTTGCCGCGGATGGGCAATGCCCAGCGACCACGCCGCGCCGCCCGCTCGCGGCCCGGCGATGCGCAAATCACCCCCCAGGTTGACCAGCCCCGACACGCCGCGCTCGGCCAGTAGCGTGCCGGCGCGATCGGCCGCGTATTCCTTGCCGAAACCGCCGAAGTCCAATTCCATGCCGGCCACCGGCAGGCTCACGAACGGACGCTGCCATGCGACCTTGTGCCAACCGATGCGCCCGAGCGCGCGCAGCAAGCGCGCCGGGTCCGGCAGGCGCGGGACGCGAAAGTCCCACACCTGGCGCAGCACGCCGGTCGTGATGTCGAACAGGCCGCCGCTGTGCTCGTGCAGGCTGGCCGCGAAGTCCAGCAGGTCGGCAGTCTCCGGGTCGACCTCGACCTTGTCGCCCGTGCCGGCCGCCGCGTTGATGCGAGAGACGATGCTGTCGCTGCGGTAGCGCGAATACTTCGTCTCGATGCGCCGGACTTCCTCGATGGCCGCATCGACCGCCGGTTGCGTCTCGTACGCCGCGGCGCCGCTGGTCTTGATCACGCATTGCGTGCCCATCGCCGTGAACTCGAAAGCGAGATCGCCGGCGCTCGGGATGGGCAGGTTCATGCTCACAAGACCCGGACGGCTTCAGTTGCAGCCGATGCGGCTGGTGTGCAGCGCCACATCGTCGTACCAGAGGGTCGTTCCGGCCCCGCTGTACTGCTCCCAGCCGAGCTTGAGGTCCTTGAGCATCGGGCGCCAGTTGCCGTTGCGAAGCCAGGCGGCATCGACGTCGTTGGTGGCGGTGCCGTCGATCTGCAGGCCCGCCAGCGAGACGCCGTCGATCCAGGTCTGCAGCTTGCCGGCGGCCTGGTCGATGCTGAATTCCACGCAATGCCACTCGTTGGGGGTGAGCTTGGTGCTCATGGCGATGCCCGTGGGGCTGAGAGAGGGCACGGTGGCGTCATCGAGTTCGCGGTTCCACATCACGATGCCGCTCTGCCCGCCCATGCGCAGTTCCTTGGACTTGGTCTGCACTTTCGAGTTGTTGACGGTGGACACCGAGCAATCGCCGCCGCGCGTGGCGGCGTCGGTGCTGTCGCACATCGACATGAACGTCACGTGCGGATCGGCCAGGGCCTGGGCCAGGCGGATGTAGTAGCGCCCGTAGACCACGTTGCCCATGGACGCGACGATGTTGCTCGCCATGAAGGCATGGCCGCAGTAGTTCGCGCCCGAGGTCACGCGCATCGACTTGCCGCCGCTGTGGGCCTGCGAGGCGTCCACGGTGACCGTGCCGGTGCCGTCGCTGCAGTTGGGCGCGAGCAAGGTCCAGCGCGACGAGTCGGGGCCGGACCCGGCGTTCGTGGACTCGAAGTCGTCGCACAAGGCCATCTGGGAGCAACTGGCGGCGGGCGCCGGCGCCGGTGCAGGCGCCGGTGCCGGCGGGGTGCCATCGCAGCCGATGCGGTCCTTGCCCAGCGCGATGTCGTCCAGCCAGACGTCGAACTCACCGGGCGTGGTGCCGCCCTGGTACAGCTGCCACCCGATCTTGATCTGGTTGAAGGTGGGAAACACGAAGTCCACGTTGCTGCCGCCATGGCTCTTGGTCGAGACGCTCATCTCGGGCTTGGCTTCGCCGTCGACCCACACGTTCACCGAGTTGTCGGTCGCGTTCATCTGCCATTCCATGCAGCTCCAGCGCCCGCCGCGGGTGGGCGCCGACGTGCGCCAGTTGGTCCAGTCGCCCGTGGGGCCGCCGTCGCTGCCGACGCCCCACAGCGCGTTGCCGTTGCCCATGCCGGGGATGTACTGGCCACCCACCGGGTGCACCACCGTGCTGTTGCCGGTGCCCGAAGCTTCCACCATCGTGAAGTGCGCGTAGTCGGGTCGGGTCGGGAACGCCGCCACCCAGGCCCACATGCGTCCGAAGAAGCTGTTGCCCGGTGGGCTGAAGCTTTTGGGCAGCAGCAACGCGCGGCCGTTGTCCACGGTGTGCAGATGCAGCGCCGCATTGCCGCGTGCGTGCACTGCGTCGATGGTGGCGGTGCCGTTGCCGGCGTCGATGGTCCAGTTCTGGCTTGAGGCGGCACCTGCTGCCGCGGACTCGAAGTCCTCGCAGAAGATGAAGTTTCCACGGGCGCAGGAGGCTGGTGTCGGCGATGGCGCCGGGGTTGGCGCGGGTGCTGGCGCAGGAGCGGGCGCGGGCGCCGGGGATGGCGCAGGCGCAGGTGCCGGAGAAGGCGCGGGGGCAGGCGCCGGAGATGGAGCCGGTACCGGCGCGGGCGCCGGTGCCGACGAACCCCCGCCGCCGGCCAGGGAAGATCCGTCAGCCGTATTCCAGCCGCCATCGTTCCTGCTGCCGCCGCCGCAGCCGGCCAGCAAGATGGCCAGCATCGAGCTCGCCAGGGTAGGACACAAGGGAAAGCGCATGATCGAGTCGGGTTGGGCTGAGGGATGCCGTGCCGGGTAGGCCGTCAGAACTTCTTGCTGATTCCGAACTGCACGAAGTCGGCGATGAACGGATCGATGCTCGGCGAGCCTCGCCCGAACGAGCGCCACTCGGAGCGTTGCTCGTACCGTTCGTACTTCAGGTCGGCCGTCCACTCGCCGAAGCGCACCTCGCCCTTCAGGCCGAAGGTCCAGGCGCCGAAGGCCGACAGCCGCTGGTCGGCGGAGCTGTAGGCCGGCGTGCCCACGGGCCCGGGGAAGACCGAGGTGTCGCGCACGGGGTCGTAGTAAAACCACGCAGAGCTTTGGGTGTAGTAGCGCACCGACGGCGTGACCACCAGGGAATCGCGCAGAGGCTGGACCCACGCCGCCTCGAAGGTGTGCGCCCGGATGCCAAAGCTGTCGCGGTAGTAGCGGTAGCTGTTGCGCAGCGTGGACCCGAGGCGGTCGAACTGGTGGTTCCAGCGCGCCAGCACCACGCCCTGGCGGCGCAGCTCCGGCCGGTTGTCGAACATCTTGTAGGGGTCGCTGTAGTAGCCCGAGCCGCGGGTGTAGCCCACGTTGACCTGCGCGATGTCGTTGGCCGTCATCACCTGGGTCAACCCCGCCATGACTTCCGCGGTGCGCTTGCGCTTGTGGAGATCGGGGTCGTTGGTCGAACCGATCTTGTCGCTCGAGGCGCCGGCGCCGAGGTTGAACGTGCGGTTGTTGTCGTCGGTGGAGATCCGCCCGTCCAGCGACAGCGCGCTCGACTCGTAGTCGTGCTCGCTCGAGTGGGCCACGCCCAGGCCCAGGGCTGCGCGCTCGAAGTGGCGCGTGAACTTCACGTCGCCTGCCGTGCGCTCGTCGTGCATGCCCTTCGCGGTGGTCGCGCCGGAAATCGACGAGTAGTAGCGCGGCGTGGCGCCCGACACCTGGTCATGCACCAGGGAGCCTTCGAGCGACCATTTGCCGCCGATGGGGGCCAGCACGTACAGCGAGGGCGCATCCACCGTGATGCGCTTGAACGTGGATGGCTCGTTGCCCGTGTAGTCCGGATAACGTGTGTTCACTGCTTGCCGGTCTTCGTAGTGCAGGTGCCGCAGCGACACCACGCCCTGCTCCGGTGCGGCCTCGGCATGTGCAACCTGGGGCAGCACGCCGGGCAGGCCGATCGCCGCCAGCACGATCCCGCCAAGCACCCTGCGAGGGCGGGTCGCGTCAGCCTCGATGCAAGTCTCCATCTCAGTTGCAGCCACAGCCACCTCCGCCCACGCCATAGCCGCCCGTCGCGTTTTCCTTGCTGTTGTAGATGTGCTGCACGTAGCGCTGGTCCAGCGGGTCGGCCTCCATCGTCATTTCCTTCTTCGCGAGATTGCCCTTCTCCCAGGCTTGCGGCGGCTTGTAGAGCGCGCACCCGCCCAAGCCGGCCACCAGCATCCCGGCCATCGTCAAGCGCAACAGCGCCGCCGTCTTTCCTTGCATTGCCTTCGTGTCCTTTGCGTTCATGGCCGTGTCAATGTTGTGGCGGCAGTGCAGCCACGATCGCGGCTTCGAGGGCCTGGCGTTCGTCTTCGCGGAAGCCCGCGTGCGTCTTGATCACCCGGCCATCCGGTCCCACCAGGACGGAACTGGGCATGCCTTTGATCTCGTAGCGCTTGGCGCTGTCGCCCTTCGGGTCGAAGGCCACGGTGAAACTCGCCGGCACCTGCGCGAGGAACTTCTCGCCGTCCGGCGTCTTGGCGTCGAGGTTGACGGCCACGATGCGCAGCCCGCGCGAGCCGTACTTCGCCTGCATCTCGTTCATCCACGGGAACGACTGTTTGCACGGTCCGCACCAGGAAGCCCAGAAGTCCACGTAGACCAGCTGGCCCTTGAACTTGCTCAAGGCCACCGGCCCGTTCGGCCCGGCCAGCTCGAACTGCGGCGCGGCCTGCCCAGGTTCGACAGACCACGCTGCCGCACTGAGCATCCACGCGGCCGCGAACGTCATCGCCGTGCGGCACCACTTGCTATGCATTGGAAGACTCCTTGGATCGAATCCATCGTTGTTGAAGACTGCGAAGGCGAAGCGCCGCGACCGCCATCGCGAGCCACAAGAGCAGCATCGGGTCCGATGCGCCGGCGCCGGTGTTGGTCATGGCAGCTGTGGAGTGGCCGGCGAGCGCCACGTCGCTTTGTTGCCCGCTGGACGACTGCACCCTGAGCACGCCGGTGCTGTCGCCGGACGTTCCCGGCGCATAGACCACCGAGACGCTGCAACTCGCGCCCGGCGGCAGCGTCCACGGCACGGAGCGGCACGCGTCGCCGGCGGGGTTGTCGGTCAGCAGGAACGGTCCGGTCGTGGTGACCGACGCGATGGTGGCCGTTGCCGCACCGGCGTTGCTCACCAGCACCGACAGGGCTGGCGAGCGCTGCCCCGTCTTGAGCCCGACGGAACGGTAGTCGAGCATGGACGCACTGACGAACACGTCGGCGCCGCTGGTGGAGCCGCCGCTGGACCCTGTCCCCACGCCCGACAACTGCACGTCGGGCGGCGGCGTGCCGTCGGACGCGATCTGCAGCAGCGCGGCCCCCTGCCCCGGGGTGGCCGGCACGAAGCTGACCTGCAGGGTGCAGGTCGCGCCAGCGGCCAGGATGGAGCCGGCCGTGCAGCCGCTTCCTGCGGTCACCGTGAAGGACGAGGCCTGGGGCCCCGACACACCGGCCGCGCCCAGCGTCACCGAGCCCGGGCCCTGGTTCACCAGCACGAGGCTCTGGCTGGGAGACGCCGCGCCGACGGCGGTGGCCACGAAGTTCAGCGTCGAGCTCGTGCCTTGCCATGCCAGCTTCGGTAGTGCAGTGGCCGATGCCACGCCGGTGAGCACGATGGAGTTCGGCGAGCTGAGCGCGTTGCTGACGATGAGAATGGACTCGGAGGCGTTGGCCGCGGTCGATGGCCGGTACACGACGCTCAGCTTGCAGCTGGCCTTGGCGGCCAGGCTGGCCGGGCAGTCGTGGCTGACCTGGAACTGCGCGGAGCTGCTGTCGATGCCGGTGATCGACAGCGGCGCGGTGCCCGAGTTGGTCAGCACGACGGTGCGCGGCGCGGAGCTCGTGTTGAGCGTCACGGTTCCGAAGCCCAGTGACACCTGCGAGAGCTGCACTTCGGGCGCGGCCGTGGCGACGCCGCTGCCGTCCAGGCGGATCGACACCGCACCCGAAGGCGCATTGGACGCGATGTTCAGCAGCGCCGACTTGCTGCCCAGCGTGCTCGGACGCAGCGAGGCCGTGACGGTGCACGACCCTTGCGCCACGACGATCGCGCTGACCGCGCAGGTGCCGCCGACCACGATGTCGCCGGCGTCCGTCCCGCCGGCTGCGATGGACGTGAACGACAGGCCGGCCTCGCCGTTGTTGGTCAGCGTGACGGTCCGGGTTTCGCCGGTCGTGCCCACGACCGTCTGGCCCAGGTCCAGCGCGGTCGCATCCAGCGCGATGCCCGGCTGCGCCGAGCTGTTGCCGATGCCGTTCAGGCTGACCGTGGCCGGGCTGTTCGCGGCGTTGTGGGCGATGCTCAGGCGGGCATTGCGCGCACCTTGAGTGGTGGGCTTGAACTTCACCCACACCACGCAACTGCTGCCGCCGCGCACGCTGCCGCCTGCGGCGCAGGTGGAGGTCGGGTCGATGATGTAGTCGCCCGGCTGCGCACCATCCAGCGAAATCGCCGACAGGGACAGCGCCGCCGTGCCGGTGCTGCTGACCGTGACGCGCTGCGCCTGGGACGTGCCGCCCACCACGCGCGAGAACGAAAGCGATGCGGGCGACACGGAGATGGCCGGAGATTGGTCCACCGCCGTCCCGGCCAGGCTGACCGTGGAGCTGCCTCCGCTGCCGTTGTGGCGGAGGGTGAGCGTCGCTGCGCGCGCCCCCGTCGCAGTCGGCTTGAACTGCACGGTGATGCTGCAGCTGGCGCCCACCGAGACGCTGGCACCCACCGCGCAGGTGCCGCCGCTGACGGTGAAGTCGCTGCCCGCCGTGACGTCGATCGCGCTGAGCATCAACGCGCCGGACGCACTGGCGGCGTTGCTCACAACGATGGCCTGGTCGGCGCTGGTGGTGCCGATGTTCTGGCTGGCGAACTGCACGCTTCCCGGCGACACGCCGACCGACGGCGCACCGCTGATCGGGATGTAGGTGGGCGTGCCTCCCAGCGTGCTCGCCACGTAGGCCGCGATGTCGTTGAGCTGCGAGTCGGTCAACTTGCCCGCCAGGAAACTCATCTGCCCCACGCCGCCCAGCGCGGTCTTGATCTTGGGCGCACTGATGCCGTTCACGATGCGGTTCTGCGGGTTGCCCGGCAGCGAGCCGTGGCAGGCGCTGTTGGAGCAGCTCGGCTTGCCCGACACGAACGCCGTGCCGTACAGCTGCTGCCCAGTCGCCGCGTCCTGTGCGGTGGCCGCGGCGCCCAGGATCGTCAGCGCCAGAGGGACGGCCAGGCGTACCAGCCGGGCGATGCGCGAGGTCATGCCTTCAACCATGGCAGGTCCTCCTTGGCGATGCCCCAGATCGCGTCGCTATGGTCGCCGTTGGCGCTGCGAACGCTCGGGTAGCCCCATGCGCCGTCGTTGCTCGAATAGTCGCGCGCGGGCACGCCCATCGAGCGCAGCACCATGCCCAGCCACTGGTTGTAGAGAAGGCCGGAATACCAATGCGGGTTCGACGACCAGCTGAACGAGGTGAGGTCCCGGTAGTCCACCGACAGTCCGGTCTTGAAGTAGCCCCCGGCATTGCCGATGGTGACGATGGGAATGCAGCGGTTGTGGTGGTGCCCCGGGTTGCCCCCCGACCCCAGTTCATGGCTACCGGCGACCAGCGCCTTGTCCAGCAGCGTCTTGCCGTCGGCGGTGGTCACCTGGTCGAGCTTGCGCGCCATGTCCAGTTGCGCGCCGTCGAACTGCAGTTGCACCGCCGCGCTGTAGCTTGCGCGCTTGCCGGCATCGTCCAGCGAATGCGCATAGTCGTTGTGCCACGCATGCTCGGGCTCCGTGCCGAAGGTGTACGTGTTGGGGCCGCAGACGTAGATGCGGCTGATGCCGGCCGTGAAGGCCGCCACCACGATGTCGTTCCACAACTGCTCGCACTCGGCCTGGCTGGACGGCTGGCCATAGAACCCGGCGGCGGACTCCACGGCGGCCGTGTCGCGGGTCGGCCGCGAGAAGCTGCTGCTGACGGTCTGGTGCAGCTTGGACTGGACGTCGGCGAGCATGTCCATGTAGTTGCCGAGCCGCGTGCGGCAGTCGGCCGAGCAGCGCGGGTCGTTCATGACAAGGTCGGCATGCTCCTTGACCCGATCGACGAGCACGGTCTGATCGGCCGCCCCGGCCCCGCCGGTGGAGGGCGCGGTCTGCGTCTTGAAGAGGCGATCGAAGAGCTTGACATTGCTGTCGGCCGTCTGCTCGGTCGTCGCAATGTCGGAACCCGACTTCGACAGCGACACCAGGTTGCGCACGATGGCCGGCTGCAGCGGGCTGGTCGGGTAGAAGCTGCTCGACGCAGCCATCACCTGGTCGATCGTCGGGTTGCTGCCGTCGCCGCCCAGCGTGCCGCCTCGGTTGTGGCCCCCGCTGACGGCGAAGTCCAGTCCGTTGATCACGTTCATCAACGACAACATCCGCGGCGTGAGCCGGCTCGACTTCGCCTGCAGGATGTCGCTGATCACCGCCATGTCACCACTGGTCTTGGATGCCAGCGGCGCGCCGCGCACTGCCACGCCGCCGGAGGTCATGGTCTTGGTGGGTGCCACGTCCAGGAGCGGTCCGTAGAACTGGCTCTGGAACACCCCGTGCCAGGTGGTCATGTGCACGAAATAGCGCTCTGCCGAAGCCTGGGCCATGGTCTGCGCCTCGGCTTCGCGCGGCAGCAGGGACGGCAGCAAGGGCACGGCCAGTGCGACGCCGCCGGCACCCAGGAGGAATTGGCGCCGCGACACGCGGTCGAAATGTGGCTTCACTGTGGGTCCCTCCGGATCGACTTGAACTCGTCACGCGTCACGACCGAGGCGAACAGGCTGCGCAGGTTGGCGCCGCTGGCCGCCTGCTGCCGGATCGACTCGATCACGGCGGCATCGGTATCCGCATCGACACGGCCGAAGGCGTAGCGGAAATAGTTCTTCGCGAAGCAGCGGTCGAAGTGGCCGCTGTCGAGCACGTACTGCTGCGCCTGGGCGGCGCTGGACAAGGTCCGCGAGGTCATGCCCGACAGGCTGGCCACCACGGTCGCGTCGACGGCCTTCTCGCCCATGGATGCACCCGAGTCATTGCGCACGACCTCGGTGGCGCGCACGCGCCCCAGCGCATCGAAGCCCTCGAAGACGAAGCCCCATGGGTTGATGATCTGCTTGTGGCACTGGACGCAGGAGGTGCCATCCATCTGGGTGATGCGCTGCACCCGCTCCCGCGTGGTCAGCACGCCCGAGAGGTCAGCCGCCTTGTTGGACTGGTCCATCACCGGCGAGGGCAGCGGCTGGCACGTCAAGGCGCTCAGCACGCGGATGCCGCGCGAGATGGGCAAGGTGGTGTCGGACGAACCGTTGGCGATGAGGCCGACGCGGGTCATCAGGCCCACGCGCTCGGGCTCGGTGAACACCGGCGGCGCGGAGCTGCCGTCCCACACCGGCGTTTGGTAGAGCGCTGCGAGGTCTGCGGAGCGTGCGAAGGAATGCCGGTCTGTCAGCACCTGCTGCAAAGAGCCGTTGCGTGAAGCAACGTAGGACACCATGTCGAGCACTTCATCGACCGCAGCGTCGCGCGTCGTGGCCAGGGGCTTGAAGTTGCCGGCGAAAGCATCGAACTTCGGATCGCCGACCTTGCCGTTCAGCGCGACCAGCTCGTCCAGCCGGAACCATTGCCTGAAGAAGCTGCGCATCGCCGCGTCGGCACGCGGGTCCTTCAGCATGCGCGCGACCTGCGTGTTGTAGACGTCGGGCTTGAGCAGCGCGCCGCTGTCGGCATCAGCGATGAGCGAGGCATCGGGCACCGAATCCCACAGATGCAGCGCCAGGCGCGTGGCCAACTCCGGCGCGGTCAGCGCGGTGCAGTTGCCCGAGGTGGATGCCACGCCCTGCTCGATCACGAAGTAGACCTTCGGCGAGGCGATCATCGTGGCGAGCACCTTCGTCACCGCCGTGCGATCGGCCGCGCCGCCGGCGGCCTTGCGATAGACCTCGACCTCGGCATCGGCCAGTGGCTTTCGGAACAGCACGCGGCCGGCCTTGCGCACGAAGGCTCGCATGCAGTCGTCCGCACCGGCCGTGCATGACCCCAGCATCGCTGCTGCGCGTGCATCGCTGCTGGCCAGCGTCGCCGCCAGCTTGCCGGCGGTGGTGTTGATGGCCGAGACCTGCCGCGTGTTCAACGACTGGTCCAGGCGGTGATAGCCCTGGTGGCGCGCGGAGTCGGGGTTGATCGAGGCGTCCTGCGGGAATTGCGCCGTGTCCACGACCAGGTCCTGAATGCGCGCGGCGGCCGCGGCGTCAGGTGCCAGCGAGTTGGACAGTTCGACCAGCGCATTGATGAACTGGATGCGCGTGAGCCGCCGCGGCGAGGCCGCGCTGTAGCAGCCTGGCGCGGCCGCGATGGACGGCGTGTCCGGTAGCGTGGTCGTGGTCCCGCCTGGTCCTGGCGGGGGCGGGTCCGATGGTGTTTGGCTGTGAGGGTCGGTGACCGGCGGCTGCCGAGGCACGGCCACCGGAGCCGACTGGCCGGATGTATCGTCGGCACTGCCGCCGCCGCCATTGCAGCCTGAGAGAAAAAGGGCGGCCGCGACCAAGCCACCGCTGATGACACGCATTCGCATCGCAGTCCTTCGGTTGGCGCATGGCAAGGCATGCGCAAAGTGGATCTGGCGGGTGGCTTGCCGACGAGGAGGAGGAGCACCGCCCCGGCAACACCGCCTGTGGTCGAGAGGCTCGCGATCAGCGAGCGATCACCACATCGGTTCGGGGAGCTACCGTGGCATTCGACACCACCCAGCATTCGCCATCGTGCTGCGCGTTGCGCCCAACACTTCAAAACGCCGAACGGTCTTCATGCGATTTCCCCCAACGGTTGTTCATTCTTGGCGCGCATCGCACGGGGCATCTCTGCCTCGCGCTTTTCAGATCGACCTGCATGCGCTGCGACGCAGTCTACGGAGTGACCCCGGCAATTCTTTCGATGCCTCCATAGCCAAACTATTTCAGGAATGGGAGATCTGTTACCGCAAGTGATTGCCCCTGCGATGTGCGTCCGGTCTGAACCGACCACGCGAACGACCTATGAGGTGCGCACCTCAGGGATGTTCCCGGTGCGTCGCGCACGATGGTCAGGCCCAATGACCGCACTGCGACGCCGAGCCTGGAGCCGTTTCGCCATGACATCGACAACACCCCCTTTGCTCCTCGTGACCGGCGCCACCGGCAAGGTCGGGCGCGCCTTCACTGCACGCGTGCTCAGTGACGCGCGCTTCGCCCAGTGGCGAGTGCGCGCGCTATGCCACCAGCGGGCGATGCCCGCCCATGCGCGCATGGAGTCCGTGTTCGGCGCGATCCAGGACCGCGGCGCGGTGCTTCGCGCGCTCGAGGGCGTGACGCACGTGCTGCACCTGGCCACCAGCAAGGAGACGCCCGACGATGCGATGGACGTGTCGGTGAAGGGCCTGTTCTGGCTGCTGGAGGGCTGCCGTACGAGCGAGACTTTCCGCCAGTTCATCCTGATCGGCGGCGATGCATCCGTTGGGCACTTCCACTACCCGCACCCGGTGCCGGTGGTCGAGACGCAGCCGCACAGCCCCTACCCAGGCTGCTATGCGTTGTCGAAGGTGCTCGAGGAAACGATGCTGCAGCAGTACTACGTGCAGTACGACTTCAACGGCTGCTGCCTGCGCGCGCCCTGGATCATGGAAAAGGACGACCTGCGCCAGCATCTGAGCTTCGGCCCCGACGTGTTCGGCGCGCCGCGCTGGTGCGACCTGGTCGGCCCGGACGCCGCGGCCGCGCATGTGCGCAGCGGCGCCATCCCCGTGCTGCTCGATCAGTCCGGTGCCGGGCTGCTGCGCAACTTCGTGCACGTCGACGACCTGGTCGGCGCCATCCTCGCGGCGATCGACGAACCGCGCGCACGCCAGCAGCTGATGAACGTGTGCATGGACGAGCCGATCGACTACGTGCGCATGGGCGACTACCTCAAGCGCACGCGCGGCTGTCCGCTGGTGCCGATCCGCGATCGCTATCACTCGACCTGGCTCGACAACACCAAGGCGCGCTTCCTGCTGCGCTGGCGGCCGCTCTACGACCTGGAGCGGATGGTGGACGCCGCCTGGGCCTACGAGCGCCCGGCCGACGATCCACGCCGCATCTGGTATCCCGGCTGAGCCCTCAGAACGGCGAGTCGGGGAAGTAGTACTTCTTCGCGTTGTCCTTGGTGATGAGCACCGACGGGATAATCGTCTTCTCGGGCACCGCCTCGCCATTGGCGCGCGCCCGGGCCGTCAGGCGCATGGCGTCGGCGATCATGCTCGGCGAGTAGGTCACGTCCGCCGTCACGAGCTTGTCGCCGTCCATCACCTTCTTGATGTAGTCCTTGGAGCCTGCACCGCCGAGCACGAGCTTGATGTCGCTGCGCTTGGCTTGCGCGATCGCCTTCTGCACGCCGACGGCCATGTCGTCGTCCGATGCCCACACCGCATCGATCTCCTTGAAGCGCGTCAAGTAATCCTGCATCACCTTGAACGCATCGTCGCGGTTCCAGTTGCCGTGCTTGGCGTCGAGCACCTTGATGTCGGGGTGCTCCTTCATCACGGCGTTGAAGGCATCGACGCGTTCGTTGTCGATCACCGTCGGGATGCCGCGCAGCACGACGACGTTGCCCTTGCCGCCGATGGCCTTCGCCAGGTACTCGCCCGACACCTTGCCGAAGCCGGGGTTGTCGCCGGCCACGTACGCGTTCTGCGCGGCCGGGTCGGTGAGGCCGCGGTCGACCACGGTCACGAACACGCCCTTGTTCTTCAGCTGCGCGACGGGCTGGGTCAGCGGCGCGGATTCGAAGGGCAGGATCACCAGTGTGTCGATCTTGTTGACGGTCGCCAGGTCCTGCACCTGGTTGGCCTGCTCGGAGGCGGAGCCCGCGGTCTTGACGATCACCTTCAGCCCGGGGATCTCCTTCTCAAGCTCGGTGCCTGTGCGCTTGGCCCAGTAGACGACACCGCCGGTCCAACCGTGCGTGGCGGCGGGAATCGACACGCCCATCACGACCTTCTTCTGGGCTGCAGCTGGCAAGGCGGTCAACGAGGTCACGGCGGCCAGTGCCAGGGCACTCCATGCAAAGAGTCTGCGATTCATGCTTGTCTCCTAGTGATTGAAGATGTCGTCGGCAGCGGCGATGTCGCCGGCTTGCCGACATCGTCAGCGCCGCCCCCGCTGCAGGAAGGCCACGATGATGATCACGACGCCCTGCACCGCCGCGTTGAGGTACACGCTGATGATGCTGGTCAGGTTCAGGATGTTGCTGATGACGGACAGCAGCACGGCGCCCATCACGGTGCCGAACACGCTGCCGCTGCCCCCCTTGAGCGCCGTCCCGCCCACGATCACGGCAGCGATCGCTTCGAGCTCCCACAGCAGGCCCGTCGTCGGCGAGGCGGACCCGAGCCGCGGCACGTACAGCACGGTCGCCACGCCCACGCAGGCGCCCAGCAGCACGTACGACACGATCTTCACGCGGTCCACCGCCACTGCCGCATAACGCGCCACCTGCTCGTTGCTGCCGATGGCCTGCACGTAGCGGCCGTAGCGCGTGTTGTTGAGCAGGTAGGCCCCGGCGAAGGCCATGGCCGCGAAGACCCAGATCGGTATGGGCAGGCCGAGCAGGCTGCCGTAGTAGATCGGCGCGTAGGCCTCGGCCAGCGTGCCGTCGAGTGTGATGGCGCCACCGTCGGCGAGCCAGGTGAGCACGGCGCGGAAGATGCCGAGCGTGCCCAGCGTGACGATGAACGGCTCGATGCTCCCCTTGGTGATGAGCAGGCCATGCGCGAGTCCGAACACCGCGCCCATCGTGACCGCCGCGGCCAGGCCGACGAGCACGACCGACGCGGCCGACCCGAGGTGCGGCGCCAGCGCGTTCATCAACAGGATCTCTGCGCCCGCGATCAACGCGGCCATCGAGCCCACGGACAAGTCGATGCCGCCGCCGATGATGACGAAGCACATGCCCACCGCGATGATGCCGATGAAGGCCGTTCGCGTCAGCACGTTCATCACGTTGTCCCAGGTGCCGAAGTCGGCGTTGAGCAACTGGCCCGCGATGCACACGAGCACCAGCCCGATCAGCGGCCGCGCGCCCACCAGCCGGCGCCTCAGGCGGCTTGCGAAGGCCGGCTTGCTCGCCGGCTCGAGGGCGGCGTCGAGCGACCGGGCGGCGGTGTCAGTGGGTGCCTGTGACATGCGCGATGAGTTCCTCTTCGGTCAGTTGGGTGGCCGCGAGCGTGGCCTGCACGCGCCCTGCGCGCATCACGACCACGCGGTGGCACAGGCCGATCAGCTCGACCAGCTCGGACGAGATGACGACAATGCCGCGGCCCTCGTCGGCCAGGCGGCGGATGAGGAAATAGATGTCGCGCTTGGCACCGACGTCGACGCCGCGCGTCGGCTCGTCCAGCACGACCACGCGCGGCGCCGGCTGCAGCACCTTGGCGATCGCAAGCTTCTGCTGGTTGCCGCCCGACAGCGACGACGCCGGCGCATCGAGGTCGTTGCAGCGGATGCCGAACTCGGCCACCGCCTGCTGCAGCGCGCGCCGCTCGGAGCGGTGATCGAGCCACGGGCGCGCATGGCGATCGAGGTCCATCAGCGTCAGGTTGTCGACGAGCGGCAGGCGCACATGCAGGCCGCGACCCTTGCGGTCCTCGCTGAGGTAGGTGAGGCCATGGCGCGCGGCCTGCTTGGGCGATGCGAAGCGCACCGGCAGGCCGGCCAGGCGAATCTCGCCGCCACTGCTCGGGCGCAGGCCCAGCAGGCCTTCGAACAGCTCGGTGCGGCCGGACCCGACCAGCCCCGCGAAGCCGAGGATCTCACCCGCGCGCAGGTCGAAGCTCACGTCATGCGCCCAGCCCGGCACCGACAGGCCATGCACCTCCAGCAGCGACGGGCCGTCGGGCGCCAGCGCCTTGGGCGGGAACATGTCCGACAGCTCGCGCCCCACCATCAGGTTGGCCATCTCCTGGCGCGTCACGCTGGCGGTCGGCGCACGAGCGACGAAGCGGCCGTCGCGCATCACGACGATCTCGTCGGTGATGCGCTCGACCTCGTCGAGCTTGTGCGAGATGTAGACGATGGCCACGCCCTGCTCGTGCAGGCGCCGGATCAGCGCGAACAGGCGCTCGGTCTCGGTGGGCGTGAGCGTCGCAGTGGGTTCGTCCATCACGAGCAGGCGCGCCCGCCGCGACAGCGCCTTGGCGATCTCGACGAGCTGCTTCTCCGCGACGATGAGCTCGCGCGTGCGCGTGTCGGGGTCGATGTCCAGGCCGACTTGCTGCAGCACCCGCGCCGCCTCCCGCCGCATGGCGGCGTGGTCGAGCCGGAAGCCGCGCATGAGTTCGTGGCCGAGGAAGATGTTCTGCGCCACCGTCAGGTCGTCGGCGAGGTTGAACTCCTGGTGGATCATCACGATGCCGGCCGCCTCGGCCGCGCGCGAATCGGCGAAGCGCTGGGCGTTGCCGTCGATCACCAGCTCGCCGCTGTTCATCGTCTCGTAGCCGGCGAGGATCTTCATGAGCGTCGTCTTGCCGGCGCCGTTCTCGCCGAGCAGGCCGAGGACGCGTCCGGGTTCGAGGTCGAAGCTCACGCCGTGCAGCACGCGAACCGGCCCGAAGGACTTGACCACCTCGCGGAAGCTCACCTGCAGCGCCATGTCATGCCCTGCCCCGCCGCTACAGCGGCACCCATCGGCCGCCTTCGGCCGATGAGCGCAGCGAGGCCTCGATGAAGGCGAGTCCCTCGATGCCGTCGTCCAGTGTCGGGAAGTTGACCCCTGCGGGCATCGCCTCGCCCGCGCGAGCAGCGCGGATCGCCTGGGCGATTTCGGAATAGATCGTGGCAAAGGCTTCGAGGTAGCCCTCCGGGTGGCCCGACGGCAGGCGCGTGACGCGCTGCCCATCGGGAAGCACCGCCGACGTGCCGCGCGACAGCACGCGCACTGGTTCACCGAAGGGTGCATGGCGCAGCTGGTTGGGGTGCTCCTGTTCCCACTCGAGTCCGCCGCGGCTGCCGTACACCCGCAGCCGCAGGCCGTTCTCGTTGCCGGGCGCCACCTGGCTCGCCCACAGCGCCCCGCGCCCGCCGTTGGCGAAGCGCAGCATCACCTGCACGTTGTCGTCGAGCACGCGGCCTTCGACGAAGCTGCTGAGCTCGGCCGAGAGCTCGCTGGTCTTGAGACCCGTCACGTAGTGCAGCAGGTTGAACGCATGGGTGCCGATGTCGCCGATGCAGCCGCCCGCGCCCGATCGCTTCGGGTCGGCGCGCCAGGCGGCCTGCTTCTGGCCGGTGGCCTCCAGCCGCTCGGTGAGCCAGTCCTGCGCGTACTCGACCTGCACGACGCGGATCTCGCCGAGCGCGCCGTCGCGCACCATCTGCCGCGCGTGCCGCACCATCGGGTGGCCGGTGTAGTTGTGCGTCACCGCGAAGAGCCGCCCGGTCTCCTGCACGATCGCCTTCAGGCGCCGCGCGTCGGCGAGCGTGGTCGTGACGGGCTTGTCGCAGATGACGTGGACGCCCGCGCGCAGAAAGGCCTCGGCCGCCGGCGCATGCTGGTCGTTCGGCGTGACGATGGCGACGGCCTCGATGCCGTCCGGCCGGGCCGCCTCCTCGCGTGCCATCGTGAGGTAGTCCGGATAGCCGCGCGCCAGTCCGATCGCCTCGGCCGACCGCAAGGCCCGGCCCGGCTCGGACGACAGCGCGCCCGCCACCAGCTCGTAGTGGTCGTCCAGCCGCGCGGCGATGCGATGCACGGCGCCGATGAACGCGCCCTCGCCGCCGCCGACCATGCCGAGCCGGATCCGCCGTCCCGCGGCCGATGCGTCACGCCTTGCTTCGATGGCCATGTGCGCCTCCCCTCAGCGGCCGGTGAGGCCAAGCATGCGATCGATCTGGGCGCGGTCTGTGCCGCCGCCGGCGAAGTCGTCGAAGGCCTTCTCTGTCACACGGATCATGTGGCGCTTGATGAACTCCGCGCCCTCGGCCGCGCCCGCCTCCGGGTGCTTGAGCGCGCATTCCCACTCGAGCACCGCCCAGCCGTCATAGCCGTACTGCGCCATCTTCGAGAAGATGGCCCCGAAGTCGATCTGTCCGTCGCCCAGCGAACGGAAGCGCCCGGCGCGGTTGACCCACGACTGGTAGCCCGAGTACACGCCTTGCCGTCCGGTCGGGCGGAACTCGGCATCCTTGATGTGCAGCGCCTTGATGCGCTCGTGGTAGATGTCGATGAACTCGAGATAGTCCAGTTGCTGCAGCAGGAAGTGCGAGGGGTCGTAGTTGAGGCAGCATCGCGGGTGCTGGTTCACGCGGTCCAGGAACATCTCGAAGGTGGCGCCGTCGAACAGGTCCTCGCCCGGATGCAGCTCGAAGCAGACGTAGCAGCCCGCATCCTCGAACGCATCGAAGATCGGACGCCAGCGCTTGGCAAGCTCGTCGAAGGCCGCCTCCACGAGCCCCGCGGGCCGCTGCGGCCAGGGGTACAGGTAGGGCCATGCCAACGCGCCGGGGAAGCTCACGTTGCTGGTGAGGCCAAGGTTGCGGCTGGCCTTGGCCGACAGCAGCATCTGCTGCACCGCCCAGCGCTGGCGCTCGCTGGGCTTGCCGCGCACATTGGCCGGTGCGAACCCGTCGAAGGCCTCGTCGTAGGCCGGATGCACCGCCACGAGCTGGCCCTGCAGGTGCGTGCCGAGCTCGGTGATCTCGACGCCATTGGCCTTCGCGATGCCCTTGACCTCGTCGCAGTAGGTGCGCGATTCGGCGGCACGTTGCAAGTCGAACAGGCGGCCATCCCACGAGGGAATCTGTACGCCCTTGAAGCCGAGCCGGCCGGCCCAGCGGGTGATCTCGTCCCATGAGTTGAAGGGTGTCTCGTCCCCGGCGAATTGGGCGAGGTAGATGCCGGGTCCCTTGAGGTTGGTGGCCATGTGGGTCTCCTGTCAGAGATAGCTCGCGACCAGGTGTTCCAGCCGCTCCTGCCGCCCCGAGTGCGGCTGCGGGTCGAGGCCCCGCTGCTCGACGTCGCGCGCGAGATCCTCGAGCGAGCGAGCGCCGCCGAGGATGGCCCGCCCGCGCTCGCCGTTCCAGCCGGCGTAACGTGCATCGACATGTCGCTGCAGCGCGCCGTCGAGCACCATGGTCTCGGCGACCAGCAGCGCCCGCGCGCACAGGTCCATCGCGCAGGCGTGGGCCCACACGAGGTCGTCGGGGTCGATGGACTGGCGGCGCAGCTTGGCGTCGAAGTTGAGCCCGCCGGCACCGATGCCGCCGCCGCGCAGCACGTAGTACAACGCGAGCGCGACCTGCTGCAGGTTGTGCGGGAACTGGTCCGTGTCCCAGCCCAGCATCTCGTCGCCGCGGTTCATGTCGAGCGAGCCGAAGATGCCCAGCGCCTGCGCGAGCACGATCTCGTGCTCGAAGGTGTGGCCCGCGAGCAGCGCATGGTTCTGCTCGATGTTGACCTTCACCTCGCGCTCGAGGCCGTAGGTGCGCAGGAAGCCGTGCACCGCTGCGACGTCGAAGTCGTACTGGTGCTTGGTGGGCTCTCCCGGCTTGGGCTCGATGAGGACCTGGCCCTTGAAGCCGATCTTGTGCTTGTGCTCGACCACCATCGACAGGAAGCGTCCCATCTGCGCGAGCTCGCGTTTCACGTCAGTGTTGAGCAGCGTCTCGTAGCCCTCGCGGCCGCCCCACAGCACGTAGTTCTCGCCGCCCAGGCGATGCGTGACATCGAGCGCGGTGCGCACCTGTGCCGCGGCGTAGGCAAAGACGTCGGGATCGGGGTTGGTCGCCGCCCCCGCCATGTAGCGCGGGTGCGAGAACAGGTTGGCCGTGCCCCACAGCAGGCGCACCCCCGTGCTCGCCATCTTGCCCTGAAGCACCTCCGCCACCCGCCACACGTTGTCGTTCGATTCGGCGAGCGTGCGACCTTCCGGCGCGATGTCGCGGTCGTGGAAGGTGAAGAAGGGCACGCCCAGCACCTGGAACAGCTCGAAGGCCACGTCGGCCTTGTGCAGTGCCTGCTGCATCGCGTCCCCGCTGCCGCTGTGCCAGGGGCGCGCGAAGGTGGCGTCACCGAACGGGTCGGTGCCGGTGCCCACGAAGCTGTGCCAGTAGCAGGTTGCAAAACGCAGCTGGTCTTCCATGCGCCGGCCGAGCACGAGCCTGTCGCGGTCGTACCAGCGGTAGGCGAAGGGCTCGGCATCGCTGGGCGTGAAGCTTTCGCCGTGGAATCGCAGCGCCTGCCCGAACGAGAAGTACGGGCCTTGGGGGCCGGCGATCACAGCGGGGGAAGTCACAGTCATGAGATGGACTCCAAAGCGGTCAAGGCCAGTGGATGGCGAGTGCTTGGTGCACTTCTCAGCGGCGCGCACTCCCGATCTGGAAGCGGCAAGACCGATGATGATGTGCGCACCTCATTTTTGAGGAGATGGTTTTCCCCAAGCTGGGGCATTCGCCGTTCGCGTGGAAAAAAGGAGGGCCCGCCTGCGAAGGCGAGCCCCGAAAAGGTACCGGCCGGGTCCTCGTTACCCTCACGTCCTCGGAGAGTCGAAGCGAGCCGTCAGTCGCTGCGACTCGACAAGGACGGCCGGTACCCAGGAGTTGCTCTTGCGTTCGGTTGGCTGTGGCCGTGTCACTCGTTGGTGTTGCGCGATCGCAGGCGATCGAAAAGGACGGCGATGACGATGAAGCTGCCCACGAAAGTCCCTTGCCAGAACGTGCTGATGCCCAGCAGCGTCAGGCTGTTGCGGATCACCTCGATCAGCGCCGCGCCGATCACCGCGCCAAGCGCAGTCCCGATGCCGCCCGACAGGTTGGCTCCGCCGATCACCGACGCGGCGATCACTGTCAGCTCCATGCCCTGCCCCAGGCCGGTGGTGATGGTGCCGAGCCAGCCGACTTCGAGAATTCCCGCGATGCCGGCACACAGCGCGGACACCATGTACACGCTGACCTTCATCACCTTGACCGGCACGCCGGTCACGATGGCCGCGCGTTCGTTGCCGCCGATCGCGAAAAGGTAGCGTCCCCACCGCGTCCAGCGAAACGCCAGGCTGGCGAGCGCGAGCACGACCAGCAGGAAGACCAGCGGATTCGGAATGCGGATCGGGTCGACCAGGGGCAACGCCAGCTCCATGAAACCGCCGCCCAGCGCCAGCAGCGCCGGTTGGTCGGGACCGAACGAATAGACCATGCGGTTGTTCGACAGCACCATCGCCAGGCTGCGCGCGATCGACAGCATGCCCAAGGTGACGACGAAGGGCGGCACGCCGACGTAGGCGATCAACACGCCGTTGAAGGCCCCCACCGCCAACGCGGCCCCGAGCGCCAGCGGCACCGCGAGCCAGATGGACATGCCGGCATTCATCGTCATGCCGATCACCATGCCCGACAGCACAAGCACCGCGCCGACCGACAAGTCGATGCCGCCGGTGACGATGACCGCGGTCATGCCGATCGCGATGATCGCGACGAACGCGAAGTTGCGCGCGACGTTGAACAGGTTCTGCTGCGTGGCGAACACATCGCTTGCCAGCGTCAGGGCAACGAACGCCACCACCGCGGCCATCGACACCCAGAAGGTCTGCTGACCGACAAGCCATGAGAACCAGTGGTGATGGACCCGCTTGTCGATCGCTTGTTCGAGGCTGACTTCCATGGTGCGGGTGCCTTGGTCGTGGGACGCGTCAAGAGGGTCAGGCGGCCATGAGCGCGCCGGTGATGAGGCCGGTGACCTCCTCGGGCGAGCTGTGGGCGATGGCCTTGTCGGCCACCTTCTCGCCGCGCCGCAAGACGACCACGCGGTCGGCCACCGCGAACACGTCGGGCATGCGGTGGCTGATCAGGATCACCGCGATGCCATGCTCGCGCAAGCGGCGTATGAGGCTCAGCACTTCGGCGACCTGGCGAACGCTGATGGCGGCCGTCGGCTCGTCCATCAGCACGACCTTTGGGTCCGATAGCCGCGTGCGGGCGATGGCGACGGCCTGGCGCTGGCCGCCCGACATGCGGCGCACCAGGTCGCGCGGCCGCGTCTCGGACTTGAGCTCGGCAAAGAGCTCGCCAGCACGCTGGAACATCGTGGGGTAGTCGATCCAGCGAACCGGGCCGAACCCGCGCATCAGCTCGCGGCCGAGGAACACGTTCTCGGCCGCGGTGAGGTTGTCGCACAGCGCGAGGTCCTGGTAGACGATCTCGATGCCCTCGCGGCGCGCGTCCGACGGCTTGTGGAAATGCACCGGCCGCCCCAGCATCGTCATCGTGCCGGAGCTTGGCGGGTAATTGCCGGCAATGATCTTGACGAGCGTGGACTTGCCCGCGCCGTTGTCGCCCATCAACCCGACGACCTCGCCCGCATTCAGGGTCAAGGAGACATCGGTCAGCGCGCGGATCGCGCCGAAGTTCTTCGAAATTCTTGAGAGTTCAAGTATCGCCATGCTGCGCCGGGCCTGTCGTCCAGTGGTGCCCAGTGGCGCACCCTGGGCGAGCTCGTCCGCGCGTTCTTTCGGTTGTCAGTCGTCTGCCGCCTGCGTCACTTCGCCGGGCACGTGCCGAGGTTGGTCGGCGTGCATTCATCGAGCCCGGTGTACAGCGGGTCGGCCGGCTTCTTGCCGTTGATGAGGTCGATCAGCACCGCCGGTGCACGGTGGCCCATCTCGAAGGGGCGCTGGCCGATCTGCGCGTGGCTGCGCCCGGCCTTGAGCGCGTCCAGCTGCGGAGGCAGCGTGTCGCCGGCGATGATGATCAGGTCCTTGGACTTGAGCCGGCCCATCACCTGGTCGGTGACCTGCGCGTAGGCCTGCGGGCCGAACTGCGCCCAGCCGCCGATCAGGATGAAGGCGTCAAGTTTCGGGTTCTTCGTGAACACGTCGGCCATCTGCTGGTTCGCCAGGTCGATCTGGTCGTTGGTGAACACCGGGCAGCCCTGGATCTCGGTCCAGCCGCCGGTGCCACTGAGCCTGTCGACGCCCTTCTTGCCGGCGATGGTGTCGCGGAAGCCCGCGGCGCGCGCGTTGATGTTGTCCGCGGCGACGTTGCCCAGCTGCAGGCAGACGGTCCCGCCCTTCGGCTTGAGCTGCTTCAGGTGCTTGGCCATCAGCACGCCCATGTCGTAGTTGTTGGTGCCGAGGTAGGTCTTGCGCAACGCGCGGTCCGCCGCGGTGAGGTCGGCGTCGATCGTCATGATCGGCATCTTCGGCTGCCTGGCCTTGAGCATGTTGGCCATGGCGGGTGCGTTGGACGGCGAGATCGCGATGCCGGCCACGCCCTTGTTGATCAGGTCCTCGACGATCTGCACCTCGCCGGCCTCGTCGGCACTCGAAGCCGGGCCGGTGTAGAGGCAGGTGTACTCGGAATTCGGGTTCTCCTTGTTCCACAGCGCGCAGCCGTCGCCCAGCACGGTGAAGAACGGGTTGTCGAGTCCCTTGACGACCACCGCCAGCGTCTTCTTCTGGGCCTGCGACCAGGTCGGTGCCACGGCCAACAGCGCAGCCAGCGCCACGCCCACCCACTTCAGCAATGCCTTGTTCATCTCGTTGCCTCCTGTCTGGTGTGCGGCAAATTATGAGGTGCGCACCTCATTGATGATCTGGTGGTTTCCCGAACACCATGCCGAACGATGAGTGACGCACCTCGCTCGATATGATTCGGCCCATGCCTGAACACAAACGAGTCAGCCTGCATGACGTCGCCCTCGCCGCCGGCGTGAGCCTTGCCACTGTCGATCGCGTGCTGCACGGCCGCGCAGGCGTACGCGCAGACACCGTCGCGCTCGTGCAGGGCGTGGTGGATCGCCTGGGCTACCGGCCCGACCCGGCCGCCACCCGCCTGGCGCGCAAGAACCGCGCACGGCTGGTATTCGTGCTGCCATCGGGCACCAACTCCTTCGTCGACATGCTCGACACGCAGGTGCATGCACTGACGCATTGGCTCGCGGAGCAGCGCGCCACGGCGTCGGTGCAGCGCGCGGACGTGTTTTCACCGGAGGCGCTGGCGCAGCACCTGGCCGGCCTGCGAGGCCGCTGCGATGTCGTGGTGGTGATGGGCGTGGACCACCCGCTGGTGCGCGCTGCGATCGACGATCTCGTGGCACACGATGTCGTCGTGCTGACGCTGGTGTCGGACGTGCCAGCCTCTCGCCGCAGCCGCTTCGTCGGCGTCGACAACGTGACTGCCGGCCGCACCGCGGCGTCCCTGCTCGGGCGCTTCGTCCGGGCGCCGTCGGGCAGCGTCGGCATCGTCATCGGCAGCCGGGCATTGCGCGACCACGCGGAGCGGCTCTTCGGCTTCGAACAGGTCATGGGCGCCGAGTACAAGCATCTGCGCCTGTTGCCGGTGATCGAAGGCCACGATTCGACCAAGCGCACCGATCCGCTGGTGAGCGAACTGCTGCGGCGCGAATCCGGACTCGTGGGCCTGTACAGCATCGGCGCCGGAAACCGCGGCATCCAGGCCGCGCTCGAACGCAGCGGGCGCGCGTCGAGCATCGTCTGGATCTGCCACGAGCTCACCCCCCACGCCCGCAAGGCCTTGCTGACCGGCGTGGCCGACGCGGTGATCAACCAGGATGCCGGCCACGAGATTCGCTCGGCCTGCCGCCTGGCCCTGGCGGCGCTCTCGGGCGAACGCGTCCTGCACGACCAGGAGCGCATCGGCGTGGACATCTTTCTTCGGGACAACATGCCCTGAGGGCACCCGTGCCGCCGGGGCCGTGCGGCGACGCTCAGCCCGTCGTTTCAATGGCCTCCGGCACATTGGCCGGGGCACGTTCGGGCGCGGCGAGCCGGCTTCGAAGCAGCTCACGGCGCTTGCGGTATTCGGCATATTCCTGGTCGGCCAGCACGCCGATCAGGATCACCGACCCACTCACGGCAAAGTTCAGCGACGACGGTATCCCGAGGAGGTTGACGAGGTTCTGCAGGATCTGCAGCAAGATCGTGCCCAGCACCACGCCGACGATGGAGCCCTCGCCTCCGCGCAGCGAGAAGCCACCGAGCACGGCCGCCGCAATCGCATACAGCTCGTAGAAGTTGCCATGCGAACTCGGCAGGATCGAGCGCGTGTACATCGCGAGGAAGACCGCCGACAAGGCCGTCAGCACGGCGCAGATGACGTACGCGGCAATGATGACGCGGCCGGTGCGGATGCCCGAGAAGCGCGCCGCCTCCTCGTTCTTGCCCACGGCGTAGAGGTATCGGCCGAACACCGAGCGGTGCAGCACCACCCACATCACGGCAGCCAGCACCAGCATCAGGAAGAACGAATGCGGAAGCGATATGGACGTCATCGCGCCGCGGGTCACGACGGCCAGGAGATCGGTGCGCCCCGTCGTGATGAACTCCAGCGTCTCGAAGCGCACGCCGAAGGGAAAGCCGGCCGTGGCATCCTGCGTGTAGAAGCGCGCGACCCCGCGGTAGATCAGCAGGCCGCACAGCGTCACGACGAAGGGCTGCATGCGCTTCTTCGTGATGAGCAGCCCGTGGCACAGGCCGAGCAGCAGGCCGATGACCAACACGAGCAGGACGGCGAGCGGCCAGGGGACGCCCTGGTTGGCGATGAGGTCGACGAAGATCACCCCGAGCAGCGCGATCATCGAGCCGACCGACAACTCGATGCCGCCCGTGATGATGACGAAGGCCTGCGCGATCGAGAACATGCCGAACAGCCCGACGAGATTGGCCGTGTTGGCGATGTTGATCGGCGACAGGAAGAGCGGGTTGATGAGCGCGACGACGGCACCCACCACCATGATGAGGACGAAGAGCCCGGTGTCTTTCTTGAGGTTCAGCATGCGAACTCACCTGTGGATGTCATGGCCGCTGCCTGCGCGCCCATTGCCAGTTGCAGGATGTTGGCCTCGCTGCAATGCGCGCGTTCCAGGACGCCCGAGATCCGCCCGCTGCGCATGACCGCGACCCGGTCGGACACCCCGAGCACTTCTTCCATGTCGGAGGAAATCATCAGCACCGCGACGCCCTTGTCCGCGAGGCGGCGCATCAGGCGGTAGATCTCCGACTTGGCGCCGACGTCGATGCCCCGGGTGGGCTCGTCGAAGATGATGAAGCGCGGGTTCATCGCCAGCCATTTCGCGAGCACGACCTTCTGCTGGTTGCCGCCCGACAGCGACCCCGCCCTCGCCTGCACGCTCGACGCCCGGATGCCCAGGTCCACCCGGCTCGTCTCGGCCTGCACCCGTTCGCGCTCGCCGGAGACCATCAGCGCGCGTGAATACGCGGCGAGGTCGGGCAGCGTGATGTTCTCGCTGATCGCGAAGTCCAGCAGCAGCCCCATGGCCTTGCGGTCCTCCGGAACGAGGAAGACGCCGGCCTTCACGGCATCGGCCGCCCCCTCGAAGCGCACGCGCTCGCCTCCCAGCAGCAGGTGGCCGCCTGCCAGGCGGTCGACCCCGAAGATGGCACGCGCAAGTTCGGTCCGCCCGGCCCCGACCAGCCCGGCGAGCCCGAGGATCTCGCCACGGCGAAACTCGATGCTGACCGCCTCGGACGGGTAGCTGGTCGTGCGCAGTTCATGCACGGACAAGGCCACCTCGCCGGGTTCGGCGGCCGGGCCCATGTAGGCGACCTTGAGGTCGCGGCCGACCATCAGCCTGACCATCGCGTCATGGTTGATCGCCTCGCGCCCGAGGTGCCCCGCGAGCCGGCCATCGCGCAGGACGATCACGCGATCGCAGGCCTGCACCACTTCGTTCAGCCGATGCGAGACGAAGATGAAGGCGATCCCCTGCGCCTTGAGGCCGGCGATCACCTTGAGCAGCTTGTCGGTCTCGGAGATCGGCAGGCTCGACGTCGGCTCGTCGAGGATCACGAGCCTGGAGTTCAGGCTCAGCGCCTTGGCGATCTCCACCATTTGCCGTTGGGCGAGCGACAGGCCCGACACCGCGGACGAGGCCGAGAAGTTGGCCCCCAGCCGGTCCAGGTACGGCTGCACCATGGCGTGCAGCCGTTCGGTGTCGACCAGCCGCAGCGCACCGTACTTCGTCGGTTCGCGCCCGATGAAGATGTTGGCTGCGACATCGAGGTTGTCGAACAGGTTCAGTTCCTGGTGGACGAAGGCGATGCCGGCGCGCATCGAGTCAGACACCGTCAGCGACGCCCGCGCGACCCCATCGATCTCGATGCGGCCGCAGTCGGGCGCCGTGACGCCTCCCAGGATCTTCATCAGCGTGGACTTGCCCGCCCCGTTCTCGCCCACCAGGCCGATCACCTCCGCGGCCCCGACGTCCATGGAAAAGTCGGACAGGGCCACCACGCCCGGATAGGTCTTGCCGACCCCGGCGAGCGAGAGAAACGGCGCGTTCCCGCGGTGCATCAAGACTTCAGCTTGGCCTGGAGATCTGCCTTGAACTGATCGACATTGCCCTTGTTCACCACGATGCCGGGAATGATGATCAGCCCATTCGACGGGACCTTGGACCGGTCGCCCTTCTGGAAGGCGGCCAGCAGCTTCATGCCCTGGTAGCCCCATTCGTAGGGCTGTTGAACCACTGTGCCGGCGAACGCGCCCTCCTTCACCGCCCCCAGCGTGATCGGGTCCTCGTCGAAGGCGATGACCGTGATCTTGCCGAGCTTGCCCGAGTCGCGCAGCGCCTCGTAGATGCGCGGCGGGTTGTATGAGTAGAAGCCGACCATGCAGTTGATTTCCGGGCGTGCGACGAGCACGTCGTCCACGTTGGCGCGGGCGCGGGCCTGGTCGTGGTCGTCGGTTCGCACATCCACCATCTGGATGTTGTGCTTGCTCGCGACCTCCTTGAAGCCCTCGATGCGCTCGCGTGCGTTGTCCGACCCCGTGTTGCCCACGAAGCCCATGCACTTGCCGCCCTTGGGCATGGCCTTGGCGGCGATCTCGCCGGCGTTGCGGCCGAGGTCGGTGTTCGACGAGCCGATGTACGCGATGCGCTTGGAGCTGGGTGCGTCGCTGTCGAAGGTGAGCAGGGGCACGCTCGAGCCGATCTTGTTGAGCATGTCGATCTGCGTCTTGGGATCGAGCACCGACACCGCGACCGCCGACACGCCGGCGGCCATCAAGTCTTCGAGAAGCCGTTGCTGGATGGCCGCGTCGCCGCGCTCCGGGTACTTGAACAGTAGCTCATTGTTCGGCAGCTCCTTCTGCGCCTTGCGGACACCGGCTTCCGCGAGCTTCCAGAAATCGGAAGGCCCGTTCACCACGAAGGCGAGCTTCGGCCTGGACTGCGCCGCGGCCGGGCCGCCGATCATCATTGCGACGATGGCGCCAGCGAGCGCCAAGCATTTCAAAGTCCTCATTGATGTCTCCTCTTGTTGAAATGAAGCGGCTTGCGGCGGCGGACCTCAAGTCCATCCGCTGGCCCTCACCGCGAGCCCCTTGGCCCCTGATACCGGCAGGTCGCGCGCCGGCCGCTCAAGCGAGTGCTTCGGCCATCGTGCGCATCTGCACCTGGATGACACGCGCACCCGGCGGCTGCGAGCACGCGAACAGGACAGCCGCGGCGACGTCCTCGGCCTCCAGCATTTCGGACTGCTTGACGCTCGCCTCCGTGCGGCCCTTGCCCAGCGCGAACTCGGTCTTCACGCCGCCTGGACAGATGGTGCCAACCTTGATCCCGTAGGGCCGCAACTCCTTGTCCAGGCCTTCGGCAAAGCCGACCTGCGCGAACTTGGTGGCGCAATAGACTGCCTCGCCGGGGAAGCCGTACACGCCGGCCATCGACGAGATGATGAGGATGAGGCCCTCGCCCTGCTTGATCATCACCGGCACCACGTGCCGCGAGAAAAGAAAGGTGGACCGCACGTTCACGTCCATCATCTCGACGTAGTCGTCCAGGCTCGTGTCGATCAGCTTCTTGTAATTGCCCACGCCGACGTTGTTGATCAGGATGTCAATGCAGCCGTAGGCCGACATGGCCGCCTCGACCGTCTTGATGGCCGTCGCCTCGTCCCGGGCGTCGCCGACGACGGCGATGCCTTCGCCCCCGAGGGACCGCACCTCCTGGATCAGCGCGTCAAGGCGCTCGCCGCGCCGTGCGGTCAGCACGAGTCGAGCGCCTTCGCGAGCCAATGACCGAGCGCTGGCCTGCCCGATGCCGGCGCTGGCGCCGGTGATGATGGCAACCTTGCCCGCGAGCTTTCCCGCCATAATTTCCTCCAGTGTCTCTTGCGTGGATCGGGTCGAACGCTCATGCTTCGTCGCCTTGCGTTCTTCGATCCATATCGTCGTCGGTGGTCCGCGGTGCGTCCAATGGCGAATGAAGATCGACGTCATCTATGCCGTAGATAAGGGACTGAGTGCTTATGGAATTGCGCCATCTCCAGCATTTCCTGGCAGTCGCCGAGGAGCAGAGCTTCACTCGGGCGGCGCAGCGTGTTCACATCGTCCAGTCCGCGTTGTCCACCTCGATCCGCACGCTCGAAGACGAGTTGCAGGCCAAGCTCTTCGTGCGCGGCGCGAGGCAGGTGCGGCTGACGCCGGCAGGCCGCGCGTTCCTCGCCACCGCACGCGAGACGCTGCGCGTCATCGATGCCGGCCGCGAGACCATCGCCGACATCGAGGGCCTGCGCGCCGGCTCGCTGTCCCTCGGCACGGTTCACAGCCTGCCGGCCTTCCTCGACCTGCCGTCGCTCATCGCGCGCTTTCACGCGCTCAACCCGGGCATTGAAGTTCGCTTGCGCCAGGGCGACTCGGCCAGCCTGCTGGAGCAATTGCAGAACGGGCGGCTGGATCTCGCGTTCCTGCCCCTGCTCGATCCGCCCGACGACATCTCCACGTCGGTCATCGCCTGCGAAGACATGGTGGTCGCCACCACACCCAACCACCCGCTGGCCAGTCGCGAGGGGGTGCCGCTGCGCGAGCTCCTCGGCTACCCCTTCGTCGACTTCGAGATCGGCTGGGGCACGCGGCCACTCATCGATCGTGCGTTCCTGCAGGCCGGCATTCAGCGGCGCACGGCGTTCGACGTCACGGACATCGAGACCTTCATCGACCTGATCGGCCAAGGCCTGGGCATCGGCCTCTTGCCAAGACCGCTGGCCGAGATGCGGGCCCCGCGGATCGCCATCGCAGGCCTGATCGAGCCCGAGATCTGCTGGGAACTCGTCGTCGCGCATCTTCGTTGCGACGGTGCCGATCCGGTCAACGGTGCGGCGAGGGCCTTCCTGAACCTGCTCGACGTGCAATAGCGTCTGCTCGGCCATGACTCAAGCTCTCACCAACTGGGCCGGGAACATCCTCTTCAGCGCCCGCAACGTCTTGCAGCCGACCTCGGTCGATGAGCTGCGTGCCGCCGTGCGCGAGCACGACCGGGTCAAGGTGCTTGGCACGGGGCACTCGTTCAACGGCATCGCCGACACCACCGGCGCGATCCTCAAGCTCGATGCCATGCCGCGCGCGATCAGCCTCGACCCCGCCACCGCCACGGTTCACGCCGCGGCGGGCATCACCTTCGGTGAACTCGGTGCCTTTCTCCACGAGCGCGGCTTCAGCGTTCCGAACATGGCCTCGCTTCCCCACATCTCGCTGGCCGGGGCCTTCGCGACCGGCACGCACGGATCGGGCGTCGGCAACCCCATCCTCGCCAACTCGGTCACCGCTCTCGAGCTCGTGAAGGCCGACGGCGAGCTCGTGCGGCTGTCGCGTGCCGACGATGCCGGCGTGTTCGATGGCGTCGTCGTCGGGCTGGGCGCCTTGGGGGTGGTGCTGTCCGTGACCCTCGACGTCGTCCCGACCTTCGAGGTGAGACAAGATGTGTACCTCGACCTCGCCTTCGACACGGCCCTCGCCGAGTTCGACGAACTCATGGCCGCCGCGTACAGCGTGAGCCTCTTCGCCGACTGGCGGCAGCCGGCGTTCGACATGGTGTGGTGCAAGAGCCGCGTCGCCGATCCGGTGCTCCGCGACCCGCAGGCACCGCTGTTCGGCGCGCGTGCAGCCACGACCCACCAGCATCCCATCCCGGGGCTCGATGCCGTCCATTGCACCGAGCAGCTCTCCCGCCCCGGCCCGGCGCATGAACGGCTTCCGCACTTCCGCATGGATTTCCTGCCCAGCCACGGCGATGAATTGCAGACCGAGTACCTGATCCCGCGACGCCATGCCGTTGCCGCGTTCAACGCGCTGCGGCCGCTGCACAGAGACATTGCCGATCTCGTGCTGGTCAACGAGGTCCGCACGATCGCCCGTGACTCACTGTGGATGAGCCCCGCCTATGAGCAGGACAGCGTGGCCTTCCACTTCACGTGGAAGCCCGAGTGGGCCGCTGTGCTACGACTGCTCACGACGCTGGAAGCGGCGCTGGCGCCGTTCGACGCCCGCCCCCACTGGGCCAAGGTATTCGCGATGACGCCGGCCGAGGTTCACAGGAACTGCCCGCGCCTCGCGGACTTTCGGCGTCTGGCGCAGGCGTTCGACCCCGGCGGCAAGTTCCGCAACCAGTTCCTCGACACCTACGTCCTGGGTTGATCGTTCGAACCTAGGCGTGCTGCTCGAACGGCTGGGTGTCCTCGAAGCCGTCGCCCGACGGGTCCCTCGCGAGAGCAGGCGCCGTCGCCTGCGCAGGCTCCGTCATTCGCGTGGCCTCGGTCGTTCTCGTGGCCTCCGACAGTCGGGCGGCCTCGGTCAATCGAGGCAAGGCAGCGAGCCGCCCCTTCAGCTCGACGGCGCGCTCGCGGCTTTGCAGCACCATCCGTTCAGCCTTCAGCTTCACGATCTCGCTCTTCAGCTTCGAGATCTCGGCACCGGCCTTCACCGACTCGCGGTGAACGATGTCCCGCAACTGCCTCTGGTACTCCACCTTCCAGAGCTCGAAGCGCCGCCGATGGGATGAGCCGCTCACCAGCCAACCCACGACCGCTGCCGCCAGCACCAGCACTCCGCACACGAGGGCGGTTTCGCTATTCGGCATGGTGGTGCCCGTCATGTACGCCGGCGGACGCGCGCTGGCCCCGGCCGTCGATGTGCCGGCGCAGGCGCCGCTGAACTTCCGACAGGTCGCCCAGCGCCGGCAGGGAGGGCAGTTGGAAGTCGGCAAAGAAGGGATCGTCGTGCTCGATCGACATCCGAAGGTTTCGGCGCCAGAAGCGTCCCCAGACCTCCATGACGCAGGTGAGCGCATGGACGCAGCGCGGGTCGAACTGCGTGCCGCTGCGTTGGGTGATGTAAGTCAGCGCCACGTCAGTCGACCACGCCGGCTTGTAGTGGCGCTGGCTGGTCAGCGCATCGAAGACGTCCGCAACGGCAGCGATGCGCGCGGACAGGGGGATGTCCTTGCCCCGGATGCCGAACGGATATCCCGTGCCGTCCCACCACTCGTGGTGCAGCAGGGCGACCAGCACGGCCTCGCTTTGCTCCTGCTCGTCCATCGGCTGCAGCGCCAACGTCGTCGCGCCCAGCACGCAATGCATGTTCATGGACGCACGCTCGGCGGCGTCGAGGGAGGAGGCCTTTTCCAGGATCCGGCGGTCCACCAGGAGCTTGCCGACATCGTGCGTGCGCGCGGCCGCCTCGATGCTCACCCTCTGCGCATCCGGCAGCTCCAAGAATCTGCAGATGTGCCCTGCGATCCACGCCGTGCGGCCGCCATGGGTGAGAGTCTTGATCATTGAATGAAGCATCTTTGTTGCAGAGCGATAGTGAGTGCCAAGCCGCCGGAATGCATGACGAAATCACGACGATTCGACGACCTTGGAACTGTTTCCGGGCCCCGGCTTGCGCCGCAGGCCTTGATTCCTGGCGCCTGCTCCATGAAGTGTGTGGACCAAAGGCGAGGATGGTTCTCGGGGGCCGGCTTGTCATAACCGAAGCATGACCGTGGCCCTCAAAGACTCATGCCTCGTATCGGTTCGTGACTTTTCAGCAGGGGAGGAAGGGCGCGAGAATCCGGCGCGGGCGTGAATTGCTGTCGGGACGCGACGATTGGTGACGGCTCTGCGTGCTCGTCGCGGGCAACAATCGAGGACAAGTTTCTGCGCGGGAGTGCGAGTTTGAGAGTGGACCTGCCGTCAAGGCCGTTCGAGCGCTCAGTCGCCCACGCTGGCGCTCGTCTGAAATTTGGCCACATCGAGGTCGACATCGATGCCGGTGAACTGCGCGCCGATGGGCGCCTGCTCGACATCGAGCCGCAACCGCGCAAGCTGCTGCTGCATCTCATCCAGAACCGGCACCGGGTCGTGTCCAGGCCGGAACTCGTGCGCGAGGTATGGGGGTGCGAGGTCAGCAACGACGCGCTGGGCCGCGCGATCCTGAAGGCGCGCCGCGCCATCAACGACGACAAGGCCACCCCTGCCCTGCGCACCGTGGCGCGCGTGGGCTACCGTTTCACGGCCCCGGTGCAGGGCGACGGCAGCCGGCCTGCCGACCAGGCCGAGCGCACCTCCGTGGCCTTCCTTCCCTTCGAGAACGCCACCGGCGATCCTGCGCTGGCCTGGGTTCAGCTCGGCCTGCCGGTGCTGGTCGGGCAGACCTTGTCGCACGGCGCAGGCGTCTCGCTGGCGGCGATGACGTCGGTGGTCGGCGCGCTCGGCGGTCTTCGTGGAGCGCCGCTGGCCGAACAGGCAGCCGCCGTGCAACGCGCCGCAGGAGCAACCGCCGTCGTGCACGCACGGATCAGGCGCCATTCACGCGGACTGCGGCTGGACTACAGGCTGTTCGCCGGCCAGGCGGCGGAATCCGGCTCGGTGAGGGAAGAGAACGCACCCAGGCTCGCGGCCAGCCTGGTGGAGGCGCTCGGCCGCCACCTCGGCGTGGCGCCAGGAACCAATGTCGTCGCCTCCCTGGATTTTCCGCAGGACCCGCTGGCGCTCGAGGCCTACGTCCGCGGGCGCCAGGCACAGTCGGAGCAGCGCAGCGCCGTCGCGATCAACCTTTACCGGCTGTCGCTCGAGCTCGAGCCCGGACACACCCCGGTCGCCCTGGAGTTGCTGTCCCTGCTGGCCAGGACCACCACCGGCGCGACCGTCGAGATCCCCGTGATGGCCGCCGAGCTGCTGGCGAAGGCGCGCGCCGCGGATGACCGGCGGACCATGGTGAATGTGCACCTCGCCCTCGCGCACTGGCGAGCCTGCCACCACGAGCCCGTCGCTTCCGAAGAGGAAGTGCGCCGGGCACTCGAACTGAGCGACGGCTCGGAAGGCTCGATGTTCTGGGCCGAGATCCATGCCAGGCTCGCCGTCGCCGCCTTCGGGCAAGGCCGCCAGGACGACGCACGCACGCACGCTGAACAGGCGCACACGCTGTTCGAACACGCGGGCGATCGGGTCCGCCTGATGTCGGTGATGCTCATCGAGTCGGGCATCTGCATCACGGGGGCGGAGTACGAACGCGCGGTGGAGTTGACCCTCGCCGTGGCGCGCGAGGCGCGGCAGCTTTCGCTCATTCGAACGGTGGGCAACGCCTGCAACAACGCCTGCATGGGGCTGATCGGCCTGGGCCGCATCGACGAAGCGATCGCGCATGCCGCGGAAGGATTCGCCTGCGGCGTTTCGGTGCCCGACAGGTCTCTCATGGACCAGTTGGCGGAAACCGCGGCATTCGCTTGCCGGCTCGCGGGCCGCCCCGCGGTGGCCGGCCGCGTCCTGGCCGAACTCGACGCCTTGCCCGGCGAGCCGTACAGCGAAGGGATCGTGTCGCTGGCGCGGGCCCTTCACCACGCCTGCCGCGGCGAATGGCAGCAGGCGGTCCATCATGCCCGCTGGGCCTTCGAGGATGCCCGGAGCACGCGCCACTGGCGCTTCGCGGCCTACGCGTTTCCCTGGTACATCGAAACGCTGGTGCTCAACGGAAGCCTCGACGAAGCACAGGCGCAACTGGACGTCACCGACACCGCGATGCTCCACACCAGCGAGCGTGGCGTCCAACTGTTCCTCGTACGCGCGGCGCTGGAGCATCGCCGTGGCGATCGTCGGGCTGCACTGGATTTCCTGCAGCAGGCGCTGGACGTCGAGCCGGCGCCGCTGTGGCGGGCCTGGGCCTGCACCGACGCCGCGTGGCTGCATGCCGAAGACGGCCGCTTCGAGGAAGCCGCGCGCCTGCTGGGGGGCCTGGACGGGCCGCTGGCCCGGCTGCCCCTGGTCATCGCGACTCGCGCCCGCGTGCGCCATGCATCGGGCGACGTGCACGGCGCGGCGGCCCTGCATCGGCTGTACGTCGAAGCGCGCGAGGAGCCCAGCTGGCACGACTACTTCAAGCAACTCGGCGCAGCGTATGAGCGGCGCGCCGCCGGGTCCGACGAGCAGCTCCCGCTCGCGCCCTTCCTGCCCAGTCGCATCTGCTGAGGCGATCGGTCAGTCTTCGGTCATCGGGGTTCGGGGGCCATCGCTTCGCTGCGCAGCAGCTCGCGCCGCGCCTCGTCATAGCCCGGCTCGACGTCGAGCACGACCCGCAGCATGCACAGCGCACGTGACCACGACTGGTCGGCGGATGCCTGCATCGCGCGGGCCAACAGCTGCATGGCCCACGGATCGTGCAGCTTGAAGGCGTCGGCCCCGTCGACCTCGCCAGGCAGGAGATCGCGCAGCAGCTGCCGCGCCAGCGCACGGCCGAGGCGGACCAGGTCGCCCGCGTAGACCGTGCCGGCGGCCTCGCCCGCCGGCCCGAGCAGCTGATAGTCGAGCTGGTAGCCGTGCTCCTCGCGTGAGATGCGGGTGTGCACCACGTGCCGTGCGCCCGTGCGTTGCCGCACGGCATCGACGCGCGCCTTCACATCGGCGTCCGGCCCGAGCCCCTGCATCGCCGCGGCCACGTCGTGCACCGTCAGCGGCGCGAGGCGCGCGTCGATGGCCAGCGCCGTGCCGACCAGCGACATCAGCCCGATCGTGGCCCAGTCGAGCGACAAGTCGCCGGTCAGGTTCTCGAAGGGAAGCAACGCGACGCTGACCGGGCCGGTCGCGGTGGGCTCCTCCTGCGGAACGGACACGTGCGTCTCGCGGACCTCACCGACGAACCGGTACCCGACCCGGTGCGCCGTGCGGATCAGCGGCCCGGTCGCTGCGACGCCGATGGCCTTGCGCACGGTCATCGCCGCACGCGCGACCGCCCCGACCGAGACGATGCGTCCGAGCCAGACCTCGTCGAGCAGCTCGTCCTTCGACACGTCGCGGTCGCGATGGCGCAGCAGGTACGCCAGCATGTCGAAGGCCAGCGGCTCGAGCGGCCGCACCTGGCCGTCCACCAGCAGCTCGCGCGTACCGGGGCGCAGCTCGCAGCGGCCGAAGTGATAGGCGTGGTCGTTCATGCAGGACCTGGGGAATCCACCCCGCAGGGATGTTCAGCAACGAAGGCCATGGCTGCATTGTCGAACATCCAGCGTCGGCTCAGGCCGGCGTCACCCACTGCTCCTGCCCGTTCCAGCGCACCAGCACCGGGTTGCGGTTGGGGGCGCGGTCCGCGGTGATCCAGAGGTTCGTCACCGAGCCGTTGATCCACTCGCAATACACGCGGTAGCCGCCCCGCGCGCGCAGGCCGTTGAACGAACCCTTGGCCTTCCAGTGATCGGGCAGTGCGGGCAGCAGCACGATCTTGCCTTCATGGCTTTGCAACAGCATCTCGGCCACTGCGCCGGTGATGCCGAAGTTGCCGTCCATCTGGAACGGGGGGTGGTTGCAGAACAGGTTGTCCAGCGTGCTGAGCACGAGCAGGCCGCGCACCATCTCGCCGGCGCGGTTGCCGTCGCCCAGGCGAGCGAACAGCGCGGCGCGCCAGGGCCAGGTCCATGAACGACGGCTGTCCCAGCCGAGCTTTTCAGGGGCGAAGGGACCGCCCCAGTCGCTGCAGCGTGCCTTCAGCGACACCATCGCGGCCGCGGCGAACTGCGGCGTCTTGCTGGTGCTGATCTGCCGCCCCGGGTAGACGGCAAACAGGTGCGAGGTGTGGCGGTGGGTGTCGTTCTGGTCGTCGATGTCCGACTGCCACTCCTGCAGCTGGCCCCATTTGCCGATCTTGTTCGGCGCGAGCTTGCCCTGCAGCGTGCGAACGTCGCTGGCATCCAGCCCCAGCACGGCCGACGCGTCGATGTAGTTCTGGAACAGGTCCCAGATGATCTGCTGGTCGTACATCACGCCGTCTTCGCGCGGCCCATGCTCGGGCGACCAGCCGTCCGGCGCGACGTAGAGCCCGTCGCTGCGCTGCTTCAGCCTGGCCTGCCAGAACGAGACGATCTCCTTGATCATCGGATAGGCGGTGTTGCGCAGGTAGGTGACGTCCTGCGTGAACGCGTAGTGTTCCCACAGGTGCAGCGCGTACCAGGCGCTGGCCACGGTATTCCACTCCCACGAGGTGTTGCCGAACGGGCCTTGCTGGGTGCGCGCCGTCCAGCCCGGCGTCGAGGCGCCGAACGCAGCCCGCGTCGCCCGCCGCAGGGGTTCGGCCTGCGCCTGGATGTAGCCGATCAGCGCCTCGTGGCAGTCACCGAGGGCCGCCGTCTCGGCCCCCCAGTAGTTCATCTGGATGTTGATGTTGTTGTGATAGTCGCTCTGCCACGCCGGGTTGTTGTTGTCGTTCCACAGGCCTTGCAGGTTGGCCGGCAGGCCGCCCGGACGCGACGAGCTGATGAGCAGGTAGCGGCCGAAGTCGTACATCGACTGCTCCAGGCCCGTGTCGGTGCGGTTGGTGGTATAGGCCACTCGCCGCTGGTCGGTCGGCAGCTGCGTGACGCTGGTCGCCGGGTCCGCACCCCAGTTCACCTCCACGCGCGCCATGCGCGGCGGGAAGTCGTTCAGGTGCCGGGTGCGCAAGGCATCCCATCCCGTGCTGGCCGCACGGCTGACACGATCGCGGGCGACAGGAAGAGGTTCGGCGCCGGTGCGCCATTGCGACCAGAAGTCAGGCTTGTAGTCGGTGGCCGCGTCGAGCAGGAGAGTGAGCGTGGTGCAGTTGGAGACGCGCAGGCTGTTGCCGTCGACCGTCACCGGGCCGTCGGCCAGCACACGCAGCGCCGCACCGTGGCGCAGGCCGTTCCAGTGGGTCCCCTGGAACTCGAGCCGGCTCGCATCAGGTGCGACGGTCGGCGCATTCTGCTGGGCGCTGGTCAGCGTGATGCGCCCGTTGAGCCGTGCGCTACCGACCGCCGTGTAGCGGAAGGCCAGCACATCGTCCGGACGCGACGCGAAGGCCTCGCGGGTGTAGCGCTGCCCGCCGCGGCGGTAGGCCACCGTGTGCAGGCCTTGATGGATGTCGAGCCGGCGCTCGTAGTTCGCGAGCGCCGCCTTGCCGGCGGTCGTGAAGCCGTTGGTGCCGCGCAGCGTCACGTCGGCGATCTGGAAGTGCGATGCGGCCGTGTCGTGCTGGAACTTGAAGCGGAAGTAGCGGTAGGCGGTGCTGTTCGAGAAGGAGAAGTCGAGCTTCTGCTGGCGAGCGGTGAAGGCCGGGCCGGGCTGGCGCGTGTCGAGCGTGGTCCAGTTCACGCCGTCGTTGGAGCCCAGCAGCGTCCAGCCCTTGGGGTCGCTCTGCGGCACGTCGTTCGCGCTCGTGAGCGAGTAGTCGGTGATGACCACCGCCTGGCGGTTGTCGTACTGCCACAGCACTTCCGCAGCGCTCGTGGCGACACACCACTTGGTCGCCGGGTCGCCGTCGATCGAGGACGAAATCTCCTCGTTGGCCGAATAGTTGCCCTCGCCGCCGTGGCCGCTGGGCGAGCTGACGCTCGGCCCGGCGGTGTCGTCGAGCACCACGCCATCCAGGTGCACCTCCGAGAGCTGGAAGTGCGACACCGAGGTGTCGTGCCGGAAGGAGAAGCGATAGAAGCGCCAGGCGCGGCTGTTGCTGAAGGAGAAGTTCTTCGTCATCAGGCGCTGCTCGAACGGCGCGCTCAGCGTCACGGTGTGCAAGGCGCTCCAGCTGGAGCCATCGTCCGAGCCGTAGAGCGTCCAGCCGAGCGGGTCGCGCGAGGGCACGTCGTTCGCACTCGTCAGCGAATAGGACGACACGGCAGCCGGCTGCGGCAGCTCGATCTGCCACGGGATGATGGCGTCATTCGTCTGCACGCACCACTTGGTGGACGTGCTGCCGTCGATCGACTTGGAGATGTCCTCGCCGGGTTGGCCGATGGGCCCGCTGGGGCTGATGCTGGAAAAGTCGACGCGGAACTCGCCGAAGTTCATGTAGGGGCCGAAGCCGCCGTCGCTCCCGTCGCCGCTGTAGTTGTTGCCGCCGCCCCAGAGGCTGTTTTCATTGAACTGCACGCGGTCGACCGATGTCCCGGAGAAAAGCATCGCGCCGGTGCGGCCGTTGCCGATCGGCAGCGCCTGCAGCCATTCCTCGGCCGGGCGCGCGAACCACAGGCCGCGTGCGGCCGCGACCGTCGGGCTCAGTGCAAGCGAGCGCCTCGTCCCCTCGGCGCCAGGCCCGATGCCCTGGGCGGCTGCAGCGCGAACGGTAGAGCCCGCACCACAGCCCGGCAGCAGCGGCAGCCCCGCCAGCGCGCCGGCCGAGCCGAGCATTGCGCGGCGCGTGAGGCCGGTGGCGGGTGCGGCTTCGGCGCGGGCGATCGTGGACGGCTCATCCTTCTTGGTGCGATTCATCGTGTCTCCTGTGTGGCGCGCTCGCGCCGCATTGTTTTCATCAATCGGAGGCGAGGTGCCGGCACCCGGTCAGGCGGGTGTGGGCGACAGCGATGCGGCCTCCCTGTCAATCGGCCGGCAATGCCCGGTCCAGGTGGACATAGCCGCCGTCCGGATGCAGCCATTGCCCGGTCGTGTGACCGGAGCGGTCGGACAGCAGGAAGCAGACGAGATCGGCGATCTCGCTGTCGAGCGTCATCCGCTGGCCGAGCGGGATGCGTGCCGTGATGCGCTCGAGCGCCGCGTCCGGGTCGGGCTGGCGACCGAGCCACTGGCGGTACAGCGGCGTCATCACCTCGGCGGGCAACACCGCGTTGACCCGCACGCCGTGCGGCGCGAGCGAAGCGGCCCATTCACGCGTGAGCCCGAGCTGCGCTGCCTTCGCGGCGACGTAGCCGCTCGTGTCGCCCTGGCCGGTCACCGCTGTCTTCGACGAGATGTTGACGATCGCGCCACGCCGCGCCTTCAGCGACTCCACGCACAGGTGCGCCATCACGTAGCAGTGGATGAGGTTGGCCTCGAGCGAACGCACGAAGGCCGCGCGGCCGGCGTCGAGGCTGACGCCGTCATTGACGCCGGCGTTGTTCACCAGGCCGTCGATGCCGCCGAACTCTTGCAGCGTCGCCCCGACGGCCGCGATGCACGCGGCCTCGTCGGCGAGCTCGAGCTGGTGGAACACCCGCTTCGGACACAGCGCGAGCAACTCGCGGTCGAAGCCTTCGTCGAGCGGACTGCGCCCAAAGATCACCGGGATGGCGCCTTCGCGTGCCAGCTGCAAGCTGATCGCGCCGCCGATGCCGGCGCCGCCGCCGGTGACGATCACGACCTTGTCGCGCAGGTGCAGGTCCATCGCGTCAGCCTCGGAACAGGTGGCGCTCGAGCGAAGACTGCTTCATCTCGATCGAGTAGCCGGGCATGGTCGGCGGCATGTAGGCCGCGCCGTGCACGATGCACGGGTCGACGAAGTGCTCGTGCAGGTGGTCGACGTATTCGATGACGCGCCCTTCCTTCGTGCCTGCGATGCACAGGTAATCGATCATCGACAGGTGCTGCACGTACTCGCACAGGCCCACGCCGCCGGCGTGCGGGCACACCTTCAGGCCATGCTGCGCCGCCATCAGCATCACGGCCAGCACCTCGTTCACGCCGCCGAGCCGGCAGGCGTCGATCTGCACGACGTCGATCGCGCCGCGCATGATGAGCTGCTTGAACATGATGCGGTTCTGGCACATCTCGCCGGTGGCCACCTGCATCGAGCCGCGCATCGCCTCGCGGATGCGGCGATGGCCTTCGATGTCGTCGGGGCTGGTCGGCTCCTCGATGAACCAGGGCTTGGCAAAGCGCAGATCCTCGAGCCAGGCGATGGCCTGGTCGACGTCCCAGACCTGGTTCGCGTCGATCATCAACTGGCGGTCCGGGCCGAGCACCTCGCGTGCAATGCGCAGCCGCCGCACGTCGTCGGCGCGGTCGCGGCCGACCTTGAGCTTGATGTGCGAAAAGCCGGCGTCGACCGCCTCCTGCGCCAGGCGGCGAAGCTTCTCGTCGTCGTAGCCGAGCCAGCCGGCCGAGGTCGTGTAGCACGGGTAGCCGTTGGCCATCAGGTCGGCGAGCCGCTCGGCCTTGCCCTTCGCACGTTCGCGCAGCAGTTCGAGCGCCGCTTCAGGGGTGATGCAATCGGTGATGTAGCGGAAGTCGATGCAGCGCACCAATTCTTCGGGCGACATGTCGGCCACCAGACGCCAGACCGGCTTGCCTTCGGCCTTGGCCCACAGGTCCCACACAGCATTGACCACCGCGCCCGTGGCCAGATGGATCGCGCCCTTGTCCGGCCCGATCCAGCGCAGTTGGCTGTCGGAGGTGACGTGGCGCCAGAAGCGGCCCATGTCGGCGGCGATCCACTCGAGGTCGAGGCCGACCACGAGGTGGCGCATCGCCTCGATCGCCGCGCAGCAGATGTCGTTGCCGCGTCCGATCGTGAAGGTCAGGCCATGGCCTTCGAGGCCGGGCCGGTCAGTCTCGAGCACCACGTAGGCGGCCGAGTAATCCGGGTCCGCGTTCATCGCGTCGGAGCCGTCGAGGTGCTGCGAGGTGGGAAAGCGCACGTCGAGCACGCGCAGCGATCGGATCTTGGTCATGGTTCTCGTGATGGGTGGCGCGAATGGAAATCGTGGCTGCGGCTCATGCCTGGACGACGCGCTGCTGTTGAACGCCCAGCCCCTCGATGCCGAGGCGGATAGTCTGGCCGGCCGCCAGGTAGACGGGGGGCTTCTGCCCCAGGCCCACGCCGGGGGGCGTGCCGGTCGAAATCACGTCGCCGGGTTGCAGACTCATGAAGCGGCTCAGGTAGCTCACGAGATGAGCGACACCGAAGACCATCGTCCGGGTGCTGCCGTCCTGGTACCGGCGGCCGTCGACCTCGAGCCACAGTCGCAGCTGCTGCGGGTCGGGCACTTCGTCGGCGGTGACGAGCCACGGGCCGATCGGGCCGAAGGTGTCGCAGCCCTTGCCCTTGTCCCACTGGCCGCCGCGCTCGAGCTGGTACTCGCGCTCCGAGACGTCGTTGACGACGCAGTAGCCGGCGACATGAGAGAGCGCATCCGCCTCGTCGATGTAGCGGCCGCCGGCGCCGATCACGACGCCGAGCTCGACCTCCCAATCGGTCTTGAGCGAGCCGCGCGGGATCTCGATGTCGTCGTCGGGGCCGACGATCGCGCTGGTCCACTTGCCGAACACCACCGGCTCGGCCGGGACAGGCATGCCGGACTCGGCGGCGTGGTCGGCGTAATTCAGGCCGATGCAGATGAACTTGCCGACCCGGCCGACGCAGGGTCCGAGGCGCAGCTCGTCTTGCGGAAGGCCGTGCACCAGCGGGAGGGTTTTCGGGTCGATCTCGCGCAGTCGCGCGAGCGTGGCGGGCAGCAGCGTGGCGCTGGCGATGTCATCGACATGCGCGCCGAGGTCGCGCACGCGTCCGTCGGCATCGAGCAGGCCGGGGCGCTCAGCGCCGGGCGGGCCGTATCGGAGCAGTTTCAAGGTCAGTCCTTCGAGTGGATATTTGGGGGGCCGCGCCCTCGCGTGGCCCGCCAGGCAGCAAGGGTCAGTCGTAGAGGACCGCGGCGACCTTGGGATCGGCGATGTTGGTCTTGTCGTACCAGTAGAAACCGGTGTCGATGATCTTCGGCAGCTTCTCGCCCTTGAGCGCCTTGGCGGCCGCCTCGACGGTCTTGTAGCCGATGCCCACCGGGTTCTGCGTGATCGCGCCGGCCATCTCGCCCGAGGCGATCGCGGCCTTCTGCTGCTTGCCCGAGTCGAAGCCGATGATGACGACCTTGCGCTTCATCTCGCGCGCGGCATTGACGACGCCGATCGCCGAACCTTCATTGGTGCCGAAGACACCCTTGAGCTTCGGGTTGGCCTGCAGGATGGACTTGGTCACCTCGGTCGACTTGAGGTGGTCGCCGCCGCCGTACTGCACGGTGACGATCTTCACCTTCGGGTGCTTGGCCTTCATCTGGTCGAGGAAGCCGTCCCGGCGGTCGACGCCGGTGCTGCTGGTCTGGTCGTGCGCGACGACGGCGACATCACCTTCGTCGCCGATCAGCGCGGCGAGCTTGTCGGCGGCGAGCGCAGCGGCGGCCCGGTTGTCGGTCGTGGCCGTCGTCACCGGGATGTCGCTCTTCACGCCCGAGTCGAACGCGACCACCGGGATGCCGGCGGCCTGCGCCTTCTTCAGCAGCGGGATCGCGGCCTGGCTGTCGAGCGCCGCGAAGCCGATGGCCTTGGGCTTCTTCGCGAGTGCGGCCGACAGCATGTCGATCTGCTTGTCCACCATCGCTTCGGTCTCGGGACCTTCGAAGGAGACGGTCACGTTGTAATCCTTGGCGGCCTGTTCGGCACCGGATTTCACGGCCTGCCAGAACTGGTGCTGGAAGCCCTTCGAGACCAGGGGGATGTACGCCTGCTGCGCAGCGGCCGGCAATGCGAACAGCGCGGCGGTGGCGAGGGTCAGGACATGTCTGCGTTTCACGGTGTCTCCAGTCTTGGTGGTGTGGGGGAAGGAAGAAATCGGAAAGTAGTGAAAGGACGCGAAGGGATCAGCCGCGGCCGCGGCGCAGGATGTCGGCGTAGACCGCGAGGATGATGATCACGCCCGTCAGCACGGTCTGCCATTCCTGGGCGACCGAGAGGATGCGCAGCCCGTTGGTGAGCACGCTCATGATCAGCGCACCAATGATCGTGCCGAGCACCGTGCCGCTGCCGCCGGACAGCGAGGTGCCGCCGATCACGACCGCGGCGATGGCATCGAGCTCGTAGCCCTGGCCCAGCGCAGGCTGCGCCGAGTTCAGCCGCGAGGCGATCAGCAAGCCGGCGATGCCGCAGATGGCGCCGCTCACGGTGTAGACGACGACCTTCCAGAACGTGACGTTCACGCCCGACAGCCGCACGGCCTCTTCGTTGCTGCCGAGCGCGAAGGTGTAGCGCCCGAGCACGGTGCGGTTGAGCACCACGCTCGCCAGCGCCGCGACGACGAACAGGATCAGCACCGCGTTCGGGATCGGCGCGGCCGGCACGAGCGCGCCGATCAGCGAATCCTGCGAGATCGCGGTGAAGCCTTCTGTGTCGTTGAAGTAGATCGGCTTGGTGCCCGAGATCACGAGCGCGAGGCCCTTGAGCGCCATCATCATCCCGAGCGTCGTGATGAACGGCGGGATGCGCAGCTTGGCGATCAGCACGCCCGAGGTCATGCCCGACAGCGCGCCGAAAACGATCGCCGCCGCAATGCCCACGGGCAACGGCAGGCCCCAGTAGGTGAGGAACACGCCGGCCATCACCGAGCAGAAGGTCATCATCGTGCCCACCGACAGGTCGATGCCGCCGGAGACGATCACGAAGGTGCAGGCGATCGCGAGCACGCCGTTGACGGCGGTCGCCTGCAGGATGGAGACGATGTTCTCGGTCTGGAGGAAGTTCGGCGACGCGAAGCTGAAAAACACCATCAGCACGACGAGGCTTGCGAAGGCGAGCAGCTTCTGGCGCGTCTGCGGGTTCAGGGCCATGGCCTTGAGCCGCGACGTGGGCTCGCTTGCCGGCAGGGTGGTCGAAGGGGTCATGTGGAGTCTCGAGAATGTGGGTGGCGGGGCAGCCGGCTCAGGCGGCGGCAAGAGGTACGCGGGCGGTGGCCAGCTGCATGATGTTTTCCTGGGTGGCGGCGCTGCCGGGAAGCTCGCCGGAGATCCGGCCTTCGCACATCACGATCACGCGATGGCTGAGCAGCAGCACCTCGGGCAGTTCGGACGAGATCATCACGATCGCCTTGCCTTGCGCGGCAAGCGCCTTGAGCAGCTTGTAGATCTCGGCCTTGGCGCCGACGTCGATGCCGCGCGTGGGCTCGTCGAAGAAGAGGATGTCGCAGTCGCGCAGCAGCCACTTCGCGATCACGACCTTCTGCTGGTTGCCGCCGGACAGGAAGCGCGCCTGCTGCTGCAGCGAGGGCGTCTTGATCGACAGGCGCTGCACCAGGTCCTGCGCGGCGCGCCGGCCGCGAGCATCGTCGACAAAGCCCGGCCCCTTGCGAAAGCGCGCCAGGCTGGCGAGCAGGATGTTGTCCTGCACGTCGAGCCCGGTGGCCAGGCCGAAGTGCTTGCGGTCCTCCGACAGGTAGCCGATGCCCGCCGCGACCGCCTGCTCGGGCGAGCGGACGGTCATCTCGCGGCCATGCACGCGGATGCTCCCGGCGTCGATGGCGTCGGCGCCGAACACGGCGCGCGCCACCTCCGTGCGTCCGGCGCCCATGAGGCCCGCGAAGCCGAGGATCTCGCCGCGCCGCAGTTCGAACGACACGTCGTGCAGCACGCCACGGCGCGCGAGGCCTTGCACCTCGAGCACGACCTCGCCATCGGTGGCCGGCACGGGCTCGCGCGTCAGCTGGCCGAGTTCGCGGCCGACCATCATCGCGATCAGCTGGTCGATCGACGTCCCGGCCATCGGCACGGTGGCGACGTGGCGGCCGTCGCGCATCACCGTCACGCGGTCGGCGATGCGCGCGAGCTCGTCCATCTTGTGCGAGATGTAGACGATGCCCACGCCCTGCGCGCGCAGCTCGCGGACGACGCGGAACAGGTCCTCGACCTCCTCGCGGTTCAGCGCGGCGGTCGGCTCGTCCATGATCAGCACGCGGGCTTCATGGGACAGCGCCTTGGCGATCTCGATCATCTGCTGGCGCGCCACCGTCAGCGTGCCCACCACCGTGCGCGGGTCCAGCGCGAGCTTGATGCGCTCGAACAGCGCCGCGGCCTGTGCGTTCAGGCGGTTCTCGTCGAGCAGCCAGCCGCGGCGCGGCTCGCGGCCGATGAAGATGTTCTGCGCCGCCGTCAGGTGGTTCATCAGGTTGAGCTCCTGATGCACGATGCTGATGCCGGCCGCCTGCGCCTGGCGCGGGCTGGTGAAGTCCACCGGCGTGCCATCGAGCAGGATCTCGCCCGCGTCGCGGCGGTAGATGCCGGTGAGGATCTTCATCAGCGTCGACTTGCCGGCGCCGTTCTCGCCCATCAGCACGTGGACTTCGCCCGGACGCAGGTCGAAGGGCACGTCCTCCAGCGCACGCACGCCGTTGAAGGACTTGCTGAGGCCACGCGCCGAGATCAGCGTGGGCGCGGTGTCAGGCGCTTGACTCATGCGCTGTGCTTCGTTGGGTGAAGCCATCGCTCAGATCGTCACGCCGCCGTCGACCAACACGGCCTGGCCGGTGACGAAACGCGATTCGTCGCTCAGCAGGTGGATGACCTGCGGCGTGATGTCGTCAACGGTCGCCAGACGCCCCATCGGCTGGCGCGCGATGAAGTCCCGCTCGGCCTGGGCCGGGTCGGGTGCGCCGGCGATTCGCTGGCGCAGCGACGGCGTGTCGACGGTGCCCGGGCACAAGGCATTGCAGCGCACGCCCTGCTTGACGAAGTCCGCGGCGATCGCCTTGGTCAGGCCGATGACGGCGGCCTTGCTCGCGCCGTAGACGAAGCGCCGCTGGAAGCCCTTCACCGAGGACGCCATCGACGCCATGTTGAGGATGGACACGCTCACGTTGTCGTCGGCCGCGCGGCGCAGCATGCGCGGCAGGAACGCGCGCACCGTGCGGTACATCGCCGTGACGTTCAGGCTGAAGCTGAACTGCCAGGCTTTCTCGTCGCACTCCAACACGGAACCTTCGTGCACGAAGCCCGCGCAATTGAACAAGCCGTCCAGCGGCGGCTGCGAGGCGGCCAGCGCGGAGATCGCGTCGGCATCCATCACGTCGAGGCGGTGCACCTCGATGCCCGGCGCCTCCTGCTGCAGCGTGCCGAGCGCCGCCATGTCGATGTCCGTGGCCACCACGTGGGCGCCTTCGCGGGCGCATGCCAGCGCGCTCGCCCGGCCGATGCCGTGGCCGGCCGCGGTGATCAGGAGCCGCTTACCCGCCAGCCGCCCGGAACCGGTCGATGTGGACCGTCCGGCTTGCCTGGCTGCCTGTTCATATATGGATACTTCATTCATATATGAATTCTTGCCGGCATCCGCTGCGCACCGCATCGGGGCTAACCCGGGGCGGCTCAGCGGAGGTGAGTGACGGTGTGCCGCCCGCGATGCGTTATGGTCTCGACCCTGCCCAGCCTGCTTCCGGACGCCACGTGAACCCCGCCACCAACGCCGACACCGACCGCTATCGCGCGCCTGCGCTCGACAAGGGCCTGGACATCCTCGAATTGCTGGCGGAACAGCCCAACGGCATGACGCGCTCGGAAATCGTGCGTGCGATGGGCCGCAGCCAGAGCGAGATCTACCGGATGCTCGAGCGCCTCGTCGCGCGCCACTACGTGACGCGGTCTAGCGAAGGCGACCGCTATGCGCTGAGCCTGAAGTTGTTCGTGCTCGGCTCGCGCCACCCGCCGGTCGAGCGGCTGGTCGCGCGCGCGCTGCCGCTGATGGATGGCTTTTGCAAGGCGTCGGAGCAGTCCTGCCACATGAGCGTGCACGACCGCGGCAACCTGACGGTGGTGGCGCAGGTCATCAGCCCCAGCACCTGGAGCCTGTCGCTGCGGCTCGGTGCCCGCGTGAGCCTGCTCGACACCGGGTCGGGGCACGTGCTGCTGGCGTTCCAGCCGGCGCATCGGCGCGAGGAGATGCTGCGCGAGCACGAACCGATGGACGGCGAGACACCGATCGACCCGGCCGAACTCGACGCCATGCTCGACAAGGTGCGCGCCGCGGGCGGCTGGCAGGGCAAGAGCCGCCAGGCCGAAGGCGTGGTCGACCTCTCGCTGCCGGTGCTCGGACCCAACGACGAGGCCGTGGCCGTGCTGACCTGCCCTTACGTTCGCCGCATCGATCGCCACATCGGCCCGGACATCGACACCACGCGCGACATGCTGCGCGAGGCCGCCACGGCACTGTCCTTTCGCTGAACGCGTTCGCAGCGGCTCGTCGAGGCCCACTTCTCGCCCTCCAGATGGAAGCGGATGGTGCGGCGCGCGGCGAACAAAGACATGATGAAGCCGTGACCACACGTGGCGCGCTGCCGTCTTGGGCGCGCTTGCGATGTGCTCGAACCTACCCTTGCAGACGCCGGATCGCCGTCGACAACCCCTGCCGAGATTTCCAGTACGCGGCCCACGGGTCTTCACGCTCGAACGACAGGTATTCGCGCGCCGTGGCGATCGTCCACTGGGCGCCGCTCTTGAGCTCCGGCAACTGCTCCCAACTGATGGGCATCGAGACGCCCAGCCCGGGTCTCGCGCGGGCCGAGAACGCCGCCGCCGTCGTCTGGGCATGGCCGTTTCGCAAGTAGTCGATGAAGATCTTTCCCACGCGGTTCGCGCCGCCGCTCTTGGCGACGAAGCGTGAGGGAATCGTCCTCGCCATGTGTTGGACCGCGGCCTGCGAAAACGACCGCACCGTCTCGTAGTCCACCCGCGGCGCCAAGGGCACGACCACGTGCAGCCCCTTGCCGCCGCTGGTCTTGATCCAGCTCGCAAGACCGAGCTCGGTCAGCAGGGTGCGCGTGAGCACGGCGGCTTCCTTCACCTGCGCCCAGCCCACGCCTTCTCCGGGGTCGAGGTCGAAGACGACGCGGTCCGGCTTGTCGATGTTCTTCGTCGTGGAGTTCCACGTATGAAACTCCACCACGTTCATCTGCGCCGCATTGACGAGCGCTTCGACGCTCGGCACTTCCAGAAGCGCCGCATGCCCGGGCCACAGCGCCGGGTCCAGTTCGCGCATGCCCGGGATGCTGAGCTTGTCGTCGTGCTTCTGGAAGAACTGCTGCCCGGCGATGCCAGAAGGCGCCCTCACGAGCGACACCGGCCGCCCCTTCAGGTGGGGCAGCATCCTCTGCGCGATGCTCTCGTAGAAGTGGACGAGGTCGACCTTGCGCAGGCCGGTCGATGGGTCGATCACGCGTTCAGGGTTGGTCACCTTCACACCCACCGGCCGCGCAGCGGCGACGTCTTTGGGCGCGGTGGCCGCGCCGACCCCGGGCCGTGCGGTCTCCCGGATGATCTGCCTGGGCGGGATGTCCGTCCTCACGCCGCGGAACGTGGCGTGGCGCACGTGGCCCTCCGGCGTCCACTCGCCGAATGCCACCTCCACGACCAACTGCGGCTTCACCCACCGCTCGCGGCCCGCGCTGCGCTTGGACCACCTGCCCGGCCTCACGCTGGCCGGGTCCACCATCGGCTTGTCGACCTCCAGCTTCGCCAGTTGACGATGCAGCTCGCGCCCCGTGGCCGAGCCCCACCCCGTGCCCACCGAACCCGCGTGCCGCAAGGTGCCGCCCTCGTGGTAGCCGAGCAGCAGGCTGCCCACTTCCGCCTTCGCGCCGGTGCGGTCGGTGAAGCCGACGACCACGAACTCCTGCCGCTGCTGGCACTTCAACTTGAGCCAGGACTCCGTACGCGCCGACACGTACGGCGCGTCGGCACGCTTGGCGATGACACCTTCCATGCCGAGCTTGCACGCGGCCTCCAGCATCTGCCCCGGCGTCACCTCGAAGGCCTGGCTGAATCTCACGGCATCGGTGCTGCGCTCGTCGAAGAGTTGCTTGAGCACCGCGCGGCGTGTGATGCACGGCACGCGGCGCAAGTCCATGCCGCCGAGGAACGGCAGGTCGAACACGAAGAAGACGATGTCCTTCGTGTTCGCGTTGTCGATCGCGTTCTGCAGGCGATTGAAGTCCGGCATGCCCGACTCGTCGAGCACGACGATCTCGCCGTCGAGCCAGGCGGAATCCAGCCCCAGCGACGCCACGGAAGCCGCGAGCCCGCTCAGCTTGTCCGTCCAGTCGTTGCTCTTGCGGGTCATGAGGCGCACGTCCGAGCCCTCGATGCGCGCGAGCATCCGATAGCCATCGAACTTGGTCTCGACGATCCAGGGCACGTCATCCGGAACGGACGACACCAGGGTCGCGAGCTGCGGCTCCAGATGCCTTGGCAATGGCGCCTTGACGGCAAGTCGCATGTCCGCCGTCGTGTCGGCCTGGATGGCCGGCTGGCGCTGGACAGTCGACCCCCTCGGGTCGCGTTCTTCGACGAGGCCGAGCGGCGTCGCGCTGACGCTGTCGGGCAGCGCCGTGATCACGTCGTATTCGGCGGTCGGGCGCGACCAGGCGTCGCCGCGCTTCTTCAGCAACAGCCACTGATCCTGCTTCAGGTCACCCGGCTTGGAGATGCGCACGAGCTCCCACAAGCCGGCGAGCTTCTGCCCATGCAGCTTGAAGATGAGCTTGCCCTTCTCCATGCCGTCCCGCGGGTCGCCGACCGGCTCCCAGGTGCCCTGGTCCCAGACGATGACCGTGCCCGCGCCGTACTGGCCCTTGGGGATGGTGCCCTCGAAGCTGCCATAGCTCACCGGGTGGTCTTCCACGTGGATGGCCATCTGCTTGACGGCCGGATCGAACGATGGCCCCTTGGGCACCGCCCAGCTCAGCAGGACACCATCGAGCTCCAGCCGAAAGTCGTAGTGCAGGCGGGACGCCCAGTGCTTCTGGATCACGTAGCCCAGGGCCTGGGTCGGCTTGACTCGCGCCGTCTTCTTCGCCGGCACGCCGGCCGGCTCCGCCGTGACCTCGAAATCGCGCTTCTCGTTGTAGCGTGACAGCGGCCCGGCAGAGCGCGCCGCCGGCGCCGGCGAGCGCGGTGCGGCACGGCGGGTCTTGGCGTCCATCCGTCGATCGATCCCGCAGCGCGCGGCTGGCCTGGGCGGCCTCTATGCCCGCTTCCTGGCGGGCGCCTTCTTCGCGGCCGCACGCCTGGGCGTGGATTTCGCCTCGGCACGCTCGGTCTCACGCTCGACCGGCTTGCGCGCCCGGGCGGTCTTCGCCGGTGCCTTGCCCCCACCACCGCCCTTGCGTGCGCCCAGACTCTTCTGCAGCAATTCCGCCAGGTCGATGACGTTGGAGTCATACCCCTCAGGCGGCTGCTCGATCGGTTCGACCTTCTCCGTCTTGCCGGCCTTCACCTTGCGAGCGATCAGCTCGTGGATCGCGTCGGTGAACTTGTCCACGTAGGACTCGGGCTTCCAGTCCGCCGTCATGTCATGGATGAGCTGCGAGGCCATCTTGAGTTCGGTGTCCTTGAGCTTGGCGGCCGCCTTGCCCGCCGCCGGGATGTTCAGGTCCTCGGCCGGACGGATCTCGCTGGCCCAGCGCAGGGTGTCGAGCATCAGCGCCGGGCCCGCGGGGATCAGCGCCGCCAGGTGCTCCTTGGTGTGCATGACGACCCGGGCGATCCCGATCACGCCCTGGGCGATCATTGCCTCGCGCAGCAGCGCGTAGACCTTCTCGCTCCCCTTGCCCGAGGGCTCCAGGTAATACGGCTTTTCCAGGTAGACGAAGGGCACGTCGGCCAGGTTGACGAAGGCCTCGATCTCGATCGTCTGCGTGGTCTTGGGGTACGCCTCGCGCACCTCGTCGTCGCTCAGGACGACGTAGTCGCCGTCCTCTTGCTTCACGCCCTTGACGATGTTCTCCTTGTCGATCTCCTTGCCTGTGCGCTTGTTGACCCGCTTGTAGCCCACCGGGTCCATGGTGCGCTTGTCCAGCCAGTCGAAATCGATGTCGTCTTCCTGGGAGGCGGGGTACAGGGCGACGGGAACGTTCACGAGACCGAAGGTGATGGCACCTTTCCAGATGGCACGGGGCATAGCGACTCCTGCTGGGGAAGCATCGAAGCCTTCCTCCAGCAATTGTCGAGCCCGGCCCGTGGTGCTGGGCCGCGCCGGCTCGGGAATCCCTCTTGCTGGTCATGGTCGTTCGGCGGGCGTAGGCTTGCCGCCGGTGTTGAGTTGACGCGCCAGCGTTCCGAGGAGGTTGTCATGGCCGCACGTTCCATCGCATCGCTCAGCCTGAGCTTCGGGCTGGTCTCCATCCCGGTGAAGCTCTACTCCGCCACCGAAGGGTCGGCCGGCGTGGGCTTCAACCTGATGACCAAAGATGGCTCGCGCGTCAAGCAGCAGTACGTCTCCGAGAAGACCAAGGAGGTCGTCGAGCGCTCCGAGATGATCCGCGGCTACGAGTTCGACAAGGACCAGTTCGTCCTGTTCACGCCCGACGAGTTGAAAGCCCTGCAGGAAGGCTCGAGCCACGTCATCGAGATCGTCTCGTTCATCCCCGAGAAGGCGGTGGACCCGCTCTTCTACGACAAGGCCTACTTCCTCGCGCCGGACAAGCGCGGCGGCAAGCCCTACTCCCTGCTGATGGAGGCGATGCGCACGAGCGGCCGGTGTGCGTTGGCCAAGTGGGCGTGGAAGGGCAAGCAGTACATGGTGCAGGTGCGCCCTGCCGAAGACGGGCTCATCCTGCAGCAGCTGCTGTACGCCGACGAAGTGCGCTCGCTCAAGGACCTGGACATCGAGCTGGTCGACGTGGCGCCGGCTGAACTCAAGCTGGCCTTGCAGTTGATCGAGCAGATATCGACCGACAACTACGACGCGGCAGAGTACGAAGACGAAGAAAAGAAGCGCATCCTCGCGGCCATCGACGAGAAGATCCAGGGCAAGGAGATCGTTGCCGCCCACCACCCGGAAGACGGGACAGCGGGCAACGTGATCGACCTGATGCAGGCGCTGCAGGCCAGTCTCGGCAAGAAGGGCACCAAGCCTGAGAAGGCTGCGCCGGCCAAGACGTCCGCCAAGGTCGCATCGATTGCGCCGCCGGCCAAGGAACGCAAGGGGCCGGTGCGCGCCAAGGCGCAGGAGGCGGCTGCCGCGGCGGCGCCCCTGCGTGCCCGAGCGAAGAAGTGAGCCACCCCGCCACCTCGCTGTTCTCGGTGCGAGGGATCCAGGAGATGCTCGGCATCTCTCGCGGCGTGATCACGCGCCTGGTCGGCGCGGGCTTCGTCTCGCCACAACGCGGCCCGCGCAACGAATACCTGTTCACCTTTCGAGATGTCGTCTTGCTGAGGACGGCGCATGGCCTGCAGGCGGCACGCATTGCGCCGCGCAAGATCCTGCGGTCGCTCGAGCAGCTCAAGGCGACCTTGCCGAGCGAGATGCCCTTGACGGGCCTGAAAATCACCGCCATCGGCGGCGAGGTGGCCGTGCGGGAAATGCATGGCCCGCGCAGCGCCGAGACGGGTCAGTACTTGATCGACTTCGAGGTCGCGTCGCCGCATGAGACCCGGGTCGCCGACTTTCGCCGTGGGCGGGCCGAGCCGCAAGCGACATCGGAATCCGCGCAAGGTTGGTTCGACGCCGCGGCGGGGCTGGAGGCCGAGGCCCCCGCACAGGCCGAGGCGGCATACCGCCAAGCCATCATGTTGAAGCCGGACTTTCCGGACGCTCACCTCAACCTGGCCGCCCTGCTCTGCGAACGCGAGGGATATGAAGAAGCCGCCAGCGTTTGCCGTGAGGCGCTTCGCCGCTGGCCCGATGTTGCGGAGCTGCATTTCAACCAGGCTTTGGCCATGGAGGAACTGCACCGATATCGCGAAGCGCTGGGGGGCTATGAGCGGGCGGTGGAGCTGGCGCCCGACTTCGCACAAGCTCATTTCAACCTGGCGCGGCTTTGCGAACGCTCGGGCAATTTCCAGAAGGCGCTCAGGCATTTCAATGCGTATCGACGGTTGAGTCGGTGAGTCGACATGCGATGGTCTTCGATTCAGGAATCGATCTGGGCACGTGTCCCGCCTCGATCGAATGGTCAGCCCGAACGGCGCATCCGCATCAGAAGCAGTGCATAGCCTGTGCACCAAACGAACCAAGATGCAAACAGCGAGCGCTGCACGATGCCAAAAACTGGTTTGATGTGACTCCAAATATCCACAGGGCGCACCAGCGCCATGAAATTGACGGCCATGACAAGCATGACCACGCCATACATGACCATTGAAAACACCTTCACTTGTCTTGCGCCCGGATCTTTCTTGCAAACCAGCGCAGCCACCAGCGGCGCTTGGTACCCCACAATTTCAGACATGCCAAAAATATTGTGGAGCGGCTGGGGGAAGGCGAATATTCCGACTCCCGCTGTCGAGACAGCCATCGCGACCAGAAGGTAGGCTGGAAGCGTGGAATGCCCCGAATCCGTGAGCGAGCGAGCAACGGCGGCGGAAAAGACCACCAGGCATGCCGTCACGAGGCACAGCAAGGCGGTGAACGCAAGCTGCCCCGGAGAACCAAGCTCTCCCAGTTCGCTGACGGTCTGACGAACATGGCTGTAGCCGGGAGTGATCAGGCCAAGTGCATACATTCCTGCAAAGAGAAGCACAGCCGCGACGGGGCCGAACCAGAGCAGTCGCCGTGATCGGTGAGATGGAAGACTCATTCGTCATTCCTTTGATGCGCATCTCGCCTGTCCAGATGCAATATGACCATTGCCACCACCACGAACAACTCCGGCTCGCCAAGAACTTCGATGTCGTGGCGGTCTCTCAGCGTCAGGATCTTGCCAGTGGCTCGCGCGATGGTTTCTTGGCCTCGACGCACCTCAAAGCGAAGATCGAACAGATTTCCTCTGATGATCGCGCCATCAAGTTCGCCCCCGGCGGCATGGTATTGGCGAGTCCAGGAAAAGAACTTTCGTTTGACCTCGAACTCACCGAGTTCTCCGCGAACGACCCAGGTCGGAACCCATGCAAGAAGCTTTCTGCGAACCTGGGCGACCTCTCTGCCGTCGCCTGTGATTCTCCAGGTGGGCGACAAGAGCGCGAACTCGCCTCTTGCTTCATAGGCCAGATTGCCATGACCGTCGGCGATTTCCATCCGGCCGCGCAGGGACAGCAGCTTGTTGGCGATTGAAAGGAGTCTTGGCATCAGGGGCGCTCGTGTTTTGCATGGTGGCTTACGTCACCGCGATGGAAGAGACCTCAGTGTGCTTCACATGGCGGCCAGGAATCTGGCCTACGCCTCGGCTGCCGACGGCCAGCCGATTTGGGCAGCACGACGAAGACTGGATTGAACAACCAAGCGGTGGAACGGTGCGATGGCAAAGATATAGAGACGACCCAAGCGGTTGTGGCAACGGACCACCGTCGAAAGAGTCAGGTGACGGCATCCTCCTGGTGACGGTTGCTTGGAACAGAGGACAGAGAGTCTGAAATCCAAGTGCTTGTCGTCTTCTCCAAGGATGACTTCAGTCGAACTTGTGTCGTAGATCTTGAAGATGCCGAGGCGCCCTGCCCTGCTCTGCGCACCAAGTGAGGTGAGACTCTTGGCAGTCTTGAGGCCGAGCCCGCCAACGAGCGCATCTCGGATCGCCATGAGGGTGCTGACCCAGGCCGGCTGGTGCGAGAAGATGAATCTCGCCAGCAGTTCGGGATCGGTCAACGCGCCAGGCGGAAGCTCGATCGAGTAGGCATCAGCAAGATTCGGCGACGCGTAGAACCTCGCAATTCTTGACTCTGGAGGAAGCGATACAGGCGTGACGCGATGCTTTGGATTGGACATGTTTTGCGAGCAGTGATTCAGCTGAGATCGATGCTTGACTTGAAGGGTCAAGCGTCACCTTGCACCTTCCGTTTCCGATAGCTTGAGATCAGCAGGTACCGAAGCATCGCGATGCCACCCACAGAGAGGACGACCCCCAGAACAACCAGGGACTTGCGGAAGACGCTCGCGCTTCCATCGCCCATCCAGATCAACGCGAGGCCGAGCAGACGAACGCAAAGGCCAAGAACGAACGCCCGCCACCTGCGCCGCGAAGTTGATGACTGGTCATGCATTACGTTGGAATGTAGTGTCGACCGACAGCAGGCGAAACCCGATGTCGGACGTCCCCTGGATGGACGGGCCAGGCGCCACTTTATGCGGAGTTCGCTTGCCGTGCATAGCTGACCGTGAGGATCTCCCATTGATGCCCGTCGGGCTCATTCCAGTAGATTATTCTTCCCCCGTAGTCCGTATTGATCTTCCGATCTGCAGGACCTCGAACCTGGCTTCGGTATGGAATGCCTGCCTTCTGCAGACGCTGGAGGATCTGATCGAACTCCTCCTCAGAAACTCGAAAGCAGAAGTGCTCGACAGGAAAGGCTTCGTTCGATTGGATGAAGTCCAAGGTCAGCCCTTGGTTCACGTAGACGGCAGAGAACGGACCAAGTGTCTTCTCAGCCCACGGTACGTTCAACAATTCGGCCAACTGCTTCGCCGACTCCACTTGGTTCCGAGCGGAGACTATGACGTGATCGAGTTCAATGGTCATCGAAAGCTCCTTCGAAAACGTGCCTGCGGCGCCTGACGCTTGACTTTAAGCGGAGTGCAGCAACGTCGCATTCGTCTCGCAACAAGTCGGCACGACGAGGATGCTCTTGTGTGACCTGAGTCGGGATCCAATGCGAGCTTTGCAGACCGAAGAGCTCGATGGAATGCTTAGGGAAACGCTGAAAAAGGTCCACGACTATTGCACGAGGCACGTTGAGTAGCGATGAAGCAGAAGACCCTTGCGATGGCAGCTGACGAAGGCGCGGGATTCGAGCGGTACCGCAAGCCGACGCGGCGTGACGAGTTCTTGCAGACGATGGAGGCCATCGTGCCGTGGGCTGCTTTGTGCTCGGTGATCGAGCCGCACTACCCCAAGGGCGTGGGTGGGCGCCCGCCGATCGGGCTGGAGCGCATGCTGCGCATCCACTTCATTCAGCACTGGTTCAACCTGGCCGATGCGGCGTGTGAGGAGGCGCTGTACGACAGCGCGAGCCTGCGTCGTTTCGTGGGCATCGACCTCGGAGTCGAGCCGGTACCCGATGCGACGACGATGCTCAAGTTCCGGCGCCTGCTCAACGATCACAAGCTGGGCGAGCAACTGTTCGCCAAGGTCGGGGAGGTGCTGCAAGCCAGTGGCTTCAAGCTCAAGACCGGCACCATCGTGGACGCCACGATCATCGGGGCACCGAGCTCGACCAAGAACGCCGACCAAAAGCGCGATCCAGAGATGCGCCAGACGCGCAAGGGCAACCAGTGGTACTTCGGCATGAAGCTGCACATTGGGGTGGACAGCCAAAGCGGCTTGGCGCACAGCGCGGTGGTGACCTCGGCCAACGTGCACGACAAGCACCCGCTGCCCGATCTGCTGCATGGCAACGAACGGCGCGTGTACGGCGACAACCAGTACGCGAGCCAGAAGGCGCTGATCGCGAGCAAGGCGCCGCTGGCCAAGGACTTCACCAACGAGCGGGTACGCAACCGCTACGGCGAGGTCAACGAGGCGCTGCGCGCAAAGAACCGCAACAAGTCGCGCATCCGCGCGCGCGTGGAGCACGTGTTCGGCGTGGTCAAGCGGTTGTGGGGCTTCAACAAGGTGCGCTACCGCGGCTTGGCGAAGAACGCCACACGGGCGTTTACGGCGCTGGCCCTGGCCAACATCTATCTTGGTCGGGGGCAGCTCATGGCACAGGTGCGTCCATGAGGGCCAGCGGCGAGTCGAATGACTCGTCTTCGAGGCTCCAGGAGCATCAAAACGACTCGACTTGCGCGTCCGAACGCTCATCTTGGCGGCTCAATGGTCAGTCATCTCGAAATGCGGCCACTTCTTCAGCGCATCCTTAGCCTGTAACAGGCTAAGACTCCTCGACGAGCCAAGCTTGGCCATTGCGAACGAATCTGGCCGTGTGGAACTGATGTGTTCCATCGGGTTGGCGTGTTACCACATCGCATTCGACGAATGCGCCGTAGGTATCCTTAACTTCAAAGGCGACCTGAGCAGACGCCAGCCTTCGGAGACCTTCCGCACCTGCCTTGCGAAGTTCCGGCACAAGCCGGGACTGCGGGTGAACAAATGCAAGTGCCGCACCTAGCTAGTGGCTTGGGCCTGAAATCATCTGGAATCTGACTGACTTTGGCGACGTTCGGTAGGTCCTGTGCAAACACGTCCCAGCTTGCGCACGCTGGAGTTGACACAACGACCGCGGCGATGACAAAAAGGAGCGCTTTCATGATGCCTAAGGTCTGACACGACCGGCGGTTGGAAGTGGGCACCGCCCGCTGGAAACCGTCCGCTCGATGGGAATGCGAAGGGACTTCCCACCTTCGGGCAACGGCGACGATGCGCCAAGATTGGTGGTGTTGAAA
>Ga0207648_10000228_pt1 | contig 60032 bp, 63 predicted proteins | sample KBSMisM32_FD_184310 | JGI IMG/M metagenome (GOLD analysis project Ga0207648, IMG submission 184310) | Miscanthus rhizosphere microbial communities from Kellogg Biological Station, Michigan, USA - KBS Miscanthus M3-2 (SPAdes) (version 2) | ecosystem: Host-associated > Plants > Roots >...
CGTGCTCCTCCAACACCTGGGTCCTAACGCTTTCCTGCATCTTTCGGGCGAACTCCGTGTCCGAACGCTCGAGGTATGGCACCGCGCACATGCGGATTTCAGGCGCCGCTCAAGTGCCTTCTGCCGCTGAACCGCTCGGGTTTCTCCGGCGGGAGCGCCAATAGGTTGGCGAGAAAGCCCTCCAGTTCGACTTCGATGAACTTCGTGTCCTCGTCGTTGAGCTCGACGTCGTCCTGTTGCAGCGCCTCGAGGATCCTCACAGCTTTCTGAGACCATTTCTTCATGTCGAAGTTGTCACCGCTGTACTCCTCTAGATGTCGCGGTGCCAATTCGCCCAGCTGGCGCGCGAGCGTGAGCTTCTCCGGAGTCGTGAGTCGCTGCCGGTCTAGGCTCCCGTCCGGCTTAGCCGAGAATTTCACGCTCACCTGAAGCAGATTCTTGATCTTGTCGAGGCGCCGGCGCGCGTAGCGGTCGATCGGTTCCGCCAGGTGGCCGTGATTGAGGCGAACGTCGACCAATTGCGTGTGGACGGAGCCGGCGACTGCGCGGTAATCCGAGGCCTGTTTGGTGATCAGCACGAAAGCTCCTATCGCAGTTCCACTGAGAGATCGCCCTGGGACCGACGGAACCTGTGAAGCCTATACGAACATACGTTCGAATCCCGGGGTGAGCATGGACCCTGACCCAAGATAGACTCCGCCGATCCGCAGCTTTGCCATGGCAGTATCCAGATTAAGCGGCGTGCCGGTCGGAACCAACAAATTCCCGAAAGGAGCGAAGGATTTCGAATCGACGCTTTGACCCGTGGGTGGAGCACCCCGCCGCCTTCTCGTTTCCCGCCCTGGAGCGCGCCCTGGATGCGGCACAGCACGAGGTGGGAGGTCGCGTGCTCGACCCCTTCGCGGGAACCGGCACCGCCCTGACGCTGGTCGCGGGGCGAGGCGATCGCGCTCTGGGGATCGAGGCCCATCCGCTAATCGGAGGTTTGGCGGCGCTGAAGCTCGAGCGACCGGCTGCGCCCGCGACGCTGCTCGAGGCAGTCGAGTTGCTCAGGTCGGCAGCTGAAGCCCACGCTTCTCGCACCACGCTGGTCGGCGAGCCCGAGGTGCTGCGGCGGTTCGTTCCCGCGGGCGCCCTACGGGACCTCGTCGGTTGGCGGGACGCCGTTGACGATGTCGAGGGTCCCTGGAGGGAGCACCTTCGCTGGCTCGTCTTGGGAGCCCTGCGGGACCAGGTCGGTCGGAGCTGGCCCTACCCCAGCACCCGCCGAGGATCCCGCGGCCGGGAACGTCCGGTTGCGGAGCTGGTCGACAAACGCGCCGGCAGGATGGTGGAGGATCTCGTCGCGGCACCGAGAGCCCCCAGGGCCAGCGTGATCAGAGGCGACGCCCGATGCGCACGTACCTGGGACGCAATCGATTCCGGCTCCGTCGACGCCTGCATCTCCAGCCCGCCCTACCTCAATCAGGTGTCCTACGCCGAGATCACCCGCCTCGAGCTGCACTTCCTCGGGTACGCACGGACCTGGCGCGAGATGAACGAGCGGGTTTCGTCCCATCTCGTCGCCTCCTGCACCCAGCAGGTGACCAAAGCCCGTGCCGAATCGGCCAGGGCCAGGCTCGAGACGCATCCCCAGCTCCTTCCCCGCCTGACTACGGTCGCCAGCGCCCTGACGCGCGCGCAGCGCGAGCGGGCGCGGGGCAAGCAATACGACCGATTGCTCTGGGCCTACTTCGGCGACCTTTGCGAGGTATTCGAGAACCTCCGCCGCGTCCTTGCGCCAGGCGCGCGGGCGGCGTGGGTCATCGGCGATAGCGCCCTCTACGGCGTTTACATTGACACGCCGGCCTTGATCGGAGCGTTGACGGAGGAATTCGGCCTCGAGGTCCTCGACGACTTCTTCCTGCGCGAGCGAGGTCGCAAATGGGCTTCGGTCGGCGGGCGGCACGGCCGGATCCTCTCCGAGAGGATGCTCGTGTTCCGGCAACGCCCCCTGGCGAGCCAGCCGACCCTTCCCGGGTTCACTCCGGCTGCCCCAGATCCCGTCGCAGCCGCCTGAGCATCTCCTCGCTCCATCTCCGGCTCAGGGGAGGAAGCAGCGAGCCGTCGAACAGCCCCGATCGCTCGCACTCCACGACCAGCTGGGCGACCGCATCGAACGCCTCGTCGGGAGCGAGCTCTCGCTTCGGCGGTTCGAGCTCCGAGGCGAGTTCGGCAATCGTGGCGTCGACCAGGTCGGAGGAAACCCAAACTTCGCCGCCCTCCCTCAGGAGGCCGACAAAGCGCTTGGTGGCCATCGAGAGCGGGTAGCGCCAGACGTCCTCCTGGAAGTTCGACCTGCGACCGATTCTCGCGGTGAACCCCCGGACCAGCTCCTTCAACTCTGCGCCGGCCTCCTCCGGCAGTGCGGAGTTCAGTCGCAAGGCGCGAGCGCGGTCGGTCGCGCCGGCGACCAGGACAATCGCCATGAGCCCCAAGGAGGGCGCACGGGTGGGGGGCGCATTGCCCTCCCACTCAGCCACCGCGCTTGCGATCGGGGTGTGGGCCCAATCGCGGTAGCGCTGGACCACCTCGGTTGCAGACAAGTCGATCTCTCCCGCGCCAGCATCGCCCAGTCGCTGCAACGCCCAGCGGCCCTCCACCATGATCACCACCCGCCCGCCGAATCGCAGGACGAGAGGTGGGTCTCCACAGCTCAGAGCCTTCGACACCTCGACTCTCGGGAGACTCCGCAGTCGCTTGCGGATCGACGCCAAGGTCGCCTCGGGGCCAAACCAGGCCCGCAGCCGTTCCAGGTCGTCGGGGAGATCGCCGGGATCGTCGCCGTCGAACATCCCCCTCCATACGGCCTCCAGCTCCGCGGCGAGGGCCTCGCGGTCCTCCACATCGATTTCCAGACGAGATGACATTCCTTGAATCTATTGCCGCAGTGGTCCGCCTAAGCGCTCCACCCACCTTGGGAGTGGAGCGACGTCACATTTAGACTTTCTACTGGCACAAATCCGCCTGAGCCAGCCTTAGATTGCCGGAGTGCTCGCGTCGGTTTGCGGTCCAGGGCTTTAGTGCCTTCGGGACGTCAAATCTCTTACGCCACTCACTCTCTTGTTTCATCGGCCCAAGTGATCTAGCCGGAATTCGTCGCTTCCGCCAGTCCCGCCTTAACGGCAGCCCAGAGGAAGGTCTTGAGACCAAGATCACCGTGGGCGACATGGAGGTAGTGCGATCTCACGTGCCGGAGCAGAAAGAACTCTCTCGGTTCGTCGCGCGGACTTCCCTGGTTATCTCAACCGCACGAGCTGATGCTGGCAGCGAGGACACCCAGCGTCGTGCGGCCGCGGCGGGGGAACCGACCCGCTGAGGGGCGGCTCTTAGACATAGGGCTCTAGCGCTGGCCCATGGGGACCTCGGACATCGGCGGCTCGGGCATCCCGCGCTCGGGTTCCTCCATCTTGGTCCAGGCCTCCCGAAAGGCGTCCCGCAACCGCTGCACGTCCTCGTCGAACCTCCGAGGTTCGAAGAGGACGAGGACGAGGGAGAATTTTTCAGGGTATTTTGCTTCTTCGTCGCCCTTGAAGAGCTCAGCGGTATCGAAGAGCTCAACGGTCGCCGCGGCGAAAAGCGAGAACCACTGACTTCGCGTGATAGCCGAGGGACCGGTCCCGAACGCGGTGAGGCCCAGTGACTCGTGTCCTTCGCGGATCGCAAGTCGGAAGGCCGCCTTCAGGCAACTGCTGACCTCCCTTGGCGAGGGGTTGCCGTAGCGGCTCATCGAGGCCACGTGGATGACGTTCTTCAAGTGGCCGAGTTCGCCCGCTCGCGTGCTCCAGGCATGTCCCAGTCGAAAGGGCCTATCACTCTGGGCTTCCCGCTCGACGATCTCGCCGGCGGCATCCCTTATCGACCGCGCCGACTGTGACCACATCTGCCCATCAACGTCATCATTGCTGATCACTGCGTCGACGCCGAGCTGGGCGATGTCTCCGTCTAGCACCCAAACGTCAACCTTGACCTCTTTACCGTCGCCCAATCCGGCCTTTACTTTGAACAGGCGTTCGGCTGGGTCATAGGCTCGGCGGGCGCTCTCCGGAGTCTCGGGGTCCTCGGGGCGCCAGTATCGAACGCTCAAGCGTTCAGTGGCGGCACGCCGGTCCTTGGACCATGGTTGGGGAACCCCACAGAATTGACAGTGATCAGCGACCGGCGCCAGGATCGGTTTTCGACATCGAGCGCACTTCCTGATCAGTCTCGCTCCGTCGTTGGGACAACTTTTCGTTTCGAAGCTGGTCGCCGCCATCAGCTTTGCCCTGCCCGATAGCCCGGTGCGCACGACCAGATCGTGACGAGCGCGTTCGTCGAATCCGCAGCCACGCGGACAGACCTGGATCTCGGGGCGATGGCGACGCAGTAGTTCGTACTGTTTCAACCTTTTCTTCTTCGCCTTGAGAGCGGCTTCGGTGCAAGCCTCGCGACAACGCCGGTACCAGAGGATCAGTCGCAGGTACCAGGTCAAGGCTGCTTACCCTGCTTACCCATGCGCGGATGCTTGTTGACTATCTCTTGCAGCTCATCGGCGAATTCCTTTTGCGAGATGTTTCGGCGCTGGATCTGGCTGAAGACGGTCACGTTCGGTTGCCGCATTTCCGTCAACTCCTTTGCCGCTCCTTTCAAAGCGTGATTCACCCGATCCCGTTGATTCTTTACTTCCTCCTCTTCGACGAGACCCAGCAACCGGACTTGGCAGATCAGCAGGCTTTGGTGAAGAGAAGCACTTCGACGCTTCTCGTGCAGCACTTCGAACTCATGGTCGAGCGTGGTTACCGCACTTTCGAACTCTTCCCGCGCTGATTTTTCTTTCCCCAGCTTGAAGTGGCACTCGGCCAAGGCAAAATTGAGGTCGAGGTTCCGGTCTTTCTCGGGGACTCCCTCGCAGATCTTCCTGGCCTGTTCGAGAGCTTCGGTCCGGACCTCAAGCTCCCTCGCCTCTTCCGACGACTCCGTTGCTTTACTCGCGGCGTCCAGTGAGTCATCGAGGTGACTGGGGTCGTATGCCACCCACTCGTAGATGTCTGCTCGGGTTCGCGCGATTTCGAGAAGGGCCCGGGCCTTGCGGTCAGCGTTGTCGCGGTTGCGCTCGTCAGAACGGTCCCGGAGCTTGTCAGCGAGTTCTAATAGATCCATCAGGATGGGTTCGACTAGATCCTGACGCTTCGACGGCGGCGCCTCGCGGTTCTGATCGGCGTCTTCTTTTGCAATCACGAAGAATTCCGTCTCCGCGATGATCCTGCTCAGCTGGAAATACTCGGGGTGATCCTCTTTCACCCCGATCCGGTCATGCTTGAACCTCCTTATCGCGCCGCCGTAGTCGCCAACTGCGGTGAGCATGTAGCCGAGCCAGAACTCTTCGAAGCGCTGCAGCTCCCCGACACCTCCCTCCCCGACGCTGAGGGTGAGAGCTTCGATCGCACCCTCGGTGTCGTCGGTCAAGAACTGATCCAAGGCTTTGATGAATTTCGTGTACCGACCGAATTTGATGCCCTGAAGACGAAGGTACCCCTGGAGGAGACGAGCGTCGTTGGCGATCGCGTGTAGCTGGTTGCGGTAACCGTCGTCCTCGATGATTAGGCTGAATTCCTCGCGGCCGAAAGCATCGTTCAAGAGCGCCCGTGATCGGGCGTCGACTAGTTCGACCTCAGTCTCGGCCTTGCTTTTCGTTTCCCGTATGGCTCGGTCGTTTGCATCCTTCGCAAGCCCTAGGGTGTCGTTGACCAGCGAGAGGGTGGTCTGGCTTTGTTCGAGGAAGGAGCCGTAGCTCTGTTCGGATCGTTTCTGCGCCGACAGCTCGCCGGCGACGGTTAGCTCGTGGATCTGGCTGGCGCGTCGCTGATCGCGAAAGCTAAAGACAATTCCCAGGGTCCCCCCGGCCGCCAGGATCGCGACCAGGATCCCGACCGGGTACAAGAGACGTTCGAAGCTCGTTTCCGCTGATTCCAACTTGTCTGAGAGGCCTTGGACTTCATCGCTGAGCTTCGCGACTCTGACACGTTGCGGCAAGTCGCTTCCGCCCTTAGCAGCGGCGTGCGCCGATACCGAGCACATCGAGGAGGCCGAGATCCCAAGGGTCCAGACGGCAATGCACAGGATTGCTGCGGCTCGCCTCAGTTGCAATTGGGTTTGGAGAAAGCTCTGCACGCTGCTCTCAGTCGACTTGGGGGGCGCAACCTTACTCAAAGAAACCCGACGTAAAAAAAGTCTTTCGTCCGAATGCCTGCAGGAAGCAGATAGGGGTCGACCATAGGATCCGGTCTTCTGCTTGCAGCGCTGGCGGAGTATATGTTTAGAACTCATGTCGTTCCTGAGGGATCAGTCTGTTTTATGATCGTCGTCGCCTCTTCCTGGCTGGTCGAAGCTCTGCTGTTCGTCGGTCAGGCGATCCTTCTACTGGTCGGCGCGGCCGTCATGGGGGTGGCCGCGTTCGCCGTCCTCCTCTTGGTGCTGGAGAAGGTCAATGAGAAGCTGGAGAAGGCGCTCGATGCGGTTCGTGAGACGGTTCGCAAGGAGCGGGGCACGGGGGTTCCCGCCCTGTTCACCTTGATCGGCGCTGCGAGCGCTCCCCTGGCGGGGCTGTTCCTGGAGCCGATGCTCAGCGCCAGCCTCGCAGTCGTCGTCGCGGCACTCACCTTCGTCTCGGCAACTGTTGCCGAGGACGAGCGGAGGAGCAGGGCCGCCCGGACGTTCGCTATCGCGGGCTGCATCCTGCCGTTTCTGGTGTTCACGGCTGCCGTGGCAGCCGCCGGCAATTTCTCTAGTCTCCCGATCGAGGAGCAGGTCTTGGTGGTGGGCAGCCTCGCCCTCGGTTGGATCGGCGTCCTCTGGGCCCTCCTGGCACTCCGAGATGGAGCGCAACCGGAGCCCGCGCAGTGAACTGGTTCAAGCTGGTGGGCGCGACAGGTGATCCGGTTGACGAGAACTGGGCCGAGGTGGAAGCGCACAACTTCACCGAGGTCCGCTTCCCCTGGAACAAACCGCCGACGGAAGTTTGCTCGCCCGACCGCTTCGTCCTCTACGCCGTCGGCAGCACCGCGCTGATCGCCACCCAGACCGTCGACGGCCCGCCGAGCATCCGGCCGCGGCGCGGGGCGGCGGGGTCGAGGGACGACCGCTGGCCGCACGCCGTCAAGGTGAAGACGCACTTCTTCTGCTCGCCGCTCTCCAGCGCTCCGCTACTACGGGACGTGTCCCCGGAGATCGCCGACAAGTACGCGAAGCGCTTCCGCAACGGCTCGCATTGGAAGATCACCGACGAGGAGTACGAGGCGCTGGCGAAGGCGATCGAGGGCTCCGGTCGCCGGTACGAAGCGGCCGACGGCTGATCCACCGGCCGCCTTTTCTCCGTCTTGCTGGAACGGAGTCCAACCGTCCTCTGAAATTTCAGGCACTTCTCGCCAGAAGTGCCTGACTCCCTTCATATCGCTGCATATCCCTGCGCATTTCGATAATCACGGCCTCTGGCGGGTGGCTGCAAAGGCGCTGGAAATCGACCTCTTTTCGGGACTTCCCATCAGCCGACCCTCGTGCATCGCACCCAGGAGGTCGCCGGTTCGAATCCGGCTGGCTCCACTGAAAGCACCTGCAAGCGGGCGTTTTCGCTTGACCATGCAGTTCTTCTCAGCAACGCTGATCGGCGAAACCGCCATGGGGCGGCAGGCGGCGAAGTCGCTGGGTCTTACACCTAGCAGACTCGGTGCCGTGTCTAGCCGTGCTTCGGCGGAAGCTGACCGTCGCCGCCCTCAACCTCCTAACTGTTGGGACGTTGAGGGCGATCTCATTGGAGGTACCCTTGACTTAAAAAGTTGCAAAAAGCAACGTAATAATCGCCAGCTGTGCTAAGATCGGAGCGCTGGTTAAGTTGCAAAAAGCAACGTTCTAAGAAAGAGCCATGCCTGGACGGAACTACAACACGCTCGCGACGATCGCTGCGGAGCAGCAGGGCTTGATCGCCGCCGCCGATGCCCGTGAGGCTGGGGTCGACCCCCATCGCCTCGTCGACATGGAGCGCCGGGGGACGATCGAGCGGGTGGCTCGAGGTGTCTATCGCTTCCCGCTCCTCGAGCCCAGTCCAGAGCTCGGCCAGCTGGCCGAGGCGACGCTTTGGGCGAATCGACGCGGCACCCTCTCCCACGACACGGCCCTCGATCTGCACGAGCTTTGCGACATAAACCCAGCTCAGATCCACATCACGATCCCCACGGCGTACAGGCTTCAGAAGCCGGTGCCGAAGCTCTATCGAATCCATCGAGGAGATCTCGAAAAGGATGAGCAGACCCTCTACGAAGGCATCCCGATCGTCACGCCCTATCGCGCAATCGCCGAGGGGATCGAGGCCGGCGTCCGAGCGGACCTGTTGCGCCAGGCGATCGACACGGCTCGGCGCCGCGGCCAGGTGCGCGGTCCGCAGCTGAGGCGGCTTCGCAAGATGCTCGCCGCGAGGGGCCGACGGTGAGCTTCCCGAAGCAGAAGAAACCGCGAAGCTGGCGAGTCCTACAGGACTGGATTCGCCACTACGCCGACCAGGAGGAGCTGCCGCAGTCCCGCGTCCGCCGCGCCGTGTCGTTCATGCTGGTCGCCCTCCCGCTCGACCGGTCGCTTGACGAGGAGGGCAACCCGCTCTTCCTGGTCAAGGGCGGTGTCTCGATGGAGCTTCGCCTGAAGATGCGAGCGAGGACGACGAAGGATCTGGACATGGTCTACCGCGGCACGTTCGAGCACTGGCTCGGCTCCCTCGACGAGGCACTCGCGGAGGACATAGACGACTTCACCTACTCCCGCGACGAGCCGGTTCGGATTCGTGGCACCAATACCTTCCGCGTCACCATCGCCATCGACTACAAGGGCAAACGCTGGGGCAAAGTTCAGTTCGAGGTCGCGCCGGTGGAGGTCGAGGAGGTCCTCGACATCGATCGGGTCGAGCCGTTCGACATCGGCCAGTTCGGCCTCGAGTCGCCCGGCCAGATCAGCGTCGTCGGGCTGCCGTATCTCGTCGCCCAGAAGCTCCACGCCTGCACCGAGGTCTTTGATGGCCAGGAGAATGAGCGGGTGCATGACCTGATGGACCTGCTCCTGGCCCGCGATCTGATCGAGCCAGCGAGCCTGGGCCGAGTTCGCGATGCCTGCGAGGCCATCTTCGTCAACCGGGCGAAGCATCCCTGGCCACCGGAGTTGACCGTCTACCCGAGCTGGGCCGAGACCTACGGGGCCATCGCCGAGGAGGAGGGGCTCCCGGTGGACGACGTCGAAGATGCCGCCTCGCAGGTCCGGGACTTCATCGAGGAGATTGACGCGGCCGGCGGAGGCTGACGTTGCGCAGCCTCAACCTCCTAACTGTTAGGACGTTGAGGGCTGCCCCGAAGGATGAAACAGAACATTTCGTGCTAGTCCATCTCTCAGGCACTCGGCGCCAGGAGTGCCCGAAACGCCGACGATCCCCGCTAATCGGTGCATATCCGCGCCGACGGCGACTCTCGCAGCCGTTCGCAAATCCCCTGCTAATCCGCACCTTCTAACGCCGAATCACCGGCCAGAGCCGAGTCATCGCACTCAGGAGGTCGCCGGTTTGAATCCGGCTGGCTCCACTTCGCCATGACTAGTGACCTTCTGGGCCGCTCAGCCCCGGATGCACCCCGGCGCCGATCTCCTGCTCATCGACCAGCTTCTGCAGAAGGGCGACGAAGCGCTTGCGGTCCGCTTGGTCGAGGCCCCGGGTGAGGTCCTCCTCGTGCTCCGCTGCCAGCTTGCGGCCGCGGGCGAGGAGTCGGCGGCCGGCGGCGGTGAGGTGGAGGGCGCGGATGCGGCGGTCGCTCGGATGGGGGCGGCGCTCGAGGAGGCCGCGCGCCTCGAGCTCGTCGACGATCGCGACCATGCGGCTGGGCGGCGCCCCGATCGTCGCTGCGATCGCCTGCTGGGAGCTCCCTTCGCTCGCGTCGATCGCGTTCATCACACGGAACTGCGGCGGCTGCAGATCGATGGCCGCGAGCCGCCGCGCGAAGCGCTGCGAAGCGTGGATGCCGACCTGAGAGAGCAGGAAGGCTAGTGTCGAGTGTGCGCGGTCCTCAGCCATTTGCTAGAAATGATTCTAGGCTGAAATCATTCAGGTTGTAACGATTTGTACAGCGCCGCGAAAGGAGCCCGCCCATGACGCGCCGCCTCGCCCTACTCGCTGACTTCGCCTATCGCCGCCGCGGCACGATGGTGCTCGTCTGGCTCGCCGCCACGATCGGGATCATCGCCCTCGGCTCGGCGCTGAAGGGCGAGTACGAAGCCGACTACAACACTCCCGGCTCGGAGTCGAAGACCGCCAGCGAACTGACCGAGAAGGAATTCGGCGGCTACTCCGGTCAGGAGGTCTACGTCGTCTGGCGCGACCCGAACGGGGCGATGAGCCCCGCCGCCAGGCAGCGCGTCGACGCCTTCCTCGCCGAAGCGGCCGCGGTCGAAAACGTCAGCAGGCGGACGGCGATCCGCGTCTCCGAAGACGGCAAGATCGCCACTACGACGCTGCCGCTCACCGTGCCGGGCTGGAAGGTGACCAAGACTCAGGGCGAACAGCTCGTCGACGCCGCCGAAGGAAACAGCGGCAACGGGCTGGAGATCAAGCTCGGCGGCGACCCGATCTACCGCGCCCAGGAAGGCGCCAGCCCAGAGGGGCTTGGCTTCCTCGGCGCCGCGATCGTTCTGCTGATCGCCTTCGGCTCGCTCGTCGCCGCCGGCCTGCCCCTGGCGATCGCACTGGTCGGACTCGGCATCACCTCCGGCGGTCTGATCCTGCTGCTGGCCAACGTGATCGACGTGCCCGACTGGACGACGGCCGTCTCCGGCCTGATCGGCATCGGCGTCGGCATCGACTACGCGCTGCTCGTGCTGACCCGCTTCCGCACCGCGATGGCCGACGGCAAGGATCGCCACGACGCCGTCGTCGAGGCCGTCACCACGGCGGGCCGCAGCGTGCTGATCGCCGGCTGCACGGTGGTGATCGCCGTGCTCGGCCTCTTCCTCACCGGCCTCCCCTACATGTACGGGGTGGCGATCTCGGCCTCGCTCGCCGTGCTGGTGGTGATGATCGCCGCGGTGACGCTCCTGCCCTCGCTGCTCTCCTACCTCGGCCCGCGCGTGGACAAGCTGCGGATCCCCCTGCTCGCCCGCACGCCGAAGACCGCCACCGGCGAGGAATCGCTGGCCGGCCGCTGGAGCCACGCGGTGCAGCGACGGCCCTGGACGGCGGCGATCGTCGCCACCATCGTGCTGCTCGCCCTCGCCGCACCCGCGCTCGGCATGCGGCTCGGCTTCCCCGACGCCGGCAACGACCCCAAGGACACGATGACGCGACAGGCCTACGACCTGATGAGCGAAGGCTTCGGGCCGGGGACGAACGGCCCGCTGGTGATCGTCGCCGAGCTGCCCAACCCGGCGGCGCGCGGCGCGGTCGACGGCCTGGCCCGCGACCTGCGCGCCAACGACGGCGTCAGCTACGTCGCCAAGCCGCGCGTCAACGACTCGGGCAGCGCCGCGCTGCTCACCGTGATCCCGACCACCTCGCCGCAGGACAAGGCGACCCAGGACCTGGTCAACGAACTGCGCGACACCGTTGTGCCGGATGCGCTGGCCGGCAGCGGCGTGGTCGCCCACGTCGGCGGCGTCACCGCTGCCCTCGAGGACCAGAGCGACTACATCGTCGGCCGCATGCCGCTCTTCATCCTCGCGGTCGTCGGCCTCTCCTTCCTGCTGCTGCTGGTCGCCTTCCACTCGCCCCTGATCGCGCTCAAGGCCGCAGTGATGAACCTGCTCTCGGTCAGCGCCGCCTACGGCGTGATGACGCTTGTCGCGCAGGGCGGCGCGATCGGGGAACTGATCGGCATCGACCACGAAGTGCCGGTGGCGCCGTTCATGCCGGTGATGATGTTCGCGATCCTCTTCGGCCTCTCGATGGACTACGAGGTCTTCCTGATCTCGCGCATCCGCGAGGAGTACCTGAAGGACGGCGACACCAGGCGTGCCGTCGCCGACGGCCTGGCCAAGACGGCGCGGGTGATCACGGCGGCGGCGGCGATCATGGTCGTCGTCTTCCTCGCCTTCGTCGCCTCACCCGAAGTCTTCCTCAAGCTGTTCGGGATCGGACTGGCGGCGGCGATCCTTCTCGATGCCACCGTGATCCGCATGGTGCTGGTGCCTGCCGTGATGCAGCTGCTCGGCGCCCGCAACTGGTGGATCCCCGACTGGCTGGAGCGGAGGCTGCCACGGCTCGACGTCGAGAGGGCGGCGCCCGCGGAGGGATAGCGACGAGGTGCGCACCCCTCGGGCTCGGTCCGGCTCAGCCAGATCCGCCCTGACATTTGGGCACTTTCTCCGTTTAGCCAAGGAGATGTGCAGGTCCGATCGACAAGAGTCGTCGAAGGAGACAGAGACGACACTGCGCTTGAGGTTGGCGCTGGCCGGCGGGCGTCCTGGTGCGACCCCGCGGCGAGCAGGCCGCGTTTCTCCCTTCGCGGCCCGCTCGACATAGGAGGCGCAGGCCGCTCCGTCGTGCGGCCTGCGCCTCATATCTGCAGCACGAAGCTGAGCCCGAACATCAGGCCGGTGCCGGCGAGGAGCCCCAGGCTCGGACCGGCGCGCCGCTCCCCCGCGTAGGCGCTCGGCAGCAGCTCGAGCGCGATCAGGCTCAGCATCGCGCCGGCGGCGAAAGCGAAGGAGAAGGGCAGCAGCCCCTGGATCTCTTCGACGAGGACGAAGGCGACCAGCGCTCCGACCGGCTGCGGCGCGCTCGTCCCCACCGCCGCCCAGAACTGGCGCATGCGGCTGAAGCCCGCCGCTGCCATAGGGATCGCGACGCTCGTCCCCTCGGGCACGTTCTGGATCGCGATCGCGAGGATCACGAAGAGGCTGAGGCCGGCGCGGTCCGAGGCGAACGCCGTCCCCACCGCGAAGCCCTCCGGCAGGCTGTGGACGAAGAGGACGAGGAAGACGAGCGCCGAGGTGCGGGCGCGCGGGCCCGTCCGTCCCATGAACCCGGCGTTCGGGTCGAGATGGCGCCGCGCCACCCCGAGCAGCGCCGCGCCAGCCACGAAGCCGAGGACGATCGCCGCCGGCGAGCCTTCTTCGATCGCCGGCGCCAGCAGCCCCGCCACCGAGGCCACTCCCATCACGCCGGCGGCGAAGCCGAGCAGGGCCGGCGTCAGCTGCGCCGCCCTGGCGCCGAGATAGAAGACCGGGATCGCGCCCAGGCCGGTCGCCAGCGCGGTGCCGCAGGCGGCGAGGAAGAGGACGACGACGTCGGGCATCGGCGTTGACGCTAGTAGGGCCCGGCGAAGCTCGCGTCTATGCCTGCTCGCGGACCACTTCCAGCGGGTCCTTGTCGTCGCGCAGGCCGAGGTAGCGCGGATGGCGCAGCTTGCCGTCGCCGGTCCACTCGCCGAAGGCGAACTGGCCGACGAGCTCGGGCCTGACCCAGCGCGCGTCGCGCGGCAGCTCAGCGCGGGCGAAAGGCGCCTCGTCGGTCTCGAGCGCCGCCAGGCGGTCGCCGAGCAGCGCCAGCGTCCGCGCGTCGAACCCGGTGCCGACCTTGCCCGCGTAGCGCAGCTCGCCCCCTTCGTAATAGCCGACGAGCAGCGCGCCGAAGCGCTCGCGCGAGCCCTTCGGAAGCGTGAAGCCGCCGATCACGAGCTCCTGCTCGCGCGAGCACTTCAGCTTCAGCCAGTCGCCGCTGCGGGCGCTCACGTACGGGCTGTCCGCCCGCTTCGCGATCAGTCCCTCCCAGCCTTTCTCGCACGCTTCGCGGAAGAAGCGCCGGCCATGCTCGTTGCGGTGCTGCGTGTAGCGGACCGGCCCGGCGAAGGAGAGCGCCCGGCGCAGCAGCGCCTTGCGCTTGCGCAGCGGCAGCCGCCTCAGGTCGTGCCCGTCGAAGCTGAGCAGGTCGAAGAGATAGAGGAAGACCGCAATGCCGGTGCTCCGCGCCTGCTCGGGGTCCTGGATCTGCATCCGTCCCTGCAGACGCGCGAAGCTGGTGCGGCCGTCCTCGAAAGCGACGATCTCGCCGTCGGCGAGGAAATCGTCCGCCGGATCCTCCGCCAGCGCCTCCTCCAGCTCGGGATAGGAACGCAGCCGCAGGCCGTTGCGGGAGACGAGCCGAACCTCGCCGTCGGTCTTGACCACGATCGCCCGCACGCCGTCGAGCTTGCGCTCGAAGATCCAGCTCGGGTCGTCGAAGCGCCGCTCCGTCAGCTTCGCCTTCATCGGCGCCAGACGCTCGCGCGGGTTCGCCGTCGCCTCTCTCGCCATCGCCCCTCCCACCATAGGCGCCGTTTGTGCCCCGTGAGCCGGGGTAGCTCGCCGGTATGAAGGTCCTCTTCACCCCGATCGGGATGCTCGCCGGCCTGCTCGCCGGCTTCCTCGCCCAGAAGGGCTTCGACCGGATCTGGTCGGCCTTCGATGACCAGGAGGCGCCCGAGCCGGAGGACCGCCGAGTCTCCTATCCGAAACTGGCCGCTGCGCTTGCGCTCGAGGGAGCGATCTTCCGCCTCGTCAAAGGCATGGTCGACCACGGCGCTCGCACCGGCTTCGCCTCGCTGACCGGATCCTGGCCGGGAGAGGAAGGCGAGGAGCCCGCCTAGCGCGGGACCGGCCCCGAGGGCGGGACCAGCCCCGGCCGGGCTCCCCGCGCCTCAGGTCTTGCGTTCGAGGTCGGCCACCTCCGCGGCCCTATCCTCCGCCTTTTCCTGAGCGCGGTCGAGCTGCTCCTTCTTCTCGCCCTTTTCCTCCTCGCGCCTGCCCTGCCGGCGCATCGAGGAGTCGCCCGCGAGGTCGGCCGCGGCCTGCTTCGCCCGACCGGTCAGCTTGTCGAGGATGCTCATCCTTGATCCTTTCGTCGCTTGCCTTAGGATCAACCGCTACCCCTGCGTCGGCGGCCAGAAACCGCTCCGGCCTGCCGGCCCGTTTCAGGGGCGAGCGGCCTGAAGGCGAACGACCGTGCCGTCCTCGCCGGAGCGGATCTGGACCAGGTCGCAGAGCTGGTTGGCCATCCACAGGCCGCGCCCGCCTTCCTGCGTCATCGTCGGGCGCAGCCGGCCGACGAGCGGGTCGACGATCCAGCCTCCGTCCTGGATCTCGATCAGCAGCGCCCCCGGCTCGGTCCAGATGCGCAGCATGCCAGCGCCGCCGCCATGGGCGACGCTGTTCGCCGCCAGCTCGCTGGCGGCGACGACCACGGCCGCCACGTCGAGGCTGGGGACGCCGACCGATTCCGCCGCCTCCTCCACCCGTCGGCGCACCTCGGCAAGATCGGGGCGTTCGAACGGGAACCCGGCGATGCCGGGCGGGCGATCGGGCAGCTCGCCGGCGAAGTGGTCGGCGGCGAGCTCGTAGTCGGCGCTTGGCTCGCTGACGCCATCGTGCGAAACGGCGCCATGCGAGCGGCTGACGGCTTCCAAGACCTCGTCGTCGAGGGCCGAAGCGTCGTAAGGACAGAGCAACGACCACTCCGGAGCGGCGGCGAAGGCGGCGTTGAGCAGCGAATCGTGCCGCTGGCACTCCTCGACCTCGGCCGGAGCGCGACCGGGCCAGAGCGGTTCGCTGACGGCACGGGCCGGAACGCCTCCGTGCTCGTCGAGGAAGTCCTGCATGAAGGGGATGATGCGCGCGGGGTTGCGCCCCAGCGACTCCATGTCCGCGAAGCGAACGGCGCCGGCGTCCCCCAGCTCCGCTTCGAGCAGGGCCGTGTTCTGGCGGCTGACCGCAACGAGCGCCGGTTCGCCGGCCTCGACTCCCGCGCGCAGGAAGGGCACGGTCCCGGCGAGGTATTCGTCGCGGTCGCGATAGATCAGCGCCTCATGTCGAAAGCCCCGCCGCATCCCCGCTCCCGGCCGGATCTTGACACCGGTCGACGAAAGTGAGTCAATCGGAGAAAGAAGGTTTAGACGCCGTGTCATATTGGTATTGATTTTCCAGCCGGGTTGTCCAAAGCAGCTAAGGGGGAATCGTCAGATGTTCAGGTGCGAGAGGTGCGGAAGCAACTACAGCTCGATGCATGCCGTAGCGATCGAGAACTGTCCACGATGTCAATTCCGCGATCGGGTAGCCGCACCACTTGTCTTCAAACCGTTCGAGTTCCCTGAGACGCCGGGGCCGAAACCTCGACGCTTGCCACTCAAGGAACCGGAACCGACCTCATCGCGGGAATCGCTCTCTCGGTCTGCTTGACCGGACGACCTCCCCGGTCCTAGTACCCCGGTCCTAGCAGGGACTAGGGGATCGGACTGTGGGTCGCGTGGGGTCGCAGCTCGGCGGTCCAGAAAGCGCGCCCCAAGACAGGCTGGGAGACGTTGCGAACGGGCGTCTCCCCGATCCGCCCCTCCGGCGAGCCCTCGTGCGCGTGGCCGTGCAGGACGAGGTCCGGGCCGTGCTCGAGGATCGGCGCGGCGAACCGGTCGCTGCCGAGGAAGGCGAAGATCTCGCGCGGCTCGCCCTCCAGCGTCGCCTCGACCGGGGAGTAGTGCAGGAGGACGATCCGCACCGGGCAGGTCGCGACCTCGTGCAGGCCGGCGTCGAGCGCGCTGACTTCGGCGCCCGCCTCGGCGTAGACCGCGCGCAGGGAGGGCTCGCCGAAATCGGGCAGGTGCCTGGGGGCAAAGCCCCCGACGAAGCCCTTGGCGCCGATGACGCCGACCTCGATCCCACCCACCTCGCGGACGGTCGCGCGCCCTTCGAGCAGCTCGATGCCGGCCTCGGCCAGCCGCTCGGCGATCGCCTCCGCTTCGTCCGCGTGGTAGTCGTGGTTGCCGAGCACGGCGAAGATCGGCGCCTCGACCGCGGCCGCCGCCGCGCAGAGGATCTCCGCCTCAGCGGCGGTCCCGTGGCTGGTCAGGTCACCGGCGAGCAGCACCAGATCGACGTCGTCGAGCGCTGAGAACGCCGCCACGACCGCCTCCCGGTTCGCCTCGCGGCAGTGGATGTCGCCGGCCGCGGCGATCCGCAGCCGGGGCTGCCCGTCCCGGGACGAAATGGTCATGCCCGCTTCACTACCCGGAAGGCGCGGACAGGCGACAGAGGACGCGTTTAGGGCAGCCGCGAAGCGGGCAGCGGGACGGCATGGAGAGAGAACGAGACGACGTCGAGGTCCGCGAAGAGGAGGAGGCCGCGGCGGCGGAAGCCGCCCGGATCGGCGGGCAGAGCGGCATGGAGGGCATGGACGAGGCCGAGCGCGCCGCCGCCGAGCACGGCGGCGGCGAGGCGGAGGGCTTCGAGGAAGCCGAGGAGCTGCTCGAAGAAGAGGCGACGCACGGCGGGCCCTTCGGCAACCCGCTCGACGACGCCGGCGAGGTCGAGAAGGAGGAAGACCCCGGCACCTACGGCGAGGCCGACGATGTCCGACCCCCTGACTGATGCGCTGAAGCGGGCGGCCGCCGCGCTCGAGAGCGAGCGCATCCCCTACCTGCTCGGCGGCGGGCTGGGCTGCTGGGCGCGCGGGGGGCCGCCTTCGAGCAACGACATCGACCTGATGCTCAAGCGCGAGGACGCCGAGCGGGCGCAACGGGCGCTGGCCGGGATCGGCATGCGCGTGGAGGACCCACCCGAGCAGTGGCTGCTCAAGGCCTGGGACGGCGACGTCCTCATCGACCTGATCTTCGAGCCTTCCGGGGTGCGGATCACAGACGCGGTGATCGGACGCGGCGAGCGGCTCAGCGTCGCCGGCATGCAGATCTGCGTGATGGCGCTCGACGACATCCTCGTCACCAAGCTGCTGGCGCTCGACGAGCACAGCGCCGACTACCGCGACCTGATTCAGATCGGGCGCGCGCTTCGCGAGCAGATCGACTGGGCCGGGCTGCGCGAGCGCACCGGCTCCAGCCCCTTCGCGCAGGCCTTCTTCACTCGCCGACGGGCTCGGGTTTGCGGTTCGCGAGCGCCTGGCCGCGGGTAGCCCCGGGGCGTGACCTCGACCGAGCGACCGCTGCAGCGCAGCGGCGGCGAGAACCATCGCTTCGGCTCCTCGCCGCCCCTCTCCCTGGGGGTCGAGGAGGAGCTGTTGCTCGTCGACGACGAGAACGAGCTGATCGGTGCCGCCGAGGCGGTGCTCGACAGCGTCCCGGCGCCCTTCGCGCAGCGCGTCTCCTCGGAGATCTTCAGCGAACAGATCGAGCTCAAGACCGGCGTCTGCGACGGCGCCGAGGACGCTTACGAGGAGCTGCGCGCGGCCCGCCGGGCGATCCGCGGCGCCGGCTTCGGCCTGCTCGGCGCCGGCATCCACCCCACCGCCGAGGCCGGCCGCTCGAAGCTGGTCGCAAAGCCCCGCTACGCGATCGTCAAGGAGGACCTCGGCAGCCTGCTGCGCACGCCGCCCTGCGGGTTGCACGTCCACGTCGGCATGCCCGATCCCGAAACCGCCGTGCGGATCGCCAACGCCTTTCGCCTCTACCTGCCGGTCCTGCAGGCGCTGAGCGCCAACTCGCCCTTCCAGGAGGGGAGCGACTCCGGGCACGCGAGCGCGCGCACGTCGGTGGTGCGCAGCTACCCGCGCTTCCAGGTGCCGCGGCAGTTCCGCGACTACGAGGACTTCCTCGACGTCGCCGACCAGCTCGCCGCGGCGGCGGGCGTCGACGACTACACCTACATCTGGTGGGACGTGCGGCCGCACCCGCGCCTGGGCACGGTCGAGATCAGGGCCGTCGACGTGCAGCCGGACCCGCTCGCCTCGAGCGCGATCGCCGCGCTCGTCCAGGCGATCGCCGCCAAGGAGCTCGACCGGCCGACGGCGCCGGGGCTCTACCGGGAGGCGATCGAGGAGTCCTACTTCCAGGCCGCGAGCCATGGGATGGAGGCGGAGATCCTGCTCGACGACGACGTGCCCGCGCCGGCGCGGCAGGTCGCCCGGCGGATGCTCGACTCGGTGCGTCCCTACGCCCGCGACCTCGGCGGCGCGGCGGCGCTCGAGGAGGTCGAGCGCATCCTCGTCGAGGGCAACGGCGCCGACCGGCAGCGGCGCATCCGCCGCGCCGAGGGAATGGACGAGCTGCTTCGCCGCCTTGCCGCCGACCGCGTTTAGCCGGCGGTCGAGCGGGCAGCCGGAGACATGCCGACCAACGAACGAGCGGATCCGATGAAGGTCGTCGTCACCGCGTCGCTAGTACCACTTGCCGCGCGCGAACCCTCCGAAGGCGATCAAGCCGATCAGGGTCACGATCAAGCCGATCCAGAAGCTCCAGACGATCATCAGCACGATGCCGACGATGACGAGGATCCCGCCCAGCGAAATGCCGGCCCCCGATCCGCTTCTCGTATCCGTTGCCATCTTTCCCTCCTTCTCCGCTGACTTCGTGGTTAGGGATACATATGTATCCCTAACCACGAAGTCAGCGGTCACGGTTGCGTATTTCGGGTACCCGGATCAGGGCGCGCGAACCCGGCTGAGCGCTCGGTCAAGCGATCGGTTCGAGCACCGCTCGCTCGATTCGCAGCCGCGTTCGCTCGCCAACCGGCCCGCCAGCTCGCGGCAAAGAGATCGTCAAGGCGGCGAACGGAGCGGCGGAAGCAGCAAGTCCCAGAAGCGCGCCGCCGGCCGCGAGGGCGGCAGGAAGTCGAGCAAGTCCTAGCGAACAGGGCCTTCCGCTTTGAGGTAGGCGGCGTACCGTCCTCTAGCCTCCCGCCAGTGACAGAGATGCCCATCGTCGACGGCGTCAGCCATCGCTGGGTGGAAGCGCGGGGGCTGCGCTTCCACGTCGCCGAAGCGGGTGCGGGCGATGACGTGGTGTTGCTGCTGCACGGGTGGCCGCAGCACTGGTACGAGTGGCGGCACCTGATGCCGGCGCTGGCCGCCGATGGGCGGCGCAAAGTGCTGGCGATGGACCTGCGCGGCTTCGGCTGGTCGGACGCGCCGCGGCACGGCTATGAGAAGGAGAACCTGGCGAGCGACGTGCTGGCGGTGCTCGACCAGCTCGGGCTCGAACGCGTGAAGCTGGTCGGCCACGACTGGGGCGGCTGGGTCGGCTTCCTGCTCTGCCTGCGCGCCCCCGAGCGCTTCGAGCGCTACCTGGCGCTGAACATCCCCCATCCCTGGATCCGGCTGCGCAACGCCGTGCCGCACCTCGGCCGGCTCCTCTACCAGCAGATAGTCCTCGCCCCCTGGATCGGCTACTTCGCCCACCGCAGCGGGCGCTTCGTGAGGCTGGCCCTGCGCGCCGGCGGCGCCGACCCCGGCTTCTGGGACGAAGAGACCCTGGCGATCTTCGCCGACAACCTCGCCGAGCCGGCGCGGGCAAGGGCGGCCGTGCAGATGTACCGCAGCTTCAACCTGCGCGAGCTGGGGCCGATCCTGCGCGGGCGCTACGCGCAGCAGCGGCTCACCGTGCCGACCCTGCTGCTCTTCGGCGCCGACGACGCGGCGATCCACACCGACCTGCTGGCGGGCTGGCAAAAGCACGCCGACGAGATGCGGCTGGAGCTCGTCCGCGGCTGCGGCCACTTCATCGCCGACGAGCGACCGGAGCTCGTCGCCGACCGGGCGCGCGACTTTCTATAGCCGCCACGCGCACATGACCCACGGCTTCTCGACACAGGAGTAACGTGGAGGGAAACGTGGCTTCAACGGAGAGGGAGATACTGGGGGAGGCCCTGCGCCCTGCCGACGATCCGCTGCATCTAGCCCAGGTCGTGCGCAGCGCCCATGACGCCGTGCTCAGCAAGGACCTCGACGGGATCGTCACCTCCTGGAACCCGGCGGCCGAGCGCCTCTACCGCTACACCGAGGCGGAGGCCGTCGGCCGGCACATCTCGTTCCTCGTCCCCGCCGACCACCGCGGCGAGGAGATGGAGATCATCGGCCGCATCCGCCGCGGCGAACGCGTGCAGACCTACGAGACCGAGCGGATCCGCAAGGACGGCGTGCGCATCGACGTCAGCCTGACGATCTCGCCGCTCGAACACCCCGGGCGCGGAATCGTCGGCGCCTCGGTGATCGCCCGCGACATCACCCAGGAGGTGCGGCGGCGGCGGGCGCAGGAGTTCCTCGTCGCCGCAACTCGCGGGCTCGAGGAATCGCTCGACTTCGAACGCACCGCGCGCACCATCGTCGCCACGGCGGTTCCCGAGATCGCCGAGTTCTGCGTGCTCGACTTCGTCCGCCGCGACGGCTGGATCGGCGACAGCATCGTCGGCGGGCGCGACCCGGCGGCGGCTCGGGTGCTGGAGGAGATCCGGCGGCGCAGCCCGCTCGACCCGAGCGGCAAGCACCCGGTCGCTCGCGTCCTGCGTGCCGGCGGCCCGATGATCTGGCGCGACCTGACCAGGCCCGAGGTCATGGCCGACATCGTGCAGAACGAGGATCACCGGCGCCTGATCGAAGAAACCCGCTACCAGTCGGCCGCGGTGGCGCCGCTGATCGCCCGCGGCTCGACCATCGGAGCGATCTCCTTCCTGCACGCGAACAGCGACCTGCGCTACGAAGCCGCCGACCTGGCGCTGCTCGGCGAGCTCGCCGACCGCGCGGCGCTGGCGCTCGACAACGCCCGCCTCTACGAGGAACGCGGCCGCATCGCCGCCAGCTTGCAGCGCGGCCTGCGCCCGCCCGAGCCCCCCTTCGTGCCCGGCCTCGACATCTCGGTTTCCTTCGACGCCTTCGGCGAGGAGATGGAGATCGGCGGCGACGTCTACGACATCATGCCCACCGACGACGGCTGCTGGGTGATGATCGGCGACGTCGCCGGCAAGGGCAGCCTCGCCGCGAGCGTCTCGGTGGCGCTGCGCCACTCGATGCGCGGGCTGGCCCGCCAGGTCGACCGGCCGGCGGTCTTGCTCGACCAGCTCAACGAGATCCTGCTCGAACGCGCCAGCCTCAACGACCTGGCGACCGCGCTGCTGCTGCGCCTGCGGCGGGACGGGGAGCGCTGGCGGTTCGACCTGGCGGCAGCCGGGCACCCGCCCGCGGTCCACGTCGGCCGCGACGGGCCGAAGCTGCTCGGCGGCGGCACCGTGCTCGGCGCCTGGCCGGGCTCACCGGTCCCCGAGCACGCCGGCGAGCTGCTGCCCGGCGAGACCCTGATCCTGACGACCGACGGCTGGTTCGAGGCGGGACCGTCGGAGACGCACGTCGGCTCTGAGGAGCTGGCCGAGCTCGCCCACTCGCTCGCCGAGCTCGAGCTGGCGCAGATGACCGACGCCCTGCGCCGCGACGCGATCGCCCGCAGCGACGGCGGGCCGCTGCGCGACGACATGGTCGTGCTGGCGCTGCGGCCCGACGGCGCCAGCTAGGAGTGCGCGGCCCGGCGGCGGCGGAAGCAGCGCGCCGCTGGCTCCTCTTCGGTTTGACGGGTTGGATTTAGTCGAATACCGTTGTTCGGCGAGATGGGCGGCGCGAGCGACAGCGGCATCACGGTGATCACCCTGGGCCCGGAGGGCACCTGCCACGAGCGAGCCGTCAAGCGCTACCTCGAGTTCCAAGGCGTCGAGGACTACGGGATGGTGCTGATCACCGACTTCTTCAAGGGCCTCGAGATCCTGCGCGAGACGCCGAACGGGTTCCTCGTCCAGTGCAGCGCCCATCCCAAGGTCCACGAGATCACCGAGAAGCACTGGACCGAGATCTTCGTCGTCGACACCTTCATCTACCCGACCAAGCACCTCGTCCTGCTCAGCCGCCGCGAGGTCGAGAAGCCGCGCTCGCTCGGCATCGTCCCGGCGACCAAGGGCTACGTCGACCTCTCGCAGTGGGAGCAGATCGTCGACGTGCCGTCCAAGCCGATCGTCGCCGAAGGGCTGATGCGCGGCGAGTACGACTCGGGCCTCACCCACATGGAGCACGTCGAGGACCATGCCGACGAGCTGCGCCTCGACCTCGACATCGGCGAAATCGACACCACCTGGGTCGTCTACGGCCACGAGAAGCGCTTCAAGGGCAAGGTGATCGGCATCCCCTCCGCCGAGCTCTTCGGGGCCGCCGCGAGGCCGCTAGCCGCTCGCTAGCCGCGCGGCCAGACGGCGCAGCGCCTTCTGGTTGGAGCGACGGACGAAGGCCCGCGTCAGCGGCGGCGCCAGGCGTTCGGCGCGCGAGACCTCGAGCCACCGCAGCTCGAAGGAGACGCTCGTGCCGCCGTCGGGCAGAGCCCGAAGCTCGTAGGCGCCGCGGGTGTGGCGCTTGCCGCCGGCGCCCACGCCGTCCTCGACGATCCGTCGTGGCCGCTCGGCCTCGACGATCTCGAACTCGGTCCAGTCCTGCGATCCCGGCGCGTCGGTGCGGGCCCTCCCCTTGGCGCCGACGCCCGCCCTCGGCCCGGAAAAGCTCCAGTCGACGAGGAAGTGGTCGAGGAACGACTCGTGGTTGGCGAGGATTGCGAGGAAGTCGTAGACCTCCTCGACCGGGTGGGGAACCGTGGTCGACACCGTGACCGGCTTCACACCCGGAGGGTATATGCGCTCGGTTAGCCTGCGAGCGATGACGAACGGCGCCTCCGGCGGAAAGGGCATCGAGGTCGAGGGGCTCGTCCGCGAGTTCAAGAACGGGCCGCGCGCGGTCGACGGCATCGACCTGCAGGTGCACGAAGGCGAGATCTACGGCTTCCTCGGCCCCAACGGGGCTGGCAAGTCGACCACGGTCCTGATGCTGACCACGCTGCTGCCGCCGACGGCGGGCACGGCGCGGGTGGCCGGCTTCGACATCGTCGCCGACGGGCCGCGGGTCCGCGCCTCGATCGGGGCGGCGCTGCAGGAGGCGGCGCTCGACCCGTTGCTCAGCGGTCGCGAGCACATGCGCCTGCAGACGGCGCTGCACGGCCTCGGCAGGGCCGAGCGCGAAAGCCGCGGCGGGGAGCTGCTCGAGCGCGTCGGGCTCTCGCAGGCCGCCGACCGGCGGGTCGGCGGCTACTCGGGCGGGATGAGGCGCCGGCTGGACCTGGCGCTGGCGCTCGTGCACCGGCCGCGCATCCTCTTCCTCGACGAGCCGACCACCGGGCTCGACATCCAGAGCCGCACCGCGCTCTGGGAGGAGGTCGCGCGGCTGGCGGTGGAGGAGGGCGTCACCGTCTTCCTCACCACCCAGTACCTGGAGGAGGCCGACGCGCTCGCCGGCCGCGTCGGGATCATCGACCACGGCCACATCGTCGCCGAGGGCACGCCGGCCGAGCTGAAGGCGGAGATCGGCCGTCCGACGGTGGAAGCGGTGCCGCGCGAGCCGGGCGAACGGGGGCGCCTGGCCTCGGTGCTGGAGCGCTTCGGCGCGGCGGCCGGCGCCTCCCCGCGCGCCGCGGCGGCCCGCCTCGACGGCGGCGAGGCGCAGCTCGCCGAGGTCGTGCGGGCGCTCGACTCGGAGGGAATCGCGATCGAGCGGCTGCAGCTGCACGCGCCCTCGCTCGACGACGTCTTCCTCGCCAAGACCGGCCGCTCCCTGGAGGGCGCCGGTGAGGAGGAGGATGCCGCCGAGCCGGAGGCCGAGGCCGTGAGCACGGCGTGAGTCGCGACGGCCTGCGCACGCAGGTGGGGCAGCTGGCGCGGCGCTCGGTGCTGCGCACCCTGCGCCAGCCGGCCCAGATCGTGCCAGCGCTGGTCTTCCCCCTCTTCCTCCTGGCGGTCAACTCGGGCGGCCTCAAACAGGCGACCAACCTGCCCGGCTTTCCGACCGACTCCTACCTCACCTTCGCCCTCGCCGTGCCCTTCATGCAGGGCGCCCTCTTCTCGGTGATGAACACCGGCACCGACCTCGCCCGCGACATCGAGACGGGCTTCCTCAACCGCCTGGCGCTGACGCCGCTGCGCGGCGCGGCGCTGCTCAGCGGCCTGCTCGCCGGCGCCGTCGTGCTCGGCCTGGTGCAGGCGGCGACCTACCTAACGGTCGGCCTCGTCGCCGGCGCCGAACTGGTGACCGGCGCCCCTGGCGCCCTCGTCATCGTCGTCCTCTCGGTCTCGATCACCGTCGCCTTCGGCACGATCGGCCTCTTCGCCGCCTTGCGCACCGGCTCCGGCGAGGCGGTGCAGAGCCTCTTCCCGGTCTTCTTCGTCTTCCTCTTCATCTCGGCGATGGCGCTGCCGCTCGACCTGATCCAGACCGACTGGTTCCGCAAGATCGCGAGCGCGAACCCGGTCACCTACCTGCTCGAGGCCTTCCGCTCGCTGCTCTTCGAAGGCTGGGAGCCGGCCAAGCTCGCGCTCGGCTTCGGCATCGCCGCGGCCGTGTTGACGCTCGGCATGCTCGCCGCCAGCTCCGCGCTGAAGACGAGGCTGGTGCGGACGTGAGCGCGCCCGCCGAGGCGCGCGTCGCCTCCTTCCGCTCGGTCGCCCTCGCCGTCGCCTGGCGCAGCGTCCACAACTTCCTCTCCAACCCGGCCTTCCTCGTGCCGGCGGTCATCTTCCCGCTCTTCTTCTTCACCGCCTTCGCCGGCGGCCTTTCCGCCATGTCCAACGCGCCCGGCTTCGACTTCCCGAGCGGCTACACCGCCTTCCAGTTCGTCTTCGTCCTCCTCCAGTCGGCGGCCTTCGGCGGCGTCTTCACCGGCTTCGCGGTCGCCCGCGACTTCGAGATCGGCTTCGCCAAGCGCTACCTGCTCGCCGCCGGCCGGCGCGGCGGGATCGTCGCCGGCTACGCCCTGGCCGCCCTGGTGCGGGCGCTGATCACCTGGATGATCCTCACCGCGGTCGCCCTGATCGCCGGCATGGAAGTCGGCGGCGCCGGCGTCGAACTGTTCGGGCTCTACGGGCTCGCCGTGCTGGTCAACCTGGCGGCGATGCTCTGGGCGGCCGGGGTGGCGATGCGCGTGCGCTCGATCCAGGGCGGCCCACTGATGCAGTTCCCCGTCTTCCTCATCCTCTTCCTCGCCCCGGTCTACGTGCCGCTCAGCCTGCTCAGCGGCTGGATCCACGCGGTCGCCTCGGTCAATCCGGTGACCGCGCTGCTGGAGGCGGGCCGCGGCTTCATCTCCGGCGAACCGGTCGTCGTCGCGCTCGCCTTCGCCGTCGCGGTCGCCCTGCCGGTCCTCTTCGGGCTCTGGGCCCGTGGCGGCCTGCGCCGCGCCGAAGCGGCGGGTTAGGCCTCCCGAGAGCTAATAAGCCGTGTTGCGCGAGCGGGGGCGGGGGCGCGACTTGTAGCGGGACGCCCGGCCGCGGTTCCAGAGAACGGAGTCGATCCGGGCGGGCGAGAGGCGCCCGACGGTGGCGGTGGAGAGCAGCTCGACCGCATGCACGGCGCAGGCGCGCAGCTCGACCTCCTCGGTCGAGCCGTGCGCGAGCAGCTCTTCGCCGTCGATCTGCCGCTCGAGATCCGGGTCAAGCACGAGTACTCCGTCGACACGCAGCACATGGGGGACGAGGTTGTCGGCGAAGGCGGTCAACCGCGCTTCGTCGCGCAGCTCGGCGACGCCCATGCGGTCGATGTCGGCGGCCGCGATCTGGGCGCGCTTGAAGAAGGGAACCTGCTCGCCCTCGTAGGTCGAGACGTCGGCAAACGACTCCCAGCCGGCGAGCAGACCGGCGAGCGCCGGCGCCGAGCCGCCGGCGGCATCGACGAGGGCCTCGAAGCTCCCGCCATGCTCGGCGAGGACGCGCTCGCCGACGTCGCGGAGGGAGTCCGCGTAGTGCTCCATCAGCGGATGACCCGGGTCCTGGCCGGACACGCCCGCCACGTCGGCGGCCGTCATTCGCGTCAGCTCCTCCGCCGACCAGGCGCCCGCGTTGCGGAAGCGCTCGACCAGCCCCGCCTCGATCGTCGAGTAGCCGCTCAGCCCCGGACGCCTGCGGATCGTCGGCCACCAGCCGGAGCCGAAGTTGATCGCGTCGAGGCAGACGACGAAGGCGGCGCGCCCCTCGCGGTCCGCTCCCGGGAGTGGGACCTCGGCATCCGCCCGCGGCTCGGCCGCCGGCAGGTCCGCCGCGTAGGCCTCGATCGCACTCGCGACGATCTCCACCGAGCGCGCCCGCTGCGCCACCCAGGCGCATGCCGCGCGCACCCGATCCGCAACGCTCAGTTCCCCACCCCCGATCTGCATCAAGTTATCGATCTATCGGATCGAAAAGTTGATGCAGATCGCAAGAGGGGAGATTCTCACCTTCTCTTTAGGTTCAGCCGGATATCGTGCCGATCGCATGACCAAGCGCCCGAAGCTGATCGTCCCGGCCGTCGTGCTCGGCCTCGTCTTCCTTGCGATCGCGATCGTCTACTTCGTCGAGCCGGCGAGCTCGCTGCCGTCGTTCTTCCCGGGTCACGAGGCGGGCTCCAGCCACCACCACACCAAGCACGGGATCGCCGCGCTCGTGGTCGCGGGCGCCTGCTTCGTCTTCGCCTGGTTCCAGAGCGGCCCTTCCGGGGACAACGCCGCATAACCTGCCGCTGAATGGAACCGATCTCCTATCTGCAGGCGATCGTGCTCGGCCTGGTTCAGGGGATCGCCGAGCCCTTCCCGATCTCCAGCCTCGGCCACGGCGTCGTCCTGCCGCAGCTCTTCGGCTGGAACATCCACCAGAACGACGACTACTTCCTCGCCTTCCTCGTCGCCACCCACTGCGCGACGGCGATCGTCCTCTTCTTCTTCTTCTTCGACGACTGGATGAGGATCTTCCGCGGCCTCGGCCGCTCGCTGCGCGACCGCGAGATCAAAGCCGAGGACAGCGACGCCCGGCTCGGCTGGGTGCTCGTGGTGGGCACGATTCCGGCCGGCCTGCTCGGCCTGCTGCTCGAGCACCCGCTGCGGACCCTCTTCGCCTCGGCCCAGACCGCAGCCGCGTTCCTGATCGTCAACGGCATCCTGCTGCTGCTCTTCGAGCGATTGCGAAGGCGCCCGCCGAAGCCGGGCGACTATCTCGGGGATCCCGATCCCCGCATCGCCGGGATGAGCTTCAGGCAGGCGCTGGCGATCGGCGCGGCGCAGGCGGCGGCGCTGATCCCCGGCATCTCGCGCTCGGGCATCACGATGGGCGGCGGCCTGCTCACCGGGCTCTCGAACGAGGACGCGGCGCGCTACGCCTTCCTGCTGGCGACGCCGATCATCGGCGCCGCCGGCGTCCTCAAGCTGCCCGAACTGCTCGGCTCGGCCGGCGACGGGGTGCGCGGTCAGGCGCTCGTCGGCGCCATTGCCGCGGCATTCACCACCTACCTGGCCGTCAAGTTCCTGCTCAAGTACTTCGAGACCAACCGCCTGACGCCGTTCGGCGTCTACTGCATCGCGATGGGCCTCTTCTGCACCGTCGTCCTCGCGGTGTAGCCGAGCTGCCGTGACCGGCCGCGCGATCTAGGATCGCGTCCATGCAGGCGCTCACCGAGCGGGTTCGCGAGTGGCGGCGGCGCGGTCGTGCCGAGGAGGTCGGCGGGCGCGAGATCCACGTCTTCCGTCAGGAGGGCGACGGGCCGTTGGTCCTGCTCCTGCACGGCTTCCCCTCCAGCTCCTACGACTGGCGCCTGCTGCTGGAGCGGGAGAGCGAGCGCGGCGTCCTCGCCTTCGACTTCCTCGGCTTCGGCCTCTCGGAGAAGCCCCGGCGCCACGACTACAGCCTCTTCGGTCAGGCGGACCTCGCCGAGGAGCTGGTCCGCCGGCATGGCGGCGGCCGACCCGTCTTCGTCCTCGCCCACGACATGGGGACGTCGGTCGCCAACGAGCTGATGGCGCGCGACCTCGAAGGACGCCTCGACATGCAGCTGGCCGGGATCCTCCTCTTCAACGGCAGCATGGTCCTCGAACGGTCCAGCCCGACCCCGGCGCAGAGGGCCCTGCGCAGCCGCCTCGGACCCCTCGTCGCCCGCCTCTCCAGCGAGCGCCTCTTCCGCCACCAGTTCGGCTCGGTCTTCTCCGCGGCGCATCCCTTGAGCGACGCGGAGGCGGCGGACCAGTGGTCGCTGGTCTGTCACAACGGCGGGCGCGCCCTCGGTCACCGCCTCGTCTCCTACATGGACGAGCGCGAAGAGCACGCGGAGCGCTGGCACGGCGCGATCCACGATTGGCCGGGAGACCTCGGCTTCGCCTGGGGCATGCTCGATCCCGTCGCCACGCCGAGCGTGCTGGAGGCGCTGCGCGAGCTGAGACCCGCGGCGCCCGTCGCGGAGCTTCCCGAGCTGGGCCACTATCCGCAGCTGGAAGATCCCGACCGGATGTCGCAAATCCTCGACGCCGCGCTCTAGATGCGCGGCGTCGAGGAGGGCGTCTTCCCCGGCGCCCTGAGGCTCAGGCCTCGGAGTACGCTGGCTCGCGCTGCTGCTCGACCGCGCCTTCCGGCGCCTCCATCGGCATCTGCGGTTGACGCAGCACGGTCGCGGCGACCACGGTCGCGATCGCGACCAGGACGGCGCCGACGATGTAGGCGAGGTGGTAGCCGGAGTTGAGCGCACTCAGCTGCGAGGCGCCGTCGGCGAGCTTGCTGTCGGTGCGCTCGCTCGCCAGCGTGGCGAGTACCGCTAGGCCGATCGCGCCGCCGACCTGCATGCTGGTGTTGACCAGGCCCGAGGCGAGACCTGCGTCACTCGGCGTGGCGCCCGACATCGCCAGCGTCATCAGCGAGGGGAAGGCGGTGCCGACGCCGAGGCCGACCAGCAGCATCGGCGCCAGCAGGTCCGTGGCGTAGGTGCCCTCGACCGGCGTGCGGGCGAAGAGCAGCAGGCCCGCGCCGACCATGATCACGCCGGGGATCAAGGTCGTCTTCGGACCGAAGCGCATGATCAGTTTTTCCGAGAAGCCGAGCGAGAGCGTGCCCATCACGATCGTCGCCGGCAGGAAGGCGAGGCCGACCTGCAGCGCGTCGTAACCGAGGATCCGCTGCAGGTAGAGCGCGCCGAGGAAGAACATGCCGAACATGCCGGCGACCAGCAGCGCCTGGATCGTGTTGGCGCCGGCGACGTTTCGCGAGCGGAAGAGGCGCAGCGGCATCAGCGGGTTCTCGATCCGCGCCTGGCGAGCGATGAAGGCGGCGCCGAGGACGAACGAGATCGCGCCCAGGATCAGGGTCTGGGCCGAGCCCCAGCCGTGTTGGCTGATGCCGAGGATCGTGTAGACGCCGAGCATCAGCGAGCTGGTGATCAGCGCGGCGCCGGGAATGTCGGCGCCTGCCTTGAAGCCGATCCCGGGCCTCCCCTCGACCAGGCGCAGGGCGCCGAAGGCGGTGGCGACGCCGATCGGCAGGTTGATGATGAAGATCCAGTGCCAGCTGATCGCCTGGGTCAGGGCGCCGCCGAGGAGCAGGCCGATCGAGCCGCCGGCGGAGGCGACGAAGCCGTAGACGCCGATCGCTTTCGCCTGCTCGCGCGGCTCGGGGAACATCGTCACGATCATCCCGAGGATCACCGCCGAGGCCATCGCGCCGCCGACGCCGGCGAAGAAGCGTCCGGCGATCAGCATCGCCTGGTTCTCGGCGGCGGCGCAAAGCAGCGAGGCGGCGGTGAAGACCCCGAGGCCGGCGAGGAACATGCGCCGCTGCCCGAGCAGGTCGCCGAGCCTCCCGGCCAGGAGCAACAGGCCGCCGAAGGGGATCAGGTAGGCGTTGACGACCCAGGCCAGGCTGCTCTGGGAGAAGCCGAGGCTGTCCTGGATCGTCGGCAGGGCGACGTTGACGATGGTCACGTCGAGGACGATCATCAGCATCCCGGCGCAGAGGACGTAGAGGGCGAGCCAGCGGGTGTTGTCGGGCTTGACGTCGGTCATTCGGGCACCCTAGCAAATGGTTCAAAAAAGCTACTACCCGGTTGCAAATTTGTATCAACCGGCATAGACTTCCATCGCAATGACTAGCAAGCGCACATACGGCGACGCCTGCCGGTTCGCCCACGCCCTCGACCTGGTGGGGGAGCGCTGGGCGCTGCTCGTGGTCCGCGAGCTGCTGCTCGGGCCAAAGCGATTCACCGATCTGCGCGCCGGCCTTCCGCACGCCAGTCCCAACATCCTGGCAGAGCGGCTGCGCGGGCTCGAAGAGGGCGCGGTCGTGCGCAAGCGCAAGCTGCCGCCGCCGGCCGGCTCCTCGGTCTACGAGCTGACCGAGTGGGGGCGTGAGCTGGAGCCGATCGTGACCAAGCTCGGCGCCTGGGGGGCGCGCTCTCCGATCCCGCCCGAACACCGGGCAATCGGCGTCGACTCGATCGTCCTCGCGCTCGGCTCGCTCTTCGACCCCGAGGCCGCGGGCGACCTGCGGGCCAGCTATGAGCTGCGCGTCGGCGGGGATAGCTTCCGCGTCGACGTCGCCGGCGGGGAGGTTCATCTCGCACGCGACGCGGTGGACGCGCCCGAAGCGCGGCTGCGGGTTCCCGACCCCGCGACCATGGCCGCGGTCCTCACCGGCCAGATGGCCGTCGACGAGGCGATCGCCTCCGGAGCTCTCGAGATCGAGGGCTCCAAGCAGGCGGCCAAGCGCTTCCTCCGCCTCTTCCCGGCGCCCGAGCCGTGCGTGTTCGAAGATGCCGCCGCAACGACCGCCGCGGTGGCATAGCTCGGCCTCTCGAAACGATCGGCGGCGCGACCCACCCGCTCAGGTCGAGATGGGTGCCGGCGGGCAGCTCCCCCGCGAGCCGCCGCCAGCACTCCATCCGACTCTCCCGTAGAGGTCGCGCGGGCGCATGCGACCTCTATACGAACATATGTTCGCATACGAGGCCGTCGGAAAAGTGCTGCCTGCCTTAGCGGAGAAGCTCCTAGCCCTTCTCCCGAGCGATCTTGGCCGCCTCCTCGCTGCCGAGGTAGGGCGTCAGGGTGAACTCGACCAGGTCGGGAAGCAGCTCCTCCAGCTGCTCCGCCTTGCCGGCGATGATGCGGCGCGAGATCAGCGAGACCATACCGCCGACGAGGGCCTCCTCGGTGGTCGGCGAGAGGCGGGCGAGAACCTCGGGCGGGCGGCCCTCGCGTCCGCTCTGGAAGTAGGGGACGAAGCTATGGATGGCGGCGTCGTAGCGCTCGACCACCACCGGCCCCGCAACCAGGGCCTCGACCATGCAAAGGCGGGCGAGGTGCGGCTCGGCGGCGAGGAAGGCGAGCATCGCCGCGATTCCCGAGCGAACGGCGTGCGGCCAGTCGGCGGCTTCCTCGAAGCCCGCCTCGACCCGCTCGCGCAGCTCGCTCATCACCGTGTCGTAGGCGGCGACGAAGCACTCGTCCTTGCTGGAGAAATGCTCGTAGAAGGTGCGGCGCGAGACCGCGGCGTGGCTCGTGATATGGGCGATCGTGGTGCCAGAATAGCCGTGCTCGGCCACCGCCTCGGCGAGACCCGCGATCAACCGCTCACGCTGGTTGTGGGTGACGAACTCCCGCGGCAGGCCGTGGCGCCCGGGCGGCAGGCGGGCGAGCTCGGGCGGATAGCCCTCGGCGTTCTCGCTCCCATTGCCCCGATTCGAGGTACTGCGCTTGGCCACAGCGCGACGATACCGCGCTAGAGCGGGAAAACCCCCCGTAAGCTCAGCTAAGTTCGCGTCGATACCCAAATAGGGCATCACTGTCTGCCACCCCGGCCCTAACCCGTGTCCGCCTGAGCCGCCACCCGCTTGGCGGACTCTGCGCCGATGTACGGAGTGAGCGAGAACTCGACCAGCTGCCCGAGGAGATCTTCGATCTGCTCGACCTGTCCCATGACGATCCGCTGGTAGAGGATCCAGAAGATCCCGCCGACGATCGTCTCCTCCAGCGTCTCGGGCAGCTCGTCCCCGTGCCGCGAGACCTTGCGGCCGCGTTGGAAGAAGGGCACGAATGCCTGGATCGAGCGCTCGTAGCGCTCGACCGCGGCCGGGCCCGCCGAAAGCGCCTCGACGATGCAGGTGCGAGCCAGCGCCGGCTCGCTGGCGATGTAGCGGAGGAGGGCGCCCAACCCCGCACGGATCATCTCCGGCCAGGTGGCGGGCTTACCGCCGGCGTCGACAACCCGGCTCAGCGCCTCGTTCGCGGCGAAGTCGCAAGCGGCGAGGAAGCAGTCTTCCTTGGAGGAGAAGTTCTCGTAGAAGGTGTTGCGGGCGATGCCCGCGTGACGCACTATGTCGGCGACGGTGACAGCTCGATAGCCTTTTTCCACCGTCTCCTCGGCGAGCGCGGCGACGATGCGCGCTCTCTGGTGCTGAGCGATGAATTCGCGCGGGAGGACGTGTCTTCCGGGCAGCGCTCTGGCGGCTTGAGGAGTGCGATCGACCAAGGTCGGGGCCAGCGTACTCCCAGCGATTTGGGATTCCAATCTGGACGCGCTACCCAGATACCGCTACAGTACCGAGGTCCAGACAACCTGTTCCCTTGATTGTGCAGAAAAAGGATCGAATGGGAAAGCTGGCCGTCACCAAGGTCCGGGCAGCGACCGAGGAGGCCGGCGGGTGGGAGAAGGGGGCCCCCAAGCCCGCAGTCGAACTCGTGACCTCATCCAAGCGCGAAAGGATTCTGGAGGGGATGCTCGAAGCCGTCGGCTCGCACGGCTACGACGGCACGTCGGTGCGCACGGTGCTCGATCTGACGGGCCTCTACCGGCAGGCCTTCTACGACAACTTCCCCGACAAGGACGCCTGCTACCTGGAGGCGTTCGACTTCGGCGTCGCCCGGCTCGAATCGGCCGTGGTCGCCGCCGCCGCCCACGAACAGACCTGGCAGGGAAAGCTGCGGGCGGGCCTCGGGGTGCTGCTCGACACCTTCGACAGCGATCCCGACCTCGGCCGAGCGCTCGTGGTCGAGGTGCATGCCGCCGGTCCCGAAGCGCTCGAGAAGCGCGCCGCGGCGATGAAACGGATCGCCGACTTCGTCGATTCCGCGCGCGACGTCTCGGGCGGCGACGAGTCGCCGCCGCCGATCGCTCCCGAGGGCATCGTCGCCGGCATCCACGCGATCGTCCATGCGCGCCTTGCCACGGGCGCCGGCGACGGCTTCCGCGAGCTGCTGCCTGAGTTCATGTACTTCGCGGTCCTGCCCTACTTCGGCGCCGAGATGGCCGAAGTGGAGATGCAGGCCTCGCGGGCCTGACCTGCGCCGCGCGGGAGGCGCAGGCGTCGCCGGGAACGGGAGCGTCTCCGGGCGTTGGACAGCTCGCCGTCGCTGCCCTACATTGAATTCGTGGATTCGTCGACTTCGAATCCAGAGCGGTTGCCGAGCGGCCGCCACGGACTGCCCCGAGCCTACGTCGTACGCTCGCAGCGCGAGCGCCTGCTGGAGGCGATGGTCCGCGTCGCCTCGGCGAAAGGCTACGAGGCGACCACGGTCACCGACGTGATCGAGGTGGCGGGGGTCTCGCGCGCGACCTTCTACGAGATGTTCGACGACAAGTCGGACTGCTTCCTCGAGGCCTACGACGCGGTGATCGACGTCCTCGTCGCCCACGTCACCAGCGCCTTCGAATCGGCCTCCGGCGAGCCCTGGCCGGAGCGCATCGCCGCCGGCCTGCGGGCTCTCGTCGAGCTGCTCGCCGCCGAGGCCGACATCGCCCGCATGGCGATGGTCGAGGTGACCTCCGCCGGCAACGACGCGCGGGCGCGATACCGCTCCGCCCTGGCGCGCTTCACCCCCTTTCTCGAGGAGGGGCGCGAGTACTCCAGCCAGGTCGAGGAGCTGCCGCCGGACACCGCTCGCTTCGCGATCGGCGGCGCCACCTCGATGATCTTCGACGAGATCCGCGCCGGCCGCGGGCCGGAGCTGCCGCGGATCCTGCCCGACCTGCTATTTGCGGTGCTGATGCCTTATCTCGGGCCCGAGCGGGCCGAGCTGGAGATGCGGCGGGTCACGCAGCAGGATTAGCGGTGGAGGGTCGGGGAAGGGCCTTCACTTAACTTTTTCGAGGATCGCTGGATAGCTGGCGCCGCAAGCGAGCGCACGCGAAAAAGTACAAGACGTTTCGGCCCAACCCCGACCCTCCAGAGCCCAAGCGCCAGCAGCGCGATCCGCCCGGCGAAGCTCTTGGCTCAGTCAGACTCCGGCGCCGTGGCGCCCCTCGCCAGCTGCGAAGCGCTGTGCTCCCTTAACGGCGACGTGGAGCGTTTGGCGGCCGAGCTTGTGCTCCAGAGCGATGCCGTCTTCCAGCGGCAGGCCGAAGCCCTCGATCGCGGCGCGGCGGTCGGCCAGCATCGTCTCCTGCGGGAAGGCAGCGATCCGCTCGGCCAGCTCAAGGGCGCGCTCGAGGTGCCGGCCGGGCTCGACGACCTCGTTGACGAGGCCGATCCGCTGCGCCTCCTCGGCCTCCACGGGCCGGCCGGTGAGGATCAGCTCCAAAGCGCGTCCCATGCCGACGATCCGCGGCAGCCGCTGGGTGCCGCCGTCGACCAGGGGGACGCCCCAGCGCCGCTCGAAGAGGCCGAACGTCGAGCCGGGCGTGGCAACGCGAAGGTCGCACCAGAGCGCAAGCTCGACGCCGCCGGCCAGGCACCAGCCGTCGATCGCCGCGATCGCGGGCTTGGCGGGGGTGAGGCGGGTCGGGCCCATCGGGCCGTGGGGATGGTCGACGTCGAGGTCCATCGCCTTCAGATCCGCCCCAGCGCAGAAGGCTTGGCCGCCGGTGCCGGTGAGGACGAGCACCCGCGCGTCGTCGTCGCCCTCGAATTCGGTCAGGGCGCGACGGAACGCCTCCGCCGTCGCGCCGTCGACCGCGTTGCGCCGCGCGGGACGGTCGATCGTGACGACCGCGGCGCTCCCTCGGCGCTCGTAGCGAAGCCCTTCCTCCACGCCGGCATCCTCCCACAGCCGCTGAGAGCGGCTGAGCGGGAGCGGGCGGGCTAGTCGCGGCGAACGTCCGGGTCTCGCGGCGACGCCCCGCTCCCGGGGTACGCCCCGGCGCGCGTGGCTGCCTGGCAGGCGAAGGGACAGCCAGGGCCCAGAAGCTAGGCCCGGCGTCGGACGCGACGGAGACACGAAAAGCGACCGGGGGCTGCGCTCGTCTGCCTGCCCGTGCGTAGCCTTCGCACGCGAAGCTCGTTGCGCAACCTTCGAGACGGTGTTCCGCTTGGCTTCCGCGGAGCCTGTCTCTCCCAGTCGCAGAGCGAACTTAGCGCGACATCGAACTCGCCGCTAGAGGGGCGACGAATACGTTTCCGCAAAGTCCGTAGAAACATGCTGCATCCGGGGATGGCTACGCTCTGCCGGTGCGAATAGACGAGATCATCGAATCGAGCGGGCCGACCTTCTCGGTCGAGTTCTTCCCGCCGAAGACCGACGATGCGACCGCCGCCCTCTTCGACACCGCGCGGGCGCTGCGCGAGCTCGACCCCGACTTCGTCTCGGTCACCTACGGCGCCGGCGGCTCGACCAGAGATGGGACGGTCGAGATCACCCGGCGGCTGAAGGACGAGCTCGACTTCGAGACGATGGCGCATCTCAGCTGCGTCGGCGAGACGACCGAGGGCCTGGGCGCGACGCTCGACCGGATCGCCGGGGCGGGGATCGAAAACGTCTTCGCCCTGCGCGGCGACCCGCCCCGCGGCCAGACGGACTTCGTTCAGCCCGAGGGGGGCCTCGGCAGCGCCGCCGAGCTGGCCGACTTCATCGTCAAGGGCTGGGATCTGACAGTCGGCGGCGCCTGCTTTCCCGAGGTGCACCCCGAGGCGCCCGACCTCGAGACCGACCTCGCTTACCTGAAGACGAAGGTCGAGGCGGGGGCCTCGTTCCTGATCACCCAGCTCTTCTTCGACAACCAGGTCTACTTCGACTTCGTCGCCGCGGCCAGGGCGGCCGGCATCGAGGTGCCGATCCTCGCCGGGGTCATCCCGGTCGCCAGCTTTTCCCAAACGCAACGGATCTGCAAGCTCTGCGACGCCTCGATCCCCGAGCGGCTCGGCAGCGCGTTTGCCGCGGCCGGGGGCGACGAGCGGGCCGAGTTCGAGCTCGGGGTCGCCTACGCCGCCCAGCAGTGCTCCGAGCTGCTGATCGCCGGTGCCCCCGGCATCCACTTCTACGCCCTGAACAGGGCTCCGGCGACGCGCGCGGTGCTCGGAGCGCTGCGGGCAGCCCGGCCCTGGGAGCGGCGCCGGGGCACCGCTGGCGACTTGGCCGAGTCTCTCTGACTAAAATAGCCCGCCGCTATGGCGAACCGCAGGGAGGAAGAGAGAGAGCGACTCCGGCAGGCACGCGAAGATCGTGAGCGCAAGCAGGCCGGATCGGATCGCCGGCGGCTGATGGTCGGCTACGGCGTCGCCGGCGTGATCGGCCTCGCCGTGATCGTCGGGATCGTCGCCCTGATCGTCTCCGGCGCCAACAAGAACGACAGCGGCAACGCGCACATCAACCAGGGATCCGGGTCGACCAACGGCGTCCAGCCCGACGAACGCGAAGGCACGGCGCCGCCGGCGCCGAAGGTGGCCGATCTGAAAGAGGCGGCCAAGAAAGCCGGCTGCGACCTTCGACTCAACCTCCCCGACGAGGGGCACGCTCACATCCCGCCAACCGCGCCAACGCCTAACTATGGGACCAACCCGCCGACCTCCGGAAATCACGTCGAACCCCCCTACCAGCAGGCCGACGGCGCCTACAGCGAAATGCCGAAGGAACTCGACATCGTCCACTCGCTCGAGCACGGGCGAATGGAGATCCAGTACTCGCCCGACCTGTCCGAAAGCGAGCAGCTGGAACTGGTCGGCCTCTACGACACGATGTACGGGGCGACCCTGCTCTTCCCGAACGAAAACATGCCCTACGCGGTGGCCGCAACCACCTGGCGCAGCCTGATCGGCTGCAACGAATACAAGGGCGCGATCACGCTCGACGCCATCCGGGACTTCGGCAAGCTCAAGTGGGGCCATGGCCGCGAGCCGGTCGAAGGCTTCCCCTTCACCGGCCCGACCCCCGCCGAACCGACGATCAAGTAGCCCGGTAGGCGGGGAAGAAGCCGGTCCGGGGACGACCGGCGCTGAGGCGCTCGTAGGCCGCCTCGTCGCAGACGATCTCCGACGTCAGCCATGACAACTCGCGGTTGGCGAAGCCACGCTTGAATTCCTCGAGCCGGTCGCCGCGCGCGATGCCGCCGCCCAGGTTCAACGGCAGGCCCTGCGCGGACGAGAGCTCGACGAGGGCGGCGACCACGTTCTTCATCGGCGAGTCGCGCAGGTGCGAATCGGCGGTGCCGCTCAGGTAGTAGTGGAGGAAGCCGTCGCTGCGAGCCGCGATCGAGGCGGCGGCGGCGGCGCCGTCGGGCGCCCGTGCGACTGCGAGCCAGGTCCGCTCGGACTCGAGGATCCGGTCGAAGTAGGCGGCGCCGAAGAAGTAACGCTCGGCGGCGGCGGCGCGTCGCATCGTCTGCTCGTAGGCAGCGGCGAAGCCGGCTCGTTCCGCCACGGTGGTCTGCGTGCCCGGCGTCAGCCGCAGCTCGTAGCCGTTGCGAACGTTCTTGTTGATCTGGTTGCGGTCGCTCGGCCGGCTCTTCGGCGGCAGGCCGGGATCGGCGATCTGGACCACGTTCCGCTCGCTCGCGCCCAGCAGCGGCGGCTCGGCCAGCGTGTGACGGACGAAGATCGAGACCAGGCCGGTCGCCGAGAAGTCGATCGTGGCGGGATCGATCCGCGCATCCGGCGCCGATTCCCCTCCAGTGCGGTCGGCGCCGGATGCGCGGACGAGGCCCGGGTAGCCATAGGGGGAGACCGCGTCGCGCTCAGGACCGTCATCGATATCGCGCACGATCAGCGGGGTGAGCAGCTCGGCGTCGCTGGTCGCGATGCGCAGGGTGTGGGTGACGCCTTCGGCGTCGAAGAACGGCCGCGAGCGGAAGAACTCCTCAGCCGCGGCCGCCGCGCCGCGGTCCGCGAGCAGCTCGGCGGTCGCGGTCACGAAAAAAGGTCCGCGGCGGCGGCGCGGAACTCCTCGGGAAGCACGCCCCAGACCTCGCAGTCGTCGGGAGGTGCGCCCTCCCGACGCAGGTGGGCGCGCATGGTTCCCTCGTGCTTCCAGCCGAGACCGGCGACGGTCTTCTTCGCGACCTCGTTGCGGGCCGGGATGCGCCCGTAGACGCGGTGGGCGCCGAACTCGTCGAAGGCCTTGGCGAGGGTCAGCGCCTCGGCGCGGCGGCCGACGCCCATGCCGCGCACGTCGTCGCCGATCAGGGCGCCGAGCTCCGGCGCCGTCTGGCTGCAGAGGCGGTAGAGCGCGGTAAAGCCGACGGGCTCGGCTCGACCCTCGACTACGATCGCGTACTTGCGGTCCTCGCCGGAGTCGTCCATCGCCCGCCGCACCCAGGCCTCGGCATCCCCGAGCGAGAAGCCATCCCGCTGCTCCATCAACGAGGCCGTCGCCGCCGGGTTGTTGAACCAGCGGTGCACCGCCGGCGCATCGCCGGGCTCGAAGCGGCGCAGGGAGACCTCTGGTCGATCGCTCACGCCGAAACCCTAGCCCTCCCTCCCGGTCGCAACGTTTTTCGTCCAATGGCAACGAAAAAACGTTGCGACCGTCAGTCCGGGGCGAGGCCGTGGCCGCTGACGAGGCGCCAGACCGTCATCGCGAGGATGCGGGCGTCGAGCCGCATGCTGCGGTGCTCGGCGTACCAGAGGTCGAGCTCGATGCGCTCCTCCCAGGGGATGCCGGCGCGGCCCTGGACCTGCGCCCAGCCGGTGATGCCCGCCCGGACCTCGTGACGGCGGTTCTGCCGCTCCGTGTAGTCCTCCACCTGCGCCGGGATCGTCGGGCGCGGTCCGACGATCGCCATCTCGCCGCGCAGGACGTTGATCAGGTTCGGGATCTCGTCGAGCGAGGTGCGGCGCAGGATGCGGCCGGCGCGGGTGACGCGTGGGTCGTCGCGGGTGACCGCGACGCCGACACCCACCGGGTCGGAGCCCTGCACCATCGTGCGCAGCTTCAGCATCTCGAACTCCTCGCCGCCGAGGCCGACCCGGCGCTGGCGGTAGAAGACGGGACCGCTGCTGCCGAGCTTGATCGCGACCGCCGCGATCAGGAGGACGGGCGAAAGGAGGGCGAGCGCGATCAGCGCGACGGCTATGTCGAAGGCGCGCGGCATCTCACTGGCAGGTCATCTGGTTCCGGGCGCCTTCTCCCAGGCCGCCGGCGGACCCTGGCGCAGGCGGTCCCAGAAGCCGGCGGCGATCGAAAGGGTGGTCAGCGCGTAGTAGCGCGCGACGAGGAAGAGCCCGATGCGGAACTGGCCGCCGAGAATCGCGGCCGCGATAAGCGCCAGCTGGATCCCGTAGGCGACCACGTAGATCGCGCCCTGGTCGAGCAGCAGCAGGTTGGCGGCGAAGGCGACGATGTGCAGAGCGGGGCTCAGGTAACGCAGCAGGCGATGCGAGGCGATCTCGAACGCGTAGGCGGCGCTGTATCCGCGCGGGGAGATCATCTTCTCGCCGACGACGATGTCCCAGAGGCCGGCCATCATCCGCCGCTTGCGGGCGAACTCGCCCTCGAGCGTGGGCGTCATCTTCTCCTCGGCGCGAGCCCAGGGCACGTACAGCGAGCGCAGGCCTCGCTTGGCCAGGGCGAAGGGAAACGAGAGGTCGTGGCTGCCCGAGGAGCCGAGCGGAACGTAGGCGGAGGCGCGCACGGCGTAGATCGCTCCGTTGCCGGCGGTCACTCCCGCCAGGCCAGACTCCATCTCTCGCACCGCCATCTCGTAGCGCCAGTAGGCGCCCTCGAGGTTCTCGCCCTCGGGGTCGGAGAACCGCACCTGGCCGCAGGCGTAGCCGACGGCGGCGTCGGCGAAGGGCTCGACGAGGTGGCGCAGGGCGTCGGGGCGCCAGAGGCTGTTGGCGTCGGAGAAGGCGAGGATCTCGCCCGACGCCTGCTCGGCGGCCGCGTTCTGGGCCGCGAGCTTGCCCTTCCGCCGCAGCTCGAGCACGAGGTCGGCGCCCGCCTCGCGGGCGCGCTCGACCGTCGCGTCGGTAGAGCCGTCGGAGGCGACGATCAGCTGCAGACGCTCGCGCGGGTAGTCGAGCGCCAGCGCGTTCGCCAGCTTGGCCTCGATCACCTCCTCCTCGTCGTAGGCGGCGACGATCAGCGAGACGCGCGGCAGCTCCTCCCAGACGCCCGGCGCCAGGGTCGGGCGCCTGCGCGTGGCGACCAGGAGCCGCAGGACAAGCGGATAACCCAGGTGCGTGTAGACGATCAGTCCGGCGCTGAGCCAGAAGAGGACGGCGAGCATCCGACGATTATCTGCTTCCGGTGCGCTTTATGTGGTTATAGCCCGCATAAAGCGCACCGGAACGTAGCTCTTCGTAGAGGGCGAGGGTCTGGGCGGCGATCGCGTCCCAGGAATAGGCGCCCGACGCGGCCTCGAGAGCTGCCGCCCCCAGCCGCTCGCGAGCCGCGCGGTCGGCGACCAGCTCGGACAGCGCGGCCGTCAGCGCTGCCGCGTCCCCGGGCGGGACGAGGCGAGCGGCGCCTCGGGACGCCACCTCCGGGAAGCCGCCGACGGCGCTGAGCACGAGCGGCTTGCCGAAGGCAAGCCCGGTGTAGAGGACGCCGGAGTGCTCGGCGTCGCGGTAGGGAAGGACGACGACATCGGCGCGGCGGAAGACCGGCGGGACCTCGGCGTCCTCGACGAAGCGGGTGACGAAGCGGACCGGGCCGGCGGCGCCGGCCGCGAGGCGGCGCAGGGGCTCGACGTCCATGCGCGGGTTGCCGACGATCCAGAGTTCGGCGCCCTCCAGCTCGGCGCAGGCGCGCAGCAGCTTGTCGAGTCCCTTGTAGGGGCGGAGCAGGCCGAAGAAGAGGATCACCGGCGTCTCGGGGTCGTTGCCCCGCAGCTCGGCCGGCAGCGGCTTCTCCTCGGGCAGCCGGGTGAGGTAGTCGAAGGCGCCATGCGGGATCACGTGGACCTTGCCGGCCTCGACGCCGGCCTCCTCGCGCAGCCGCCGGGCCCCGTGCTCGGAGTGAGCGACGACCGCATCCATCCGCTCGAACAGCGCCCTGGCGCGCGCCGCCTGTCGCCGCGTCGGGTCTGGCGGCAGTACGTAGTGGGCGGTCATCAGCCGGGGGCGGCGCGACGGCAGCAGGCGGGCGTCGAGGGAGGGCATCGTCAGCCACTGGTAGTGGACTACGTCGGCGTCGAGGGCGCGGCGCAGGCGCCGCATGTCGAGCAGGTGCTCGGCGGCCTTGAAGGGACGGCGCCCCCACGCGCCGAGGCCCCGCGCCGACGTGCGGCGGTAGAAGCGCTCGTCGACCCGGTAGCCCTCCGCGCCGGGGACGGTGCCGTAGAGGAAACGGCTGGTAAGCAGCTCGATTTCGGCGCCCGCGCGGGCGAGCGCCGCCGCAAGCGCGCGGTCGTAGGGAGGCGTGAAGGCCGAGGGGTCGACCAGCTGTACGCGCATGACGGGCGATTATGGTCACCCCGTGGCGCCCACGCTCTCCTACTGCGTCGTGAACACGAACGGCCGCGAGGACCTGCTCGCCTGCCTGGATTCGATCGACCGCACCCATCCTGGCGGGGTCGAGCGCGAGGTCCTCGTGCTCGACAACGCCTCGACCGACGGCTCGGCGGATGCTGTGCGGGCTCGGGACGGCGACGTGCGCCTGATCGCGCTCGAGCGGCGCACGGGAAAGGCCGAGAACGATTCGACCCTGATGCGCGAGGCCGAGGGCGAGTTCTGCCTGCTGCTGAACGAGGACTCCGAGCTGCGGCCGGGGGCGCCCGCGGCGCTGCTCACTGCGCTGGAGGAGGATCCGCGCGCCGGCGCGGCGGGAGCGCAGCTGCTCGACTCGGGCGGCCGGCCCGTCCCCTGCGCATGGCGCTTCCCGAGCGTCGGCACGGCGCTCGCGGGTGCGGTGTTCATGCACCGGTTGCTGACCGTGCAGAGCCATGGCGACGCGGTCCGCGAGGTCGACTGGGCGCAGTCGAGCGCGCTCCTCGTCCGCCGGCGGGCGGCGGAGGAGATCGGCTACATGGACCCCGACTTCTTCGTCTACTACGACGAGTGCGACTTCGCCAAGCGGCTCGCCGACGCAGGCTGGCACAGCCTCTTCGTGCCCCTCGCAAGAGCCGTCCACCGCGACCAGCTCTCGACCGACCGCGCCGAGGGCCTTCCCCGGATCGTCGAATTCCACCGCAACCGCGACCTCTACATGCGCAAGCACCACGGCCGACCGGCGGCCCTTGCCGTTCGCGTCCTCACTGCCTGGTCCTACGCGGTTCGCGCGGTCGCCGCAACGGTGCTGCCGGGCCACCCCGCCCGCATCTACTGGGCCCACGCGCGCCAGGCGCTGGCGCCGGGGCGCGGCGAGAGCATCCGCGACCTCGCGCGTCTATAGGCGCCTGTCCTCGTCCATCTGCTCTATCTCGTATGTCTCGGGAATGCGGCCGTCGACGGTGGGGACGGGGCGCAGCGAGCGCAGCTCCGCAGCCAGCTCGCCGGGCCGGCGCAGGCGAGCGAGCCAGCTGCGCTCTTCGGAAGTGAAGAAGCCGGTCGCGAGCAGAAGCAGCGGATAGGCCAGCCAGACGAGCACGCGGAGGAGGAAGCCGCCCGCTCCCTCGGTCGGAAGCAGCAGTTCGCCGGCGACGACGAGGAGCGTCGCCCCGAGCGTCGCCCGGGCCAGCCGGCCCCATTCGTAGGGGACGGCAAAGAGCCGTTGCGTGAAGCCATACATCAGCGCCAGCACGACGAGGTAGGAGGCGACGAGCGCCGCGCCGGCGCCGACGATGCCGAAGGGCGGAACGAGCAGGAGGTTGAGCGCGACGTTGCTCGCGAGCGCGGCGCCGGTCGCCGGGAAGTTGAACTCGGTTTTTCCGGTGCGGCCGAGGATGACGACGAGGACCATGTAGAGGGCGTAGAGCGCGGCGCCGGTGGCGAGTAGGCCGATCGCCTTGTAGGAACCGAAGAATTCGGCCGTGGTCAACGCACGAACGATCCAGCGCGACAGCAGCCACATGGCGGCGACGGCGAAGGCCGTCGCGGCGACGAACCAGGTGACGACGGTCGCGTAGACCTTGCGCGCTTCGTCGTCGTCGCGGATCGAGTACGCCAGGGGCGGCCAGGCAAGCTGGAAGCCGCGAGCGAGCACGTTGACGGCCTGCGCGAACTTGGCCGCAAGCGAGTAGAGCCCGGCCTCAGCGAGGCCCGCCGAGCGAACGAGGATCAGGCGGTCGACGAAGTTGAGCATGTAGAGCGAGAGCTCGGCCGGCATCGTCGGCAGGCCGAAGCGCAGCAGGCGGCGCAGCAACCCCCGGTCGATTCGCAGCGAGAGGCGTCGCCGGTGAACCCAGATCAGTCCCAGCACGAAGGCGGCGCCGCTCGCGTAGCTGCCGAGCAGCAGTCCGCGGGCGCCTTCTTCGGCGCCGACGACGAGGACAACCGTGAGGGCGATCGCCGCCAGTACGCTGAGCATCGTCGTCACGAAGTAGGCGCGCGCCCGCTCCTCGAGCCGGAAGAGGGTGAGCAGGTACTCGAACATCGTCAGCACCCAGAGCCCGCCGATCGAGATCCGCGCCAGGTCGGGCGCCGGATGGGTAAGCAGTGCTTCGGAGATCGGCGTGGCAAAAGGCAGCGCCACCAGCGCGGCCCCGGTGCTGAACCAGAAGAGGCCCGCGAACGAGGTTGCGACGACGCGGGCCGGGTCCTCGTCGTCCTTGTAGTAGAAGCGCAGCAGCGCCTCGATCACGCCGAGACGGACGACGATGCTGGCCGAGACGACGGCGGCGAACATCACTTCCGCGGCGCCGTAGTCGGTCGTCGTCAGGTACCGCGTGTAGAGCGGCAGCAGGGCGACCGCGATCAGCTTCGAGGCGATGCTCGCCGCCGTGTAGGCGGCGCCGGTCGTCGCTAGGCGTCGGAGGTATCCGGACACGGCCCGACCCTAGCCGCAAGCGAGGCGCCCAAGGCAAGCAGCACCCACGCGATCGGGTCCTCGTAGAAACCGGCGTAGGCCATCGTGTGGACGAGCAGGGCGACGAACGTGGCGAAGACGGCGATGCGGGCTACCGAGAGCCTGCGCTGCAGGCCGGAGGCCATCGTCCAGAGGGCTGTCACGAGAAGGGCGAAGTAGGCCGCGAGGCCGACGACCCCCTGCTCGGCGGCAACGGTTACCGGCTCGGTGTGGGAAACGGAGACGGGAGCTTTCTTCGTGCGGACATGCTCGCGGTAGGCGCGGGGGAAGCTGCCCGAGCCGTAGCCGTACACCGGTCGCTGGGCGAAGAGGTGGGCGCCGCCGGAGATCAGGTTGCCGCGGCCGCTGAGGTCGACGTTGATGCGGTTGGGACTGAGCTTCGACGCGCCGCCGGCAAGCAAGATGACGAGGACCCCGCCGATCGCCAGCACCCCGACGGCGATCGCGGTCCACTTCACGCTCCACTTCAAGGCGGCGAGCACCGCAAGCCCGGCAAGCAGGGCCACGAAGCTCGACTGCGAGTAGGTCGGGAAGAGTCCGAACCAGAGCACGGCGGCGAGCGCCGTCAGCAACGCCAGCGTCCGCCGCTCCCGCGCCCAGAGCAAGACGCTCGTCGCCACCACCGTTACCAGCGCCAGGTACCGCCCGTAGACGTTCGGATCCCAAAACACGGAGTTGACCCTGAAGTAAGTGTGGAATTCGTTCGAGCGGATCACCTGGCGATTCCAGAACAGGTCCCGACTCACCCACTCGACCGATCCCACCATCACGAACGCAACCGCCTCCAGCCCTATTACCCACACCACAAGAGACAACAGCTTCCGATCCCAGCTGACGTCCCGCAACAGCCCGTACACGAGGCTGAAAGGCACGAAGAAGAAGCAGAGGTTCTGCAGCCCCTTCGAGAAATCAGCTGAATACAACGTCTGCGCGGCGTACAGAGCCGCCACCAGCGCCAGGACCCTCGGCAGCCAAGTCACGGCCCATCCGGCGGGTGGCGCCGTAGGGGGGCCCACCCCCGAGGACGCCGAGCCTCGCCAAGATTCGGCGGCGAAGGCCAGAACCCCGCCAGCGATGACGAGGTACAGCGGCACCAACAGGTTCGCCGTGTCACCGCCAGCATGCAGAGGCACCCGAAACGGCAGCGCCGCGATGACCGCCAGCGGCAGCAGAACCGACCAGCGGCTGAAGAGATAGGCGAGGCCCGCTGAGATGGCCAGCGCCGCAAGCCCCAGGGCGATCAGACCAGAGGCCGGGTCGCGCAGGTCGGCGATCTGGTGCGAGTGCCACTGATCGCCGAGGATCAGGGCCGGGAAGAGCACCAGGGCGACCAGCATCGCCGTCGCCCGTAGACGGCCCGCGGGCAGCAAGATCGCGCCGGCGGCGCCGGCTGCCGCGAAGAGCACACCGGCGCTCGCGAGAAAATGACTCAAGCGCCGCTCCCCCTCCCTCCGGACCCGCAGCCGGGTGGCTGCGGCGTGGCCTTATGCAACCGAATTGCGCCGGGTGGAACCAGCACCCGTTCCTGACCTAGCAGCTTCACCCGCAGCTTGTAGCGGCCGGGCGGCGCCGGTCCGTCGTTGCGCATACGGCCGTCCCAGTAGAAGGTGAAGAAGTGGTACCGCTTCAGGTAGCGGTCCCTGGCCAGGGTGATGACCAGCTTCCCGCCCGGCTTCACCACCTGGACTGTCGCGTGGTCGGTCTGCGTGACGCGGAAGCGGATCCGCTCCTGGTCGAACTGGCAGTCGCCGTTCGGGGTGAAGGCCCGGCGGGCGGGCGGGCGCTTGCCGGGGCCAGCCGGGCGCCGCGGAGACTTCAGCGTGACCCGGTCGAGCACGAGCGGATCGCGCTTGACCCGCTGGGACCAGGCGAAAGCGGCGAGGGTTGCGAGGACCAGGAGGGCGAAGACCAGGCCGGCCCAGGCCTTAGAGCCCATTCCGGCTCTTAGCCTTCGACCGTGGCATTGTCCTCGCCGACGATCACGACGACCGGTGCGCCGCCCGACGCCGAGACGATCTCGGACGTCATCAGCCGCACCTTCGGAATGCCGAGGGCAGCGGCGACGCGGTGGGCCTCGGGGGCGTGGCCGCGCTGGAACATGACGACGCTTTCGACGAAGCTGGTGCTGCTGTTGCCGACTTCTCCCAGCTTGAAGCCCTTGCCTTCGACTTTGTCCCCGTAGGAGCCGGCGAGACCCGGCACGGCGGTCCCGTTGAGCACCGTCACCTCTATTTCCCCGGGTTTGGTGGCGGTGGCCTTGCCGTGGCCGCCCTGGCCGTCCGCGTTGTCGGAACCCTGGGTCACGAGGAAGATCGCCGCTCCCGCTACGGCGACGACGATGGCGAAGACGAGCGCCAGGTACCGGGGCTGGGCGAGACGGTCTCCGAGCCCGGACAAGCTGGCGCGCAGGCGCTCCCCGCGGGTCAGTTCCGGCAGTCCCGCCTCACGGCGACGCCGACGCTCCTCCCGCTGCTCGACCGCCTCGCGCTCGGCGGTGCGCGCCTCCTCCAGCGCCCGCAACTCCTCAGCCCGCTTTGCCGCCACCGCCGAGGTCGTCTCCTTGCGGTCGGAGTCGCGCTCGGGGGCGGAACCGGCCCACTCGCGCAGGCGCCGGATGTCGCGAGCCTGCGAGAAGGCCAGCATGGCGAGCAGCGCCAGGCCGAGGAACGCAGCCAAGCCTGCGAAGGCGCCGATTTCCTTGATCAGATTCACAAGCGCAGCAGGATATTGGGCAACGCGGCTCCGACGAGTGCTTCGGCGTCTGAGGCCAGGTCAGGGAGTGGCGGGCGAACTTCCAGATAGCAGCGCTACCTGGAAGGAGGGCGGCGCTCGCTGACGACGGAATCAGGCGTCGAAACGCCGTCGGTGATCATCTCGACCACGCGCTGCGCCAGGTTTGCCTCGTCCCCGGCCATCACCAGGTGCTCGAGCGAGTTCAGCGTCCGCTCGACCCAATCCGGGTCCAGCGGCGCCTCCCGTACCGCCCGGCTGATCCGCTTCGCCGCAGTCGGCTGCCCTGTCTCGCCGGCGCTGAAGAGCTCCTCGTGCAGCTTCTCGCCGGGCCGCGGCTTGGTGAACTCGACCGCTATGTCGGTTTCCGGCTCGTAGCCCGCGAGCCGGATCATGTTGTGGGCGAGGTCGACGATCCGCACCGGTTCGCCCATGTCGAGGACGAAGACCTCCCCCTTGCCGGCGCCGATGTCTCCGGCCCGGATCACGAGCTGGACCGCCTCGGGGATCGTCATGAAGTAGCGCGTCATCTCGGGATGGGTGACGGTCACCGGGCCGCCGCGCTCGATCTGGCCGCGGAAGATCGGCACGACGCTGCCCGAGGAGGCGAGCACGTTGCCGAAGCGGACGCTGGCGAACCTGGTGCCGGGGTGCTTGCTGCCGGCGGACTCGACGATCCACTCGGCCATCGCCTTCGAGGCGCCCATCACGGTCTTCGGGTTGACCGCCTTGTCGGTGGAGATGAGGACGAAGCGCTCGACGTTCGACGCCGCCGCCGTCTCGGCGGTGATCCGCGTCGCGATCGCGTTGTTGCGCACCGCCTCCAGGGGGTTCGCCTCCATCAGCGGCACGTGCTTGTAGGCGGCGGCGTGAAAGACCACGCTCGGCTTGAAGCGCTGCATCGTCTCCAGCATCCGGCCGGGCTCCTTGCAGTCGGCGAGCACCGACTCGACGCTGGTGAAGTGGCGCTCCTCGACCATCTCGCGGTCGATCTCGAAGAGGTTGTCCTCGGCGTGGTCGAGCATCACCAGCAGGCGCGGCCCGACCCGCGCGATCTGGCGGCAGAGCTCGGAGCCGATCGAGCCGCCGGCGCCGGTGACGAGGACGATCCGGTCGCGCAGGTAGGCGCCGACCCGGTCGAGCTCGACGACGATCGGGTCGCGGCCGAGCACGTCCTCGACCTGGACGTCGCGCAGCTGCTTGTTGAGCTGGACGCCGCCGCGCAGGATCTCGAAGACCGTGGGCAGCGTGCGCACCCGGATCTCGCGCTCGCGGCAGGCCGCGACCACCTTGGCACGCAGCGTGCCCGGCGCCGAGGGGATCGCGATCGCGACCTCGTCGGGCTGGGTCTCGTCGAGGATCTTGTCGATCTGCTTGGTCGAGCCCAGCACCTTGAGACCGAGCATGCGCATGCCGCGCTTACGCGGATCGTCGTCGACGAAACCGATCGCGGTCGCGCCGAGGGCGGGGTTGAGCTGCAGCTCGCGGACGACCATCTGGCCGCCGGAGCCGGCGCCGACGACCAGCACCCTGTGGTTGAGCGCCCGGGCCGTCCGCGACGGTCGCTCGACGATCAGGCGCACAGCGAGCCGCGCGCCCGCGATCAGCATCAGCGTCAGCAGGAAGTCCATCACCGCGACCGAGCGCGGCAGGCTGTGGTGGAAGGGGCGCAGAACGGTGAAGGCGACGACGACGATCGCGCTCGCCACGGCGACCGCGCGGACGATCAGCAGGAAGTCGCGCCCGCTGACGTAGCGCCACCACTTCTGGTACAGCCCGAAAGCGGCGAAGACGATCAGCTTGCAGGCGACGACGAAGCCGACCGACTGGGCGAAGAGCACCCAGTAGCGGTGCGGGAGATCGCTGCGGTCGAGGAAGCGCAGCCTGAAGGCCAGGTAATAGGCCAGCGCGACGAGGATGCCGTCGGCGCAGATCTGCAAAACCCGGTTGCGGTAGACGGGGTGGTTCAACCGGCCCACGAGTGCGACGATTCTAAACCGCGGAAGGCTCTAGGATGCCGGACTCTCGATGCTGCACCCCTTCTTCTACGCCGACGTAACCGGCCCGATCGTCGATTTCTGCGTCGAAACGATCGAAAGCACGGGCCTCGCCGGGATCTTCCTGCTGATGGCGGCCGGCAGCGCCTGCATCCCGATTCCCAGCGAGGCCGTGATGCTCTTCGCCGGCTTCAGCGTTTCCAACGGCGATCAGACGCTGGTCGGGATCACCCTGGCGGGGCTCGCCGGAAACATGGTCGGCTCGTGGCTGACCTACGCGATCGGGTACTACGGCCGGATCGACCTGCTCGAGAAGAACCGTCTCATCCACCTCAGCCCGAGCCGTCTCGCCTGGGTCGACAAATGGTTCCAGCGGCACGGCGACGCCACGGTCTTCTTCGCCCGCCTGCTGCCCCTCGTCCGCGCCTTCATCTCGCTGCCCGCCGGTGTCGCGGAGATGCCGTTCTGGCGCTTCACCTGGTTGACCGCGCTCGGCTCGCTGCCCTGGGTGCTCGGCTTCGGCCTGCTCGGCAAGCTGGTCGGCGGCGAATGGGAAGAGTGGCGCAACCACCTCAAGGTGCTCGACTACCTGGTGGCTGTCGCGATCCTGGCGCTGATCGTCTACGCGATCGTCAAGCGGCGGCGGAGAAGCAGCCCGGCGACGACGTGATCCCGGCGCGGCGTGCGCTGGCGCTGGGCGCCGTCCAGGGCCCGGCCGAGCTGCTGCCAGTCTCGAGCTCGGCGCACATCGTCCTCGTCCCCTGGCTGGCCGGATGGGATTGGGACGCGACCGACCCGGAGGTGCGCAAGAGCTTCGAGGTCGCCCTGCACGCCGGGGCGGCGGCGGCGCTCGTAGTCGGCCAGCGGCGCCTGATCGCCGAAGAGCTGCGTGCCTTCGACGTGCGCGGCGCGGTCGTCCTCGTCCTCTCCTTCCTGCCGCCAGCGGCGGTCGGCTACAAGCTCGAGCGGCCGATCGAGCGTCGGCTGGGCGGGCCGCGGGCGACCGCCTACGGGCTGCTCGCCGGGGCCGCGGTCATGTTCCTTGCCGACCGCCGCCCGCAGCGACGCGGGCGAGGCGAGGCTGGCGCCGCCGACGGGCTGGCGCTGGGGTTGGCGCAGGCGGCGGCGCTGGCGCCGGGCGTCTCGCGCAACGGGATCACGCTGGCGGCGGCGCGCTGGCGGTTCTTCTCGCGTGACCAGGCCAACCTGCTTTCGCGCACGATCGCGTTGCCCGTGATCGTCGGGGCCGGCCTGCTCAAGGGCGTCCGCCTCGCGCGCCGCGGCGTCGACTCCGAGCTGCGCCGCTCGATGGCGCTCGGCGTCGGCGCCTCATTCGCCTCGACGCTGGCCTCCCAGCGCCTGATCAAGTTGGTCGAGCGCGACCGGGCGCTGTGGCCGTACGCGGCGTACCGTGTGGGACTCGCCGCAATCGTGCTTCGCCGGCTGCGGCGGAAGTGAGCCAAGGAGATCGGAGGACCGATGATCACCAAAGTCGACTTCATAGGGGTACCGTCCCGCGACAGCGAGCGCTCGCGGCGCTTCTACGTCGAGACGCTCGGATTGCGACCGGACGAGCATGCCGAATTCGAGTTCTGGGCGGGAGACACCTGCTTCGGCATCTGGGAGCCGGAGCGGATGGGGATGAAGTTCGCCCCGCAGAAGAACGCGCCTCCCGCGCTGCACGTCGACGACGTGGCGGCGGCGCGCAAGGAGCTGGAAGCCAAAGACGTCGAGTTCATCGGCGAGATCATGGATACCGGCGTCTGCCACATGGCCTTCTTCACCGACCCCGACGGCAACGACCTGATGCTCCACCGCCGCTACGCGCCGCCGCGCGGTTGAGCGGCGGGCATGGTTGAAAGAATCGCCGCATGAGCGCGGAGCGAGCAAGCGTGCATAGCTGGTTCTTCGCGCCGCGAGCGAAGCGCGAGGTATTGGCATGAGCGGCGATGCATACGCGAAGGCCGGGGTCGACCAAGGGGCGGCCGACTCGGCGGTCGACGGCTTGGTCAAGGCGCTTGGTGCGATCCAGCTGGGACGGCCGTCGCGGCAGGTGCCGCTGCCCGGCCACTACGCCAGCGTGATCAAGCTCGACGAGCAAACCGGCATCGCGCTCTCCACCGACGGCGTCGGCACGAAGCTGCTGGTAGCCGAGCAGCTCGGCCGCTTCGACTCGATCGGCATCGACTGCGTGGCGATGAACGTCAACGACGTGATCTGCGTCGGCGCCGAGCCGCTGGCGATGCTCGACTACATCGCGATCGACCGCGCCGACCCCGGCGTCTGCGCCGAAGTCGGCGCCGGCCTGGCGCGGGGCGCCGAGCTGGCCGGGATCGAGATCCCCGGCGGCGAGCTCGCCCAGCTCGGCGAGATGGTGCGCGGCGTCGACGTCTCGGGCGCCTGCTTCGGCACCGTGGCCCTCGACTCGATCGTCGACGGCGCCGCGGTTGCATCCGGGGACGCGGTGATCGGCCTCCCCTCCTCCGGCCTGCACTCGAACGGCTACACCCTCGCCCGCTCGGCGCTCGCTGACCTGCCGATCGACCAGGACCCCGAAGGGCGCCTCGGACGCTCGCTCGGAGACGAGCTGCTCGCGCCGACCGAGATCTACGTCAAGCCCGTGCTTGAGCTGCTGCGCTCGGAGGTGGAAGTGCGGGGACTCGCCCACATCACCTCCGGCGGGCTCGGCAACCTGCTGCGACTCGCCGCCGAGGTCGGCTACGAGATCGACGACCCGCTCCCGGTTCCGCCGATATTCGGGCTGATCGCCGAGCGCGGCGGCGCCTCCGACGAGGAGATGCACGAGGTCTTCAACATGGGCTGCGGCTTCTGCTGCATCGTCCCTGTCGCGGACGAAAAGGCGACCCTCGATCTCCTTCGGCCCCATTACCCTGGGGCGAAGCGGATCGGCTCGGCAATCGGGGGGTCGCCCGAGATTCGCCGCCACTGAATGGACGCGCGACCAAGCAGCTCGATGATCGGGACCGTGCTCTCCGGTCGCTACCGGCTGGAGGCGAAGCTCGGCAGCGGCGGGATGTCGACGGTCTACCTCGGCCGCGACCAGACGCTCGACCGCGAGGTCGCGGTCAAGGTCATGCACCGCGAGATGTCCGAGCAGGCCGACCAGCTCGAACGCTTCCGCCAGGAGGCGCGCGCCGTCGCCAAGCTCTCCCACCCCAACGTCGTCTCGGTGATCGACGCGGGCGAGGACGGCGGCTACCCCTACATCGTCTTCGAGTACGTCGAAGGCGAGACGCTGAAGCAGCGGATCGCGCGCGAAGGGGCGCTCGACCCGCAGGAGGCGATCGCCTACGCGATCGAGGTCGCGCGAGGCCTCTCGGTCGCCCACGCGCGCAACATGGTCCACCGCGACATCAAGCCGCAGAACGTGCTCATCGACGGCGAGGGGCGGGCGAAGCTGACCGACTTCGGCATCTCGCGCCAGCTCGAGCAGGACGGGATGACGGCGACCGGCCGCGTCCTGGGCACCACCGACTACGTCGCCCCCGAGCAGGCGATGGGGCGCGGCACCGACCAGCGCTCCGACGTCTACTCGCTCGGCGTCGTCCTCTACGAGATGCTCGTCGGCCAGGTCCCCTTCCAGGCCGACAGCCAGGTCGGCGTGGCGATGAAGCACGTCAACGAGGAGCTGCCCGACGTGCAGCGCCGCAGGCCCGAGGTTTCGGCGGCCGTGGCCCTCGTCGTCGAGCGCGCCACGGCGAAGGACCCCGGCGAGCGCTACCAGCACGTCGGCGAGATGATCGACGACCTCTCGACCGCGCTCGAAGTCGAGGTCGCGCGGGCGGGCTCGACGACCGGCGAGGCGACCAGCGTGCTCGACGCCGTGCCTCCGCCGAAGCGGGAACTCTCCTCCCGCACGCGCTGGAGCTGGGCCGCGATCCTCGGGCTCGTCCTCGTCGCCGGCATTGCGCTGCTTGCCGTAAAGCTGATCTCGAGCGGCAGCTTGGGCGGTGGCGGGGCCGAGAAGGGCAGCGGAAAGGCCGTCGCGATCAAGTCGGCAACCGACTACGACCCCGAGGGGGACGGCGAAGAGGTCAGCGGCACGGTCGGGTTCGCCGTCGACGGGAACCCGACTGGGACGGCATGGGAAACCGAGCACTACGAATCGGACACCTTCGCCGGCACGAAGACCGGGCCCGATCCCGGCGTCGGCATCTATGTGACGACGACCGCGACCGCGCGGCCGCAGAAGATGGTCGTCAAAACCCCGACCCCGGGCTGGGACGCCCAGGTCTTCGCGACAGCCTCGGGGCCGCCGGAAGAACTATCCGACTGGGGCGAACCGGTCGGCACGACCGTCGACGCCTCCACGAGCCAGGAGATCGACCTGACGGTAGACGAACCGGCCCGCTACTTCCTGCTCTGGTTCAACAAGGCCTCCGAAGCCCACGACCAGTACGGCGGCTACCAGATCGAGATCGGCAACATCCAGCTGCTGCGCTGAGCGCTAAATCGGGTCTCGACTGCCACATTTCGCGCGGAACGGGTGCGAGCGCCATGTCGCGGAAGCCCCAGGGACGAATCCGGTGGAGAGGGGAGATAATCCGCGCATGGCAAATGCATACCAGCCGGACTTCGATGCGGATCAGGACCGTGAGGGCTTCACCTACCGGCGCGCCAAACTGGGCCAACAGGCCAAGTCCGAGAAGCTCGGAGCAAGTCTCTATGAGATCCCGCCTGGCCAGGCGACCTTTCCGTACCACGCCCACAGCGCCAACGAGGAGATGCTCATCGTGCTCAGCGGCCAGCCGCACCTGCGCACGCCGGATGGGTGGCGCGAGCTGGCCGAGGGGGAGGTCGTCGCGTTTCGGGTCGGCGAAGACGGCGCGCACCAGCTCCAGAATCGAGGCGCTCAACACGCCCGCGTGCTGGTGGTCAGCACGATGATCGCTCCCGAGGTGAATCTCTATCCGGATACCGGCAAGTTGATGGCGGCGACTCGGGCTCCCGGAGCCTCAGACGAGGGATTCCAGGAGGCCTACCGGCGAGAGCAGGCGACGGACTATTGGACCGATGAGGAGCCGCCAGATTCATAGTCGTCGAGCTGCTCCTCTCGCGTGAAAGGGAAACGGGATGCCTGGGCACCACGGCTCCCGCATCAGATCTGGGACCCCAGGGGTGCCATAGGATTGCGCCGTGCCGTTCACTCTCAGGAACCTCAAGGAGGACCTGGAGGACATCGGGTCCAATTTCGACGGCGCGCCGGACCTGGAGTTCCGCATGGCGACCCAGGCGCTCGAGCTCGATCGATCCGGCCTGAGCTACCAGCGCGTCCCGCCCGGCTATCGCTTTCCGTACGGCCACACGCACAAGAAGCAGGAGGAGGTGTACGTGGTCCTGCGCGGGAGCGGGCGGATGAAGCTCGACGACGAGATCGTCGAGCTGAAGGAATGGGACGCGGTGCGCGTCCCGCCCGGTACGTGGCGAGGCTACGAGGCCGGGCCGGAGGGCCTTGAGATCCTCGTCATCGGCGCGCCCAATCTCGGCGAGGCTCCGCGCGAAGACGTCGATGGCCAGCGCGACTGGTGGACCGACTAGCGCCAGATAGGTGAACGTGAAGCGGGAGAAGGGACCCGCAACCCCCGGACCCGCACCGCGATCCGGGGTTTCGCGGTCTTATGCCTCGAAGTGAGCGGCCAACTCGTACTTGTCGACCGAGACGCGACGGCCCATGCCGTCCCCAGGCGGATCCATCGAGCTGAGCGTCGCGTCGCCTTCGGCGTAGTCGTCCTCGTTCTCGAAGAACGCGAGCGCCATCGCGTTGCCCCCTGCGTCATGCAGCAACATGAACTCGGTCGCCGGCACGCCCGGGGGCGGGCCGCCGGCCCCCTCGGCCTGCTGGCGGATTTCCTCGGCGCTCTTCCTCACGGCCTCGGGGTCTCCACCCTCCCACCTGACGATCCTCGCGAGCATTTCATCCTCCTTCGTTCGACTGGGCAAAGCGAGCCTATCTCCGATGCGGGCTCCTGACCAGCGAACGAGCGGCGTTCAGTACTCGAAGGCTCGACTGCGCTCGTATCGCTCGACGGCGAGTTGCACCAGTCGGTCGCAGAGACTCGCGTAGTCCAGGCCCGAGGCCGACCAGAGCTTGGCGTAGACGCTGGTCTGGGTGAAGCCGGGCATCGTGTTGACCTCGTTGACGAGGACGGCGCCGTCGGCGGCGACGAAGAAGTCGCAGCGGGCAAGGCCGGCGCAGCCGCCGAGTCGGAAGGCGCGGATCGCCTGCTCGCGCACCGCCTCGATCTGCTCGCCGCCGATCGGCGCCGGCACCACCAGCTCCATGCCGCCGTCGCGGTACTTGGTCTCGTAGTCGTACCAATCGCCGTGGGCGACGACTTCGCCCGGCAGCGAGGCCTCCGCCTCCTCGTTGCCGAGCAGCGAGCACTCCACCTCGCGCCCGGAGGCGTGCGCCTCGACGATCACGCGCGGGTCGTGGCGGCGCGCCTGCCCGACGGCCGCGTCGAGCTCAGCGAGGTCGTCGACCCTGCTGATGCCGACGCTCGAGCCCAGGCGCGAAGGCTTTACCCAGAGCGGCAGGCCCATGCCCTCGCAGCGTGCGCGCCAGCCCGGTTCGCCAGCCTCCGCGAAGTCGACCTGGGAAACTCCCGCCTCGGCGAAGAGCCGCTTCAGCGTCAGCTTGTCCATGCAGACGGCCGAGGCGAGCACGTCCGAGCCGACGTAGGGAAGATCGAGCCACTCGAGCAGGCCCTGCACGCTGCCGTCCTCGCCGAAGGGGCCGTGCAGCGCCGGGAAGGCGACGTCGGCGCCGAGCAGGCCGTCGCCGGGAACGAGCTCGACCGGCTTCCCCTCGCAACTCCAGGCGCCGTCGCGGTCGATCGTCACCTGCACGGTCTCGTGACCCGCCTCCGCCAGCCCGCGGGCGACCGCCGCGCCGGAGCGCAGCGAAACCTCGCGCTCGGACGAGCGACCGCCGGCGAGCACGGCGACTCTCATTCTTCTCCCGCTTCCGGTTCCGTCGAGCCCGACGCGGTCTTGCCGACGACGAGGGTCAGCGTGCTTCCGGGCTTCAGCTTCGAACCGGGCGGTGGGAACTGGTCGATCACGCGACCGACCTGCGAGGGCACTTCCGTCTGCTGTTCCTGGACGCTCGGCTTGAGACCTGCGGCGCGCACGGCTTCCACCGCTTCGGCGCGGAGCTCGCCGATCACGTTGGGCGCGGTCGCCTTTTCTTCGCCCTTCGAGACGACGATCGAGACCGTCGAACCGGCCGGCAGTTGCGAGCCGGCGCTCGGCGACTGCCGGATCACCTGGCCGGCCTGCGTGGAGCTCTCTTCTTCTTCGACGCTTGGCGTGAAGCCGCGGCCGCGGATCTGCTGCACGGCCACCGAGCGCTGCTCGCCGACCAGGATCGGCACCTTCGCCAGCTTCGGCCCGCTCGAGACGAAAAGGACGACGCTCGTGCCCCGGGTGGCCGTTTCGCCGCCGGGAGGTTCGGAGTGGATCACCAGTCCCTCTTCGACCTTTTCCGAATGCGTCGGCTCGAGGCGGGGCTTGAAGCCCGCTTCTTCGAGCTTCTTCTCCGCCGCGGCCGCCGTCAGCCCCGCCGTCGAGGGCACCTCGGCGCTGCCCGGGCCGGAGCTGACGGTGAGCGTGACCTTCGGCTTCGAGCAGAAGAAGCTGAGGAACGTGCAGTCGAGCGAAGCCTGGTCGGCCGGGGGCGAAGCCGCCGGGTCCTGCTCGAGGACCTGGTTGGCGGGCGCTTCGCGTTCGACCCGCTTGACGTCGCCGACGCTGAAGCCGTTCTGCTGCAGGATCGCGATCGCGGTGTTGAGGTCGTCCCCGGTCACGTTCGGGACCGCCGTGTTCGTGTCGCGCGTCAGCGCCAGGCCGAACAGCGCCCCGATCAGGATCGCGGCGAGGACGAGCAGCCACCAGCGCCGTCGGCGCCTCTCTTCCTCCTCGGCGAGCTCGTCCTCCGGAGTCGCCACAACCGGCGGCAGCGCGGCGAAGGCGGCGGTCCCGCTGGATACCCCCGGGTCTTTCAGGGCCCCGTCGAGGGCGGCGATGAAGGCGTCGGCGCTCTGGAAGCGCCGTCCCGGCTCCTTTTCCAGGGCGCGCATGACGACCGCGTCGAGAGCCGGCGAGACCTGGGAGTTGATCGAGCTCGGCCGCTGCGGCGGCTGGGAGACCTGCTTCATCGCCACCGCGACGGCCGAGTCGCCCTCGAAGGGGACGCGGCCGGTCAGCGCCTCGTAGAGCATCACGCCGACCGAATAGAGGTCGGAGACCGCGGTCACCTCGAGTCCCTGTGCCTGCTCGGGGGAGAAGTAGTGCGGCGTGCCCATCACCGAGCCGGTCTGGGTGATCTCCGAGACGCCGGCGCGGGCGATGCCGAAGTCGGTCACGGTCGCCTTGCCCTCGGCGTCGACGATCACGTTCTGCGGCTTGAGGTCGCGGTGGACGATGCCGTGGCGATGGGCGAAGCGGGCTCCCTCGAGCACCTGGCGGATCAGCCGCGCCGCCTCCTCCGGCGCCAGCCCGGCGTCGATCAGCTGCTTCAGCGTGCGCCCCTCCAGGTACTGCATCGCGATGTAGTAGGTGCCGTCGACCTCGCCGCGGTCGAAGACGGCGACCACGTTGGGGTGCTGCAGCCCGGCGGCGGCCTCCGCCTCGCGGCGGAAGCGCTCGACGAACTCGCGATCCTGGGCGAAGCGCGAGTGCAGGACCTTGAGCGCGACGCGGCGCTGCAGGTGCGTGTCGTCGGCGAGCCAGACGTCCGCCATCCCCCCGGAGCCGATCCGCTGCAGGATCCGGTAGCGGTCGTCGACCACGCTTCCCTCGCGCACCTCAGCCATTGAGGATGCTTTCTGCCACATCTCGGAAGATCGGCGCGGCGACGTCGTTGCCGAACTGGGTCGTGCACTCGACCGTGGCGGCGATCGCGATCTTCGGATCCTCGGCCGGCGCGAAGCCCATGAACCAGGCCTGGTTCTCTTCCGTGCCGCCGCCGCAGGATTCGTTGTAGGGGGTTTCCGCGGTGCCGGTCTTGCCAGCGACCGTGACCCCCGGGATCTCGGCGTTGGTGCCGGTGCCTTCGCTCACAACTCCCTGCATCGCGATGTTCAGCTCCGCCGCGGTTTCGGCGCTGATCGGCTGACTGTACTGGGAGGGTTCCATCTTCTTGACGACGCGGCCGTCGGGGTCGACCACCCGGCTCCAGATCTGCGGCTTCATCAGCTTGCCGCCGTTGGCGACCGCGGCGGCGACCATCGCGATCTGCAACGGCGTCACCGCGAGGCGCTCCTGGCCGATCGCGACGCGGGCGAGGTCGACCGGGTCGTTGCGGCCGAGCAGCTCTTCTTCCGAGTAGACACCGCTCTCGTACACCTGGTCTTCGGGCAGGTCGATCGGCGGGTTCGAGTTGAAGCCGAACCTTTCCATCGTTTCGAAGAGCTGGTCCTGGCCGACCTTCTGACCCAGCTGGCCGAACCAGGTGTTGACCGAGTTGGTCAGCGCGAAGTCCAGGGAGATCGGCGGATAGCTGGTGTTGAAGTCGTTCTGCAGCGGCGTACCTTCGACTTCCAGCGGAGAGGGGGCCGAAAAGGCCGTTTCGGGCGTGATCGTGCCGCTTTCCAGGCCCGCCGCCGCGGTCACCACCTTGAAGGTCGAGCCGGGCGGGTACTGACCCTGGGTCGCCCGATCGAGCAGCGGCGCTTCCAGTTCGTTTTCGTTCAGCTTGGTCAATTCGTAGGGGATGCGGTTCGGGTCATATGGCGGGTTCGACGCCATCGCCCGGACCCGTCCGGTCTTCGGTTCGATCGCGACCACCGCGCCGAAGCCCGCTTCCCCGAGGTCTGCCTGGGCGACCGCCTGTGCGGCAGGATCGAGGTTCGTCACCACGTCGTCGCCTTCCTGCCGGCGGCCGCTCAGCTCGTCGAGGATCGAGCCGAATTCCGATTCCTCGCCCACCAGCTCGTCGTTGTGGTACCGCTCGAACTCGCTGTCTCCCTGCTGGACGAAGCTATAGCCGATCGGGTGGCCGAAGAGGGCGCCTTGCGGGTAACGGCGCACGTAGCGGCGGTTGGCGCCGCGTCCCTTCGCCACCGAGCGGGCGAGCACGGTGCCATCCTCGGCGAGGATGCGGCCGCGGGGGATCTGCTGCTGCTCGAGCAGCGGGCGCTTGTTGGCGTTCTTTTCCTTCAGCGCCTTGGCGTCGAACACCGACCAGTAGGACGTGAATCCGACCAGCACCCCGAAGAGCACGACGATCAGGCTGAAGAGCTTGACGATCTGGCGGTTCATCGCACCCCCAAGGCCGCTTCGCCCGCCGCCTCGCGCCGGGCGCGGTCGGAGATCAGCAGCAGCAGCGCCAGGAGGACGAAGTTGGCCACGATCGAGCTGCCGCCGTAGCTGATGAAGGGAAGCGTCACGCCGGTCAGCGGGATCACCCGGGTGACGCCGCCGATGATCACGAAGGCCTGGATCGCGAAGACGGCGGTCAGCCCCGTTGCCAGCAGCTTCGAGAAGCCGTCGGCCGCGACCAGGGCGACCTTGAAGCCACGGGCGGCGATCAGCAGGTAGGTCAGGATCACCGCGCAGGCGCCGAAGAGGCCGAGCTCGTTGACTATCAGCGAGTAGATCG
>Ga0207648_10000229_pt1 | contig 59998 bp, 65 predicted proteins | sample KBSMisM32_FD_184310 | JGI IMG/M metagenome (GOLD analysis project Ga0207648, IMG submission 184310) | Miscanthus rhizosphere microbial communities from Kellogg Biological Station, Michigan, USA - KBS Miscanthus M3-2 (SPAdes) (version 2) | ecosystem: Host-associated > Plants > Roots >...
CGCGGCTCGAGCTTCCTTGCGAGCTCGCGGTCGAGCGTGCCGATGGAGACGAATACCTTCACCAGATTCTTCGCCGCCATCGGCCCAAGCAGGTCGAGGTCCCGCTCGACCAGAACCGATTTCGTGACCACGGTGACCGGGTGCTCGCACTCGGCCAGCACCTCGAGGATCTGGCGCGTGATCTTGAACCTGCGCTCGATCGGCTGGTAGCAGTCGGTGTTGGCGCCGAGCGCGATCGGCTGCGGCTTGTAGCCCGGCTTGGCGAGGGCCTCGCGCAAGAGCTCCGCGGCGTTGGTCTTGGCGAACAGCTTGGTCTCGAAGTCGAGCCCCGGCGAGAGCTCGAGATAGGCATGGCTCGGCCGGGCGTAGCAGTAGATGCAGCCGTGCTCGCAGCCCCGGTAAGGGTTGATCGAGCGGTCGAAGCCGACGTCGGGCGAGTCGTTGTGCGAAACAATCGAGCGCGCGCGCTCGATGGTGACCTCGGTCTTGAGCTCGCTCTGCGGCCGCTCGTCCGGGGTCCAGCCGTCGTCGAACGGTTCGCGCGCCGCGCTTTCGAAACGGCCCTGCAGGAAGGACCGCGCGCCCCGCATGTGGAGCCGCGGTTTCGTAGAATCTGGGGGCATGGCCGATACTGTATATCCGGACAGTACTAGGCGCAACATCTGGCTGCTCACGGCGTGCCAGGCGCTGCTGTTCGCGAACAACTCAACCCTCATTGCAATCAACGGCCTGGCGGGTCTGTCACTTGCGCCCTACGCCAGCCTTGCCACGCTGCCGGTCACGTGCTGGGTGCTCGGCGGGGCGATCGCCACGATGTCGGCTTCGTTCTACATGAAGCGCGCCGGCCGCCAGCGCGGCCTCAGCCTGGGCACCTTCTTCGGCGTCGCCGGCGCGCTGATCTGCGCCTCGGCGATCATGACTAGCAGCTTCTGGCTGCTGTGCCTGGGCACGCTGGTGTGGGGTGTGTACAACGCATTCGGCCAGTACTACCGCTTCGTCGCTGCGGATATCGCGACGCCGGACCTGCGCGCCAATGCGATCTCGATGGTCCTCGCCGGAGGCCTCGTCGGCGGAATCGTCGGCCCGGCGACCAGCCGCTACACGATCGATCTCCTCCCGACCAAGTTCATGGGCGCTTACCTTGCGCTCATCGGCTTTGCGCTCCTCACCGTGATCCTGCTGCGCTTCGTGCGCATCCCGACGCCGACCGCGGCCGAGCGCGCCGCTTCCGGCAGGCCGCTCGCCGTGATTGCGGCGCAGCCGAAATTCATCGTCGCGGTGTTCTCCGGCGCCGTGAGCTACGGCGTCATGAACTTCCTCATGACCTCGACCCCGATCGCGATGCAGGCCTGCGGCCACCCATTCGGCGACGCCGCCTTCGTCATCTCGTCGCACATCGTGGCGATGTTCGCGCCGTCGTTCTTCACCGGCAGGCTGATCCGGCGCTTCGGCGTGCTGCCGGTGATGCTGACCGGGGCCGCGCTCAACCTGGTCTGCGTCGGGGTGGCGCTGGCGGGGCTCGCGGTCGCCAATTTCTGGTGGTCGCTCGTCCTTCTCGGTGTAGGCTGGAACTTCCTCTACATAGGAGGCACCACGCTTCTCACCGATACCTACCGTCCCGAGGAACGCGCCAAGGCGCAGGGCGCCAACGACCAGGCCATCTTCATCGTGATGGTGATCTCTTCTCTTACCTCGGGAATGACCGTCACCAGCGCAGGCTGGGAGCGGGTCAACCTGATGGCGCTGCCGTTGATCGCGCTCGTGGCGGCAGCCCTCGTTTGGTTCGCGCTTCACCAGCGGACACGGAGTGCGACAGCATGAGCCAGAGACCGCCGGCCTCGATCGGGCAGCGCCTAGAAGAAGTCGATACTCCGGCGCTCGTCCTCGACCTCGACGCCTTCGAGCGCAACCTCGAGACGCTCAAGCAGTCCGTCGCCGGAAAGGTCCGGGTGAGGGCACACGCCAAGACCCACAAGTCGCCCGACATCGCCCGGCGCCAGATTGCCGCCGGCGCGGTCGGCGTGTGCTGCCAGAAAGTGTCCGAGGCCGAGGCGCTGGTGGAGGGCGGCGTGCAGGACGTCCTGGTCAGCAACGAGATCGTCGGCGCACCGAAGATCGCGCGCCTCGCCGCGCTTTCCCGCCGCGCCCATCTCGGAGTCTGCGTCGACAATCTCGACAACCTGCGCGAGATCGCCGCCAGCGGCGCGCGCCTCGACATCTATATCGAGCTCGAGGTCGGCATGGGGCGCTGCGGCATCGCGCCCGGCGAGCCCGCGCTCGCCCTGGCGCGTGAGATCACGAAAGCGCCCGGCCTGCGCTTCGGCGGCCTCCAGGCCTACCACGGCCGCGCCCAGCACATGCGAACGATGGCCGAGCGCCGCGCCCACATCGCTCGCGCCGCCGAGGCGGTCAGCGCGACCAAGGCGCTCTTCAAGCGCAGCGGCATCGACACCCCGATCGTCACCGGAGCCGGGAGCGGCACGTTCATGTTCGAGGTGGAGTCGGGCGCATGGGACGAGATCCAGCCCGGCTCGTACGTCTTCATGGACGTCGACTACGCGCGCAACGAATGGGCTGCACCGCTGCCGCGCTTCGAGCACGCCCTTTTCGTCCTCGCCACCGTGATGAGCCGGCCTTCGCCACACGCCGCAATCGTCGACGCCGGCCTCAAGGCCTCCAGCGTCGACTCGGGCATGCCCACGGTGTGGGGAAAAGAAGTCCTCAAGTTCACGAAAGCCTCCGACGAGCACGGCTTCATCGAAGGGCCCAATCCGCCCGCGCTAGGCGAAAAGCTCTTCCTCGTTCCCGGGCACTGCGACCCGACGGTCAATCTTTATGATTGGTACGTTTGCGTGCGCCGCGGCGTCGTCGAGGCACTTTGGCCGATTACTGCGAGAGGCGCAGTAACCTAGATTACGGTTTTGACTGGTCGAGGGGCCTAACCGAATGCCGCCAACAAGAGCCACCCTAAGAACGCGAAGAATCCAATAGCCGACCCGACTGCCAGGCAAAGAACCGGCGAAAACGCCGACTGGCGACCGAAGTGATCCGCTGCGGCTTGATTGTCTTCTACCATTCCCGCTCCTCCAGGTCGCTGATCGTAGCGGCAGCCGTCCGACCAGATCTTTCTGAATTGTCTTCGTCGGCCCCAATTCGATCGTTTTCTTCATGGGGTCGCCCTGCGCCCGAGGAGCCCTCAAATGAAAAGCCCCGGTGATCCGGGGCTACCGACGCGCCCCGAATCAGTGGGGCTACGCTCGGTGTACTCATGATCGACAACGAATCATGGAGCCGCAATGGCTACAAAGAGCCCTATTCCTCGCGCTTGTGCCCGCCACCTCCGTAGATCGGGCGGTATTCGGGATTCACCGGGATCACGCCGGCAAGGCAGTTCGAAGGCTGCGCGCACTTCCCGGCGCGAGTGCAAATCAGGAAATTGCACTGCTCCGGCGCGCCGGCCTGGTGCTCTCGCTTGCGATCGTTCGAATCCGGATACGTGGCCATTCAGAGCCTTGACGAAGCTTTTCCCATTGTCCAACGATCGGCAAGCATTGGGTTCTTGAAATGCGCGCCGTCGTGTGTTTTCCTCTTATCTCATATGCGACTCAAGCGGATCGACCCGGCGCTGGAACTCGTCACCCTGTGGCACGTCGGCGGCGCAAGCCCCTGCCGCGGGCCGGCCATCAAGGTTCCGGCGGGGTTTCTCGAGGTGGAGGACCCGACGCTGCCCGAAGGCTGCGAGCTTCCGGACGGCTCCAAGCTCGATGCGGGCGCCGCGCCGGTGTGCGGGACGTGCGGGCAGCACCTCGGGGACGACCTCGGTTCCGAGCTCGCCCTGTCGAGAGGGCGCTAGAACTACCCAGGGATTGTCAGTGCCAGACGCGGGCGAAGGTGCGGCCCGGAAGCAGGTCGGCCGCCTGGGGCTCCTGGCTCAGCAGGTCCTCGAGCGCACCGGAGATTTCGCCGATGAAGCGTTTCGCGCGATCGCCGAGCTCGGGCAAGGTCTCCACCGCGCTCACGTAGAGCTCCCATTCCCGGGTGCCTTCCTTCGCGCTCCCGGAGACGAGCCGCTCGTCGATCGAGAAGCCGCATAGCCCGGGCGCGCGGTCGAAGATCGCTTCGATCCGCGCGCTGAGCGCTGCTTCGAGCTCCGCCCGCTGCCCCTTCCCCATGAAACCCCCCAATGGAATCCACCCTACCGCGCCGGGGCCCGCCCGCCTATCGCCTATTTCCTGCCTGTGGCGGCGGCGCGGCAAAACTTCGTGAGATTTTTCCTACGCACTATCATGGGGGGTCCTGAAAAAGAACCTGCCCACCATAGCGGTCAGCGACGAGCGCGGGGTGCGCTCGCTGCACGTCGGCGGCGAGGCGATCCAGAGCTCGATGCGGCTCGGCGATCCCTTCGCGCTGGCGCTCGACTACACCCGTTGCATGATGGCTTTCCTGCTGTTCCATCCCGAGCCGCGCCGCGCGCTGATGATCGGCCTTGGCGGCGGCTCGCTTCCCAAGTTCTTCTTCCGGCACCTGAGGAAGACCCGGGTCCGCGTGATCGAGCTCGATCCGCGCATCGTGGCGACCGCACGCACCCACTTCGCGCTGCCGGCGGACGGCGAGCGCCTCGCCGTGGAGATCGGCGACGGCGCCGAGGCGCTCGCGCCGGAATGCTGCGACGTGCTGGTGGTGGACGCCTACCACGACGAGGCGCACGTGCCGGAGCTCGCCGCGGCCGAGTTCTACGACGCCGCCTTCCTGGCGCTCGAGCCTCGCGGGGTGCTGGTGGTGAACTTCATGGACGATGACCCGCGCCTCGCGCAGTACATGCGCCGGCTCGAGAGCGCGTTCGGCGGCGCCGTCGTCTCGATGCGCGCGCTGTACGACCAGAATATCGCCGCCTTCGCCCTCAAGGGCCTGCCGCCGAGGCTCGAGTGGGAGGAGCTGCGCAGGCGCGCGGGGCGGCTCGAGGCGCACCTCGGCCTACCGTTCACCAGGTACCTGAGGCGGCTGCGCTCGATGAACCACACCGAGGGCGCGAGCCTGGTCCTCGGCGCCTGATGGGCATCGGCGAGCTCACGGCGCTGGGCGCGATCGCGTTCGCGGGCGCCCTCGTCTTCGGCCTCACGGGTTTCGGCTCGGCGCTGATCACGATCCCGCTCGCGAGCCACTTCGTGCCGCTGCCCTTCGCGCTTGCGCTGTTTGCGCTCGCCGATCTCGTCAGCGCGTTCGGCGTGGGACTCGAGAACCCGCGCAATGCGGTGCGCTCAGAATGGACGCGCCTCGTGCCGATGATCCTCGTCGGCACGGCGGTTGGGGTCACCGCGCTCGTCAACCTGCCGCGCGCCGTCGGCATGCTTCTCCTGGGCGTGTTCGTGCTCTCGTTTGCGCTCTACACCCTCGCGAGGCGCGCCCGCTCGCGCGTCATTTCTGCGCGCTGGGGGTTGCTGGCAGGATTCGCCGGCGGCATCACCAGCAGCCTGTTCGGCGCGGGCGGTCCGCCCTACGCGATCTACCTCTCGCAGCGCGGGCTGACCAAGGAGCAGTTCCGCGCCACGCTCGGCTTCGCCACCATGACGAGCATCTCGCTGCGCGTGCTCGCGTTTCTCGTTACAGGACTGCTGCTCGATACTCGAATCTGGATCGCCGCCGCGGTCGCGGCGCCTTGCGCGTTCGCCGGCATCGCGGTGTCGCGGCGCGTGTTCCGCCTGATCTCCCGCGACGCGCTGCTTCGCGCCGTGACGGTGATGCTGCTCGCTTCCGGCGCTTCGCTCGTCGTGCGGGCGCTGGGCTAGCGCAGGCTCACGGTGCCGCTTTTCCAGGAAGCATCTTGCCAGCGCTGGAACTCGCGCACGTTCGAGGCCACGGTGGCATGCGACACGGTTGCAAGCGTGTCGAGCCGCACGATTTCGAAGCTGCGCCGGTACTTGCCGTCGCCGCGCGCCTCGCGCGCTACGAGCATGCGGTTTCCCCCTGGCGCCCAGCCGGCGAATTCGGCGTAGCCGATGTGCGGCGCAGTGGCGGCGGGGGGCAGCACGCGCACGTTCCAGCCGTTCGGCGACGTGCGAAAGATCCAGAGCTCGCGCCAGGCGGCGGTGGGCTGCACCGCCAGCGCGAGCGCGCTGCCCTCGCGGTTGAGCTGCGCCGAAGCCGTCCAGACCATTGCGTAGGTGCAGCGCCGTGCGAGCGGCCTGCGTGCGTCGTTCTTGGCGTCCACGAGCAACACGCAGGTCTCGCCCGCGGGCCCGGGCGCGGTGACGATGTGCGGCCTCTTGTCATCAGCGCGCGAGGCCGCCGGCTCTGCCGCCCAGCGCGAAGCGCCGACCTGCATCGCCGCGTCGTTGTAGCTCCGGGCGTCCTCGTCTCCGAACTTCGCCTTGTCGACATCCGCGAGCGCCACCAGCGCGCGGCTTGCGGCGGCCTGCGCAGGCTCGCCCTTGCGCGCCTGCAGGTAGGCGACGCTCGCCCACACTGCGGCGCGGCGCATCAGGATGCGGTTGCGCAGATGCGCGGGCAGCGCGGCAGCGTCGACCCGCTCGAGGACTTCTGCGCGCCACTGGTCCATGCGCCGGCGCTCTTCGGGAGGCAGCTCGGCGCTCGTGCATTCGGCGCGGGTGAGCGCCAGCGCGGCGCGCGCGCGCTGAGCCGCGCTGGAGGGCATCGCGAGCACCCTGCGGTAAGCCTCGCCTTCGTAGCAGTAGTAGGCCCGGCCGCTGCGCTCGTGGTGGGTGAAACCGACTCCGTAGCGCGCCGCCACGTCGAGATGGCCCGCGAGCTTCTCCTGTGCCGAGCGCTCCTGCGTGGCGCTCGATGAAGCGCGCTCGGCGAGGCGCTCGGCGAAGCCCGCGAGAGCGTCGAGCGCCTCGACTCCGACCTCGCTCGCCAGCACTTCCGCCGGTGCCGCCTCGATATAGGCCGCGGCGAAGCCGATGCCCAGCGCTTCCGCGCCCGGCATGCGCCGCAGGAAGCGCACGATCGAGAGGAGCTCGGGCGCTTCCTCGGGCCCGGGCGAGATGCGCTGGACTTCGCTCGCGAGGACGAATCCGCCGCGCTCGCGCCTGTAGTCATAGACCTGAAGGTAGTCGAGGCGCTCGCCACGGACCTCGAGCGTCTCGCCCTGCCAAAGCAGCGCGTTTGCCGGCGCGGCAGCGCGCGGCGCGGCGCGCAGCGCTGCACGGTCGCGGATCACGATGGCAAGCGCCGCGGCCTCGGCCGCCGCGGCCAGCGGCAGCGCGAGCAGGGCGAGTCCGGCCAGCGCCGCGCGCAGGCTCATCGCTTCTGCGCGCCGAGCAGGGTGGCGCCGATGAAGCCGTTGTCGGCGGGCGGCGGCGCGATGATGACCTGGATCTTGTCGGAGAGCTTGTCGGCGAGCGCCTTCTGGACGAGCAGGGGATGGCGCGTCACCAGCGCGCCTTCGCGCTCCATCTGCTCGGCGGTGGCCTTGCCGATCTTCTCGAGGCGATAGGCTTCGGCGTCGGCGAGCTTCTGGCGCGCCTGGGCTTCGGCGACGGCCTCGATCTGGCGCGCCTCGGCGGAGCCCTCGGCGTTGCGGATGCGCGCCACCTTCTCCGCCTCGGCTTCGAGCCGGCGCTGCTCGATCTGGCGCTGCTTGAAGGGCAGCACGTGCGTCATCGCCTCTTCCTGCGCTCGCGCGGCGATCACCTGCTCGCGCGCCGCGGCTTCGGCGGTCTTCTCGCGGCGCACCTTCTCCGCCTCGGCGTCGAGCGCGCTTTCCTGCACGCGCTTGTCCTTGAGGTCCAGGGTGTAGCGCATCTTCTCCGCCGCGAGCTCCTCGGCGAGGAGCGCGTTCATACCCCGGCGATAGTCGTGCGGCAGATCGACCTTGCCGATCACGACGCCGCGCAGCACGAGCCCGTCGGCGGCAAAGCGCGTCCCGACCTCGGACTCGATCGCCTGCTGGATCTCGACGCGCTTGGTCGAGAAGATCTCGCGCACCGTATAGCGCGCGAACACCTTGTAGATCACGCCCTGCACCGCGGGTTCGACGATGTCGGCGGAGATGTCGTCGGGCAGCGTGTTCCAGACCGTGCGCAGGCGCGCGGCGTCGAGCGCGTAGCGCACGCTGAGATCCACGCCGAGCGAAAGCCCCTCGAGCGATTGCAGCGGCGACGGGCCTTCGGCGCTCGAAATCTGCGCCGGCCGGTAGCTGCGGTCGCGCAACGCGAAGATGCGCGTCTCGTGCACGAGCGGCAGGACGACGACGCTGCCTTCGCGCCATTCGGTGAGCTCGCCGCTGAGGCGGTTCGCCCGCACGCCTAGCTCGCCGCGCTCCACGCTCTTGAACGGCGGATTGCGGTAGAGGAAGTAGCCTGCCGCACCTGCGATGACAGCAAGCGCCAGGATGCCTTTGATGGCGGCGAGTCCGTTCAGTCCGCGGTTTGCGCCGCTTCTCGCTGCGTGTGCCGCCTCGCCGGCGGCGCCCGCGAGCGCATTCAGGACGTCGGAGAGCAGGCGCTTGAGGCGTTCCAGCATGTTGTTCTTCCCGGATGGGTGGCGACGAGCTATTTCAGCCGGGCATCCGGGCGGCGCGGAGAGCAACCGCGGGAAAAGCGCGGACGAAGCGTGGCAAAAAAATGGCGTGGACGCTCCCGCCGGGCGGCGCGCAGAATAGCGAACCGTGCCTGCCGAACTTCAGGCCATCGAAGCGGTTGTGACGCCGGCGACGCGCGATCTGGGCGAGGGCTTCCAGGTGCGCCGCGCGCTGCCTTCCATCCAACGCCGCATGATCGGCCCGTTCGTGTTTCTCGACGAGATGGGCCCGGTGCGCCTGGCGCCGGGGACCGGGCTCGACGTGCGGCCGCACCCGCATATAGGTCTTGCCACGGTGACCTACCTCTTCGAAGGCGAGATCCTCCACCAGGACAGCCTGGGGGTGCGCCAGCCGATCCGGCCGGGCGACGTCAACTGGATGATCGCGGGGCGCGGCATCGTGCACTCCGAGCGCACGCCTCAGCCCCTGCGCGCGCAGGGCCCCGGCCTCTGGGGCCTCCAGTCATGGCTCGCGCTGCCGCAGCACGAAGAAGAGCGCGCGCCGAGCTTTCGCCACCACCCCGCCGCGGAGCTGCCGCAAGCCTCGATCGGCGGCGCCGAGATCCGCCTGATTGCTGGAACGCTCTTCGGCCTGCGCTCGCCGGTCAAGGCGCTTTCGGCGATGTTCTACGCCGAGGCTCGGCTCGACGAAGGCGCCGAGCTCGCACTCACGCCCGAGCATGAAGAGCGCGGCGCCTACGTCGTGGACGGTGGCGTGTCGGTGGACGGCGAGGACTTTCCGCGCGGACGGCTGCTCGTCTTCCGGCCTGCGGTGCATATCGTCATCAAGGCGCGGACGCCCGCCCGCGTGATGCTGCTCGGCGGCCAGACGCTCGGCCCGCGGCACATCTGGTGGAACTTCGTCTCCAGCTCGAGGGAGCGCATCGAGCAGGCGAAAGAGGACTGGAGGGCAGGCCGCTTCGGAGCCGTGCCGGGCGATCCGGAATTCATTGCGCTGCCGGAAGACCGGCGCCCCGACCGCGATCACGAAACTCGGCCCGAGCCGCCGCCGTTTTCCTAGTCGGGGCGGCCCAAGGTTGGCTGTCTATCTTCGACGGCCGGCCCGCCGTGCGATCCTGCGCGCCTCGTCGATCAGGACGAGGGCCATGAAGAGATACCCGTTGGCGCGCTCCACGATGGCTTGCGTCTGAGCAGCCGCGTCGCGCGCTTTGGGTTGCTTGCCCCTTGCGCCGCGCAGAGTCGCGGCTCGTTCTGTCGTCAGCAGGTCCATCTTCCCTCCCCTATGCGCCCTGAGGACCTGTTTTTGGACACTTATCAAACGGGGCGCCTGTATGAAATATACGCTCGACTGAACTGCAGCCGCGCACATCCGTTTATCCGATTGTCCGAACTTCAGGGGGGCAGCACCGTCCCGGACCCCCCTACGCCCCGGGCGGGGCCGACAGCGAGCCCTTCTCGAAGACCTCTGCGCCCTGGGGGCAGGTGAACCACTCGTGCTTGGAGCGCGTCCAGACGTGGCGCGAGATCGCGAGCCAGTCGGGATCGTCGAACGAGCCGACGGCGAGCGCGCGCAAGCCCGGATAAAGCTCGAGGGTCCAGGTCACGGTGCTGCCGCACGCCGGGCAGAACTGCATCCTGAGCCAGCGTCCGCTCTCGTCGGAGCGGTGCTCGTAGGTCCTGAGCTCGCCGCGCAGCTCGACGTCGCTCGCGTTGAAGTAGGCGCCCATGCCGAACGCGCTGCCGGTGCGGCGCTGGCAGCTGCGGCAGTGGCAGGCGGCCTTGCGCACCGGCTCGTTCGTCGTGCGGAAGCGCACTGCGCCGCAGTGGCAGCCGCCTTCGTGGATTTGCGCCATGGCTTCGCCTTTCAGGATCTGCAGCGCCCGGTGACGCTGAACCAGCCGTCGCGGGTGCCTTCGTTGCGCAGGATGTAGCCGCTGCGACAGATGCGCAGGCGCTCGAGCTCTTCGTCGAGCACCTGGTTGAACTTCGGGCTGCCGTAGCCGCCCCACTGGCGCAGGAGCTCCGGCTTCACGTCGAAGCGGAACGGATCCTGCCCGGTGACGCCGTAGCCCTTGTCCTGCAGGTCAGGATGTGCGGCGCTGCAGGCGGCGGCGAGCAAGGTGCAGACGACGAGCGGGCGTGGCTTCATGCGAGAAGCGCGTCGAGCCTCGCGGCGAGCCGCGGCGTGAGCCCAAGAATGCGGTCGATGGTCGCGCGCATGTGCGCGTCCACCGCGGCGGCGTTGGTCTGCCAGTCGAGGACCGCTTCCTCGATATCGGGAAGGGCCGCGCCCGGCTCGCCGCAGGCCTCGAGGAAGAGCGGCGCCGAGCGCCCGAAGCGCTCGCGGATGTAGGCGCGGTGATTGACGCTCATGGCGATCACGAGGTGCGATTCGCTCAGGATGGCTTCGCTGAGCGTGCGCCGCCGATGGCTGCCGACGTCGAAGCCCCTCGACAGGAGGTACTCGCGCACGCCGGGCGCTACGACGTGCGGAAAGTCGACCGTGCCGGCCGAGGAGACTTGGATGTCGGCGCGATCGTGCAGGGCATGGCGCAGGCCCCGCTCCGCCGTCAGGCTGCGAAAGATGTTGCCGGTGCAGACGAACAGCACGCGCTTCATCGCAGCCGCTCAGCCGACCGACACGCGCTCGCGCAGGGTGACGAACTCTTCGGCGGCCGTGGGATGGATGCCGATCGTCGCGTCGAACTGCGCCTTGGTGGCGCCGAGCTTCACGGCGATGGCGACTCCCTGGATCACCTCGCCGGCGTCGGCGCCGATCATGTGCGCGCCGACCACCTTCTGGCTCGCGCGGTCGACCACGAGCTTCATGAAGGTGCGCTCGCCCTTGTCTCCCAGGGTGAGCTTCAGCGCGCGGAACGAAGCCTTGTACACGTCGACCGCGCCGAACTTCTCGCGCGCGTGCTCTTCCGACAGGCCGACCGTCGCGACGTTCGGGTTGGCGAAGACCGCCGTGGGCACGTTGTCGTGGTCAACGGCGGTGGGTTCACCTCGGAACAGGGTGCGCGCGAGCCACATGGCCTCGGCCGTCGCCACCGGCGTGAGGTTGTGGCGGTTGGTGAGGTCGCCAATGGCGTGGATGGATTCCACCGAGGTGCGGGAATACTTGTCGACGATCACAGTGCCGTCGGCGGCGAGCTCCACGCCCGCCGCCTCGAGCCCGAGGTTGACGCTGTTGGGATGGCGTCCGGTCGCGAACATGACGAGGTCTGCGTCTACGCGCGCACCGTCGCTGAAATCCACCTCGAGGCTGCCGTCGCCGCGCCGCGTGATGCGCCGCGGCTCTTCGCCGAAGCGGATGTTCACGCCTTTTGCGCTCATTTCGTCGGCGAGGCGCTCGCCGAGCTCGGCGTCGAAGCCGCGCAGCAGCCGCCGGCCGCGGTACGCGAGCACCGTCTGCACCCCGAGGCCGTTGAAGATCGAGGCGAACTCGACCGCGATGTAGCCGCCGCCGATGAGCAGCGCGCGCCGCGGCAGCCGCTCGAGATGGAAGGCCTCGTTCGAGGTGATGGCGTGCTCGCGCCCGGGGATGTCGGGAACCGTCGGCCATGAGCCGGTCGCGAGCAGGATGTGCCGGGCGGAGAAGCGCCGGCCGCCGATCTCGACGGTGTGCGGATCGACCACGCTCGCACGGGCGCGCATGATCTCGACCCCCGCGAGCGACAGCACCCGCTCGTAGACGCCATTCAGGCGTGCGATTTCGCGGTCCTTGTTCGCGAGCAGCGTGGCCCAGTCGAAGCGCGGCTCGCCCGTGGTCCAGCCGAAGCTCTTCGCGACCTCGAAGTCCTCCCGCATATGCGCGGCATAGGAGAAGAGCTTTTTCGGAATGCAGCCGACGTTCACGCAAGTGCCGCCGAAGCGCCCCGATTCGGCGATCGCGACCTTCGCGCCGTAGCCCGCGCTGACGCGGCTCGCGCGCACCCCGCCCGAGCCGCCGCCGATGGTGAAGAGGTCGAAGTCGAACTTCATGTCGCGAGCCGGTAGCGCTCGCCCTCGGCGCGCACCGCGCCGTCGGCGAGCAGCTTCTGCAGGTGGGCGGTGAGCGAGCGCGCCGCCATGCCGTGCAGCCGCGGCGGCACGTCGTCGTAGACGAGCGGCAGCATCTCGGCGAGATTCGGCTCGCCGAGCTTCGCGATGGCCTCGCGCACCTTGGCCTCGCGCTTCAGGCGGTGCTGCACCAGGCGCCGCACCTCGTGATGCGGCTCGCCGATGAGATAGCCGTGGCCCGGGGCGAGGATCGCGAGGTCTTCGCCGAGCAGCAGCTCGAGCGAAGCGAGATAGGCGCGCATGTCGCCGTCGGGCGGATTGATGACGACGGTGGAGCCCTGCATCACGTGGTCGCCGGTGAAGAGCATGCGCGTGTCCTCGACCAGGTAGCAGAGGTGGTTCGAGGCGTGGCCCGGCGTATGGATGACGCGCAGCGAGACGCCGCCGAGCGAGACGCGCTCGCCGTGGGAAAGCACCTCGTCCGGGGCGAAGCTCGCGTCCTGGCCCGCGGGCGCGGGACGGCCGAGGATCTTCGCGCCGGTCGCCTTCTTGAGCGCGGCGGCGGCGGGCGAATGGTCCATGTGCGTGTGCGTGCACAGGATCCAGCGGATCTTGCCGGCGGCGAGGATCTTCTCGATGTGCGAGTCGATCGCCGGGCCCGGGTCGATCACCGCGAGTTCTTTTTCCCCAAGCAGGTACGTATTGGTGCCCGGACCCGTCATCATCCCCGGATTCGGAGCGATGAGGCGGGTAGTGAACCGGTCGAGGCGCTTGGCGACGCCAGGGACGAGGTCGTAGCTCGTCTGCCCGCTTTCTTCAGGATCGCTCCAGTGGATCTCGAAGTAGGGCGCGTCGCCGCGGCGGAAGATGCGCGCCCCTTCGCGCCCCTGCGCCAGGCACGCGCGGTTGGTCGGAATCTCGACCAGGCTCATGGCGTATTCAAAGGCCGCGCGCGGCTCGGCGAAGCGCGCGAAGTCGGCGAGAGTCTGGCGCGTGGCGTGGACCAGCTCGATCTCGCCGCGATCGCCGCGCGCCAGCGCCTGGCGCGGCTCGATCCAGAGATGGTGGACCGTCTCGACGGCGTCGTGCGCGCCTTCCTGCCCCGCGGGCGCGAGGGTGACGAAAAAGCGCGCGTCGAAGCGCCGGCTGCGCCCGGGCTGGGTGATCCAGTGACCGTAGTAGGCGAGCGCGCCCGCGGGAATGAACAGGTTCTCGCGCTCGAGCAGCTCGAGGAACGGGCGCGTGCGCTCCTCCATCAGCTTCTGCGCGCGCGCCGGCAGCACCGGGTTGCCGTTCGCGTCGCAGGCGAGCAGCACGCCAGCCTCCTCGAAGCACTCGCGCACCGCGGCGACGTAATAGCCGAGCCCTCCACTCGCGAGTCCCAGCCGCTGATTCGCCTGCGCCTCGGTGAGGCCGAGCACGCGCCGCGGCGCGACGTCGCTTGCGTCGAGCGCGCCTCCCGGGAACACATAGGCGCCGCCGAGAAACGCCGCGCTCTGGGTCCGCTGCAGCATGAGCGTCTCCAGGCCGCGTGGGCCTGCGCGCAGGAGCATCAGCGTCGCCGCCGGGCGCGGCGTCTGCGCCGCCATCAGCCGCAGATCCTGCGGACGATCTCGCGCGCGGGCAGCACCGAGTCGATGAGGTTGACCGCTTCGCCGGCGAAGATCACCGCCGTGTCGAAATCGCGGCTTTGCGCCGCGGCCGCGTAGCGGTCTTTCTCCGGCGACAGGCCCTGCTCGAGCTCGCGCTCGCGTCCGTGCCAGGCGTCGGTAAACCGGTTCTTCAGCGCGCGCCCCGTGAATTTCGCCGGCCAGTCGTAGCCGCGCACGATGTCGAACACCGTCGTCCTGACGGTGGCATCGCCGGTCGCCTCGACGATGCGCTGCTTTGCCTGCGGCGCAGTCAGCGACTCGTCGCTCGCGAGGAAGCGCGTGCCCACCAGCACGCCGTCCGCGCCGAGCGCGCGGGCCGCCTCGAATCCGCGCCGATCCGCGATCCCGCCTGCGGCCAGCACGGGGAGATCCGTCATGTTTTTCACTGCTTGCAACAAAGTGAAAAGCGAGCGGTCACCGCCGTGGCCGCCGGCCTCGGTTCCTTGTGCCACCAGCACGTCGGGCTTCGCCGCGAGCGCCTCGCGCGCGGTCTCGAGGTCCTGGACCTGCAGGATCAGCCTGGCGCCGGCGCGGCGGATCGCTTCGGCGAAGGGAAGCGGATCGCCGAACGAAAGCATCACCGCCGCGGGCTTGTGCTCGAGGGCGAGCTCGAGCAGCTGCGGCCGCCGCGCGAGGCTCCAGGTGATGAATCCGATGCCGACGCGCGCGCCGCCGGCGAGCCGGAACTGCTCGCGTATCCACTCGGCGTCGCCGTAGCCCCCACCGATCAGGCCCAGTCCGCCCGCGGCCGATACCGCCGCCGCGAGCCTGCCGCCGGAGGCCGATCCCATTGGCGCGAGGACCAGCGGTTTCTCGACTCCGAGAAGCTTCACGCCGTGCGTCCCGCGCGGTCCTTGTCGTTCTGCGCCTTGATCATCGCCCGCATCTTCCCCCAGTCGGCGTCGGAGAGCCTGTCGAGCTCTGTAAAGTAGCCGCCCGACCCGGTGGCGAGGTAACCGCCGCCGTCGACCGCGATGGTCTCGCCGGTGAGCCACTCGCAGCCGTCCGCCATGAGGAAGGTGGCGAGGTTCTGCAGCTCCTCCATGCGACCGACGCGCCGCATCGGGTTGACTTCGGCCGACTTGTCGAAGCCGCCGTCGGGGCGCAGACGTTTGGTTGCCCCCTCGGTCGGGAAGGGTCCGGGCGCGATCGCGTTCAGGCGGATGCCGAAGCGGCCCCATTCGACCGCGAGCGACTTCGTCATGACGTGGAGGCCCGCCTTGGACATCGCCGAAGGCACGACGTAGGGCGAGCCGGTGTGCACCCAGGTCACGAGGATGCTAACGACCGACCCTTTGTGCCCGCCCTCGATCCACCGCTTGCCCACCGCGTGCGTGACGTAGAAGGTGCCGTGGAAAACGATGTTGGCGATCGCGTTGAAGCCGTTCGCGCTCAGGTCCTTGGTCGGGCTGATGAAGTTGCCGGCCGCGTTGTTGACGAGGCCCGTGAGCGGCCCGCTCTCGTCCCAGATGCGCTGAACCATCGCGTCGACGGCCGCCGCGTCGCGGATGTCGACCGAGTGGGTTTTGACAGTCCCCCCATATCGGGACGCGAGCTCTTCGGCTGCGCTTTCGAGTACCCCGCCCCGCCGGCCCGCAAGCCAGAGCTCGGCGCCGAGAGCGAGATAGCGCGCCGCGATCTCCCTGCCGAGGCCGGTTCCGCCCCCGGTGACGAGGATGCGCTTACCCTTGAGGAGATCCTGCTTGAACATGAGGGCTCTTTCGGAGCCCTCTATTCTAGGCGACCTTGTTCCTGAGGTAGTGCAGCTCCTGGGTCTCGCCCACATAGCCCCAGGAGTCGGCGGGAAGCTCCTCGACCGCAACGTACCCGGAGGCCTCGCCGAGGAGCGACTGCAGGGCGCGGTTGACTTCCCTCACGTAGCGCGCCTTGTGCTCGCGCAGATTGGTGCCCGCGGTCACCTTCACGTCGACGAAATAGCCTCGCACGGCGAGCGGGAAGCCGCCGCGCGCCCATTGACCGGTGGGCACATATTGGACGACCACGGTGGTTCTTTCGCGCTCCTTGCCGAGCACCTCGACCGTCAGGTCGGTGAGCAGCGCGATGGCCCGCGTTGTCAGCTCACCGTCCGGCTTCGCTGCAAGGGTGACGTTTACGAGGGGCATGTCAGCTGGCGTACTGCGCGATACCGTTGCCGAACGACCAGTTCTCCTTCTTCACCTCGATCAGGTTGATGAACACGTCCTGCGGCCTGACGTCGAGCTCGCGCCGCAGATCCTCGGCCACGCGCCGGTAGAACCCCTTCTTCATCTCGATGCTGCGACCCTCGTTGAGAGTGATCTGGATCGCGATGAAGCCGTCGCTTCGCTCGATGTCGAGGTAGCTCGGGTCGTAGACCAGGCTCTCAGGCGCGTGCTCGCTGAGGAGCTGGAAGTTGTCCTTGTCGGGCACGTTGAGCGTCTCTCTCATCGCCCGGTAAACGACACCGCCGACCTTGCGGCCGAAACCCTCACCCCTTCCGCGCAGCAGCGAGATGCGTACCAGAGGCATGGTGGTTTCCCAGGTTGAACAGCGATTTCACGGGCTCGACGATGAATCGATAGATCGCTTCGGCGCGCTCCCGGTGTGCCTGGCGGATGAGCATCTGCTTCAGCTCGGGATCGCGGGTGACGGCTTCGAAAGTGAGTGGTTTCATGTTCGGTCCTTTCAGCTCAAGCTGACGGCGGCTTCGCCGCCGAGCGAATTCACGAGTGCGGTTCCGCGATGCTGCAGCCGGTAGCAGTCGCCCGGCTCGAGCACGATGTCGCGCACCTGGTTCTCTTCGGTGATCCACAGCGCGCCTTCGAGCGCGCATACCGTGCTGCCTGCGCCGTCGACCACCTTGAGGGTCTGGTTGGGGGCCAGTCTGAGCGCTCCCGATCCGAGCTCGATTTGCATGTTCTGTTTCCTTTAGGCTTGCGTTTGGTATGCGTAGGATGCATGCTGCTCGCCCCGAGCTCAAACGGTGAATTCTCAAGCGTCACATGAGAAATAGGAATGCATTACCGGCCCTGGACCTGCTCGTGGGCTTCGAGGCGGCGGCGCGCCACCTGTCCTTTACCAAGGCGGGGGAGGAGCTCTTCCTCACCCAGTCGGCAGTGAGCCGGCAGATCAAGGAACTCGAGGACCAGCTTGGCGTGGAGCTTTTCCAGCGGCGCCACCGCGCGCTCGCGCTCACCGACGCGGGCAAGTCGTTCTACGCTTCCGCTGCCCAGGTCCTCACCACGATGCGCGCCGCTACCGATCGGCTGCGCGCGCAGGCAGGCAAGAAAGGCCTCTCGGTCACCACCACGCACTCGTTTGCCGCGTTGTGGCTGATCCCGCGCCTCGCGGGCTTCACGCGCAGCCATCCCGGGATCGACGTGCGCATCATGGCCGACACGCGCGTGCAGGACCTCGACCGCGACGGCCTCGACCTCGCGATCCGCCATGGCCCTGCTTCGCTCGCGGGCTCGAGCGCGGTGCGGCTGATGGGCGAGCGCGTCTTTCCGGTCTGCAGCCCCAAGCTCCTGAAGGACAAGTCGAGGCCGCTGCGCGAGCCGCAGGACCTGCGCTATCACTGCCTGCTGCAATACGACGATCCCGAGGGCCGCCATCCATGGCTGCACTGGAAAACCTGGCTCGAGGTCGAACGCATCGCCGACCTGCGTCCCGCGGGCACGCTCTCGTTTTCCGGCTACGAGCAGATCATCCCGGCGGCGGTCGCGGGGCATGGCGTGGGACTGGGGCGAACTCCCCTGGTCAAGGACCTGCTCGCGTCGGGCGAGCTGGTCGCTCCCTTCAAGAGCAGCGCCGATCCGGCGCGCGCTTATTACGCAGTCGTCTCGAAGAGCGCCGAAGGGCGAGCGGAAGTGGCGGAATTCGTGGCCTGGCTGCGGCAGGAGGCCGGCAAGCGCTGAAAGGAAAAGGGGTCAGACCCCTTTTCTCAAACGGTGAGGACGATCTTGCCGATGTGCTGCGAGGTCTCCATCAGGCGATGCGCCTCGCCCGCTTCGGCGAGAGGAAAGGTCCGGTAGACCACGGGCTTGATCTTGCCCGCCTCGATGAGCGGCCAGATTCTCTCGCGAAGACTCCTGGCGATGGCGCCCTTGAACTCGACCGGCCGCGGGCGCAGCGTCGAGCCGCTGATCGTCAGGCGCCGGCGCATGACCTCGTTGATGTCGAGCTCGGTCTTGTGGCCGCGCAGGAAGGCGATGAACACGAGCCGGCCGTCGTCGGCGAGGCTCTTGAGCTCCTTCGGCACGTAGTCGCCGCCGACCATGTCCAGGATCACGTTGACGCCTTTGCCGCCGGTCGCGGCCTTGATCTCGGCCGCGAAGTCCTGCGTCTTGTAGTTGATCGCCTGGTCGGCGCCGAGGCGCACGCAGGCAGCGCATTTCTCGTCCGACCCGGCGGTCGCGAACACGCGGTTGCCGGTGGCCTTCGCCATCTGGATCGCGCTCACGCCGATTCCCGAGGTGCCGCCCTGGACGAGGAGCGACTCGCCCGGCGCGAGGCGGGCGCGGTCGTAGACGTTGCCCCACACCGTGAAGAAGGTTTCGGGGAGCGAAGCAGCTTCGGTGAGCGACCAGCCTTTCGGCACCGGGAGCGCAGTCACCTCGGGCGCGACGCAGTACTCGGCGTAGCCGCCGCCGTGCACCAGTGCGCACACCTTGTCACCCGGCTTGTAGGTTGTTGCCGAAGAACCTGTTGCAACCACTTCGCCCGCGACCTCGAGGCCCGGCAGATCCGAGGCGTCGGGCGGCACGGGGTAGTTTCCGCTGCGCTGCAGGACGTCCGGACGGTTCACGCCCGCGGCTGCGACCTTGATCAGGATCTCGTTCGCCTTGGCCGCCGGCACCGGCCGCACGGCGGACTTGAGCACCTCGGGGCCGCCGGGCCGCGCGATCTCGACGGCGCGCATCTCTCTTGGAAACATCTCTTTCGGAATCATCTATGCCATCATAATGGCATGGCCCAATTCCGCGTCGAATTCGTGCTTGACCAGGCTTCTGGGAAATACCTCGCGGAGATGTATCACCCGGAAAATGCGGCCGAGCTGCTGGTGCGCACCGAGGCGCTCTATCCCTCGGAGGCGGCGGCGGTGCTAGGCCTGGTGCAGCTTTTCAAGAACGCGGTGCTGCAGTTCCCGCAACCGGGCGAGCCGGTGAGGAAGATCGGCAAGCCGAAGAAAGCCAAAGCCGCCAAGAAAGCGAAGAAGCCCAAGAAAGCCAAGCGGGCCAAGCGCGGCAAGAAGCGCAAGTAAACCGCAATTGCTGGAGGAGACTCGAATGTACTTCGCACGCGTCCTGGCCGCGGCGGCCCTGCTCGTCGCGCTTCCCGCTGCCGCCGATTTCAACGACAAGAAGCCGATCAACGCCACCGTCACCGGCGCGACGCCGAGCGGCTATCCGCGCACCATGGTCGAGGGCCTGAACGCGGTGGTGCGCGACGTGTATCCCGGCTCGTCGGTCTCCTTCAAGCCGGATTCTCCCGGCGGCGGGGTGCTCGCGATCGGCGAGGGACGCGCCGACTTCACCGCGACCGCGACCGGCACCGAGGTGAAGCTCGCCAACGATGGACAGTCGCCGTACCCGAAGCCGCTGAAGGGCAAGTTCAGCTACGTGATGCAGCTCTACGACAACCAGTTCATCCACTTCCTGATGACCAAGGAGTGGGCGGACGCGAACGGCATCAAGTCGTGGGCCGACATCGCCAAGAAGAAGCCGAAGATGCGCCTCGCCATCAACCGTCCCGACAACCCGCAGACCACGATCGGCGGGCCGTACGAGGTGATGAAGGCCTACGGCTTCTCCATCAACGACATCGAGAAGTGGGGCGGCAACTTCGTGCTCGGCAACAGCTCGATCGGCCTCGACGCCATCGTCGACGGCAAGGCCGACGTGTTCATGAACGCGCGCAACCTCGGCGACGCGCTGGTGAAGGACGTTGCCGGCAAGCGGGCGCTGCTGTGGATCGACGGCGATCGCGCCACCGTGCAGAAGGCGGCCGATACGTTCAGCAACAAAGCCGACATGGTGCCGAAGGGTACCTACCCGTTCATGGAGAAGGATTACCCGACGGTGCGCATGTGGGTGTCCTTGCTCGCCGGCAGCCATGTGCCCGACGAGGTGGTCTACAAGTACGTGAAGGCGATCGCCGAGAACGAGGCGCGCGTGCAGGAGATCGGCGGCTCGCTGAAGACGTCGTTCTACACGAAGACGATGGCCACCAATCCGGCCAACCTCGCCTACCACCCGGGCGCGCTGCGCTACTACAAGGAAAAAGGGTTGGTGAAGTAGTTTGCTGGGGCTACTAAGGGAGGGGGTCCGCCACAAGCCCGGCGGGGCGTGGTGGGTGTTCGTTCAAGCCGCCTCCGTGGTGGCGGCCCTGTACGTGCTGTGGATCGGCGCGATCGCGACGCTCAGCGGCACGCTCGCGCTGCACCTTGGACTCGAGCGCTTCGGTACCTGGGCGCGCGCCTTCACCTCCCAGTTTCATCTCGACATCGCGATCTTCGTCGCGATCACCTTCCCGATCGCGTTCCTCACCACCACGGCGGGCAAGTGGCGCACCCGCCTCGCCTGGACCGACGTCGTCCTCGCCGCGCTCTCGCTTGCCGTCGCGCTCTACTACATCGTCCTCAACAACAAGTTCCTGCACTGGAGCCGCGGCTTCTCGCAGCCCGACTTCTGGGACGTGCTGGTCGGGTTCACTCTCGTGGTGCTGGTGGTCGAGCTGTGCCGGCGCAGTACTTCCTGGGGCCTGACCGGGCTGCTGCTACTCCTATTGTTATTTACCTTCTTCGGCGGCTGGATGCCCGGGCCGCTGCGGCACGACAACTTCAGCGTGCGCTACTTCATCGAGATGCTGACCATCCAGTCGGACGGCATCTTCGGCGCGCCGCTCGAGGTGGCGGCGAGCTACGCGTTCCTGTTTGTGCTGTTCGGCAACTTCTACAACAAGGCTGGCGGCGGGCAGCTGTTCTTCGATCTGGCGAGCGCCGTCACCGGGCGCATGCGCGGCGGCGCGGCCAAGGCCTGCGTCACCGCGAGCGGCTTGTACGGCTCGGTGTCCGGCAGCCCGACGGCGGATGTCGCCACCACCGGGCCGCTCACCATCCCGATCATGATCAAGCAGGGCGTGTCGCCGGTGCGCGCCGCGGCGATCGAATCCACCTCGTCGAGCGGCGGCGCGATGCTGCCGCCGGTGATGGGCGCGGTGGCGTTCATCATGGCCGACATCACCAACATTCCGTATTCGGACATCGTCGCCTCGTCCTGGCTGCCCTCGATCCTCTACTACGTGGCGATCTACATCCTGGTGCACAACGACGCGGTGCGGAACAACGAGCCGCCGCTGCCCGAGGACAAGATCGTGCCGCTGCGCAGGGGTCTGGCCAACGGCTGGCGCCACCTGCTGCCGATCGGCGCGATGATGTGGCTATTGCTCGACGGCTATACGCCGGTGTACGTCGCCGCGGGATCCACGGCGGCGGTGATCATCCTCTCCTGGTTCCACCGCCCGAGCGCGATCGGCCCGAAGCGCTTCGTCGAATGCTGCACAGAGACCATTACGCAGGTGGTGCCGCTGGTCGGCGCAGTCGCCGCCGCCGGCGCGATCACCGGCCTGATCGAGATCAGCGCGCTCGCCGGCAAGTTCAGCCTGATGATCAACTTCCTTTCCGGCGGCATGCTGGTGCCGGCGCTGCTGCTCTCCGCGCTCTTCCTGATCCTGCTCGGCATGGGCATGCCGACGCCCGCGGTCTACATCATGGGCGCAGCGCTGCTCGCGCCGATCCTGCGGCAGTTCAACCTGCCGGTGTTCGAAGTGCACCTGTTCATGCTGTTCTACGCCTGCCTCTCGGCGGTTACGCCGCCGGTGGCGGTGGCCAACTTCGCCGCCGGCGCGATTGCCGGCGTCAACCCGACCGCGCTCGGGCCCTACGCGGTAAAGCTCGCGATCGGCGGCTTCGTCGTGCCGTTCTTCTTCCTGTTCAATACCGGCCTGACGCTGCACGGCAGCCTCGCCGAGATTGTGCTCGCCTGCTTCTTCGGCACGGCGTGCACCGTGTTCGCTTCGTTCGCGCTGCACGGCATGATGGCGCTCGCGAACATCAACTTTGCCCTGCGGGTGCTGCTCGCGGCGAGCGCGATCGCCACGATCGTGCCCCGCCTCGACGTGCAGATCGGCGCGACTCTGGTCGGCTCAGCGATTCTCGTTCTTTACTACCTGCGTAGCCGCCCAGCGAAGGTCGACGTTCCCGCCGGATAGAATCACCCCGACCCGCTGTTTTTCCAGGTTTAGCTTTTTTTGCAGGACGGCGCAGGCGGCAAGTGCCCCCGTTGGTTCGACCACGAGCTTCATCCGCTCCCATAGCCAGAACATCGTCCGCAGCAGCTCCTCGTCGGTCACGGTGAGCATGTCGCTCACGTACTTCATCACCAGCGGGAACGTAACGGCGCCGAGCGAAGTGGTGCGCGCGCCGTCGGCGATTGTGTCGGGCACATCGATTCTGACCAGCTTCTTTTCCCTGAAGGAGCGGGTGGCATCGTCACCCGCCGCCGGCTCCACGCCGATCACGCGGCAATCCGGAGAGAGATGCCGCGCCGCGATCGCGCAGCCCGAGATCAGTCCGCCGCCGCCGCAGGGCACGAGGAGAACGTCGAGCGCCCCCGCGTCCTCGATCAGCTCCTTCGCCGCCGTGCCCTGGCCGGCGACGATGTGCGGATGATCGAACGGGGGAATCAGCGTGAGGTTCCGCTCCTCCGACAATTTCCTTGCAAGAGCTTCCCGGTTCGCGCCCTTTCCGTAGGTCACGACCTCGCCACCGTACCCGCGTGTGGCCTCGAGCTTGACCCTGGGCGCGTCCTCGGGCATCACGATGGCCGTCGGAACACCCAAAAGCCTTCCCGCGAGCGCCACGGCCTGCGCGTGGTTCCCCGAAGAAAAAGCGAGCACGCCGCGCCGCTTTTCGTCCGGCGACAGGAGAGACAGGGCGTTGTAGGCGCCGCGGAACTTGAACGCGCCCATGCGCTGCAGGTTCTCGCACTTGAAGAACACCCTTGCGCCGGTGATCTCGTCGACTTGGCGCGAACTCATGACCGGAGTGCGCCGGGCATGCGCATTGATGCGCTCGTGCGCGGCGGCGATATCGTCGTAGGTGACCATTTCAGCTCCAGTGCTTCAACGCGGCTGCCGCGACTTCGTCGCCCCATTCCTGGAGGAAGTGGCCGCCGTTTTCGATGCGATACGGCTCAGGACAGTTGCGGATCCACTTCCTGAGCTCGGTCATGACCGGCAGGCCGAGCACCGGATCCTTGACGCCGATCGCCATGAAGCTCTCTCCTTTCCAGGAATCGCGGAGCCATTGCCGCGCTTTTCGCGCGATGTCGGCGCCCGGGTCCTCGCCGCGTTCCGCCACGAGCTGCGGAAAGCGCCGCACGCCCGCCTTGTAGCGCGTATCGGGGAACGGCGCGTCGTAGGCAGCGAGCTCGCGCGGCGTGAGATGCGTGCAGGTGCGCGACATGAGCTTGCCGCAGGGGAGATCGGGGGTCCTCGCCACGTAGGCGCGCCAGGCGACGAAACCCTCGCTGAGCGGCTGGTCGCCGCCTGCGAGCGCCGTGTTCATGACCAGCAGGCGTTCGAAGCGCTCGGGCATTTCCATCGGTAGCGTGAGACCCAGCAGTCCGCCCCAGTCTTGCACCACCAGGGTGATGTTTCTCAGGTTGAGCTTCTCGATGATCTCCAGCAGGAAGGCACGGTGAAAGTCGAAGGTGTAGATCGCTTCGTCCTCCGGCTTGTCCGAGCGACCGAATCCGATGAAGTCGGGCGCGACGAGGCGGCCGCCGCTATTCAGCAGCGCCGGAATCATCCGCCGGTAGAGATACGACCAGGTCGGCTCGCCGTGCAGGCATAGCCAGGTGCGGCTGCCGCTGCCTTCGTCGATGTAGTGCGCGCGCCAATCGCGCCACTGCAGGTAGCGCGGCGCGTAGGGGAAGTCCGGAAGATCGGCGAATCGCTCGTCAGGGGTGCGCACGTCGCGATTGTAGAATGAGCCGATGGACTACTCCTCGTATAAAGACCTGAAGGTTCGCCTGCTCGAGCCCGGCATCCTCGAGATCACGATGGGCGAGGAGGGCAAGCTCGCGGTGGCGACGGAGAATGCGCATGCCGAGATGGCGCGCATCTGGCTGGACGTGGATCGCGACCCGAACGCCCGCGTGGCGATCCTGCGCGGCGCGGGAAAGGGCTTTTCGGCGGGCGGCGACCTCGCGATGGTCGAGAAGATGACGCAGGACTTCGACCTGCGGGCGCGCGTCTGGCGCGAGGCGCGCGATCTCGTCTACAACATGATCAACTGCTCCAAGATCATCGTCTCGGCGATCCACGGTCCCGCGGTCGGAGCGGGGCTGGTCGCCGGCCTGCTGGCCGACATCTCGATCGCGGCGCGCAATGCCCGCCTCATCGACGGCCACACGCGCCTGGGCGTCGCCGCCGGCGACCACGCGGCGATCGTGTGGCCGCTCCTCTGCGGCATGGCCAAGGCGAAGTACTACCTGCTCACCTGCAAGACGATCACCGGCGAGGAGGCCGAGCGCCTCGGCCTCGTCTCGCTGACCTGCGAGGAGTCGGAGCTGCAGGCAAAGGCGCTGGAAGTGGCGCGCGAGCTCGCCGCGGGCGCTCAGACCGCGCTGCGCTGGACCAAGTACTCGCTCAACAACTGGCTGCGGATGGCGGGCCCGGCGTTCGACGCATCGCTCGCGCTCGAGGTGCTTGGCTTCACCGGGCCCGAGGCCAAGGAGGGCGTCGCCTCGCACCGCGAGAAGCGCAAGCCGGTCTTTCCGCCGGAGCCGAAGGACTTCTGAGGCGGCTCCAGGAAGCGCCTGCGGCTTAGGGCGCCTTGCTGAAGTCGAGGTCGGGGCCCGGAGAGCCGCCGCCCGAGCGGCCGACGACGAGCCGCTCCAGGTCCTTCACGATCGCGGTGGCGTCAGGTCCGGCGCGTCCCAGGCTCGCGAGCAGGATGCGCACCGGCAGGTCGATCAGCGTCGGCTCGGGATGATCCCGGAGGTGGGCCGCGTTCTGCAGCGCCGGGAGCGCGTGGCTACTGCGGAATCCGGCGCGCTCGCTTTCCACCGCCTGAACGATCGCCGCCTGCGCCCGCGCGATGCCCATCAGGAGCTCCGCGAGATGCTGCGACGAGAGGATCTGCATTGCGCCTCCGCGTGTGGTCGGGAGCGCGATGGTAGCATCGGGCGGCGTGTTCTCCTGGAAGCGCCCGGACAACCTCGGCGTGCGCGACGGCCGCCTCGCGCCGTGCAAGCGCTCGCCGAACTGCGTGTCGTCGCAGGCCGATCCCTCCGACCGCGAGCACTACATCGCGCCGATCCGCGGCAGCATCGCGGCCGCGCGCAGCGCCATCGAGTCCCTGCCTCGAACGCGGATCATAAAAATGGAAGGAAATTATCTGTACGCCGAGTTCCGAACCCGGCTGCTGCGCTACGTCGACGACGTCGAGCTCTACTTCGACGGGCAGGTGCTCCAGGTCCGCTCGTGCGCGCGCCTCGGCCGGCGCGACTTCGGCGTCAACCGCGAACGGGTCGAGCGGCTTCGCGCGCTGATCGAAGCGCGCCGCTGAACCTCATTCCGCGCGCACGCCGGCGTCGCGAATGAACTTGCCCCACTTCGCGACGTCTGCGTGCACCAGGTCGGCGAACTGCTCGCGCGTCGTCTCGCGGTGCTCGAGCCCCTGCTGCGCCAGGCGTTCGCGGAGGTCGGCTTCCGCGAGCGCGTTGGCGGCCGCTTGGTGGAGTCGGTCGGCGAGGGTCTTCGGCAGCGTGGCGGGGCCGAACAGGCCGTACCAGGGCATGTATTCGTAGCCGGGCACGCCGGCTTCCTCGATCGTCGGGAGCTCCGGCAGCGCCGGCGAGCGCTGCGCTCCGGACGTGGCGATCGCGCGCACCTTGCCGCTCTTCACGAAGGGCATCGCCGCGGGCATCGTCGCGAGCATCGCCTGGATCTGCCCGCCTACGAGATCGGTGAGCGCGGGGCCCGAGCCTTTGTACGGGACGTGCGTGAAGCGCGTTCCTGTGAGCGACTGCAGCAGCTCCACCGGGAGATGGCCCGCGCTGCCGACGCCGCCCGAGCCGTACGCGATGCGCCCGGGATTGCGGCGTGCGTAGTCGAGGAACTCGCGCAGCGTCCGGACGGGCAGGGTCTCGGTCACGACCAGCACGTTCGGCGTGGCGCCGAGATAGGCGATCGGCGCGAGGTCCCGCATCGTGTCATAGGGAAGGTTCGAGTAGAGCGCGGCGTTGAAGGCGAGTCCCTGGTGCATCGTCATGAGCGTGTAGCCGTCGCCCGGCGACTTCGCCAGCAGCGCCGTGGCGATGGTTCCTGCTGCGCCGCTCCGGTTCTCGACCACGAACGGCTGCCCGAGCGCCTCCGCGAGCTTCGCGCCGACGAGCCGCGCTACGATGTCGACCGTTCCGCCCGCTGCGAACGGCACCAGCATGCGCACCGGCCGCGTGGGATAGGGCTGCGCTAAGACTTTCACGCACGTGATGAGCGCCGCGGCGAAAAAAATGCGTTGCAGGAATCCGCTACGCAAAGCGATAGCGCGCAAGCTTGGCCTCGTCGAGCGCGACACCCAGTCCCGGCCCCGGAGGAAGCGCGAGCACACCGGAGCCGAGATCGATCTTTTCGGTGACGATGTCGTCGGCGGTCTTGAGCGGTCCGACGCATTCGAGCCCGTCCATCACGTTGGTGCTCGTGGCGGCGAGCATGACTTCAGCCATCGTGTTCACGCCCAGGCCGAAGCCGTGCCCGATCACGCAGCGGATGCCGGCGGCCTCTGCGGTCGCGAGCATCGCCGAGGTGCGATGGAACCCGCCCTGCTTCATCACCTTCAGCTTGACGATGTCGGCCGCTTGCGCGCGGATCACGGCGACGAGGCTTGCATGGTCGAGGATCGATTCATCGGCCATGATCGGCACGCCGCCTGCCTCGCGCCGCACGCGCGCCATGCCGTCGAGATCGTCCGCCGGCACCGGCTGCTCGAAGAGCTGGAGCTCGAACGGCTCCACCATGCGCAAGAGCTTGAGCGCGTTTTCCGCGTCGTATCCCGCGTTGGCGTCGATACGCAGCGCCATGCCGCCGCCGACGGCTTCACGCACCGAACGCACCCGCTCGCGATCGGCCTCGATGCCGCCGCCCACCTTGATCTTGGCGGAGCGAAAGCCGCGTTCGAGCCATTTGCCTGCCTCGGCCGCCGCCTCCCCGGGCGAAACGATGCCGATCCAGGCGTTGAACGTCAGCCGCTCCTTGAGCGCGCCGCCGAGGTACGCGTGCACCGGGATGCCGAGCGCCCGCGCGGTCAGATCGACGCAGGCCATTTCGATCGCGGCTTTGGCGTCGAGGAACCCCGGCACCGCGGCGTCGAGGCGTGCATTCAGCCGATGGATGTTCGCGGCATCGATGCCGTGGATGCATGGAGCGAGCCTCTCGCGCAGCGCCGCGAGCGACGCTTCGATGGTCTCGGCGGAGTAGCCCGGGGAGGGATCGATGTTGCCCAATCCCACCGCTCCGCCCGCAGCGGTGATCCGGACCAGCGCGCTCTTCTGCACTGTCTTGGTGAGGTAGGCGTTCTTGAACCCTGGACCGACGAGCGGCACCGCGACGCCGAACACCTCGACGCGCTCGATGGAGAGCGGCGGCAGGACTTCAGTCGCGGGCTGCCGCGCGGCCTGAGTGCGCATCCTTGATCTGCGTGCGGTGCATGAGCCTGCGCGCCTCCGGATCGAAGGGATCGCGCCGATGCAGGGTGCAACGGTTGTCCCAGATGAGAACGTCGCCGACTTTCCATTGTTGCCGGAACGTGTGCTCGGGGCGCGTGGCGTGCGCCCAGAGCTCGTCGAGCAGCGCCTCGCTGTCGGGGAGCTCGAGGCCGACGACGTAGCTGTTGCGCCGCCGCCCGAGGAACAGGCACATGCGGCCGGTCTCCGGATGCACGCGCACCAGCGGATGCCGCGCGCCGGGGGCCGTGCGCGGATCGGTGACCTCCTTGTAGCCCTTGCGCATGATCCCGGCGCTGTTGTAGGTCGCGTCGTGGACGGCCTGCCGCCCGTCGATGCGCTTTTTCAGCCGCGCCGGAAGGGCCTCGTACGCCGTGTACATGTTCGCCCAGTAAGTGTCGCCGCCCGAGGGCGGCACCTCGAGCGCGTACAGGATCGCGCCCATCGGCGGCTTCTCGACGTACGTCATGTCGGCATGCCAGATCGCTTCACCGTCTCCCAGGCCGCCTATCGGCACGCCGTCGTTTTTGATGTTGGAGATGACGTTCATCTCGGGATGCTCGGCGAGGAACGGCTTGCCGTAAGGGTTCGGGCCGGGCGGGTCGAGCTCGCCAAAGCGCTTGCTGAACGCGAGGAGCTGCGGGTCGGAGAGCTTCTGGCCGCGGAAGCGCAGCACGAGGTGATCGAGCCACGCGCCGCGGATTTCGTCGAACGCACCCGCCGGAACCGGCTGGGCGAGATCGACGCCGCCGACATCCGCGCCGAGGGCGGGCGCCAGCTTCTCGACTTTGACCTTGGTCATGCCAGCTCAAGTATAAGTGGTTGATGATCCGAGGCGCGGTTGTCCGCGTCGATACGGATCGAGCGCAGGCGAGGCACGAGGTCGGGCGTCACGAAGACGAAATCGCAGCAATAGGGCGACTCGCCCTGGTCGCGCTCGTGCAGCTTGAACGTGGGCGGGTGCGGCACGGCTGGATGCAGCGACTCCCACGCATCGACGAAGCCGATGTCGATGATCTGCTGGTGCAGCGGATCGTCCGGCGGGAGGTTGAAATCGCCGCAGACGAGCGTGCTCGCCGCGCTCGGCTGCGAGCGGAACGGCCCTCTCTCGTCGACATGCTCGCGCTCTGCGAGCCACTCGAGGCGAAGCTGCGCCAGCCGGGCGACTTGCGCGGCACGGTGCTGGGCGAGGTAGTACTCGAGATGCGTGCATACCACCCGGAGCGAACCGAAGGGCGCATCCACCACGGCTTCCACCGCCACGCGCGGCATGCTCGGATCCGTCGGCGACGCGGGCCACGGCAGAGAATGCCGCCGCACGCGGCCCAGCGGCAGGCGCGACAGGATCATATTGCCGAAGCGCTTTCGCGTGCGCCCGGCGCCGGCGACGTCGACGCCCCAGCCGACCACCGCTTCGTAATCCGGCAGCTCGCCGCCGAGCGCCGCAGGCTGGTCCTCGCCGCGGCTCCCCGACAGGTCGGCGAACCCTGAGGCAATCTCCTGCAGGCACGCGATATCGGGGTCGGCGATGCGGCGCAGCTCCGCGGCGATGCGCGCGGGATCGACCACGCCGTCGAGGCCGCGGCACCACTGCACATTCCAGCTCGCGATTCTCACTCGCGGTTACGCCCAGGTGTGACGCACCGTGACCCCCACGTTGGCGAGCTCGCGGAAGTCTCCGTCGCGCGCGGTTTTCACCATGAGCTTGAGCTGACAGGGGCCAGGCGTCCAGACCGGGAAGCTCGCCATCCGGTTGACGACCTGCTGGCGCGTGTTGGTGCCGAAGCCGAGCTTCGCCGCCGGTGTTTGCGCCAGCACCTCCCCGGCTGGCGACACGAACACCGACTTCGACTCGAACTCGCCGGACTCGCCCTTTTCCTTCTGCCACAGCGTGAAGATCGCCCAGGCCATGCCGATCGAAGCGTTTTGCGCCGGGGCCGGAGCGCCGCGGGCGAGGGTGACGTTGACGGTCTCGAGGATCGACAACACCGAGATGTTCTTCGACTCTTCCTCGATGACGACTTTCTCGCAGGGAAGATAGGCCAGGAGCTTGGGCATCGCGCGCTTCGCCGGGGTTGGGTTGGCGCTAGTTCAACACAGTTGCGGCCCCGGGGCCACGAGGCGCATCATCGCCAGTGTAGGAGGTCCCATGCGGACACTCGTCGCGATCCTGGCGCTCGCCGCCTCGACGGCCCTGGCGCAACCCAGCGCGGAGGAAACCCTTTCGGCGGTCGTCGGCGTGAGCTCGAAAATCGCCCAGGGCGCGCGCAGCGCCGCCACCCTCGGCACGGAGCGACGCGGCACCGGCGCCCTGATCCGAGAGCAATACGTGCTGACCATCGGTTACCTCGTCATGGAGGCGCAGGCGGTCGAGGTGACCTCCCAGGACGGCCGCACGGTGCCGGCCACGGTCGCCGCGTTCGACCACGTCTCCGGCTTCGGGCTGCTCAAGCTCGCCGCGCCGCTCGGCGGCACGCCGCTCGTGCTCGGCGACTCGGCCGGCCTCGGCGCGAACGATCCCGCGATGGTCATCAGCGCGCCGGGACGCGAGGGCGCGAGCATCGTGCGCGTGGTATCGCGGCGGGGATTTTCAGGCGGCTGGGAATACATGCTCGACTCGGCGATCTTCACCCATCCGGCGGTGCCCGAGTGGTCCGGCGCGCTGCTCATCGGCCCGACGGGCGAGCTCCTCGGCATCGGCTCGCTCATCGTCGCGGACGCGGACGGCCAAGACGGTGGGCGGGAGCCCGGCAACATGTTCGTCCCGATCGATCTCCTGAAGCCGATTCTGTCCGACCTCATCGCGAGCGGCCGGCGCAAGGGGCCGGCGCGGCCGTGGCTCGGAGTCAACACCGACGAGGTGCGCGGCCACCTCTTCGTGTCGCGCGTCTCGCCGGGCGGGCCCGCCGAGCGCGCCGGGCTGCGCGCCGACGACATCGTGCTCGCGGTGGCTGACGACGAGGTGCATTCGCTCGCCGAGTTCTATTCGCGGATCTGGTCGCGGGGCGCCGCGGGCGTCGACGTCCCGCTCAAGGTGCTGCGCGGGGCTCAGGTGCGAAGCGTCACGGTGCGCTCCGTCGACCGCGCGCAGTATTTCAAGGGCTCGACGGCCTACTGACATAGGGATAGGATGGAAAACCCGATCGGGACTCTCACGGAGCGTGACGGACCCGGGTGACCGACTTTCCTCTGACCGAAGAAGAGCGCTCGCAGATCCAGCTGCGGCTCCAGGCGCTCGAGATCGAGCATCACGACCTGGACGACGTGATCGACCGCCTCGCGCTCGATCCGGGGCAGGATCGCCTGCAGCTCCAGCGTCTGAAGAAGCGCAAGCTCCTGCTGAAGGACCAGATCGCGCGCCTGCGCACCCGACTCATCCCAGACATCATCGCGTGATCGCGCTGATTCAGCGCGTCGCCGAGGCCGGCGTCGCGGTCGACGGCGAGACCGTGGGCGCGATCGGCCCGGGGATCCTCGCGCTGGTGGGTGTCGAGCGCGACGACGGCGAGGCGCAGGCCGAGCGCCTCGCCGAGCGGGTACTGGGCTACCGCATCTTTCCCGACGCGCAGGGCCGCATGAACGTCTCGCTGGTTGAAGCGGGCGGCGCGCTGCTCGCCGTGCCGCAGTTCACGCTGGTGGCCGACACCCGCAAGGGCACGCGCCCGAGCTTCTCGAGCGGTGCGTCGCCGGAGGAAGGCAAGCGTTTGTTCGAATGCTTTGTCGAGGCCGCGCGCCGCCAGGCGCGCGTGGAGACCGGCCGCTTCGGCGCCGAAATGCGCGTCAGCCTCGTGAACGACGGCCCGGTGACTTTCTGGCTTCAGGCGAAGCCCGGGTCTTGAAGTTCGCCGGCGCCACGATTTCGATCAGCTCGAGATTCTTCGAATGCCGGATCTCGCGGTGGCGAATATTGGGCGGCTGGTAGAAGCAGCTTCCGGCTTTCATCATCACTTTGCCGACGCCTTCGTACTCGAACAGGGCCCAGCCTTTCAGCACGTAGACGAACTGCAGCTTGCAGTCGTGAGCGTGCCACTCGCCGTGCGGCGCCTTCTGCGGCCGCGCACGGATCACGTGCGCGATCACTTTTCCCCGCGTGGCGCGCCTGATGCCGAGGTCGCGGTACTCGAAGTAGCCGCGCAGCCCACGGCGCGAGAACTTCGCGTCCGCGAGGTGCGCCACATGGAAGCGCTTGCTCATGCCTCGGGGATTGTAGGGTAAGCTTGCCCCGGCATGTTCGAGCAGTTCATCGGCACGAAACCCGTCGAAGAGCGCCACCGAATCAACGCAGGTGCTCTCGAAGCCTTTCTCAAGTTCAAGATTCTCGAAGTAAAGCAATTCAAGGGCGGACAGTCGAATCCAACCTACCTCATCAGCGCCGCCGACGGCCGCCGCTTCGCGCTGCGCCGAAAGCCGCCGGGCAAGCTCCTGCCCTCGGCACACGCGGTAGACCGCGAGTTCCGCGTCATCCAGGCGCTGCATCCGACTGGGTTTCCGGTGGCGCGGCCGCACGTCCTGTGCGAGGACGAGTCGGTCATCGGCACGGCGTTCTACGTCATGGATTTCGTCGACGGCCGCGTGCTCTGGGACCAGTCGCTCCCGGGCATGTCGAAGGCCGAGCGCGGCGCGATCTGGGACGAGCTCAACCGCGTCATTGCTCGCCTTCATTCGATTGACTATGAAGAAATAGGGCTGCAGACCTTCGGCAAGCCCGGCAGCTACATCGAGCGACAGGTGGCACGGTGGAGCAAGCAGTACCAGGCTTCCGAGACCGAGCCGATGGAAGCGATGGATAACCTGATCGCCTGGCTGCCGAAGAACATCCCGCCGGAAACCGGCACGTCGGTGGTGCATGGCGACTTCCGCCTCGACAACGCGATCTATCATCCGTCGGAGCCTAGGATCCTCGCGGTGCTCGACTGGGAGCTCTCTACCCTCGGCGACCCGCTCGCCGACTTCGCCTATCACTGCATGAGCTGGCACATCCCTCCGGGGCAGTTCCGCGGCATCGCTGGCCTCGACTTGTCACGCCTTGGAATCCCGACGGAGAACGAGTACGTGGCGCGATATTGCGAGCGGACCCGCAGAGGCGCGATCGATCCGGCGCACTGGGATTTCTACATGGCGTACAACCTGTTCCGCATCGCCGCGATCCTGCAGGGCATCCGCAAGCGCGTGGTCGACGGCACCGCGGCGAGCGAGCACGCGGTCGACGCCGGCTCGCGTGCCCGCCCGATGGCGGAACTGGGATGGAAGCAGGTGGAAAAGATACTGAGGAGAGCAGCGTGAACTTCGATTACTCGCCGAAGGTTCAGGAGCTGCGCCAGCAGCTCATGGCGTTCATGAAGGGGCACGTCCATCCCAACGAGCACAAGTGGGAGGCGCACGTGCAAAGCGACAAGCGCTGGGAGCCGGTGCCTGTGATCGAGGAACTGAAGGCCAAGGCGCGCCAGGCAGGCCTGTGGAACCTGTGGCGGCCGAAGTCGCACGGCGGCACGCTCACCAACCTCGAGTACGCGCCGCTCTGCGAGATCATGGGCCGCGTGCACTGGGCCCCCGAGGTGTTCAACTGCTCGGCCCCCGACACCGGCAACATGGAGACGCTGCTGAAGTACGGCTCGCCAGAGCACGTCAAGCAATGGTGCGAGCCGCTGCTCGAGGGCAGGATCCGCTCGGCCTTCCTCATGACCGAGCCGAACGTCGCTTCGTCGGATGCGACCAACATCCAGACCAGGATTCTTCGTGAAACAAATGAATACGTGATCAACGGGACGAAATGGTGGTCGAGCGGCGCGGGCGACCCGCGCTGCAAGATCTACATCGTCATGGGCAAGACCGATCCCGACAACGCTTCACGGCACAGCCAGCAATCCATGGTTCTTGTCCCTGCCGGAACTGCAGGGATCAAGGTGGTGCGGCATCTATCCGTCTTCGGCTACGACGACGCGCCGCACGGCCACATGGAGATCGAGCTGAAGGACGTGCGCGTGCCGGTTTCGAACGTGCTGCTCGGCGAGGGGCGCGGCTTCGAGATCGCGCAGGGACGGCTCGGGCCGGGCCGTATCCATCATTGCATGCGTCTCATCGGGCAGGCAGAGGTGGCGCTTGAGAAAATGTGCCGCCGTTCCACTGAAAGGATTGCCTTTGGGAGACCCGTCGCGGACCAGGGCGTCACTCGCGAGCGCATCGCGGAGGCGCGCATCATGATCGACTCGGCGCGCCTCATGGTGCTCAATGCTGCCTGGAAGATGGATAGCGCGGGCAACAAGGCGGCGAAGAAGGAGATCGCGATGATCAAGGTGCTCGCGCCGAACGTGGCGTGCCAGGTCATCGACTGGGCGTTGCAGGTGCACGGCGGCGGCGGCGTGTCGGACGACTTCGGCCTCGCGCGCGCCTATGCCCATGCTCGCACCCTGCGCTTCGCCGACGGTCCCGACGAGGTGCACCGCAACGCGATCGCCAAGCAGGAGCTGGGCGAGCAGACTTCGATCGCCGAAGCCCTCGCGCTGCGGCGCGCTTAGGAGACCGGCATGCGGGTCGCGGTACTCGACGATTACCAAGGCGTTGCGCGCGAGATGGCCGGCTGGTCGAGCCTTGGGACGGATTGCGAAGTCACTTTTTTTCGCGACCACCTCGCCGATCTCGATTTGCTCGTCCAAAGACTCAAAGACTTCGAAATCGTGGTGGCGATGCGCGAGCGCACGCCGTTCCCGCGCGCGCTGCTTGAAAAGCTCCCGCGCCTGCGGCTCCTGGTCACCACCGGCATGCGCAACGCCTCGGTCGACCTCGCGGCCGCGCGCGAGCGCGGCGTCGTGGTCTGCGGCACGCCCGGGTCGGCCGGCACGACTGGGGAGCTCACGTGGGGCCTGATCCTCGCGCTCTTCCGGCAAATTCCGCGGGAAGACCGCTTGGTGCGGGAGGGCAAGTGGCAGACCACGGTGGGCCTGGGACTTGCCGGGAAGACGCTCGGGATCATCGGCCTCGGCACCATCGGCTCGCAGGTGGCGAAGGTGGGCGCGGCGTTCAACATGGAAGTGATCGCCTGGAGCCAGAACCTCGACGCCGAGCGCGCGGGCCGCGCGGGAGCGAAGCGGGTCGAGCGCGACGAGCTCCTGGCGCGCTCCGACGTGGTGACCGTCCACCTCGTCCTGAGCGAGCGCACGCGCGGGCTGATCGGCGGGCGCGAGCTCGCCCGGATGAAACCCACCGCGTTCCTCGTGAATACTTCGCGCGGCCCGATCGTCGACGAGGCCGCGCTCGCCGAGGCGCTGAAGAAGGGCGCGATCGCGGGTGCGGGAATCGACGTCTACGACACCGAGCCGATCGCGCCGGATCATCCGTTGCTTTCCGCGCCCAACACCGTGCTAACGCCGCACCTCGGCTACGTGACGCGCGAGAGCTACAGTGCCTATTTCCGCGGCGCGGTGGAGGACATCGCCGCCTGGCGCCGCGGCGCGCCGGTGCGGGTGCTATGACTTACTGCCTTGCCGCCAGGCGGTCGCTCGGCGGATAGTCTGCCCTCCTTGGATAGAACAAGAAGAAAAGGGGGTCGTCATGAAATTCTTCGCACTGGCCGTCGCGGCGCTGCTCGCCGCTGGTTGCAGCTCGATCGGCCATGAGGTCGCCTCGGGAATCAACAACTCGCAGCTCAACAACACGTTGGGCAAGCAGTACAGCCAGGTAATGTACGAGCGCCCGGATTTCGGCAAGCTGATCGGGCGCGAGACCCTGCCGAACGGCGACCAGGTGATGAAGCACGTCGGTGACTTCGGCCAGGCGACGAGCAACGTCGGCGGGATCTACGGCAAGCAGGACCAGCAGGCGCGGGTGATCTACTTCCGCGTCGATCGCAAGGGCGTGGTCAAGGACTGGGCCACCGAGTTCTACAAGGCCGGGTCGTCCACCTGCTGGGTCGGCATCTGCAGCGGCGCCAAGATGGAGCAGGTACCGTCCGAGGAGTTCGACAAGATCGTCAAGACCTCGAATGGCCAGCCGCTCCAGGCCTGGCGCTCCGGCAAGTAGAGCGGGTCTAATCCGAGACCGTGATCTTGGCTTCACGCACCACGCGCGCCCATAGCGGAAGCTCGCGCGCTATCAGCCGGCCGAGCTCCTCGGGCCCGCCGGCCGGCGTCTCGATGCCATCCGCCTGGAAGCGGGCGGCGACCTTGGGCGAACGGGCCGCCTTGGCCAGGGCGGACGAAAGAATGGAAACCGCTGGCGTTGGCGTGCCGCGCGGCGCGAGCACGCCGATCCACAGGTAGCCTTCGTAGCCGGGGAAGCCCGACTCGGCGACCGTGGCGACATTCGGGAGCTGCGGCAGGCGTGCGCGCCCGGCCGTGGCGAGCACCTTGACCTTGCCCGAGGGCAGCAGCGGCGAGGTCGTCGCGTAGGTGTCGTACTTGAGCTGCGCCACCCCGGCGAGCAGATCGGTCAGCGCCGGCGCCGCGCCCTTGTAAGCGAGGTGGGTGACCTGCACGCCGGCCTGCCGTAATAGCAGCTCCATCGTGATGTGGGGCAGCGTGCCGATGCCGGCGGAGGAATAGCTGAGCTTGCCCGGATTGGACTTCGCGTACTGCAGCATGCCGTCGAGCGTGTCGAACGGCGCCGAGGGATGCGCGATCAGGAGCTCCGGCACGTTGCCGATCAGGCTCACCGGGACGAAATCCGTCTCGGTGTTGAACGGCATCTTCTGCCGCAGCGCCGGATTGATGGTGTGGTTCGGAGTCGTCACGAGCACCGTGTAGCCGTCGGCCGGAGCGCGCGCCACGGCCTCGCTTGCGATGATTCCCGCGGCGCCCGGGCGGTAGTCGAGCACCAGCGGCTTGCCGAGGAGCTCGGAGGCCTCATTGCACACGAGCCGCGTCACCACGTCCACGGTTCCGCCGGGCGGGAAGGGCATCACGACCTTGACCGGCCGTTCCGGATAGGCCGCGCTCGCTGCCTGCGCCATTGTCATAGCGAGCGCAATCCACAGTAGCCTCATACGCGTTCTCCCTCGATCAACCCTGCGATGTGCGCGGCGGCGGCTTCGAGCTCCGACCGGCTGTTGAGGTAGTCCGGGCAGATGCGCAGGTACTCGCCGCGCGCATCGGTCTTCACGCCCTTCTTCTCGAGCTCGGCCGAGAGCGCCTTCGCCTTTGCATTCCTGAGCGTGACGAACGCGCCATGGCCCTCGCCTTCGCCCTCGATTGGAAGAAACGATTTCAACAAGGCTTTCTGCGCGAGGTTGTGCTCACGGATGCGCTCGACGCCGAGCTCGAGCGTGATTTCGAGCCCGGCGAGCGCCTGGAAGGGCGCCAGCACCGGCGGCGTGGACTCGAGCCACGCGTCGCCTCTCGCGGCGAACCTTGGCGGCTCGGGCCGCTGGTAGGCGAAGACATCCTCCTTGGCGAACCAGCCGGTGTCGAGCGTGCGCAAGCCGTGATGCCTGGGGTGCACGTACAGCCAGCAGGCGCCCGGCCCACCGCGCAGGTACTTGTACGAGCCGCCCACCGCGAAGTCCGCGTCGAGCGCGGCGAGGTCGAGCGGCAGCACGCCAGCGTGGTGATAGACATCGAGCAGCACCAACGCTCCTGAGGCATGCGCTTTTTCAATGACATTCTTTACAGAGGGGAAAATCGCGCCGGTGCGAAAAGCCACCGTCGAAAGCACGACGAGGTCGCAGGGCTCGAAGCGGAACGAATCGAAGGGCAGGGCCTTGAGCTCTATCCTGCCCTTGTCGCGATAGATGCGCAGGATGAAGTCGATCGAGTCGAACTCGGCGTCGGTGGTCAGCACACGCGGCTTGCCTGGCAGAGCGTTCAATACCGCGCGCAGGCCTTGGCCGGCGCTCGTCTTGGGAACAATGCAGTCGGCACGGGGCGCAGCTACCAGTTGAGAAACCAAGGACCGGAAGCGTTCACGGCCTTGTATCCACAGATCCCAGGCTCCGTCCATCTCGCTGTACCAGGCGTCGATTGCCGCGCGCAGCTCCTCGGCGACGTGGTCGGGTGGGCGGCCAAGCGAGTGGTTCGCGAGGTAAATCTCCTTTCTCGCCAGCACCCGGGAAAAGCGCGGCCACACGTGCCGCGCGAGCCACGCCTCATCCAATCTCGGTGCGGACATCGATGAGCTCGGGGAAGAGCGAGAGTTCGAGCGTCTTGCGGAGGAAGGGCACGCCGGCGGTGCCGCCGGTGCCCTTCTTGAAGCCTATGATGCGCTCCACCGTCTTCACGTGCCGGAAGCGCCACAGCACGAAGTTTTCCTCGACGTCGACGAGCTTCTCGCACATGTCGTACTCGGCCCAGTAGCGCTCGGTGTTCTCGTAGATGGTCTTGAACACCGCCGTCACGCCGGGATGGCGCTCGTATGGCGCCGTCCAGTCGCGCTCGACGCGCTCGGCCGGCACCGGCATGCCGCGCCGCGCCAGATACCGCAGGAACTCGTCGTACAGACTAGGTGAATTCAGGAGGCCGAGCAGGTAAGCCTCGATCTCCGGGTTGTGCTTCTGCAGGTCGACCAGGCGAGCGTTCTTGTTGCCCAGCATGAACTCGATGGCGCGGAACTGGTGCGACTGCAGCCCCGAGGCGGGTCCGAGCACGTTGCGGAACAGCGCGTACTCCGACGGCGTAAGGGTCTCGAGCACCGCCCATTGCTCGAACAGCTGGCGCTGCACCTGCTTGACCCGCGCCAGGATCTTGAAGCACGGCGCAAGGCGGTCGGCTTTCACGTGCTCGGTCGCCGCGGCGAGCTCGTGCAGCAGGAGCTTCATCCAGAGCTCCGAAGTCTGGTGCTGGATGATGAACAGCATCTCGTCGTGGTGCGACGAGCGAGGCCGCTGCGCCGAGAGCAGCCGTGCGAGCTCGAGGTACCCGCCGTAAGAGGTTTCCGCGGCGAGCTCGGTGATGTAGCCCGGGTCGTCCTTCGGCATGGGCTGAATATAATGGATTGGTGACCGGGTATCCGGAATACCTGCGCTTCATCGCGACGCTGACCGCGGTGCTCGACCCCTTCCTCGCGGTCCCGATCTTTCTCGGCGTCGCCGCCTCGCGCGACGCGGCTTCGCGCCAGCGGCTCGCCAACGCCGTCGTGCTGACCGTGTTCGTCGTGCTGGCGGGGGCGGCGATCTTCGGCGAGGCGCTGCTCAAGTTTCTCGGCGCGAGCCTGCCCGCATTCCAGGTCGGCGGCGGCCTGGTGCTGCTCCTCATGGCGCTCGCGATGCTGAACGCCCAGGCCGGCGGCATGCGCCAGTCGCGCGCCGAGGCCGAACAGCTCGAGTCGGGAGAGTTGAGCGGGGTGGTGCCGCTCGCGGTGCCGCTGCTCGCGGGCCCGGGCGCCATCGGCACCACGATCATCGCGGCGCAGTCGGGCGGCTTCACCCACACCGCCGCCATTCTCGGGTGCCTTGCCCTCGTCTGCGCCATCCTCTGGGGCATGCTGCGCGTCGCCGACCCGGTCGGCGAGCGCCTCGGAACCACCGGCCTCAACATCGCGACCCGGCTCCTCGGGCTGCTCCTCGCCGCCATCGCCATCGAGACCATGGCCGACGGGCTCAAGGTGCTCTTTCCGGGACTTACTTCAACCTGAGCGGATCGCGCGGGACGCGCTCTTCGAGCACATCCTCCATCCGCGCCCGCACCGCACCCTTGATTCCCGGGTGCGTGAGCACGTAGAACCGGTTCTCCTTCACCGCGGCTACCACGGCTCGAGCCACATCGTCGGCGCTGAGCTTGCCGGCGGCGACGGCCTTTCGCAGCGCGGCTTCCTTCGCAACACGTTCATTCGATTTCGAAGAAACGGAAACACCGGGCGGTTGGTTTCTCTCCGAATCCGCGATCCCGGTTGGCACGTACGCAGGGCACAGGAGCGACACGCCCACCCGCGAGCCGCGCTCGCGCAGGTCGTGATGCAACGCTTCGGAGAGCGTCACGACCGCGTGCTTCGACACGCAGTAGGCGCCCATGCCGGGCGGGGAGATCAGGCCCGCCACCGACGCGGTATTGACGATGTGGCCCTCGTCCTGGGCGATCAGGCGCGGGGCGAAGGCGCGCACGCCGTTCACTACGCCGAGCAGATTGACGCCGAGGATCCACTGCCATTCTGCCTCGCTCGTTTCCCAAACCGGCCCGGAAAGCGCGACGCCCGCGTTGTTGCAGACCACGTGAACCGCGCCCAGCTCTTGAAAACACTTCCGCGCAAATGCCTCGACTTCGGAGGCCTTGGACACGTCCAAGCGCATGACGATGCTCTTTACATCTTTGCCATCGAGTCGCGTCCGGGTTTCCTGCAGACCAGCGTCATCGACATCGGCGAGCGCGAGGTGCATGCCCTCGTCGGCGAAGGCGAGCGCCATGGCGCGGCCCAGCCCGCTCGCCGCCCCCGTGACCACGGCGACCTTGCCAGCGAGCTCGTTCAGCGCCATGAGTGCCACAGCATGGACGCTCCGCCGACGACGATCAAGGTCTCGATGAAGACCACGTGCAGCTTGGCGCCGACGCGCGTCACCAGCGCGGCCGCGATGGCGCTGCCGGGGATGCTGGCGACGCCGATCACCACGCCCGTGAAGAAGGCCTGCGCGTCGAGCAGGTTGAAGCGCTGGAAGAGCGCGGCCTTGGTGAGATCGAGCGCGATCGACACGAGCGCGTCGGTGGCGAGCACCGCGGGGCCGCTCATTCCGGTGCCGAGAAGGAGCGACACCAGGATCACGCCGGTGCCGGTGGCGAGTCCGCTGGCGAGCCCGAAAATGCCGGAGCCGACCGCGAGGCCGGGGCGATTCAGCATGACTGCTTTCTTTCTGAGAATCCTGCGGAGCGGCACGGAGGCGATCACGGCCAAGCCGAGGATGGTGCCGACCGAGCGCGCGTCGAGCACGCTGTAGAGCCAGGTGCCGAACACAAGGAAGGGCAGCGCCGAGACGAGCACCACGCCGAGCGTGCGGCGCTCGAGGCTCTCGCGGTAGAACCAGAAGCGCCCGGCATTGATGATCACGCCAGCGACCGCCATGACCGGCACCAGCGCCTTCACGCCGATGAGCGGGACGAGCGCTGCGGCGAGGATCACGCCGGTGCCGAAGCCGCCCATGCCGCCGACGATCGCCGCTCCAATCGAGAGCAGCGCCACCGCGGCGAGGGTCGACGCTTCGAGGAGCAACTACGAGCGCGGCACCGGGCGGGGCTGCCCGGTGGCGTCGATCGCCACGTAAGTGAGCGTCGCCTCGGTTACCTTCACCACGCGGGGATTCTCCGGGCGGCGCTCGGCGTACACCTCGACCGTGACGGTGACCGACGTGGTGCCGATTCTCTCCACGTCGACGTAGAACGAGAGCAGGTCGCCGATCTGCACCGGCTGCTTGAACGTGAACTCCTTCACCGCGACGGTCGCCACGCGGCCGCGCGCCATCCTGCCCGCGACCGTGCCGCCGGCGACGTCGACCTGCGCCATGATCCAGCCGCCGAAGATGTCGCCGTTCTGGTTGGCGTCCGCCGGCATCGGCATCACGCGCAGCGCCGGCTGCTTTCCGTCAGGAAGCCTGTCCACGCGTTCTCAGATAGTTGATCGGTCCGCCGCGGAAGGGTGCGAACCCGGTGCCGAAGATGAGCCCGGCGTCGACGAGATCGGCGTCGGCGACGATGCCTTCGCGCAGCACCGCCTCGGCCTCGCGCAGGTAGGGATCGATCAGGCGCTGCACCAGCGTTTCGTCGAACGCGTCGGGCTGGCCCTTTACGGCCTTCCCATTCTCGTAGCGGTAGATTCCCTGTCCGGTCTTCTTGCCGAGATGACCGAGCTCGACCTTGTTGGCGAGGATCTTGGGCACCTCGGTCGTCCTGGCGAGCGCCTTGCCCGCGGCGAGGCAGATGTCCAGGCCGACGGTATCGGCGAGCTCGGACGGCCCCATCGGCATGCCGAACTGCTCCATCGCCCGGTCCAGCGTCTCCGGCTTATGGCCCTCGTCGAGCATGCGGAAAGCGTTCTGCATGTACGGCCCGAGCACCCGGTTCACCAGGAACCCGGGCGAATCCTTGACCGGTAGCGGCAGCTTGTCGATCTGCCGCACGAACGCAGCCGCGCTTTTCGCCGTTTCGGGTTTCGTATTCGAAGATGAAACCACTTCGACGAGCTGGAGCTGGGGCACGGGATTGAAAAAGTGAATGCCCACGAGCCGCGCCGGATCCTTGAGCGCGGTGGCGATGTCGGCGAGCTTGAGGCTTGAAGTGTTCGAAGCGAGGATCGCGCCGGGCCTGGCCATCGACTCGAGCTTCGCGAAGAGCGCGCGCTTCGCGTCTAGGTTCTCGAAGATTGCCTCGATGATCACGTCGGCGCGCCGCGCGCCTTCGCCCGCGACGTCGGGGACCAGCCGGTCGAGGGCGTCGCGAACGCGCCGCTCGTCGCGCATGCGCCGCTTGAAGAGCTCGGCCGCGCGCTTGACTGCCGGCGCGATGCGCTCGGGTGCGGTGTCCTGCAGCGTGACGGAGAGGCCGCGCATTGCGCAGATCGCGGCGATGTCGCCGCCCATCACGCCGGCGCCGACGATGTGCACGTGGCGCGCCTCGAAGTCGGCGCCGCGCCCGAGTGACTTCATCCGCTCCTGCAGGAAGAAAATCCGGATCAGGTTCTTGGTGGTCGGATGCTCGACCAGCGACTCGACCGAGGCGGAAGGATCGTGCGATGCGGCGAACGGATTACCGTCGTACTTGCGCCACGACTCGAGCACCGCGTAGGGCGCGGGGTACTGCTCCCGGCGCGCGCGCTTGGCCACCTGCTTGCGCGCCTGGGAGGTGACGATCCCCCGCAGCGGGCGCGCGAGCATCAGGCGATTCATGAAGCTCGGCTTGCTTTGCGGTGGAGCTTCGAGCGTGACCATCCGCGCCGTATTTTCGAGGATGCGCAGCGGCACTGCCTGGTCGACGAGCCCTATGCGCTTCGCGCGGCGCGCGTCGACGGCGCGGCCGGTCAGGATCATGTCGAGCGCCGCGGCGGGACCGACGAGCTTCGGCAGCCACTGCAGTCCATGCCAGGCGGGCATGATGCCGAGCATCACTTCCGGCAGCGCGAAGCGCGTCTTGGGGTCGTCCAGCGCGACGCGGTAGCGGCAGGCGAGGGCGAGCTCCACGCCGCCGCCCATGCAGAAGCCGTTCACCATCGCGGTGGTGGGAAAAGGCAGCTCGCGCAGCTCCTGGAACACGTCCCAGCCGAGCTTTACGAACGCGAGGCCTTCCTGCGGGGACTTGAAGCGCGTGAATTCCTCGACGTCGGCGCCGGCGATGAAGTTGTCCTTGCCCGAGCGCACGACGAGCCCCTTGGGGTTCTCGATGCGGATCGCTGCGAGCGCGCGCCCCAGCTCTTCCAGCACCTCGCGCGAGAACGTGTTGGCCGACTCGCCTTCCTTGTCGAAGGTGAGCCAGGCGAGCCCGTCGCGGTCGGTCTCCCAGCGCCAGTGCCGGGTAAACGTGGAGGCTCGGTCCATCAAGGGAGTCCCAGTCTACTTGTTTTCAGAGCGCTTCCACGAGCATCGCGCCGCCGAGGCCGCCGCCGATGCAGATGCACGCGATGCCGCGCTTCGCCTGGTTGCGCTTCAGCGTCTTGAGGAGATGCAGGACGATGCGCGTCCCCGAGGCGCCGACCGGATGGCCCAACGCGATTGCTCCTCCATCCACATTGAGTTTTTCTTCATTCAGAGAACCAAGTGCACGATCGAGGCCAAGTTCCTCGCGGCAGTATTTTTCGTCGCGCCAGGCCGCCAGACACCCAAGCACCTGCGCCGCGAAGGCCTCGTTGATCTCCCAGTAGTCCAGGTCGTCCAGGCCGAGGCTGCGGCGCTTCAGGATCGGCGTGGCGGCGTGGACCGGGCCGAGTCCCATCTGCGCCGGGTCGAGCCCCGCCCATTCCGAGTCGACGATGCGCCCGATCGGCTCGAGGCCGTGCTTTTTCAGGGCCTCCTCCGAGGCGAGCAGCATCCACGCCGCGCCGTCGGTGATCTGCGAGCTGTTGCCGGGCGTCACGCTGCCGTACTTGCGGTCGAAGAACGGGCGCAGCTTCGCGAGCGACTCCGGCGTGGCGTCGCGCCGCACGCCGTCGTCGAGCGGAAAGACGTTGCCGTCGCGGTCGTAGAGCGCCTCGACTTCGCCGCCGCCGGAAGCAAGGGTGCCCTGATCCTGGGCCTTGGCGACCCGATGGTGGGAGCGGACTGAGAATGCATCCTGTTGCTCGCGCGTGATGCCGAAGCGGTGAGCCAGATTTTCCGCAGTCTGGCCCATGAGGAGGCCCACCATCGGGTCGGTGAGGCCCTTCATGATGCCGATGACTGGCGCCAGCAGCTGTTTCAGAGGAAGCCTGGAGAAAAGAGCCAGGCGTTGGCCGGTGGTCTTGGCCGCGGCCATGTCGGAGAACCAGTGCACCATCCGGTCCGCATAGAGGAGCGGCGCACGCGAGAGCGCGTCGACGCCGCCCGCCAGCACGAGCTGCGAGCGGCCGGCGAGGATGTTGTTGATGCCGGAGTCGACCGACTGCATGCCGGAGGCGCAATTGCGCATCACGGTCCAGCCGGGGACCTTCTGTCCGCAGCCCATGCGCAGGGCCGCTACGCGGCCGATGTTCACCTCGTCCACCGACGGTGCGGCGCAGCCGAGGATCACCTCGTCGAGCTCTTCGGGCCGGAACGGCTGGCGCATGAGGAGCGCGCGCCCGGCCTGGGTCGCGAGGTCGGCCGCGGAGAACGGCCCGGGGCGGTTCTTCGACTTGAGGAACGGCGTGCGCGCGCCGTCCACGATGTAGATGGGTTTTGCGTACATTGTGCTAGGCGGCCTTCGCCGCTACGTGCGCCTTGCCGTCGAGGACCAGCTCGGCGCGGCCGAAGTCCTGCGGGAAATCGTCGACCTTGATCACCTGCTTGCGCAGCGCTTCCTTTCTCTCCCACTGAAGCAGTTCTTCAGGATCCAACACCGAAGTTACGTGTTCCACACCTTGTTTGCGCGCTTCGCGCAATTTCCTGTCGATCGGCTCGCCGGCCACGGCGGCGAGGAACGCCGCCTCCAGCACGGCCGTGGGGTGCTCGCCCTTGGGCAGGTACATGCCCGCGGTGAGCCGGTCACGGATCGCGCCGGGCTCGAGCGCAATGCGGGCGCACTCGCGATTGCGCGAGTCGAGCGGCGGGCGCAGCCGCTTGCCCCTCGGGAAGATGATCCAGCGCAGCAGGGTCGCCAGCGACTTGACCGGGAAATTCGAGAGGATGCCCTCGATCGCTTCCTGCGCGCGGTGCAGCGCGTCGCGCACCGCCCAGCGCACCAGCGGCAAGTCCGCCTTGAGGCGGCCCTGGTCCTCGTAGCGCTTCAGCGTCGCCGAGACGAGATACATCATGGAGAGCACGTCGCCGAGGCGCCCGGAGATCTTCTCCTTGCGCTTGAGCGCCCCGCCCATCGCCAGCATCGAGATGTCGGCGAGGAAGGCGAACGCGGCCGACAGCCGCGACACGTGGCGATAGTAGTGCTTCGTGTCGGGAGCAGCGTTGCGTGGCGCGGGCGCAAGACCCGTGAAAAGGCTGAGCACGAAGCTCCTGACGCCATTGCGCAGAACGTGCCCGGCGTGGGAAGTGAAGGCGTCGTCGAACTCGCACGAAGCTTCCTCTCCTTGCATCTCCTTCGCCGCGCGCATCTCGCGCAGCACGTAGGGATGGCAGCGGATCGCGCCCTGGCCGAAGATGATCAGCGTGCGCGTGAGGATGTTCGCGCCCTCCACGGTGATGGCGACCGGCGCGATCTGGTAGCCGCGGCCGATCCAGTTGTTCGGCCCGAGGCAGATGCCCTTGCCGCCCACGATGTCCATGCCGTCGTTCACGCACTGGCGCGCGCGCTCGGTCATGTGGTACTTCGCGATCGCCGAGAGCACCGCCGGCTTCTCGCCGCGGTCGACCGCGCCCGCGGTCATGGTGCGGGTCGCGTCCATCATGTAGCAGTGGGCGGCGATGCGGCCCAACGCTTCTTCGACGCCCTCGAGCCTGCCGATCGGCGTCCTGAACTGGCTGCGCACTCGGGCGTACGCGCCGACGAAGCGCACCAGCGCCTTGGTGCCGCCGACCGCCGAGGTCGGCAGCGAGATCGCGCGCCCGGCGGCGAGGCAGCCCATCAGCATCATCCAGCCCTTGCCCGCGTATTCGCGCCCGCCGATGATCCAGTCGAGCGGCATGAAGACATCCTTGCCGGAATTGGGGCCGTTCTGGAACGCCGCGTTGAGCGGCATGTGGCGCCGGCCGATGTTCACGCCGGGCGTGTTGGTCGGAACGAGCGCGCAGGTAATGCCCAGATCTTTTTCGTCCCCGATCAACCCTTCCGGATCGTAGAGGCGGAAGGCGAGACCCAAAAGCGTCGCGATCGGGCCGAGCGTGATGTAGCGCTTGTCCCATGTGACGCGCATGCCGAGCACTTCCTTGCCCTGCCAGACCCCGCGGCACACCACGCCGCGGTCGGGAATCGAGGCGGCGTCGGAGCCGGCCTCCGGGCTGGTGAGCGCGAAGCACGGGATTTCCTGCCCCCTCGCGAGGCGCGGCAGGTAGTGGTTCTTCTGCTCGTCGGTGCCGTAGTGGAGGAGCAGCTCGCCCGGCCCGAGCGAGTTCGGCACCATCACCGAGATCGCCGCGGTGCTCGAGCGCGTGGCGAGCTTCTGCACCACTGCGGAGTGGCCGAGCGCGCTGAAGCCCAAGCCCCCGTACTGCTTCGGGATGATCATGCCGAGGAAGCCCTTGTCCTTCACGAACTGCCAGGCGCGCGGCGGCAGGTCCTGGTGCTCGTGCGTGATGTCCCATTCGTCGCACATCGCGCACAGCTCCTCGACCGGACCGTCGAGGAACGCCTGCTCCTCGGGCGAGAGGCGCGGCTCGGGAACGGCGAGCAGCTTGTTCCAGTCTGGCTTGCCGGAGAAGAGGTCCGCGTCCCACCACACCGTGCCGGCGTCGATCGCTTCCTTCTCGGTCTGCGACATGTCGGGAAGGATGCGGCGGTACACCGCGAGGATGCGGTCGGTGACGAGCTTGCGGCGCAGCCAGGGCACGTTCGCCACCGCTGCCGCGGCGATGAACAGCGCAGCGATCACCACGTTGGTGACCGCGGAAAAGGCCATTACGTTGCTTAGGTAAACAAGCAAAGCGGCGGCCGCGAGGGTCCACCAGCCGATCGCGAGGCCGAAAAAGCCGAAGACGAGAAAGACGACGAGCACGGCGAGGATGAATTCGAGCATGGTGGCTCCTAGGCGGCTTTGCGCACCGCGTGCTTCAGCGGCGCGGTCAGCCCCGCGGCGAGGAAGGCGGTGAGGCGGTCTTCGAGCAGGCGGGCGTCATGCCGGTCCTCGGGCTTGCAACCGGCGATGAGCTGGACCGCGTCGGTAGCGGCGAGTGTGTAGGACAGCGTACCGAACATGAAGTGCATGCGCCACACGAGCTCCTCGGGCGGCATCTGGGGCAGCGCGCGCACGAACGCGGACTTGTAGCGCTCCATCGTCGGCGCGTAGAGCTGGCCGATGAGGACGCGGATCGGCTTCGAGGGCTCGGTGTAGGTGCGGCCGAGCAGGCGGATGAAATTGCGCCCGCCGCCCTTCGCGTCCTCGATCATCCGCAGGCTCTCGCCGACGAACGCGCGGATGATCGCCTCGGGCGGAAGGGGCCTGCCGGGGGCTTCGATCGCGTCGAGCGCAGCGATCCGCGCTGCGTTCATGGGATCGAGGCGGCGGCGGAACACCGCCTCGATCAGGGCGTCCTTGGAGCCGAAGTGGTAGTTCACGGCCGCGAGGTTGACGTCGGCCTTGGCGGTGAGCTGGCGCATCGACGTGCCTTCGAAGCCGTGCAGCATGAACAGTTCCTCCGCGGCGTCGAGGATGCGCGTACGCGTCTCGTGCGGCGGCTTGACAGTGCGCAGGGAAGAGGCGGGCATGGGGGGAATTCCAGTTCAAACGAACGTTTGAATGCTATCCGAGCGAAAGCGGCGCCGTCAAGTCCTGCTTGCCTTGCTGGCTTTCCCCCGGAGGGGCAAGTCGACTGCGGCTAGACCTTGCTGGTGGTCGAAATCCGCCGGCGGATGAACGCCTTCTTCTCCGCCGGGTCTTCGATGTCGTCAGCGACCAGCAGGTAGAGCTCCGACACATCGCGCGCCTTGCGCGCCGCTCGGCTCACCACCACCTTCGCCACGGGTCCCAGGTACTGCGCAAGCAGGGCCTCGACGCGGCTCAGGATCTCGGGCGAGATGGGAGCGCCGCTGGGCGGGCCGCTGGGCGAGGTGGGCGTGACGCTCGTGGGCTGCGACCTCGAGGCCGGGCGCGAGTGATCGGCGAAGCGCTGCTCGAACTTCAGGCGCAGCCCGTTGTGGGTGATGTCCGCGGCGAGGAGCTGGACGAGCTCGGCCGGGTCCTGGGCTTTCTTCGCCGCCTTTTTCACCATGACCGGCGCGATCGGGCCGACGTGCTGCGCGAGCTCGCGCTCGACTTTGTCGAGGAAGTTGGCGTCGAAGTACACCGCCGGGGGGGCCGCGGGAGGCGGCGGAGGCGGCGGCGCGGATTCCGCCGGCTTCAGCTTCGACTCCATCGCGCCCGCGAGGGCTGCACGCAGTTCGTGAACGCTCTGCGGACGGTCATCCTCGTGCGGGGCGAGCCCCCAGTCGATCGCCGCGAGAAATTCGGGCCGGTAGCGGTTGCGGTCGCCCGCCTTGAGGGCCGGCTGCATCGTGTCCTCGCGCACCCGCGCCGCGGCCTCCAGCGGCCGCTGCCCGGTCACGACCCAGTAGAGCACCCCGGCAAACGCATAGACGTCGCTCCAGGGACCCTGCTGCCCGTTCGAGTGGTATTGCTCGAACGGCGCGTAGCCCGGCGTGACGATAGCGGTGAGGTCGTCTTTGCCGTCCTGGCGCGCCGAGCCGAAATCGAGCAGCACCGGGCTGCCGTCGTAGCGGATGTAGATGTTGCCCGGCTTGATGTCGCGGTGGAGGTAGCCCGTGGTATGGACGACCTGCAGCCCTTCCAGGAGCGGCCCGGCGATTGCCATGACCTGGGCCTCCGGCAGCGGCCGGCGCGGCTTGATCCAGTCGGGCAGGGCGTCGCCCTCGACGTACTCCATCACCATGTAGGCGCTGCCCTTGGCCTCGAAGAACCGCATCACCCGGACGATGTTAGGGTGCCGGAACGACGCGATGGTGCGCGATTCGTCGAGAAAGCGGCGCTTCCCCCACATGAAATCCTCGCCGGCCTGAGTCGAATTCGGCGCCACCGACTGGTCGGGGTTGCGCACCGCGATGTCCGACGGGAGGTACTCCTTGATCGCCACCCTGAGGTTGAGATTGGTGTCGATCGCGAGATAGGTCAGGCCGAACCCGCCGGCCCCGAGCAGCCGCTCGATCCGGTACTCCTGGATCGCGTAGCCGGAAGGAAGAGCGGGCACCGCCATTTGCCGGCCTAGCCCTTGTCGATGAGGGCGATCGCCTTCTGCAGGCTGCGCCGCATGCGGTTGAACGCCTGGCCGAGCTGCGACACCTCGTCGCGCCCCTTGTTCGAGAACTCGGGCATGTCGAGCCGGCCCTTGGAGATCATGTCGGCGGTGTGCGCGAGCTGCATGATGGGATGCACGATGAAGAGCGTCAGCATCACGTTGAGGAGCACGAAGAGCACCGCGAACACCACCGCGACCGAGCTCATGAAGGTGACGAAGGCGTGGTTGGCGTTGCGGATCGGCAAGTCCATGGGCACCGACACGATCTGCGTGGCGATCACCTCGTTCATCTTCCAGCCGAAGCCGTGGTCTGGCCCGTAGAGCTTCACCATCGACGGCGGCGCCATGTCCGCATTGGTGTGGCAGCTGAGGCAGGCCTCGTCGGCGATCTTCAGCGGCCGCGCGAGGTACAGCGAGCGGCCGGTCGGCGTGTCGCGCACGCCCATGATCTCCTTGGCCGCGGCGCCGTTGCGGAACGTGTTGAGGATGTCGCTCTCCCAGTCGACCGCCTTGTTGCGCGGGTTGGTCGGGTTGAACGCGGCTTCCTTGTACGAGTAGTCCGGATACTTCTTCTGCAGCAGGTGCATGATCTCGGTGGCGGCGAACGCCGGCACGCTTTCGGGCAGGAACTTGTCCGGGTCGTTGGGCAGCAGCGGCCGGACCTTGCCGACGGTGTAGCCGCGCATCGAGAGCGCCGCCTCCATCATCACGCCGGCGTTGCGCAGCACCTCGTCCTGAGCGTTCTTGTGCAGCAGCTCGTAGGACATGAAGCCCGCGACGCCCAGGCCGCAGACGAAGACGAAGATCAACACCAGGTTGAATTTGAGCCGCAGACCCATTGCGTTCCCCCTTTTGCCTTATTGTGTTTCGGCGCAAATGTCGCCGCCGGTTATTTTGCACGGCAGCTTACACTGAACCCTTCGCCTTACCGAGCCTACTACGTCTCATCCGTCCGAATGGATGGCATGCGATTTCTTTCGGCACCAAATTCTGACGAGGCTGCAAGGACGCGTGTGGCATTTGTCACGGCGCGGAGGCACTAGAATCGCGCGCTCGATGAAAGACCGGCTGAAAGGCGGGGAGTGGCGCAACGTCGCGACGCTCGCCCCCTACCTGTGGGAGTACAAGTGGCGCGTGGTATTCGCGCTCGCCTTCCTGGTGGTGGCGAAGCTCGCGAATGTCGCGGTGCCGCTCGTGATGAAGCGGCTGGTGGACGGGCTCGACGCCGCCATCGCCATCGTCGCGGTGCCGGTCGCGCTGCTCGCGACCTACGGCATCCTCAGGTTCTCGACCACGCTGTTCCAGGAGCTGCGCGACGTGGTGTTCGTGCGCGTGGCGCAAAGGGCGATGCGTCGCATCGCGCTCGGCGTGTTCCGCCACCTGCACAGCCTGTCGCTGCGCTTCCACCTCGAGCGCCAGACCGGCGGCATGACCCGCGACATCGAGCGCGGCACCAACGGCATCTCCACGCTGCTCTCGTACCTGCTGTTCTCGATCCTCCCGGTGATCCTCGAGTTCGCGCTGGTGGCCGCGGTGCTCCTCAACAGGTTCGACTGGCGCTTCGCCGCCGTCACCTTCGGCGCGGTCGCGCTCTACATCGGCTTCACCGTGCTCGTCACCGAGTGGCGCATGGAGATCCGGCGCCGCGCCAACGAGCTCGACTCGAAGGCCAACACCCGCGCCATCGACAGCCTGCTCAACTACGAGACGGTGAAGTACTTCGGCAACGAGGAATTCGAGGCGCGCCGCTACGACGAGAATCTCAGGAAGTACGAGGACGCGGCCACCAAGAGCGAGTCCTCGCTCGGCCTGCTGAACATCGGCCAGAGCCTGATCATCGCCGCGGCGGTCACCGCGCTCATGTACCTCGCCGCGCAGGGCGTGGTCGAGAAGGCCTTCACGCTGGGCGACCTCGTGCTGGTGAACGGCCTGCTGATCCAGCTCTACATCCCGCTCAACGTGCTCGGGATGGTGTACCGCAACATCAAGCAGTCGCTGCTCGACATGGACCGCATGTTTCGCCTCCTTTCGGCGCACCGCGAGGTCGAGGACCGGACGGGCGCGCCCGAGGTGCCGCCGGGGCCCGCGACGGTCGTGTTCCACGACGTCGACTTCTTCTACGAGAAGGCGCGGCAGATCCTCCACCGCGTCTCGTTCACCATCGCCGCGGGCCAACGCATCGCGGTCGTCGGCCACTCGGGCTCTGGCAAGTCGACGCTGGCGCGGCTCCTTTATCGCTTCTACGACGTCTCCAGCGGATCGATCACCATCAACGGCGTCGACGTGCGCGAGGTGCGGCAGGCGAGCCTGCGCAGCGCCATCGGCATCGTTCCGCAGGATACGGTGCTCTTCAACGACACCATCCTCTACAACATCCGCTACGGCCGGCCCGAGGCGAGCGACGCCGAGGTGTTCGAGGCAGCGCGCGCCGCGCACATCCACGATTTCATCGAGAGCCTGCCGGCGAAGTACGAAACCGCAGTCGGCGAGCGCGGCCTCAAGCTCTCGGGCGGCGAAAAGCAGCGCGTCGCGATCGCGCGCGCGCTGCTGAAGAACCCGCGCATCCTGATCTTCGACGAGGCCACCTCGGCTCTCGATTCGCGCGCCGAGAAGGCGATCCAGGCCGAGCTCGAGCGCATCGCCGAGGGCCGCACTACGTTAGTGATCGCTCACCGTCTTTCCACCGTGATGGACGCAGACCTCATCCTCGTCCTCTCCCACGGCAGGGTGGCTGAGCGAGGTACGCACGCACAACTACTTGAACTAAAAGGTGAATATGCCAGAATGTGGGAGCTCCAGCGCGAGGCGGCCGAGGCCCAGGCGGTGCTCGAACATGCCGAAATCAGGGAACAAACCCTGTAGCCTCAGCCCGACAGTGTGCATATTTCACGACGATTTGAGGAACTATTCCCTACTACATGATTTTGCTTGATTTTCTGTTTTGGCGTCGTCTAGACTGCGACAACTCCATGTGCCGAATAGGGCATGGCCACAACAAACGGATACCGCTACCGCTAAGAAAAGATCCGCATCCATGGCTGCGCAACAAAGAAAACTTCATTCCCTCGAAGGAATCGTCGCCGCCTTCGCGCTGTTTTTCGTTCTCGCTCTGACCATCGGTTTTGCCCAGGCCCAGACCCAGAAGGTCAAGGTCGTCTACCTGCGCTCGGCGGCGGTGATGGTGCAGGACGCCGCGACCGGCGAGGTGGTCATCAACAAGAACAGCGACGCGGTGGTCCCCATCGCCTCGATCACCAAGCTCATGACGGCGATGATCATCCTCGACCGCGGCCTCGATCTCGAGCAGCGCATCGTGGTGAGCCGTGAAGACGTCGACACCCACAAGGGCACGCGTTCGCGCCTGATGCCCGGCACCACGCTCACGCGCGACGAGCTGCTTCTCCTCGCGCTCATGGCCTCGGAGAACCGCGCCGCCGCCGCGCTCGCCCGCACCTATCCGGGCGGCGTGCAGGCGTTCGTCAAGGCGATGAACGAGAAGGCCGCCGAGCTCGGCATGAGCGACAGCCAGTTCATCGAGCCGACGGGGCTCTCGCCGTCGAACGTCTCCAGCCCGCGCGACCTCGTGAAGCTGGTGCGCGCCGCGCACGGCTACCCGCTGATCCGCGAGTACTCGACCCGCGACAAGGCGATCATCAAGGCCTTCAACCGGCCGCTGCGCTTCGTGAACACCAACGGCCTGGTGCGCAACTCCCACTGGGACATCGAGCTCTCGAAGACCGGCTACATCAGCGAGGCCGGCCGCTGCCTCGTGATGCACGTGCGCCTCGCCTCCAAGGACCTGATCGTGGTGCTGCTCGACTCGTGGGGCAAGCAGTCGCGGATCGCCGACGCGAACCGCATCCGCAAGTGGCTCGAGATGAGCACCAAGGCGAGCCAGCGCACCTGACGCTTCTCTAGCGGCAGGGAAAAAGAATCGGGGTCAGACCCCGATTTTTTTTTGCGCCTTTCGTCTTTCTTCGGCCTGCAACCCATGCAGCGCGAAAAGGCCGCGCCGGTCTGTCCACGTCTTCGCAGCGCTGTACCCCGCCCGGGCCGCGAGCTCGCGGAACCCCTCGATCGAATACTTGTACGAGTTCTCCGTGTGGATCGACTCGCCCGGCTCGAAGGCGAAGCGGTGGCGCCCGATGCGCACGCTCTGGAGGGCGAGCGAGACGAGGTGCATCTCGATACGCCCCTCCGCGGGGTGGTAGAACGCGTAGTGTGCGAAGCGGGCCGGCTCGAAGTCCGCGCCGAGCTCGCGGTTGATGCGCACGAGGAGGTTCAGGTTGAACGCCGCGGTGACGCCACGCGAATCGTTGTACGCCGCGTGCAGGACGCTCGCGTTCTTGCGCAAGTCGACGCCGACCAGCACGCGCTCGGCCTGGCCGCGCGTCATCGAGAGGAACGCGTGCGCCTCGTCCGGAGTGAGATTGCCGATGGTCGAGCCCGGAAAATAGACCACGCGCGCGGCACGCGGGCGCGGTAGGTCGATCGGGCGCAGGAAATCGCCGTTGACCGGGACGATCTCGAGCCAAGGGAACTCGCGCCCAAGGCGCGCGGCCGCCTCGCGCAGCGCGGTGCGGGAGATATCGACCGGCAGGTAGGCCGCAGGGCGCAGGGCGCGGATAAGAAGCCGCGTCTTCAGGCTCTCGCCGCTGCCGTACTCGATGAGCTCGCAGCCCTTTCCGGCAAAGCGCGCGATCGCGGCGAGGTTCGCTTTGGTCAGCGCGAGCTCGGCGCGAGTCAGGTAATACTCGGGAAGCCTGCAGATGCGCTCGAACAGGCGACTGCCGGCGTCGTCGTAGAAATACTTCGGCGGCAGCGCCTTCTGCGGGAGCGAGAGTCCCGCGATCACTTCGTCCAAAAAATCTTTCAGGCTACACCGATGCGCGAGCCCGGCCGATGGCCGATCTCGCGGGAAATGCGGTCCGCGGTCTCCTTGACGAGCGGTCCCCACTGCAGCTTCATGCGGTCGGCGGGCGAGGAGAGCGAGAGCGCGGCGACCAGCGTGCCGTTGTCGTCGCGGATCCCGGCGGCGACGCAGCGCACGCCGATCTCGGCCTCCTCGCTGTCGGTCGCCCAGCCCTGGCGCTGGATCTTCTCCAGGTCGCGCTCGAGGAGCTGCACGCTGGAGAGCGTGTTCTTGGTGTGCGGGGCGAGGCCGGTGCGTTTCGCGTAATCGCGCAGCCTCGCGAAGCCCTCCTCGAGCAGGAAGAGCTTGCCCGCCGCGGTGACGTGCAGCGGCGCGCGCGCGCCGATGACGTGCACCACGCGCATCGCCGCGCGCCCCGACGAGCTGCGCTCGACGTAGACGATCTCGTCGTCGTGTCGCACCGAGAGGTTGGCGGTCTCGCCGGTGTGGGCATGCAGCTCGCGCATGAGCGGTAGCGCGAGCTCGCGCACGCTGATGCGCGACTTCACGAGATTCCCGAGCTCGAGAAGGCGCATGCCGAGGCGGTAGCTTCCCGGCTCGACGCGGTCGACGAGGCGGTCGGCCGACATCGCCGAGAGAATGCGGTGCGCAGTCGACGGGTGCAGGCCGGTGTACTGCGAGATCTGCTTCAGGCCGAGCGGCTCGGGATGCTTCTCCAGCACGTCGAGCAGGCGCATCATGCGTTCGACTACCTGGATCGGATTTTTCTGTTCCTCTTTCATCGACAAGCCCCATTGTAGAATGCGGCGCCATGCCTGTGGTGACCTGCATCGAGGACCTGCGCCAGCTCTCGAGGAAACGGGTCGCGCGCGCGATCTTCGACTACGTCGACCGCGGCTCCTACACCGAGTCCACGCTGCGTGCGAACCGCGCCGACCTGGAGCTTCTCACGCTGCGTCAGCGCGTCGGCATCGACGTCGACAAGCGAAGCACGCGCGGCACGATGCTCGGCGAGGAGGTGTCGATGCCGGTCGGGCTCGCTCCGGTGGGACTCACCGGCCTCAACTGGGCCGACGGCGAGATCCTCGCGGCGCGCGCCGCGCAGCGCTTCGGCGTGCCGTTCACGCTCTCGACGATGTCGATCTGCTCGATCGAGGATGTCGCGGGCGGGGTGGAGAAGCCGTTCTGGTTCCAGCTCTACGTGATGCGCGACCGCGGCTTCGCCGCCTCGCTCATCGAGCGCGCCAAGGCCGCCGGCTGCTCGGCGCTGGTGCTCACGCTCGACTTGCAGATCCAGGGCCAGCGCCACCGAGACCTCAAGAATGGCCTTGCAGTTCCCCCCACGCTGACGCTCGGCACCGCGTTGGACATCATGATGAAACCCGCCTGGGCCCTCAACGTGCTGCGCGGGAAGCGCAAGTCCTTCGGCAATCTGGAGGGCCGCATCCCGGATGCGAACAGCCTCACCACCCTGTCGCAATGGATCGCCGGCCAGTTCGATCCGACACTGTCGTGGAAGGACGTCGAGTGGGTGAAAAAGCTCTGGGGCGGAAAGCTCGTCCTGAAGGGCGTCCTCGACGCCGAGGACGCGAAGATCGCGGCGCAGAGCGGCGCCGACGCGCTCGTCGTGTCGAACCACGGCGGACGCCAGCTCGACGGCACGCTGTCGTCGATCCGGGCGCTGCCGGAGGTGGTCGACGCCGTCGCCGAGGGCATCGAAGTCTGGTTCGATGGCGGCATCCGCGGCGGCCAGGACGTGCTCAAGGCGCTCGCGCTCGGCGCGCGCGCGACGCTGATCGGGCGCGCCTTCGCCTACGGACTGGGCGCGATGGGCGAGGCGGGCGTGACTCGCGCGCTGGAGATCATCCAGCGCGAGCTCGACGTGACCATGGCGCTGTGCGGCCTGCGCGAGGTGCGCGACGCGAACCGCTCGATCCTGCGCGCCAATTGAAAACTGCCTTGAAAAATCTTCTTCAGGTTTCCCCCTAGGGCTACGACAGGAACTCCCCTATGGGTGCGGCGCCGCGCGGCGGCTAATCTTCGCTCCGCGTTGCGGTCGGGGGCCGGCCCGCGGCCTTCAACGGGCTTTCAAAGGGATCGGGGACCCGCAGGCAGGTTCTCGACCGCGCGCCGCGCCGCGCGCCTGGCGAATCGCTCCGGGCTCAGCGCATCGCATAGCGTCCCCTCCATGGGCAAGGGCTCGCCCTCGAGCTGCGAGGCGACGAGCTCCGCCGCAAGCGTCGACCAGAGCAGTCCCCGCGAGCCGTACGCGAACGCCCCGTAGGTGTTTCCAGAAAGATTTCCAACTACGGGAAGCCGATCGGCCGTCACCGCCCGGAACGCGACGCGGCCGTGCACCAACTTCGGATCGAACGTGAACCCGGGAAGGATGCCGGCCGCGCGTTCGAGGTTGCTCGCGTGGCTTTCCACCCGCGGCGCCGGATCCTCGTCTTCGAGGTCGTAGGTGGCGCCGACCACGCAGAGCTCGTCGAGCGCGGGAAGCACCATGCCGCCGCGCAGGACCACCGCGCGCGGTGCATCGACGCTCGCGGCCGGTACGTACGTGACCTGTCCGCGCACCCGGCGCAACCTCAGGTGCGGCAGCGGATGCAGCGCTGTTGCCTGCGCTGCGTTCGCGAGGATGACTGCGTCTGCCTTGAATTTGGACAAGTCCTTCACCTCGGTATTGAACCGGCGCTCGAGGCGCTCGCCGCACGCGAAGAGCTGCGCCTCGGCAAGCGAGGCGGGCTGGACCCATCCCCCGCGCGGAAACCACAGTCCGCCCGCGGCCACCGGCACGCCGGCGTGCCCGGCCGCTTCGTCGCGCGACACGAGTTGCGCGTAGTCGGGCGGTAGCGCGAGCGCTGCCACCGAGCGGCGCTGGGAGAGCGTCTCCTTTTCGTCGCGCGCGAGCTGGAGCACTCCGCAGGCGTCCCAGCGCGCTTCCAGCGAAGGCCATCGTTGAAGCGAGGCGAGAAACGCTGCGCGCGTCACGCGCGCGAAGACGCTGTCGTCGGGCGAGACCAGCGGATGAAACGCGCCGGCGTGGTTTCCGGACGCCTCCCTTGCCGGCCCGGCGTGGCGCTCGAGCAGCGTGACGCTCCACCCGCGCGCACACAGGCGCTCGCAAACCGCCGCACCCGCAAGGCCCGCGCCCACAACGACGGCCTTCCTTTCTCCCGGGCTGGGAAGGGTTCGTCCAGGCTTGCCATAGCGGGCGACGAGCATTTCCTTCTTGTCGCCGAACCCGGAACGCTTCTCGACCGCGAAGCCGGTTTCCTCGAGCGCATGGCGCACGGATGCGGCGACGCTCCAGGTCGCCGCGGTGGCGCCGGGAGCGGCGAGGCGCGCGAGCGAGCGCATGAGCGCGGGGGTCCACATGTCCGGGTTCTTTGCCGGCGCGAAGCCGTCGAGATAGAACGCGTCGGCCGCGAGGCGCAGGTCGCGCGCCACGCCGACATCGGCGAAGAAGAGCGTGAGGACGACGCTCCCGCCGTCGAGCTCGATGCGCTGCGCGCCGGGCACGAGAGTCGGCCATCTCGCTTCCAGCTCCGCGGCCTCGGCGCGGATTTCCGGCAGGCTGGCGAAGATCGACTTTGCGTCCGCAGCCGCGAACGGATGCTTCTCGATCGATACGAAATGCAGCCGCCGCGGCCGCCGCGGGTGGCGCCGCCACGCCTGCCAGGTGGCGAGAAAGTTGATTCCCGCGCCGAAGCCCGTTTCCATGATCACGAAGCGCTCGCGCCCGGCCCAGCGCTCGGTCAGATGGTTACCTTCCAGGAACACGTGGCGCGCCTGCCCGACAGCGCCGGCGACGCTATGGTAAATGTCGTCGAACGCCTCCGAATACGGCACGCCCTGCGGCGTGAAACGCAGTCGCGCCGGAATGAGGGGAACGGCCACGGCGTATTGTGAGGGTTTAGACTGACGCCATGAAATACCGCCGCAAGGACGCGAAGGCCTATGCTCGCGAGCACCTGCGCGGCATCTGGGCGGCGGCGCTCACGCCGTTCACTCCGGAACTGCGGCTCGACTACATAGGCTGGCGCCGCAATCTGCGCCACTGGTACCGCGAGCTGGGCATCGCGGGGCTCTTCGTCAACGGCAAGCAGGGCGAGTTCTACGCCATGACGACCGAGGAGCGGAAGCGCACCGCGGAGTCCGCCGTCGCCGAGAAGTCGGGCGGCGTCATGGTGTCCTGCTCGGACCAGAGCCTCGACACGGTGCTCGAGCTCGCCCGTCACGCCCAGGCGATCGGCGCGGATTACATCGTCGTCCATACGCCGCTTCTCTATTTCGGCGCGCATACCCCCGACACGCTCTACAACTACTATCGGCGCATCGCCGAGGCGGTCGAGATCGGCGTGGTGCTCTGGAACCAGCCGCCCGACTGCGGCTACCTGCTCGAGCCCGAGGTGTGCCTGCGCATCGCCGAGCTGCCGAACGTGGTCGCGATCAAGTACAGCGTGCCGCGCGAGACCTACGTGCGGCTTTCGCGCCTGGCGGGCGAGCGCCTGATCGTCAGCACCTCGAACGAGGACGAATGGCTCGACAACGTCGCCGAGCTCGGCTGGCGGGTGTATCTCTGCTCGACGCCGCCGTACCTGCTACAGACCGCGCTCGACCGGCGCATGCATGAGTACACGCAACTCGCTTTCCGCGGCGAAGTCGCGGAGGCGAGGAAGATCCGCGACAGCCTCGACCCGGTGAGACAGGCGCTGAAAAGCACGCGGCCGCCGGGCAAGGCGGCCGCGCACCAGAAATACTGGCAGGAGCTCCTCGGCCAGGCGGGCGGCGCGGTGCGAGCGCCGCTCCTCGAGCTGACCGGCGAGGAGAAGGCGGCCACGCGCGCCGCGTTCGAAACCTGCGGACTGAAGATCAAGGAAAGGAATGCGGCATGAACAAGCCCGCCGAACTGAAGCTCGGCACCGTCCCGGTGTGGATCAATGGCAAGCCGGTCTCCACCGCCAGGCGCTACGGCGACGTCTTCAACCCGGCCACCGGGCAGGTCACCAAGCGCGTGGTATTCGCCGATGCCTCCACGGTGGATTCGGCGGTCAAGGCGGCGGCCGCCGCGCTGCCGGCCTGGCGCGATACGCCGCCGCTGCGCCGAGCGCGTGTCATGCAGGAATTTCTGGGCCTTCTGAAGAAAAACCAGAAAGCCCTGGCTGCGATCGTCACCGAAGAGCACGGCAAGACCCTTCCCGACGCGATCGGCTCCGTGCAGCGCGGGATCGAAGTGGTCGAGTTCGCCTGCGGCATCCCGCATCTCCTGAAGGGCGAGTACGCCGAGAACGCCGGCACGCAGGTGGACACGCACACCGTGCGTCAGCCCGTCGGCGTGTGTGCCGGCATCACGCCGTTCAATTTCCCGGTGATGGTGCCGCTGTGGATGTTCCCGATGGCGATCGCCTGCGGCAACAGCTTCATCCTGAAGCCTTCGGAAAAAGTGCCCTCCGCTTCGTTGCGCATGGCCGAGCTTTTCCAGGAAGCCGGGCTTCCCGACGGCGTGCTGAACGTGCTGCACGGGGACAAGGAGGCGGTCGACGCCATCCTCGGCCACCCGGGAATCCAGGCGGTGTCGTTCGTCGGCTCGACTCCGATCGCCAAGTACATCTACGAGACCTGCGCGCGCCACGGCAAGCGCGTGCAGGCGCTCGGCGGCGCGAAGAACCACGCGGTGGTGCTGCCCGACGCCGATCTCGAGTTCGCTGCCGACGCGCTGATCGGCGCCGCCTACGGCTCGGCCGGCGAGCGCTGCATGGCG